>JAABUM010006555.1_pt1 | contig 11333 bp, 14 predicted proteins | sample 5559161 | NCBI WGS metagenome assembly JAABUM01 (sample SAMN10711868, study PRJNA513369) | rock metagenome | isolation source: Antarctica rocks | place: Antarctica: Victoria Land, Siegfried Peak nord | reverse complement strand
GAACGACATCTTCGGGATGTGGTGACGGCGGTCGGCGTTGTGTTTGTGCGGCATCGGTGCGGTCAGGACCAAAGAGATGGACAAGCATCCTACCATCATTCAGACCATCGAAGTGCACCAACGCCCCCCACCGTGGAACCGGTGCCCTACCGCGGCATCTCCTTCGTGGCGATCCCGGAGTTCCAGGGGATCGGGACCCGGGTGGGCCAGGAGGTCGCGGCGGCGATCTCCGGGCAGAAGACCGTCGATGCGGCCCTCGCCTCGGCGCAGGCAAGCGTCGAGCAGGCCATGCGCAAGGGCGGCTACCTGAAAAACTGAGGCCGGTCGGGGGCGGGCGGTCCGCCCTCGCGCTTTCGTTGGAGCACGGCATGTATTCCGAGAAGTTCCGATTGGACGGCAAGACGGCGTTCATCACCGGCGGCGGGCGCGGGATCGGGCTGTGCGCCGCGCAGGCGTTGGCCGAGGCCGGGGCGCGCGTCGTCATCTCCGACGTGCAGCCGGACGTGCTGGAAGCGGGCCGGGCCGAGCTGGCCGGGTTGGGCCACGCGGTGGAGGCCGTGGCGCTGGACGTGACCCGCCCGGACGACGTGACGCGAATGGCGGGCGGCCTCAATGCGCGATACGGCGCCATCGACGTGCTGGTCGCCAACGCCGGCATCGCCTGGCCGGACACCGGGGGCGAGGAGATGTCCGACGCGGCGTGGCTCCGGGTAGTCGATGTGGACCTGAACGGCGTGTTCTGGTGCTGCCGGGATTTCGGCCGGCACATGCTGGGGCGCGGGTCCGGAGCGATCGTGACGGTCGGCTCCATGTCGGGCCTGATCTCCAACCGGCCGCAGCGCCAGGCGCACTACAACGCGGCCAAGGCGGGCGTGCACCACCTCACCCGGTCGCTGGCCGGCGAGTGGGCGGCGGGGCCGGCACCACGCGCGACACGTTCGAGCTTCTGTATCAGGCCGAGAAATATGGCGCGCGCCTTGCGCTGTTCGGCCGCAAGATCAACTTGGCCGACTCGCCGCTCGACATCGTCAGGTTCATGCGTGAGGTCGCCAGTGGCAACGTGTCTCCAGAAGAGGCCGTGGAAGCCTACCATGGAAGGCTGCAGACCCTGAACATAAAGCCCAGCCGTCCCTTGGCGGAGGACAATGTCATCACCGAGGCAGTGCTGAAGCAGCATTAGAGCGCAATCCGATCAAAGCGGATCGGCTCATGCTTCAGCCTTATTGTATGACCAGCATCTTTGTCCGATCAGTGATCCGGTTTGATCGGACAATGCTCTAGCTGTCCGGCTGCAAAATCTTTTTTGTGGCTGTGGCGAAGGCGCGCTTCGGTTGTGTCACAGGGGCCTGCGCGGTCGTGTGGCGTAGGACCAGCAAGCCTTTCCCGTCTCACGAGGCTCTTATTAGGTTCCGGGGTGGCGAGGCAGGGACCGGGGAACAGGTTTACTTGCTGCCCAGGCGGACCACGCCGACTTGCCCACGCTCAATCCTGGATATGCTCAACCCGTCAGAACCTCTGTGTAGAAGTGCTGGATTACCTCACCACCTATCAGTTTCAGCTTCAAATGGTTGACGGCCAGACCCGTGGTGTGATGAAGGCCCGTTTCCAGACGGGTCGAGTGATGGGATGGGTGGGATCGAGCATGCGGCCCGGAGTGTCAGCGCGGTGCTGCATGACCGCCTGCCCTGGCAGCGCAAAACGCAGCGGGAGAACCTGGCGTTCCTGGTCGCGACCATGTTGAGTGAGCGCAGCGCCAACCTGATGTCGCTGGCGGCCGCCCTGCCGCGCGCGTCGGAGCGGGTCGAACCGAGAGGTTCGCCCGAGATCGGCATGCGCTACCAGTGGATCGTGCGGGTGCTGGCAAACCCGCTGATCGAGTGCGACGCCGTGATGCTGCCGTTTGCGAGCGAGGTGTTGGCGCGGGCGCAAACCGACGCGGGGCCAGAAGGACGGGTGGACCTGATCCTGGATCAGAGCCGGGTTTCCGAGCGGCACCAGGTCCTCATGCTGGCCCTGCGCTGGGGCGAACGCGCTTTGCCGCTGGCATGGCGAGTAAAGGAAACCGAGGGCGCCATCGGCTTTCGCGTGCAGAAAGGCCTGCTCGACGCCGTGGCCGCCTGGTTGCCCGAAGGAATTTGCGTATGCCTGCTCGGCGACCGGCTCTACGGCACGCCTGCGCTGATTGGCCACTGCCAATTGCTGGGCTGGAACTACCGGCTGCGGCTAAAAGGCAACCTGCGTCTATGGATCGACGGTGCTGACGCAGGACCAGTCGAGCAGTTGGCCCGCGGCACGCCCTTTCTGACAGGAGTGGAACTGACCGCGCGCCGGGTGCGCACGAACGTCGGCTTCATCCAGGACCCCGGCCACGAAACTCCTTGGATCATCGCCATGTCCGAGGCTCCAGGCTACCTCACCACGCTCGACTATGCGCGGCGCTGGGGCATCGAGCCGATGTTCTCCGACTTCAAGACCCGTGGCTTTGGCCTTGAGGACAGCCAAATTCGCTACCCGGACCGGCTGGCCAGGCTCATCCTGGTGATGGCGCTGGCACTCTATTTTGCCGTGTCCACGGGACAGTGGGACGCCGCCCACCACGCCACGCCCGCTGAACGCAGGCACCCGGAACAACAGCCGAAGAATGTCCTGCGCAGCATGACGTCGTGGTTCACGCGCGGCCTACGGCGCATCGCCAACCTGCTCCAAACCCTTCAGCCCATCCCACAACTTTGGGGCGTCCCAGCAACTGATAGCTGCTGAGGGCGGCGGTCGCAGCTTTTGTTTAAAAAGCATACACTCCGACCGTCGAATTTGGTCACATCGAGACGACAGCTCGAACTAGAACGTGGGTCTACTTCTCACAACTGATCGTCAAAAGTGGTAGTGTCTCAGTTTGAAATTGGCTCGGCTAGTGGGTGCGGTCGTACCTCGTTTCCGTCGTAGCAGTCACCCAAAGGGCAGCCCGCGTGTCGTCGAGTATGTTCGACGTGAGCTGCGCCACTATCAGCGGCTTTATGCACCCGAACTGGCCCATGACACTGGACACAGCGCTTTGACACCGTTTTCCCGAGCTTGATCGCCTCTTCGACGCCGACCTCATGCCACGGTCCTGATGCATGACGAACCTCACATGTGACACTTCTCGGCATAGTCTGCTATCTCTCCAATGGACCCGAAGGGTTATGAGTCACCTTCTATACTCTGTCCACGTGAGAACCCGAAAATCGGCTGGCGAGTCGATCCTTATATGAGCGGCGTTCCGGGGATGCGAAGTTTTCGGGTTCTCACGTGGACGGAGTATATCAAAGGATTATCATTCCCTAGCTGAATAAATCGGGCTGTTTTTCAGGATCCGGGCCTAATAGTGGCTCACGCAGGATCCTGACCATTGCCTCACACTTTCCAGAATTCTTTGACAAGCTGGCGAGGTAATCGCCGGGGTGATGCTCTTCGAGATAATCCGAAACTTTGAGGAACACAGGCATCGCCGCACCTCGCGCTGCAATCACAAGATCCCGCTCCAAACCCTCCTCAAAGGCGCGATGCTTCAATTCCGGATCCTGAAAAACCAAATGTAAGATAACCCGGTTCATGTGGATCGCGATCATGTCCGCACGGGCAGCTTCGTGCGTTCGAAATTTTTGAAGCTCGTCATCGACTGTTCGCAAAACTAGGACCGAACGCCAAACTCGGGTGCTCGTCACCTTTTCGTGAAATAGCTCAGTATAGGGCGGCCCTTCCGTGTTAGCCCAAATCAGTCCGATCTCACGTTTCGCCTGAACGGCTAGACCTACGGAAATCGCGCAAGCGAGGGCCTGCGTCGCCTCAACGATTCCGCATCCCTCATCTCCTTTAGGATCCGGCTCCCCCGACTTGTAAACATACTTTCGCCGGTCTAGCGCGAAGTCCGTTGCCAGCCGCTGCTGCTGCGGATCCATTGCCGCAAATTCTCGGCTACCAACCGCGTTCTGCAAATTAGCAGCGCGAGTAATGCGTCGACTAAAGTCCGGAGGGCATCGCTCTAATGAGATAATCCGAATTTGGACCCATGGTTGAGGATTTGACAGTTCATCATCTGTTACTGTGACCGGAAGGCTCCCCGCAACTCCGATTGTCCCTACCGTTTGAGCGCCGTTGACTACACTGACCCCATCGCAAGTAAAAACCCCAAACCTCCTACCGGGCGCACTATGCAGCGTCGTACTGACGGATGCACATATGATAGTTATTCCGTTGTTGAAATACCAGAAGTCCTCAGGAGATGTATCTAATGTACTCCTAAGTGCATTATTAACGTCAGAACTTGGATAATATACGCGAAGATTTTCGCTGAATAATGCATTTCCGTGCTTATGCCACCAGTCGTGGACATCGTTGATATGGGCACGGCCGTAATAGGCTAAATAGGGCCGATCAATATGGCCCCAATCGCGCAACCCAAATTGCAGTTTAATTTGCGCAGGCTTAGATTCAGAGGTGATTAGTCCATAGACTGCTGCCTGGTCAAAAAAGTCAGCGGACGCAACTTGAACAGCGTCATTCAGTTGCTCCACAAAATCCTCAATCGTGCGCTTTACATAAGTGTGAGTCGGTTGTGCAGCAGTGTGCACGGTGACCAGCCGGATCCTGACTGGCCTCTCTGCCCAGAGAACCGACCTTACTTCTGCCTCTTTTTTTCTCACGCGGGCATTAAATCGTTCGAACTTACCTCCCAAAAGATCTTGCACCCCAGACACAAAGGTCATGCAGGATGACGCGTCTATGGGCTTGTCGCCATCTTGGTTCCATTTGGCTTGAACCAGGATAAGTGTGTCGGACACCTGATCGAAATGGATGGTATCAAGTCCGCCGTCTATGAAATCATCAGTTACGGATCCTGCCGCGGTCGCCGCATCTGTATGAGCCAGGTTTTTGATGCAAAGAGCTGCCAAGGCGCGGGTCAGGAACTTCGCCCTTTGCTGCTCGGCAGGACGTTTTGTGAAATCCGACATGTCGATCAAGCCATCAAATTGCTTATCAAGCACGTTGGTATACTCTGTCCACGTGAGAACCCGAAAATCGGCTGGCGAGTCGATCCTTATATGAGCGGCGTTCCGGGGATGCGAAGTTTTCGGGTTCTCACGTGGACGGAGTATAATTCGCGCAATCGTATGCTGACTCATAAGCCATTCAGTCCCCGTCAATCCTCCGCATAGGCTAAAGCGCCGTCGCGCATTCGAACAGCAGACCTATTGTGCGATGGACGGCGAAGATCAAGGAATTCTCAGTCTGGAGCAAGGATCCTTGGCGCACGCGGCTTGTAAGGACCGCGCGGCTTCGGGGCTTCGGCTTGAGCGTCGATCAGCGCAACCAAGTCCTCCATGCTCCAAAGCTGGCCTGTGATGCCGGCCGCCATCGCTGGGCTGCATCGCAGCGTCTTATGTATCCGCACAAAATTGTAATAAGTGAAGTAGAGCGCCAGCGCATGCGTGTGGTTCTCGGCCTTTTTGCTGAACGCATTGGTAAGCCGGGTGAACCGGCGCATGGACATCCGCATCGTAAGGTTCTGCCGTTCGGCATAGCTGGTGCTGACGTGCTTGTCGGCGGGACGGCCTTCAATGCGCGTTTTGATCGCGCCGGTGCATTCCGCTGGGCTGTAGCGCCCTTTGGGACCTGGAGTGTCCCCGTAGAGCTTAACGAGCATCGCATAGTCAATGTCCGCCCCAAACGCACCTTCTACGGCTTCCAGATAAGCTTTTAGGCCGTCTGTGGTGAGTTGCACCCGGTTGGAGAGCCGCCCCGCTACGTCTTGCATGAACTCATGTGCGTAGCCCGCATCGCGCCCGCCAACGAGATAGGACACGATTAGCTTGCTGTCCGCGTCTAGTGCCGTCCAGGTCCACACGTCGCCAGCGTCGTCCGGGGCGGCCTTGGCTGTGGCAACGTTCTTCTCTTTCGCGTAGCAGAACGCCCAAATCTCGTCGGCTTGGATGCGCCTGCTGCGGACGTTCCGCACTGCTTCGTCATGGTGCTTGGCGCAAGCTTTCCCGGCATCGACCAGCAGTCCCGATACCGTATTGATCGACACGTCCACCACGCGGGAGATGGATCGCATGGATGATCCCTCGACCAGCATGGAGAGGACTTGGACTCGTTTGGCAAGAGGTAGCTTGTTCATGCATCTGATATAGCAAAGCTAACTGAAATTATCAAGCATTTTTTTCATTATGAATGAGCAGGGCATTCACTCGGGCAACAACATCAGTTGGTTGAACCTGGAGAAATTCCGAGATGCGCGCAGTAAGTTTGTCTTTTTGCTCGTTCCATATGCTAGCGGCCTGGAAAATGGTCACTCCCGCCGGGGATTCGTCATCCTCATGAAAACGAAGCCAGACCCTCCCATCATCTTCCTCGTCGTCAGCATACGAAGGGCGTGAGTCTCCGTGAGAAAAATAGAGTACATCTGATCGGTTATCGTACGATACGTATAGTCCAGTCTCCGCATCCCATATAATGTCTCCACTTATTTTCTTCTTAGGAGTCGCTGTTATGACACGTCCAGATTCACCCTCAACCTGAATGATTACATTCATAGGATGTCCTCTGGCTGTCACGACCTCATGGGAGACGAACTGATACTGCTTGTTATCATATGTAGACTTATAGACATGCGTTGGACTTTTTACAGTCTCCTCAATACCCATTATAACGACGTTTTTGAGGTCACGATGTCCTAAAAGGATATGGTAATAACCCTCTTCATCCAAGAAATAGCGCTCTAGTCCCAAGTCAGCTCGGGAGACAACGGAAAAGATTAAGTCACTTTTGGCCATAAAGTCATGCTTTTTCAGAAGAAGCGTCACTAGATGACAACTCTCCCATTTGAGGAATTGTGCTTTTTGTGCTAATCTCAAAGTTTTGGATTGCTAGAGAAAGACCACGTAGTAGCTGCTTGGCTGCAATTGGGCTCAGACTGACTGTTGCCACTGACTCAAGAGAAACTTGTGGTGTAAGTCCTTCATTGCTGAAGTGAGGCTCAATAACAGCAAACACTAATACAAAGTCGGAATTGTTAATGGCAACATTAACAATCGTTGCGTGCTGGGGTTTTAGCGGAATGGATGGTTTGTCTGCTCTCAATAGGTCAGACATCGCATTATCCCCACCGCGCGTTTGCCGCCTTATGTGCCACAGCAACACGCTGCTCTTTCGTCATCTTCTCAGCGCGAGCTTTCCCCCCAGCCAATCCACTCCGAACCTTCCCGGATGGCAAACGGGTCTCTTCGACGATCTCACCCGTCGCGATCCGCGCCACATGGACGGCGCAGCCGATCACGTCGGCTGGTCGATTTTCGCCTCGTGGTCCTTTCGCCATCTGCTTTCTCCTTCGTTGACGGGCGGCTTTCGCCGCTCCTGATGTTCATACGCTTATTATCCGTAAGATATATTAAATGTCTCTGGCATACCATCGTGTTCTGTCACAGGCTCGTGAACGACGATTGGATTTTGGATGCATGGGCTGAACCGGTAAAAAGCGTGAGCCGTATAAGCCTCACGCCGCTTGATAAGGGAAATGACTAGATGAACGTACAGCACTCAACGAACGTAGGGCCGGGCCATTCCATAGAACTAGGTGAGTCCACATGGAACCCTGAGGGAGAACGCTCAATCCGTGACCGCTGGGTAACTGCCGGAGGCGGCTTCAGCCCGCGTAGCTCTAGCGAAGTGCCGATTGCGTCGCTAGTTCCGATGATAACATTTGCAGCTCAGTTTGACGAGATGACCGCCTCCGAGTGTGCGGAGATCATCACGGCGCTGGCTGAATCCATTAAACGTCAGCACCCGTGAAATAGATTTCAAACTGAGACACTACCTCAAAAGTGGTCGCGTTGCGGTCGGCCATCTTGCGGCGTTCGCCGGATGACCGCTTTCTCGCTCAGTCGTTCGAAAGCAGACCCTCGCGGATCCGCCCATTCCGGTCGATCCCGATTCAGATGCAACGCGACGTCTGCTTCGAGGCAGGCAATCGCGGCGTCCGGACGTCGTGGTTTGGCGCTGAGCCGCCCCGCCGTAGCGGGCAAGTGTCTCCGCTTCCTGAAGCGGCCGGCGTGCCGCCCTATGACCAACTTGGGTCGCCATCGGACCATTTGACGTTCGAGGGCGGCTGGCGAGCTACGAGGCTTGGCTCTCGTCCACTCTCAGGATTTCAACCGCGGGAGGAGAAAGAAGAATGTCGCTGAATGCGCGCATCCAGTCGCTGGTTTCTTTGGTCGATCCCGCACCGCGTTGCCGGAACTGGTCAAGCTGATCGAGATTGGCCAACGTGACCTCGAACTGCAAAGCCGCTCCACCCTGAGCCCGCGTCAGCGGGATCAGCAATCGGGCCGTGAGGCCATCGCTGCGCGCTGCCTTGACCTCGCGCCGCACGAAGTCGAGGGCTTTCTGACGATTGGCCGGCAGCACATCATACGAAAAGCGGGCGAGGTACATGGCAACCTTCCTGATCTGTGGCACCGGAGCATAGCTCGGGCCACCGAAGCTGCCGGAACACGCTTTCGATATTTGCTTGCATGCTGCTGAGCAAGATAGGTGGCCTGCTGCGAAGGACCGCAAAGGGTCGAACACGGCGGGTTCTGGCGACGGCCACTACCCCCTAGGTCTTCCCGTGAACACTTCGGAACGCCGCCTCCCGAAATCATGCTCCGAGAGGAGCTGCACAACCGCCGCGGCGATCTTTCCTTCTCCCTGGCCGGAGGGCTCGATTGGGTTGGCGAAGTCCGCGTCCTTGTCGCAGATGAGCCGCAGATCGAGCACAGGCAGGCCCTGGGCGAACGCGGCCCGGATGATGACGTCGTTGAACAGTGCCAAGCCCGTCACACCCAGCCTTTGGCGCAGCGGGTCCGTGAAGCGCGGGTCGTAGATGGTGCACAGTGCCGTAAGCAGCGCCCGCCCGAGAGCGGCGCCCAGCATGGCACCATAGTCCTGCCGGAAGCGCTCGCGCACCTCCACAAGCTTGGCTGCACCCTCGCCGACGCTCCGTGCAGGTTCCCCGAACACGCCTTCCCGCCGAAGCCCGTCGTTGCCCCCGACGCTAATCACCAGATGCGTGGCGTCGGCCGGAACACGGGCGAGCTGCCTTTGCACATCGCCGGCCACCGCGCCGTCCACCGCCGCCAGCGTCGCCCGCCATGGATGCGGCAGCTGCCCGCGCAGATGGGTCAGCACGTCGGGTTGACCGCCCACATAGGCCTTGTTGTCGAAGGAGGAGGCGCCGAGCAGCACGACATGCCCGGCTCCGCGTGGCTGATGGGCCTGCGACCGGGCCGGGCCAGCAACCACGCCCAGCCCCGCAGCTGCAAGGACGCCGATTGCGCCCCTGCGATGCGCGGTGGAGAAAATCGAAGTGTGCATCGCGTTCCATCCTCATCTAGAGCTGGACTTTGGTGTGGCCATTGATGAAGCGTCTGAATGGGCCGTGGGCCTATAAGCGAGCCAAGCTGCTGAGGCGAAGAACTTGCGCTCAATTCAACGAGCAAGATGTCGACTGCTCGACAAATACCATTAGGGTGCGATTGCCTAACATCGAGATGCAGGGCGGAGAAATTCTGTGGCACCTGAGATAGAAACCACACTGCCCGAAGATGCGGCCGCCCGCAAAGCGGTCACGCCCGTGATCTGCTATCCCGTTGAAACTCTCCCGCGTCCGGATCTGGCGGCCTATCGCGTCGTGCGGGAGGGTTGGGCGTTGGTGGAGCGGGTGACGGTTGCGCCAAGGGATGCCGCCTGCTTCACCGTCCCCGCTGGGCATTTTTTCCGGGTCTGTTCTGTGGAGGGGCCCCAAGTCGGCGACCTCAACTTGTTCAACGAGCGCGATTTGAACGAGCACTTCTACAGCGGCAAGACGCGGGCACTCAACGGAACGCATGTCGGCTTGGGCGATCAGCTCTTCTCCAGCTTCCCATGGCTGCGTCCGATGGCAACCATCACGCACGACACGCTCGATTGGTACGGGTTCGACGAGTACGGTGGTTCGGTGCACGACGTCATCGGCACGCGTTGCGACCCCTACACGCACTTCCTCCTGAGTGGAGGGCAGAACTATCACCATTGCTGCCACTCGAACCTGACCCGAGCCCTCGCGCAGCATGCCCGTCTGCCGTTGGCCGAAGCAGAACGCCACGTGCACGACGTCCTCAACGTCTTCATGTGCACGGGCTTCACCCGCGACACAGGTCAGTATTTCATGAAGGCGAGCCCCGTACGGCCCGGCGACTTCCTGGAGTTCTTTGCCGAGATCAACCTCCTTGGCTGTCTATCAGCCTGCCCAGGAGGTGACTGCTCGACCGTACACTCCTCAAATGCGGCGTCCTGCTTTCCGCTCGAAGTCGAAGTTTATAAGCCCACCCGCCAACCCGATGGTTGGAAGCCCTCCGAGGCGAGCGGCTATGATCGAACCCATGGAACGTCGAGTGAGCGGACGTGGTCGACACGTGGAACGACTGCTTTCGGGTAAAGGCCTGATGCCGATGGACGACCGCAACGGGCGCTCAACAGCCTAACTGCGCGCGACGGGTTCAGTCGCGATCCGGCGCGCCGAGGGGGAACAGGTGGCGGTACGGCCGTGCCTCGTCCACCGCGCGCGCGATGGTGGAGCGCGCGAGCAGGCGTGCGTGATAACCGCGAAGGTGATGAAGTTCCGGAGGGATCGAATTCACCCAGTCGGCATAGAAGAGTGCAGGCCCGGCGGCGCAGTCAGCAAGCGAGAAGCTATCGCCCGCACCCCACGTACAACCCGCCACACGTTGGTTCAGCCACGGATAGATCGTATCGAGCATCTGCCGCGCCTCGGCTGCGCCTTGCAAATCCTTCGCGTCCGCATCGCGCATGGCATCCGAGACGAGCTTTATCATCGGCGTCATGACGTAATTGTCGAGGATCCGGTCCATCATTCGCACCTCCACGGCCGTCGCTGCGTCCTCGGGGATCAACCTTACCGGCCCGCCGTGGAAGACCTGCAGATGATCGATGATGGCGCTTGTCTCCATCACGGTGCGGTCGCCGTCGACGAGCACGGGCATCTTCCTGATCGGCCAGCGCCGTGCCCATTCTGTTCCATTCTCCGGATGGTGGGGATCGAGCAGCCGATAAGTGAAGGGCAGCTCGTTTTCCCAAAGCGCAATCAGCACCTTCCAGCAGTAAGAGGAGAAAGGATGCGCGAAGAGCTGAACTCGACTTTGCCCGTCCCGGCTGGGCTGATCCAGACGTGGCCAGCCGTCATTGCGCGTAGCAGGCGGCCTCGATAATGCCGTGCACGGCGGGCGGGAGAGGTTGCGTCATGTCGGCAGTTCTGGCCG
>JAABUM010006553.1_pt1 | contig 11334 bp, 11 predicted proteins | sample 5559161 | NCBI WGS metagenome assembly JAABUM01 (sample SAMN10711868, study PRJNA513369) | rock metagenome | isolation source: Antarctica rocks | place: Antarctica: Victoria Land, Siegfried Peak nord | reverse complement strand
GCGTGCGCCGAAATTCTATGGACGCCGCAGGGCGTTGTACTCCTTGTTCCTTGTGTCCGCCTACCGAGTTAGCTGACGGGTTCGGGCTGGAAACAGCAGCCCTACAACACGCTCGTCTGACGACGAACGCGTCGACTCACCCCAGAGATAACGTGGGTTCCCGGCTCGGCTCGCCGAAGGGGGTCGATTAGGCGGTGACCAGCGGCGCCGTCCGCATCAGACAGCTGGCATCCGGTAGGTCTCGGACAGGTTACGGAATGGCACCGGTCAATGTCCACCGAGACCAAGTTGTGATCTAAGTCACCTGTCCGAAGGTGTTGCGGTGATGGTCATTCCAGCATTCTGCAGCCGCCGGGTGAGCGCCGAGCCCATCGCGGTGGCCGGGGTGAGCACGCCGGCGGCCTGCGGCAGCGCCGCACGATCGATCGCCAGACACAATGCGCTCTGCCCCATCATCACGGCGGTGGCGGCATAGCCGGGGTCGCCCTTGGCCGCGACGGTCGCCACGTACCGCGCCCCGGTGGTCGTGGTGGTGTGCACCTCGATCGTGAAGTAACCCGTGGCGCGGGCCCGTTCGGACGGCCCCTGCCCCGGGTCAGGAAGCACGCGGTCGACCAACCGGCGCGCGGGACGGAACGCCAGACCCGCCGCAGCGGTCCAGGTTCCGCCCGCAATGGCCAGCGCCACGGCTGGCGAGACCACGGAGTCGCCGCAGCCGATCACTTCCCGGTAGCGGAACCGCCGGCCGTAGGCCCAGTCCAGCAGCGCGTTGCTCCGGCGAACGATGCGGGTGTTGTAGGGGGCCATCACGAACGGTGCGGTCCACCCGCCCAGCGCCGAATCCCTGCCCACCCCCACGGAGTCGGCCTCGTCGGCAAGGCGCGGTTCGGTCGCGCGGTCGGGACTGAGGGCGTAGGGGTCGGCGAGCTGCTTGGCCAGTGATCGGTTGGCCGAGACCGCATCGATCTGGGTGCGCAGGGAGTCGATCGTTCCCCCGCTGAGGCCGCCCTTGAGCGCACGCACCACCAGCGTGGTGTCGGTGAGTTCGCCCTCCCCGTCGGCCTGCACCCGTTCGTGCAGGCTCAGCACTCCCAGGTCGGAGGGGATGGAGTCGAAGCCACAGGAGTGCACGATGCGGGCACCACTGTCCACGGCAAGCCGGTGCGCGGTGTCGATGGACTCGCGGACGAAGAGCAGCTCACCGGTGAGGTCGAGGTAGTCGGTGCCGGCCGCGGCGCAGGCGTGCACCAACGGCAAGCCGTATTTGGCGTAGGGCCCCACGGTGCTGGCGATCACCTTGCTGGCCGCGGCCAGGCGGGCCAGGGCGTCCTCGTCGGCGGCGTCGGCGACGATCAGCGGCCACCGGGATGCCGCGGTACCGAGCTCCGCGCGCGTCGCTTCCAGTTTCTGGGTCGAACGCCCGGCCAGACCGATCCGCAGCACGGCGGGCGCGTGCTCGGCCAGATGCATGGCCACCAACGTGCCCACGAAGCCGGTGGCACCAAACACCACGATGTCGAGCTTGTCGGTCGTGCCCTGGTCGATGTCCGCAGCGTCAGCCATGCGTGCACTCTAGGTTGCGGCACCCCAGCGCGGGCTCACCCCGCCCTTCGGCCGGAGCTCCCCGCGGCACCGTCGTCGCCAGGAACCTGGTCGCTCTCCGGCACCAGCCGCAGATGGGGCACCATTCCTGCGTCGGCGAGAACGTCGAGCGCCCGTTGCTCCTCAGCCCCGATCTCCACCACCGTCCCCGCTTCGGGAACGCCGTCCGGGGAAGCCGCGGGGTTAGGCATCCCGGGATGCCCGAGCAGCACCGAGACCACGCAGTCTCCGCACGCAAGCCCGCGTACCGCACATGTGTCGCAGTCGATCACCATGGTTCGCTCCGTCTCAGCCGAGCGGTCGGGTTGGTCCCAACCGGCCATCGACGCGGACCTTAGGGACCGGCACCGACAAGAACTGCTCAGCGGACCAGCCGGCTGACCAGCACCGCGGCGGCGACGCTGTGGGCGCCCATGCCGCGCCCGGAGTCCGCCACTTCGCGGTCGGAGCTCACCACCACCACGGGCCTGCCTTGCGGCTCGGCCGCCACCAGCTCGCGGATCACGTCGTCGGCGATCACCTCGGCGGCGCTGAACACCACCCGGACTCCCCTGGCCCACACCTGCCCTCCCGAGGCCACCACGGCGGCACCGTCGAAGACCACTGTCACCTCCGCATCGACCTGCGCGGCGAGCAGGCCGAGATCGCGCACCAGCCGATCACGCTGTGCCGCCAGTGTCAGCTGCGGATACCCCGTCTTGGTCACGTTGTAGCCATCGACGATGAGATGGACCTGGCTCAGCATCAGTGCCCGGTCCAGCATGCCGACGGTGTCCAGGCAGTCACCCGGCACCGGCGGCTGCGCCGTTCGGACCACGCGTTCGGCGGGCAGCGCCGCCTGGGCGCCGATGCGCGGCGACAGGCCCAGCTCAGTGCGCAGACCCCTGGCCACCCCGTCCAAGGTGCTCAACAGCAGGCCCAGCCGTACCTCGTCGGCCTCCCGTGCCTCTCGCGCTGATTCGCGGGCGCGCTCGCGCTCCTGCTCGGCTCGGTCCGCCCGCGCACGCTCCGCGCCCAGCCGACTCCGGTCCCGTTCCCAGGCGGCCCGGACCTTCGCCAGTTCCTGCACCGCCCCGTCCGCGTGCTCCTGCTGTCGCTCGGCCAGCTCGGCGACGGCGTCGGTAGCTTCCCGCAGTCGCTGGCCCTGCTCGCGCAGCCGCGTACGCAGACGCTGGGCCTCCTCCTCCGCGGCGGAGGCGGCTTCCTCGGTTGCCGTGGCCTGGTGGGCGGCGAGTTCGGCTGCCCAGCGGTCGCGCTCGCGTTCGGTGCGCTGGAGCCGACGCCGCACCGAGCTGAGCTCACCGCGCAGTGCTTGCAGCTCATCGAGCTCACCGGCCCGTGCCATGTGCTGCTGTGCTTGCGGATCGGTACGCAGCAGGGCAGCTGTCGCCGCCGCGACGGGATCTTCCGACTCGAGGTCCAGTACCTCCGGCGAGCTGGTGTTGAGCAGCTCGACGAGCGCCGCCCGAAACCGCGGCTGCTCGCATACCGCCGCCGCGACGAGGTCGGTGCCGAGCCTGCGGCGCTTGGCCGGCGTGAAGCGGAGGAGGTGGCGCAGGCCGGCGGGCACGTCGGCCGGGGCAAGGTCGGGCAGTGCGACGCCGACGACGCGGCCGATCCGGTCCCGAACGGCCGGTGGCAGCGACGCGAGCGAGATCTCCTGGTCACTCGGCGCGTCGCTCACCTGGTCAGGATATTCGCCCCGGGGCTCTCAGCTCCTGCGTCACCGTCGGGTGGTTCGGACCGGTTTGTCGGCGGCTGTCGCTAGCGTCCGCGCCATGCCTGTGTCCGAGTTGGTCGACCGTGCCCAGCACCAGCTCAGCTTCGATGAACTGGGCACCCCGCTGCGGGACGTGACCTTCGTCGTCGTGGACCTGGAGACCACCGGCGGCAAGCCGGGCGCCGACGGCATCACCGAGATCGGCGCGGTGAAGGTGCGCGGTGGGGAGGTCCTCGGCGAGCTGGGCACCCTCGTCGATCCCGGCCGCGGGGTCCCGCCGCAGATCACCGAGCTGACGGGCATCACCACGGCGATGGTGCGTGCTGCGCCGACGATCCGCACGGTGCTGCCCAGCTTCCTCGAGTTCGCCGCGGGTGCGGTACTGGTCGCGCACAACGCAGCCTTCGACATGGGCTTCCTGCGGGCCGCCTGCGCTGCGCAGGACATGGTGTGGCCCAAGCCGTCCGTGCTGTGCACCGTGCGGCTGGCGCGCCGGGTGCTCAACCGAGACGAGGCACCATCGGTCCGGTTGTCCGCCCTGTCGGCACTGTTCTGCACCGAAACGGTTCCCACCCATCGGGCCCTGGACGACGCGCGCGCCACGGTCGAGGTGCTCCACCGGCTCCTGGAGCGGGTGGGCAACCTCGGGGTGCACAGCCTCGAGGAGCTGGTGTCCTTCCTGCCGGAGGTCACCCCGGCGCAGCGCCGCAAGCGCACCCTGGCCGAGCACCTGCCCAGCGCGCCGGGGGTGTACCTGTTCCGCGGGCCCGGCGAGGAGGTGCTCTACGTCGGTACGGCCACCGATCTGCGCCGCCGGGTGCGCAGCTACTTCACCGGCGCGGAGACCCGCAGCCGAATCCGCGAGATGGTCGCGCTGGCCACCCGCGTCGATTCGGTCCGCTGTGCCCATTCCCTGGAGGCAGGCGTGCGCGAACTCCGGTTGCTCGCCAGGCACGCCCCGCCCTACAACCGACGCTCCAAGTTCCCGCACCGGGTGTGGTGGGTGGTACTCACCGAGGAGGCGTACCCCAGGCTGTCGCTCGTGCGCACGGCCCGCGACGGGGCGCTCGGGCCGTTCCGCTCTCGGGCGCAGGCCGCGCAGGCCGCCCAGGTGCTGGCCGATGCGGCACCGGTGCGTTCCTGCACCCAACGGATCCCGCTGCATGCCCCCGCCGCCACCCCGTGTGCGTTGTACGAGATGGGACGGTGCGGCGCCCCCTGCGCCGGCCTGCAACCGCGCGCGGACTACGCCCGCGGGCCGGAGAAGGCGCTGCGCGTGGTGGCCGGCACCGACAACACAGTGTTGCCGCTTCTGGTGCACGGCGTGGAACAACTGGCGGTGCAGTCCCGCTTCGAGGCGGCGGCAGCCAGGCGGGACGAGGCCGCCGCGCTGATCGCCGCATTGCACCGTGGCCAGCGCCTGGCCGCGCTGGCCGCCGTGCAGGAGCTGGTCGCCGCCCGGCCGGACGGCGCGGGCGGCTGGGAGCTGGCGGTGATCCGACACGGCCGTCTGGCCTCGGCCGGTCGCGCCGAGCGGGGGGTGCATCCGATGCCGGTTGTCGATGCCCTGGTGGCGTCGGCCGAGACCGTGCTCCCCGCGGCCGGGCCGTTACGAGGTGCGCCCGCCGAGGAGGTGGCCCTGGTGGCCGGATGGCTGCACCAGCCGGGCACCCGACTGGTGCGGACCAGCTCGCCCTACGCCGAACCCGCGCTCGGTGCCGGGCGGTGGGCAACGTGGGCCGGCCGTGCTCGCATCGCCGCCAGGGACTCGCCGTACGCGTGACGCAGGGGCGATCCCCGGCAAGCACCCGTCCCCCTAAACTCGGACGACGGCCCTACCCAGGAGGTTCTGTGCTCACAGCCATCGTTCTCGTGCACACCGCGGCTGACCGCATTCCGGAGGTGGCGCAGAGCATCGCCGACCTGGACGGGGTCGCCGAGGTGTACTCCTGTGCCGGGGACGTCGACCTCATCGCGCTGCTGCGGGTGCGCGACCACGAGCAGATCGCCGACATCGTCACCGAACACATCAGCAAGGTCGACGGGGTGCAGCGCACCGCGACCCACATCGCCTTCCGTTCCTACTCGAGCCTGGATGCCGAGTCCGGTTTCGAGGTCGGCGAGAGCGGCTAGCCGGCGAGTTCGGTGGAGCGGATCGCCCAGCGCCGCAAGAGATCGGCCGTGGCGCCGCTGTCGATCGCTTCGGCTGCCCGTTGCATTCCGAGGGAGAGGGACTCGACCAGGGTGCCCGGGATCCCGGCGTGCGCGGCCAGTGCACCGGCCGCGTTGAGCAGCACGGCGTCCCGGATCGGCCCGGGCCGGCCGTCGAACACCGTCCGCACCACCTCGGCGTTGAGCGTGGCGTCGCCGCCGCGCAGCGCCTCGATGCGCACCCGCTGGAGGCCGAGATCGGCAGGGTCGAGCACCTCGGTGCGGACCGTCCCCTCGCTGACCACCCGAACGGTGGTGGTGCTTGTCGTCGTTAGCTCGTCGAGCCCGTCGTCACCGCGTACCACCAGCACCGAGGACCCTCGGCCGGCGAACACCTCGGCGATCACCGGCGCCATCCGCTCGTAGGCGCACCCGATCAGCCCCGCACGGGGACGGCCGGGGTTGGTCAACGGACCGAGCACGTTGAAGGCGGTCGGGATGCCGATCTCTCGGCGCGGACCGGCGGCGTGGCGCAGCGCCGGGTGGAACACCGGCGCGAAGCAGAATCCGATACCCAGTTCGGCGACGCTCTGGGCCACGCCGGCCGGTCCGAGACCGATGGCCACACCCAGCGCCTCGAGCACGTCCGCGGTCCCGCTCTTCGAGGATGCGGCGCGGTTGCCGTGCTTGACCACCGGCACACCCGCGGCCGCCACCACTACGGCCGCCATGGTGGAGATGTTGACGGTGTTCAGGCGGTCGCCGCCGGTACCGACGACGTCGACGGCATCGACGTCGACCGTGACGAGCTGCGCGTGTTCCAACATGGAGTTTGCGAGCCCGGAGATCTCGTCGGCGGTCTCGCCCTTGGTGCGCAAGGCCACGCCGAAGGCGGCGATCTGCGCCGGGGACGCCACTCCGGACATGATCTCGTCCATCGCCCACGCGGTGTCGGCCGGCGCCAGGTCCACCCCGTCGACCAGGCGGCCGAGCACCGAAGGCCAGCTCAGCGGGCTCACCCGCGGACGATGGCCGTACCGGCCGAGCGCAGCACCTCGGCGACCGTCTCCGCGGCGGTCAGCGGATCCAGGGGATGCACGAGGACCGCATCCGCGAGCGACCAGGTGGCCAGCCACCGGTCGTCCTGGCGCCGGATCGCAATGATCACCGGCGGACAGTCGGCAATCTCATGTTTGACCTGGCGGCACAGACCGATGCCGCCGGTGGGCTGCGCCTCACCGTCGAGTACGGCGAGGTCCACCTCACCGGCGTCGAGGTGGGCCAGCACCTCAGCGATCGTGCCCGCCTCGACGAAGCGCAGCCGGCCCAGGTCCGGCGCGGGGCGCCGCCCCACCGCGTTGATGATCGCCTCGCGCACCTCCGGCCGGTGGCTGAACACCAGCGCGGTGCGAACGGCAGCCTCAGCGGTGGTGCTCATCAGCGCGATTCCTCCGGGGGCTGCATGGGGACAGCATGCTATCGGCCAGGAGCGTCCGGTGGTTGCTCGGGCACTTGCAGCCCATCCCAACCGAGCAGCTCACCCCCCAGGCGCTGCGCGAGTCCGACCATCCGCGAGCGCTCCTGTGCGCAGTGCAGCGCGTCCAGGCGCTGCACGCGCTGCAGGATCAGCACCCCGTCAACGACACCCTCGGTAGGCGCATAGCCCTCCTGCGCGGCGATCGCGGCAGCCTGCGGCCGCTGGTCGGGGGGAAGGCGGAGGTGATGCCGAAGCAGAGCCGGCTCCTGCGCACGCCAGGCAACGGCCTCGTCCAGGGCGGCCGAGCACGCCTGCACCTCGTCGAATCCGCGCACCACGACCACGAGGTCGCCACGGCTGGGATCGAGGCCCACCAGACCCGGGTCCCGCCCTGTTGAGCGCAGCTTTTCCAGTAGCGCGCGCAGGCGCCCGGACAGTGAGCCGGCCACGACACCCACCTTTCCTGATCGCCGCGCTACCTGCCCCCATGGTGGCCTACGGCACGATCCGACGACATCGTCCGACCCCATGGCGCCAAGCGCCCGCGCAGGCGGCATACTTCTGACTCGTGACGAGCGCAGTAGGGACCTCCGGGACCGCCATCACCCAACGCGTGCACTCGCTGAACCGGCCGAACATGGTCAGTGTCGGCACCGTGGTGTGGCTGTCCAGCGAATTGATGTTCTTTGCCGGCCTGTTTGCCATGTACTTCACGGCGCGGGCCCAGGCGGACCCGAACCTCGGCTGGCCGCCGCCGCCGACCGAGCTGGGACTGCCCTACGCGCTGATATTCACCATCATCCTGGTCTCGTCCTCCTTCACCTGCCAGATGGGCGTGTTCGCGGCCGAACGAGGCGACGTCTTCGGCCTGCGCCGCTGGTACCTGCTGACGCTGGCCATGGGGCTGGTCTTCGTCCTCGGCCAGGCCAATGAATTCCACAACCTCGTGGAGAAGGGCACCACGCTCTCCTCCAGCGCCTACGGCTCGGTCTTCTACATCACCACCGGGTTCCACGGCCTGCACGTCATCGGCGGTCTGGTGGCCTTCGTCTTCCTCATCATGCGCACCAAGATGAGCAAGTTCACGCCCGCGCAGGCGACCGCCGCCATCGTGGTGTCCTACTACTGGCACTTCGTCGACATCGTGTGGATCGGGCTGTTCGCCACGATCTACATCGTGCGCTGAGGAAGCCGACGATGACAGCCGTTCCCGCCGTCCAGCCGGCCCCTGGTTCGATCCCCGCCGTCCCCGCCGTCCCCGCCGTCCCCGCCGTCCCCGATCACAAGGGATCACGATGAGCTCCTCACCACCTCCTGCCTCCCTTTCCCGGCGACGACGCGCGAGCCGCAGCAAGCTTCGCCGCCGGGCCACCGGCATGGTTGTCCTCATGCTGGCGCTCGTCGGTGCCGGAGCTCTGGCGGCGACGATCACCCCGAGCCCGCAGGTGGCGGTCGCGCAGGAGCAGCCCGCGCAGGCCCGTGAGGGCAAGCAGCTCTATGACAACTCATGCATCACCTGCCATGGCGCCAACCTGCAGGGCGTTCAGGACCGGGGACCCAGCCTGATCGGGGTCGGTGAGGCCGCGGTGTACTTCCAGGTCTCCACCGGACGCATGCCGCTGGCGCGTACCGAGGCCCAGGCATCCCGCAAGCCGCCGCAGTTCAACGCGGCGCAGATCGACCAGCTCGGCGCCTACATCCAGGCCAACGGCGGCGGTCCCACCGTGGTGCGCAATCCCGACGGCTCGGTGGCGGAGTCCTCGCTGATCGGCGATGACGCCGCCCGCGGTGGTGAGCTGTTCCGGCTGAACTGCGCCTCCTGCCACAACTTCACCGGGAAAGGTGGCGCCCTGTCTTCGGGTCGGTACGCGCCGAGCCTGGACGCGGCCACCGAGCAGCAGATCTACACCGCGATGGTGTCGGGTCCGGAGAACATGCCGAAGTTCTCCGATCGGCAGCTGTCTCCGCAGGAGAAGGCTGACATCGTCGCGTACGTCAAGCAGGCCACGGAGACCAAGAGCCAGGGCGGTTACGGCTTGGGCGGTATCGGACCGGTGTCCGAGGGGTTGTTCATCTGGATTGTGGGAATCGTCGGCCTCGTCGGCGGGGCGATGTGGATCGGAGCGAGGGCATGAGCGGCGGAGGCACTGTGGGTGGTTCGCAACCCACGGACGAAGAGTTGGCCAACATGAGCCGCGAGGAGCTCGTCACGCTCGGCCTGAAGGACGACGACGTCGAGCTCGCTTATCGGCGGGAGCGGTGGCCCGTCCCTGGCACCAAGGCGGAGAAGCGCGCAGAACGGTCAGTGGCGGCGTGGTTCGCCCTCTCCGGTATCTCCGCGTTGGCCTTCGTCGGCGTCTACCTGTTCTGGCCCTGGGAGTACGAGCCCATGGGCAGCGACAAGAACCTGCTCTACACCCTGTACACGCCACTGCTCGGCCTGACCATGGGCCTGGCGATTCTGGGACTCGGGGTGGGGGTGATCGCCTACGCCAAGAAGTTCGTTCCGGACGAGACCGCGGTGCAACAGCGGCACATGGGCGGATCGTCCGAGGTGGACAAGAGGACCACCGTCGCCCTGCTCGCCGACTCCGGCCAGTCTTTGGGCATCGCTCGCCGCAGCCTCATCAAGCGCTCGCTCGGCTTCGGAGCCGGCGCGCTGGGAATCATGGCGATCATGCCCCTTGGCGGGCTGGTCAAGAACCCGTGGAAGGGCGGCGCGGCGGCGCCGCTGTGGACCTCGGGCTGGACGCCGATCAACAACGAGACCATCTACCTCCGCCGCTCGACCGGCCGCGCGCACGATGTGGAGCTGGTCCGCGCGGGCGACCTGGACGCCGGCGCCATGGAGACGGTGTTCCCCTTCCGCGAGTCCGAGCGCGGCGACGAGGAGGCCCTGGCCAAGGCGCTGCGGCGGTCCGACAACCCCGTCATGCTCATTCGGTTGCGTCCCGAGGACGCGACCCGCGTCGTCAAGCGGGCCGGCCAGGAGAGCTTCAACTACGGCGCCTACTACGCCTACTCGAAGATCTGCACGCACGCCGGCTGCCCGACCTCGCTGTACGAGACGCAGAGCAACCGGATCTTGTGCCCGTGCCACCAGTCGCAGTTTGACGTCCTCACCTACGCCAAGCCGATTTTCGGGCCCGCGGCCCGGGCGCTGCCCCAACTACCGATCACGGTCAACGACCAGGGCTACCTGGTCGCCAACGGCAACTTCATCGAGTCGATCGGACCGGCCTTCTGGGAGCGCAAGTCATGACCACAACCAGCCCCACCAAGAGCAAGGCCGAACAGCTCGGGGGTTCGGCGGCGACCTGGGCGGACGATCGCTACCACCTCGCGGGTGGCTTGCGCCGACAGATCAACAAGGTCTTCCCCACGCACTGGTCGTTCCTGTTGGGCGAGATGGCGCTGTACAGCTTCATCATCCTGCTCATCTCGGGCGTCTACCTCACGTTCTTCTTCGATCCGTCGATGGCGGAGACGACCTACAACGGCGTGTACCAGAACCTGCGCGGCGTCGAGATGTCGCGGGCCTACGAGACCACCTTGAACATCTCCTTCGAGGTGCGCGGTGGCCTGTTCGTCCGGCAGGTGCACCACTGGGCGGCGCTGCTGTTCCTCGCCGCCATGGTCACCCACCTGGCCCGGGTCTTCTTCACCGGCGCGTTCCGCAAGCCGCGTGAGGTCAACTGGGTCCTCGGCGCCCTGCTGCTCATCCTCGGCATCGTCGAGGGTTTCGCCGGCTACTCGCTGCCCGACGACCTGCTGTCGGGTACCGGCCTGCGCATTGCCTCGGCGATCATGCTGTCTGTGCCTGTTGCCGGCACCTGGGTCCACTGGCTGGTGTTCGGCGGCGAGTTCCCCGGCGAGATCATCATCGACCGCTTCTACATCGCCCATGTGCTGCTCATCCCCGGCATCCTGCTGGGGCTCATCGCGGCCCACCTGGCGCTGGTCTGGTACCAGAAGCACACGCAGTTCCCCGCGGCCGGTCGCACCGAGCAGAACGTGGTCGGAGTGCGGATCATGCCGCTGTTCGCGCTGAAGGGCGGCGGCTTCTTCGCCGTGACCTTTGGCGTCGTTGCTCTGCTCGCCGGGCTGTTCCAGATCAACCCGATCTGGAACCTCGGGCCGTACGACGCGGGCCAGGTCTCTGCGGGCTCGCAACCCGACTGGTACATGGGCTTCCTGGACGGGGCCACCCGGCTGTGGCCGGCGTGGGAGTTCTACCTCGGCCACTACACCATCCCGGGTGTCTTCATACCGGCGGCGCTCGGCGGCGGGATCATCTTTACTGCGCTGATCATGTACCCGTTCATCGAGCGCAAGCTGGTCAAGGACGATGCGGCGCACAACCTGCTGCAGCGGCCGCGCGACG
>JAABUM010006552.1_pt1 | contig 11337 bp, 20 predicted proteins | sample 5559161 | NCBI WGS metagenome assembly JAABUM01 (sample SAMN10711868, study PRJNA513369) | rock metagenome | isolation source: Antarctica rocks | place: Antarctica: Victoria Land, Siegfried Peak nord | reverse complement strand
CACACCTCGAACGCTAAATGTTTAAACATGCACGCTAAACACAAATTGCGCTAAACTCGGGTTTAAGCACGTACCCTGATTTCGATTTCGATTCGAAGCCTTTTGGGCTGAGTCATCCTGTTGGGCTGCACCTGCACAGCCTGCACAGATGCGCTGGAGTCGTGTGGGAGGGAGTCTTGCATATTGCAGCTGCAACACGAGCAAAACTCTGTGCCGTTGCTTGCAATTTCCTGAGACGCCCTCTCTCAGTGTATCCTGCTCTGAAGACCTGCCGACTGTGCTCGAGGACCTGCAAACCATCTGCTGGAAACATGACCTGGCACTGAGGTGCAACGCGAGCTGTGCCTGATTGACATCAAGGCTCCGGGACAAATGAGGCATATCAGAGCCTAGCAAACCCTGCCGACTCATGGACGTCTGGAAGTGCCAGCATGGAGTGGACGTGGAGGCACAAGCCATGAATGGCGATGGCAGGAGCAGTTTGTCGGGCACCGACGACTTCACCAGCCAACACCATGCAGTTGTTGCAGCCCACAACGAGCTCGACAAGGAGTACGACCTACCAGGTGTGGGCAAGCCCGCATTTCCAGTCGCCCACTCCATGCATGACCCTTTACAAATTTGCAATTCGCACCTCCTTAATGAATCGCAACGAATCGCACCGAGCGATCGAAAGGGCTGGAAGGGTCCTGCACCTTGCTTGTAGCAGACCGGGAGCTGCACGCGGCTCGTCCAGACACAATGTGTCGACACGTTGTATTGCAGGCACGTCGCAGCGCACGGGGCGGTGGCACACCGCCGCAGTGCACAACGTGACGGCGATCGTGGGCGCCGGCGTGCTCGGGCTGCCCTACGCAATGGCGTACCTGACCTGGCCCGGCGGAGTGGTGGTGCTGCTGCTGTCGTGGACGACGTCCCTCTATACATTGTGGCAGGTGGGGGCGCCTGTATGCGGCATGCCTGGTCGCTGACTGTCTTCGACATGAGTGGAACCTGCTACACGAGTGGCAAATGCTCCACGTTCATGTCCTCTGGCCCTTCCACGTCGTCACTTCGTGCCGCAAGGCTGCAAGAAACGGGTGTGCTTGTCCACGCCGCAGCTGTGCGCGATGCACGAAATGGATGGACTACGCTTCAACAGATACCATGAATTGGGCCAGTATACCTTCGGTGAGTCTTCCTGAAAGGCCTCTCAGTACAGTTGTATTTTCCCTGTTAAGCATGTCGTAGCTGTACTTGCCACGTTTCAGACGGCATTGCCTGCGCCCCGCAGCAGGCTTCACCTTTGCTCGATAGAGGCACTGAGATTCTTGCAGCTGAGGGCGCTGAGCTCAAAGCCTTGCATTGCGTGCCGCAGGCCCAACGCTGGGAATCTGGCTGGTAGTCCCGTTCCAGGTCATCGTTATGACGGGCCTGGGCATAGTGTATATGGTTACAGGCGGCTCCAGGTAAGTTTGTTTCAAACCATTGTAGTCGCAACGAAACTTGGAATGTCAGATTGTGTTCCTGGCACCTTTTGCCTCCGACGAGAACAAAGCAGACAACAGCTGGTGTCAAGCTTGGTTTCACAGTAAAACCCCTGTGCATCTGCAGCATGCTGCGGGTGTGGCAGCTGTACGGCGACAACAGCGCGACGCCTTTCGGGCTGTCGTGCTGGATCCTCGTCTTCTTCGGCCTGCAGCTGTTTCTCAGTCAGGTGCGCGCTCCCTCGGCGACAGCGCTGCGCACCTCAGGGAGGGTCTGGTCATTCATAACGTCCTCCAGGGTTTTGGCTGGGTCTGGCCGGCAAGGAAGGGCGCGGGATCTCTGACATTGTGATGCTGTGCGGCGCTGCAGCGGCGGTCGCCTGGCACCTGCAGCGCTTGGCATGTACATACCTCCATATGCTGCCATGTGCTTGGGCGTGCATCAACATCAGCTGTGGATGATTCATATTTAAAGAGCGCACCGTCGGATCTGAGCCAAGCCCTCAGCTCTGTACTCTAGACTCTGAACCCTGATCCCTGCGCTGCAGATACCCAACTTCAACCAGCTCAAGGTCATATCCTTTGGCGCGGCAGTCATGTCCCTGGGCTACTCGACCATTGCGGTGTGCTTTCTGGAGCACTTGCCTTGCACAAAAAGGCAGTTGTGCACTCGGCACGTGCAGGCACACTGGCTGTCACTCCACTGCCATCGAGTGATGACGAGCTCACCTGTGCGTGCCAAAACCTTTCACGGGATGCCAGGCCTACAGTATAACATGGATGTACTCCCGATTCACTCTAGTTGGTAGAAATGATACAACCCATTGACTTTTTTTGCTTCACGCAGATCGGCGTGACGATCGCAAACGGCAAGCAACCGGGCGTTGAGTACAACCTGAATGGGTACAGCCTGGCAGACGGCATCTTCGGCGCCATGACCGCTTTTGGTGGGATGCCGGCCCATCCACTTCGTAAAACACCACTAGTTGCTACCTGATTGGTTTTCATATGATGAACAAGACGAAACAACCCGGATGGGTACAGCCTGGCAACGGCATCTCCGGTGCCATGACCGCCTCCGGTGAACTTGTTCTCGAATTGGCTTTCCTTCAGTTTCTGAAGCAGCAACATGCTGAAGGACGCCATGACTGCTTCTGGTGGGTGCCCATGGGTTATATGACTGTCTGTTAGGGTTCTCGTTCTGTCAAGGGGTCCCTGATTGTCTCTGCTCCCTGCATCGATCCGTTTCTGGATGTCTCGAGCGCATTCTCAGATGTGACTCCTCCTGGCCTGCAGGCACGATAGCGTTTGCTTATGGCGGGCACAATGTAGTGCTGGAGATACAGGTGCGGTTTCCCCATCATCACCGCTTCCCAGACGAGAATAGCTGTCTGGTGCGCTGTGTCTACAGCCTCGCCGCCGCCTCTGCTGCAACACGCGGTCCACCGCCATCACTTCCCGCACGTGCTGCCACGCAAGAGTCCATCCCGATACAGATGAGACGGCCGCCGCTTGTCCCCGCGAGCACCGCTGCCGAGCTCCTGCAAGATCTCGCAAATGCTTTGCGGTGTTCGAAACTCCACACTTTGCGAATGCGAAAACCTGCCGCGCAGGCGACGATGCCGAGCCCGCCGTCCACGCTTAAACCCTACATGCGAGGCGTCTATCTGGCATACGCTATTGTCAGCTGGTGCTATGCCGGCGTCGCCTTTTCAGGTGAGCTTTTGAGTCTTTGGAGTGTTGGGTGAACAGCAAAGGAAGAGCGTCTTTTCTGTCGGCAGCTTTAAGCCTACTCAACTGTTCTCCAGCCTGGTCCACGAATGGCTTCCAGGTTTGTCAATACCATAGTCACGGGCATGAGCCGTGCAGCGAAAATGTCCGAATCTTTTTCCGCAGCTCGCGCAGGCTCGCGCAGCGGGAATCTATGCACAGTCGCAGTACTTGACAGTAAAGTTCCCATGGTGGAAATAGATTCTAGCGGCGGAGCAGTGCGCGCAGTGCACTCGTGCAGCGACTTTCGCATGATTTTGGCGCGACTCATGCCCGTGACTACGGTAACAACACTGACATGGGATTTTTTTTGGCTCAGCCTCGCCTGAAGCCCAGCTCCCGCAGTGCGCAGAAACTGCCACACCGACTGCACACCTGCCATCAGACACTAGATTGGACTGGTGTCTCAGTAGCTGTCGGGGACGAGTCACAGACACAGGTCCTGCTGTTGAGGATGAGCTACAGACGAGTCCGCACTGCAGGGCAACTGGGCGTACGGCCAACAGTCAACGACAACATTTCATTTTTTTGCTGGAGCGCCCCCTTTCAGGCAAATCACGAACCCATTTGAATCATTCTTTGGTGGCGCGCCCGCAGGCTACTGGGCCTACGGCCACACAGTCAACGACAACATCCTGTTCTCGCTGGATCACCCGAGGGGCGTCATCGCGCTCGCGTCCATGATGGTGCTGATTCACGTCATGGGATCGTATCAGGTGTACTCGATGCCGGTGCGTCTCTCTGGATCGAACCTCTTCCAATTTCAAGCGAAGTGTCGCTCGTTCCGCCTGACTGCGCATACGCCTGAGCAGAAATGTAGGCAATGAGTGTCACACAACCCTACGCACCGGCACATGGAAAAAAGTTTTCCAGTGAACACCCATCATAAGGCGTGCTGCCCGTGTGTGCTCCTTGCAGATCTACGGTGGGTGCCACGTTTCGAACGTTGGCCAGCAGATGCATGTGCACACTATCTGACTGCTGCCCTTTCTGTCACCTCCTGTGGATCTGGCTTTGGATATTGCACTGTCTCTGGCGAGCTTGCGATCTCTTATGTCTGGCTGAACCCTCCTGTTGTTGCGCAGATATGATCGAGACCGTGATGGTGCGGAATGGCATCAAAAACAACCTGCCAGCGCGGCTGGCGTACCGCTCGCTATACTGTGTGTTTACGGGTGCGCCGTGCGAGCGTTGTCTTCCTGCATGTCTTGCACAGTCCCGCGTGAGACTTGTCTTCATGCGTGTCTTGCACTGTCGCGCCAGAGGACCGCCTCTCATAATCTCAGCTGTCACCGTGAGTCTTCAATCTGTGGACACTGTTCTTGAGACGATTTCCTGTTTGCCGCACAGCGTTTGTGGCCATCAGCCTCCCGTTCTTTGGCGACCTCATGGGCTTCATCGGGTGCGCAAAGATACTAGCGTCTCACTCACATTCCACAATTGTATCCCTTTTCAATCTATTCATGGATCAAATGAAGGTTTGTCGCTTCCGCGCACAACACAACCCAGACCACCATTGCATTTGGCGCGTCAATGCCAGAGCCGGCTCTTGACGAAGCCAGCTGCGCCCTTGCATTCCTGTCACTATAGCATACATGAGATTGTGTGTTTTTGGGTTTCAGTCTGGTCTTGTTCCTCATTTCATATCGAGGACACTTTTGCTTCTTAATGGCCGCTTTACCTGGCTGGCCCACGGAGTGGAGGCGGTGCATCGTGTCGCTGTATCTGCATCCGTTTTTCCCCAATGAGATGGCGATCAGACACTAATCTTTTCCGCTCGCCTTGAGGCTGCCCCTGCACAGTCCTGCCAATCCCCCTTCTCATAAGGTCCTGCAAACGCAGGGCAATAGCATTTGGGTCATCCACTGCTGCGGTGCTGTCGACCATGTCTGTTGACTGGTTTCTCGGCTTGCTTCCTGTCAGATGCAGGGCGAATGCGTTGGGGCCGACGACGGTCGCGCTGCCGTCGATCATGCGGCTCATTCCGAAAGCTGCCCAGTCTTGATCTAATGTTGATACGCCATCCTCCCGCAGGGCAATTTCTTTCGGGTTGACGAGGTTCGCGCTGCCGTCCATTATGCTGGCCCATCCTGAAGGTGCCGCGGTGCTTCGGCCAGCACAGAATTCCTTTTATGAGCTTTGCCCCAATGCAGGGCGATCGCGTTCGGACCGACGACATTCGCGCTGCCATCCATCATGTGGCTCATCCTGAAGGAGCCGCGGCGCTTCGGCTGGCACTGGGCCGCCTGCTGGGTGTGCATCATCTATGGCGTGGTGACGACTGTCTTCGGTTCCATCGGCGGCCTGCGATCGATCATCGTCAAGGTGAGGCTGCTTGCATGCAGCCAAAGACAGGGCGTCACAGACGTTTCAGGACCTGTGCAGTAAAACAGGGCGCCGCACACGCAGCCAGCACATGCATAATTGTCTCTGCCAACAACATGTCTGAATAGCAGTGCCTCTTCTGGGTGCAGGCACAAGGCTACAAGTTTTATGCCTGAGGCGTCATGAACACGGCAGCTTTCAGAGGGATGGCGGCCGTGACGGCGGCTGGTGCATTTGGTGCTTGATTTGGTGCTGTGTTTGGCACAACAGGCAACACGGTGTGTTGCCCGTTATTGCTGGTGGTCAATGAAGTGGCCATCATGTATACGAGCGATTAGGCACGTGATGATCGGGATCCAATTGGAAGCAGGCGGTGGTGCACTTTCGTTGGTGTTGTGTGGTTTGAGGTCGCGCACATGTGCTTGTAAATGAACAAGTCTGCTGCGCCGCTGCTGCCGCCGCCACCGCCGCCGCAATATGCGGCAGGCGCACAACGCAATCGAGCGTTGTGTTGACTGCATTGCCACGTCAAGTAGAGGAACGTCAGCTGCCAGTCAGCTTCTGCTGAAACCTGATGACGCACGGAATGACGTCGTGCGTTCACAGCGTCGCGCAGTCTTGCACTTCTGCGCAGTCGGATCGGTGTGAGTCGCGACAACCTCAGCATTTGCAGACGCACACCTCAATTCAGGTGAATTTGTATGCCAGCTTGGCAGTCCGTGCTGTTGAGGTTCCACATCCTGATGCAAGCCGAGGTGGTCGAAATCGAAATGGTTCGCCGCAGGCAGCTGTTGGATCAACCCTAGCTTTTTATCACAGTCAAATAATTGTCTGCGCAATTGGAACCCCTGCACACGCGGCGATCATACTGTGGCCGACGCCCCTTATTGGCACATATAAAAGGAATGGTGCAACGATCGCGCCTGCATTTCGTAGAAGCGCAAGACCCTTGAAAACAATCCACATGAAAAACCCTCAGACATATCGATCAATCCGCATGTGGGTGCGATGAGGATCACGCTGGCAATGCTAGGCGAGAGGCGCATAATGCTGCACGCCAACAAACACAAACAGTCAAGCCTTGCCACAGACTGTCACCTGCGCTGACCATGTCGCAGGAGTTCTATAGAACAGCATCATGGCAAAGGCTGCTGCCGCGCTGCTGCTGGTGGTGTTGGCGGCGCGCGCCTACGCCGCTGTGCTGGCGCAGACGCCCGTTACGGCGGCGCTGCTGTCAGAAGCGGGCATCGTGCCCGACGTCATCAGGTAGACGACATTTTTCACATGACCGTCTGGTAGCTGACCCTTTCTTCCCAAGCCATTGCAATGCGTCGTGCTTGATGACGGTGCCATTCCGTAGCCGCTGAATATTCTGACATTAGGGTGTGAATGTTGATATCGGACGTGGTTCCCAAAGAGAGCAATGCTGAGGCATACGTGCATTGCGCTGCAGCGGTGTGGCCCTCGACGGGAAGCTCAACCTCGGCATCAGGTTTCCTGCCGGCCTCGTTGACGCCGGCAGCCTGTATTCCATCAACCAGGTGCGTGCGGATGGCTGTCTTCGATTATGGCCTTCAATTTTCTTCACTTGCATGCATAACAAAAGCAATTGTTGAAGGGATCATAGATAGTGAAACGAAATCTTTAGAAATGCGTTTACAAGAGTTCCGTGATTCTTTTGAGTTCAATGAAGTATTTCTGCTTCGCTGCTACACCCTCGAACCTGTGTTGGAGACGTTGCGTTCAGCCATCCTTGCCTGTCCCGTGCTGCCGATCTGGGTTGTACACTGTGGCATTCTCTGCACCTGCTGTGCCCTGGGCACCATGATGCTCTGCTCCACTAATGCACCCAACATGCTGTGACCTGAAGCAACTGTTCGGCGGGCATGCAGACAGCATCGGCGCCAGTCGTCGTCGTGTCGTGCAAGCCGGGCGCCTGCATGGTGCCGCGGCGCACATACTACACCCTGATCATGGCGGATCCCGATGCGCCGTCGCCGGAGAACCCCACCCTCCGCAACATCTGGCATTTGGGGCGTCACCAACGCGCCCAACGGCCGCATCATGCAGGGTGCGTAAGGCTGCGTGCACTTGCAGCATGGCACTGGTTTCATGATGCTTCGTCTGATTGGTCTAGAGCACGGGCAGACGTGCGTGTCGCGAGGGGCAGACTGCGCCACACCCAATGCATCAGCCAGAAGTATCAGCCAGGCCGGAAGTTTTTTGTTCACTATATGACGGAAACTCGTGCATGGCCAGTGCGTCAGCCACGCGAAGCACTGTTTGTGTGCTGCAGGCAACCCTATTGCTCCGTACATGGGTCCGGCGCCGCCGATGGGCGTCCACAGGTGCAGTCGAGCACTCCTCTGTACCTGCTTGCATGGCGCCCATGTGTCCGCTGTGCTGGCGGAAGGCTGTCACTGTGCTGGACAAGGCCCCGCCGGAGAGTCAAGGCAAACAAAACCTTGATCAGACCTGCCCCTTCAGGTACACGCTGCTGTTGTTCCGGCAGACGGGCCGCATCTCAGCGCCGGCGGCGCTGGCCGGCAGGCGCACCAAATTCAATGTGACCGCGTTTGCCGCGCAGTACGACCTGGGACTGCCGGTTGCTTTGAATTGGTTCACCAGCCAGCCCGATGCCGACTTCCCGGGCGGGACGGCGCCGCAGTAGGTGCTGCATTGTTGGAGAAAAGCAAGCCAGAACTAGCGAACTGAAAGGGAAGGCGAACAACATTGGGGTGCAGGTATAAAGAGATCAACATTTACATCCATCTGTCTGTGCTGAACTGACTTAAATAGACCTCGGGGTGGAAATTGGGCGACAGTCGCAAGATGCAGTTTGCTTCAAATACAGATGCATGGAGCGTTAACAAGCACCTACAGAATCGCTGGCTGAACCCGACTACTTGTCGAACGTAACCCTGGCTCTGGAGGTACCGCCGCTATTTGGCACCGCCTTTGCACGCTGCAGGTGCCGTTCTTTGAGCGGTCAAATGCACCAAAGAAAATTGTTGCAAAAAAAAAGTCGTAGATGAGCAGGGCAGCCACCGTGGTGACCAGCTACGCTGTGAGACTGATCGCCGCCTCAAGCATCGGCGGCTCGGCGGACTAGGTAGATCGTGAGCAGAAGGCTTAGTGCGTTCGACCCTGTGCCCTGAAGGCACTCCTGCACCAGGTGTGCCCTGAAGGTACTCCTGCACCAGGCATGTAACCTTAAGAACATTCAGTCGGCACGTACATGATGGATGGTGTTTGTTAACGATTTTCGTCCAGGTTGGCATGCACACAAAAGTAGACTGTGCAATTGATCTGGCTGTGGGATCGTAGCTCGAGCCTGATGCGCATGCACTCGATTTGCATCCGAGCAGCGCCAGGCGGCGGAGGCGGCTCGCAGCGCCGGAGAGCATCCGCTGGCCTCCGTCATGCCGTCGCACCCGCACCAGGCAAGCGATTCACAACGGTGTTTGTTGCACCCTTTGACCAGCTCCGTTTAGTCAGCTCGCTCAAGATGTTGAATTCGTCACGTCAGACCCCTTGCGGAAGCGGCAATCATTGCGGCAACCATGATGGTGGCAGCCATTCCCTAGGCTGCGTAGCTGCGGAATAAGTCCAGCGCTGGCTTGTGCCAGGGCTGAAGGGGGCGTTGGACGGAAGGGTTTGCACGATGGCTGCTCAACAGACTGTCCGCGACTAATATTATTCGCGTCGGCCACTATGCCATGGGGGTGGGGGGTCAGCAGCCGGACCGGGCAGCTGTGGCAGGCGGCGGAGAAGGCGGCGCGCGATGCGCAGCTGCGGCAGCTGTATGATGACAACCTGGCGCGGCCAGAGTACTTTGCATAGTTCCAGACCAGTCACCAGTGACGGAGGCAGTGAGCGTTCTGGAGCAGCAAACACGAAATGCAGAGTGCTGTAAGTCGGGCCGCACACCGATGCCGCCGAACGACAACGTTGCTTTGCACTCCTGCAGTGATGACATGTGCAGCCGCAACTGGACCTGCGAGGACCCCCCTCAGGGCGGCCGGCGCAAAGAATAAATTGCGGGCAGTCTGTCAGGGGAACAGTACCACGAGCCTGAACTGTTCAGTTCGTCCGATCTGCAGCCGATATAGTAGCAGCAACGGCGGCTGGTGGGACAAGGCAGAGTAGATGCGGACGGCAGCGCCGGCGGTGGGAGAAGTCACCTCCGCGCAGCATGCGGCGCTCAATATTATTGGGTTTTTTAATACTGGCTGTCCCGTGCATCAGCAGTCATCCGTATATCCTCCGCATCAGATTGTCAATGTGGGCTTGCGCTCGGCTGCCACAGCGATCTGCACTGTGTTCAATGCACAGGGCCCTGTTGGAGTTGAGAGGCCCGGGGCTTGCTGCGAGAATAAGTTTGCGGCAGAGTGCAGGGAGGGAAAATGGGTGAAGGAGTTGCCAACCTACATGCGAAGTGCAGGGGGGTCGAGGCAAATTGATGAATATTCTTTGATTCGTAGCACTGAGCGATAATCGAAATCCCCATGGAAATGAGCCGGAAGAACCTTTTTTGGAGATGACGTGCGGTGCATGCGCAGAAGAAGCTGCGGATGAGCAAGCCCAAAGAACTCGGCAACGCAGATATGGGAAGGGGTTGGCAGTGGAGCCGGTTGTGTGACCAACAGCCCGAGTGTACAGAGATGAAGAAACGTATTCTACGGTAAAGAGGTGGTGTTTAAAAACACCAGTTGTTTGTTGAACGGCAAACGGAAGCATCAGCCGCCGAAGCCATACAGGGTGCGGCCCTGGCGCTTGAGCGCGTACACGACGTCCAGCGCCGTCACGGTCTTGCGGCGGGCGTGCTCGGTGTAGGTGACCGCATCGCGGATGACGTTCTCGAGGAACACCTTGAGCACGCCGCGGGTCTCCTCGTAGATGAGGCCGCTGATGCGCTTGACGCCGCCGCGGCGTGCGAGCCGGCGGATGGCGGGCTTCGTGATTCCCTGCATTTTCGTGGAAGGGCACGTCTCAGCTTCCAGCTTCCATACAGCAGGAACAGCATTCAGGCTGGCACATATGCACAGAAGCAAGTCCCCAAGATGCGCACGAGGCTAAGTCAGGGTTCCAGTGACCGTGCATGAGACACCAATGACCTGCTCAACCCCACCCTGCGATGTTGCGAAAGGGTTGCCTGTAGAGCTAGAGTTGCACGGATGCGCACCTGGATGTTGTCCCGGAGGACCTTGCGGTGGCGCTTGGCGCCGCCCTTGCCCAGGCCCTTACCACCCTTGCCCCTGTGAAATTAAACCAAAGGCTCTTAGACACGGCTAAGTTTACGATCGGCCATGATGTACCCAGTCAACCACTAGCTCGATGCAGACAGCAACAGCGGCAGAAGGGTACAAGTCTCACCGTCCGGACATGGTCCCCCGCTGAGGTGCTGAGGAGAGTGTTGAGAAGGGATCCGGAGGAGGAGTTGCGAGCAGATCAGCAGAATGATTCAAAAGTTAGTGCCTGCTGCGCTTTTGGTTGAGAAATGCATGGACATTTGTAGAAACGGCAACTAGTGTCTCGGAGCCGTACTTTACATCCCTTCCAACGACAGGACCCTAGCTCTGGGCCAAACGGCCAAAACCTGAAACACGCAGGGGATCAAGGGAATGTAGCGCAGGACGATTCCTCTGCGGACTCTCATCACGTGCAAGCCTTGACAGAAGCGAGCTGCATAGCTGCAAATCACAACTCTCTCCAGCCCTCTTCTGCCTGCAGCTCTCCGACACTCTCAGGTACTTGCTGAGGCACTCGCCGCTAC
>JAABUM010006550.1_pt1 | contig 11341 bp, 8 predicted proteins | sample 5559161 | NCBI WGS metagenome assembly JAABUM01 (sample SAMN10711868, study PRJNA513369) | rock metagenome | isolation source: Antarctica rocks | place: Antarctica: Victoria Land, Siegfried Peak nord | reverse complement strand
GGAGGTCGGCATGGTGAACCTGGTGGTCTTCGAGCGGATGCCCAGGCCCGAGCAAGCCGGATCACGCTGGTGTTACCTCAGCAACGCCTTTGTCTTGCCTGAGCACCGCGATCGAGGCGTCGGATCCACTCTGCTCAAGGCAGTCATGAACCACGCACGCCTGTGCGGCGCCGTGCGGATCGTGCTGTCTCCGAGTGAACGATCCGTGCCGTTTTATCAGCGCGCGGGGTTCGGGCCGGCAACGATGCTCATGGCCAAGAACTTCGAGTGACTGCGCCCGTCGGGGGATGGGCTACCGGGGACGAACTGGTCGTGACGTCGGGTTCGGCCTTTCAGCCGTTCTGTCCGCCGTAGCATCGGCGCCTATGGCACAAGTGCTCACCCGGCAGGCCGATGATTTCCCTCGCTGGTATCAGGACGTCATCGCGAAAGCCGAACTCGCCGATAATGGTCCGGTGCGGGGGACGATGGTCATCCGCCCGTATGGCTACGCCATCTGGGAGCGGATGCAGGCCGAGATGGATACCCGCATCAAGGCGGCCGGTGCGCAGAACGCCTATTTCCCGCTGTTCATCCCGGAGTCCTATTTCCGCCGTGAGGCCGAGCACGTCGAGGGCTTCAGCCCGGAGCTGGCGGTGGTGACCCACGCCGGCGGCAAGGAGCTCGAGGAGCCGGTCGTCGTGCGTCCGACCTCCGAGACGGTGATCGGCGAGTACATGGCGAAGTGGATCCAGAGCTACCGAGACCTCCCGCTGCTGCTCAACCAGTGGGCGAACGTCGTGCGGTGGGAGCTACGTCCGCGCCTGTTCCTGCGCACCAGCGAGTTCCTCTGGCAGGAAGGGCACACTGCGCACGCCACGAGGGACGACGCACGCATCTATGCCCTGCGGATCTTGCACGAGGCGTACGAGGATCTGATGGTCTCCGTGCTGGCGATCCCGGTCCTCGTCGGCCGCAAGACGGCGCGGGAACGCTTCGCCGGGGCGGTCAACACGCTGTGCTGCGAGGCGATGACCCGTGACGGCAAAGCCCTGCAGATGGGCACCACCCACGAGCTGGGACAGAACTTCGCCCGGGCCTTCGACATCGCGTACTCCTCGGCGAAGGGCCAGCGGGAGCTGGCGTGGACGACGTCGTGGGGCACCTCGACCCGCATGGTCGGCGGCCTGATCATGGTGCACGGCGACGACGACGGGCTGCGAGTTCCGCCCGTGCTCGCACCGACCCAGGTGGTCGTGATGGCGGTCAAGCCCGAGGTCGCCGACGCGGTACATCGGATCGCCGCGCAGCTACGACAGTGCGGCGTTCGCGTTCAGGTCGACGATCGCACCGACGTCCCGTTCGGCCGGCGAGCGGTGGATTGGGAGCTCAAAGGCGTTCCGGTCCGCATCGAGATCGGGCCGCGCGATCTTGCCGCCAACACGGCAACCATCGCCCGCCGGCTGTCCGGCGGAAAGGCACCGGCCGCGCTGGACGGTCTGGCCGACGAGGTCGTGGCGCTGCTCGCGGCCGAGCAGCAGGCCATGCTCGCCGACGCGCGCGCACACCGCGACGCGCGTATCGCCGACGTTGACTCCCTCGAGGATGCCGCAGCCGCGGCGACGGAGGGCTGGGCGCGGATCAGCTGGGCGCGCCTGGGGGTCGAGGGCGAGGCGACCCTCGCGCAGTCGGCGGTCACGGTCCGCTGCCTGCAGCGTCCGGACGCCTCGGTGCCCGAGAGCGAGGACGAGCCGGATCTGATCGCCTTCGTGGCACGTTCGTACTGACAGCCGGCCCTCCTCGTGCCAGGCCCCCTCGAGACGGGCTCGGTATTCATCGAGCGAGCGTCGCCGCAAGACGATCGTCACCCGGGACGGTGCAGCCGACATTGAACAATCGGCGTTTGCCGAGGTCAGCCCTCGCACCGAGTGTCCCGTAGGACCTGTCCGCAGTGATTCCCGATGAAGGGGGCGTATCCGGCACAGTGTCGGAGTATTGAGCGACAAAACTGCTTGTGTCTGACATTATTGGTGGGTGTTGATCCGGTTCACCCAAGCAGCGCGCAAGCACCGCGTTGGCCGGGGTTCTACTCGGTACGTGATGGCCCGGACGACACCTACGGGTGTGGTGACCGAGCAGGGCAACCCCGCTTGGCGGTACGTGGGTCGTGATGAACGGGAGCGTGAACTGGAGATCGTTGCCGTCGAGCTCGATGACACTCCTGAGGGAGACGATGTGCTGCTGGTCATTCACGGCATGCCGACACAGCTTCGCCGAAGGGAGCAAACCTGATGAACGAACGCACCCCGCCCCGGATCACCCGAGAGACTCCGATCGGGCCGGACGCCGACCTGGCCCAGGAGGATCTGCGCCTGGTGGATGGCACCCGGCTCACCCCGGAGGTCGCCGAGGACATCGTCGAGCAGGTGCGCCGCGCCACGGGCCGGCCTTCCCTGTCCGGTACGGCTACCTCGCCGCAGATCGCGTTCCGGGTCGCCGCAACCCTGCGTGAGCGCGCCGCTGCCGTCGCCGCCCGAGAGGGCAAGACCATTTCCCAGCTCGCCCGCGAGGCCCTGGAGGAACGGATCGCGCACCCGCGGTAATGAGACACGGGCGGCCAGTGCGAGGGGTGGCCACCGACCACGGGGGGTGTGGCCGGTGGCCGCTGCGACACCAGCCCCGGGGGGAGGGGTCCGGCGTACAGGGAGACGGCCAACCGAGTTGGCCGTCACCAGCACCGAGACTACGGCGTGTCGATCTCAACGGCCAGCTCGGCCGCCGGGAAAAAGAAGTCCACCAATGCCCGCCTGGCTCCGTTGTCGGCCCACTTGGGGTAGCCCGTGTCAGACTCACCCTTGCCAAGCTTCGCGGCCTGCTCGAGGAGCCTGGCAAGGTACTCCTTGTAGCGCAGTGCACCCTTCTTGCGCTCTTCAAGGATGGCATCCAACAGCTGCGACATCTTGTCGTAGTACTTCGGGTTCATCGCGTGCTCGTCGATGATCACCTTGCGCATGTTGTTGGTGATCGTCTCCGCTACCGCCTCGCGGTCCTTCTTGATCCCCTCAGGCAACTTCTCGAGAGCTGCGGCACCCAGCTTGACTATGAGCTGGATTAGCCCGGTGTCCTTGAAATCGGCGACGACCTCGGACGGCTTGGCGTTGGTGTAGGTGTCCAACAGGTGGCGCATCCCGGCCTCGTACTGCTTGAAGTCGACGTCCTCGCCGGCGCCAAGCTTCACCTCATCGCGGACGTTGGCAAAGTGCGCGATCTCTGCCTTGATGGCTGCCGCTTGAGCATCGGCGTAGCCGGCGTCAGTCATCTCGTTGGCGAGGTTGGCAAAGGCGCGGGTGACGGCAGCCACAGCCTTGTACAGCTCAACCCGCTTCGGCTCGTTGACCTTGAGTTGCTCGGCGTTACCCGGCTCGATGGCACAGAAATAGTGCTGGTACTGCAGCGTGTTCTTCGGCGGCTCGACCGGCTCACACAGGGCCCGGATAGTCTCCAAGGCTTCGTCGAGGTCTCCGCGGGCCTGGTCGATCCGGTTGGACAGCAGCCCCTCGACGTCGCTCTTCTCGTACCCGTCCAGGGCCCCGCTGGTGTAGTCGGTGATGGCCGTCTCGAGGGAGTTGAACAGGTCGCGGTAGTCGACGATGTAGCCGTAGTCCTTGTCCTCGCCGTCGAGCCGGTTGACCCGGCAGATGGCTTGGAACAGTCCGTGGTCCTGCATCTTTTTGTCGATGTAAAGGTAGGTGGCGCTGGGGGCGTCAAAGCCGGTCAGGAGCTTGTCGACGACCAGGAGCAGGCGCATCTGGCCAGGGGCTTTGATGAAACGCTCCTTGACCTCCCTCTCGAACTGCTCAACCTTGGTCATCGCCTGGTCGGCAGGTTCGCCGAAGTGGTCGGACAGCATCTGGCGGTAGATGTCGTACTGGCGCAGCTTCTCCGTCGCGCCGGCACCTGAGTCTTCTTTGGAAATGTCGCCGGCCTGCGGGGTGTAGGAGGTGATGATGGCGCACTTGCCCTTGAAGCCGGCCTGCACGAACAGCTCGTAGAACTTGCATGCCTGGTAGATGCTCGAGCCGACCAACATGGCGTTACCTCGTTGGTCCATCAGTCGAGGCTTGGTCTCCATATCCAGCACGATGTCGCTGACGATCTGCCGAGCCCGAGGCTCAGAACTGACCACCTTCTGCATCGTGCCCCAGCGCTTCTTCAGCTCCACTCGGGACAGGTCGGTCATGCCCTTGGTCTTTGCCTCGAACCACCTGTCGATCTTGTCGGAGGACGTCAGATCCTGGTCGATGTTGCGGGCTTCGTAGCGCAGGTCAAGCACGACCCCGTCGGCTACCGCCTCATCGAACTTGTACGTATGGATGAAGCTGCCGAACGTCTCGATACTGGTCGCCTTGTCGACCTTGAGCAGCGGCGTGCCCGTGAAGCCAATGAACATGGCCCCGGGCAGCAACTTCTTCATCGCCGTGTGCATCTTCCCGGACTGCGTCCGGTGAGCCTCGTCGACGAACACGAAGATGTTGCCCTTGGCTCGGAAGCCCTTCGGGACGCTTGAGCTCAGCTCCTTGATGAAGTCGCCCTCGGCCTCGACTCGGGCGTCCTCATCGTCCGAGCCACGGAACTTGTGAACGAGCGAGCAGATCAACCACTCGTCCGACTTGTTCAAGGTGGCCAGCATGTTCACAGCGCTCGTGGTCCGGTAAATCAACTCGTTGACACCGTTGAAAACCTTCTCGAGCTGGTCGTCGAGCTCGATGCGGTCGGTGTAGCGGGTCGCGGTCGTCTTGGTCACTGCTCGGCGCTGGCTCAACGTCAGTCCCATCATCGGGGCCTACCGACACCCCGACACCCGGGCGGGTAGGCGCGCTGCACGCGCGCACTTCCCGATGAGTCAACGACCCCACCTACGCGCGCATCTTTGGTGAGTCAACGGAGCGCCCGTTGACGTCGACGATATCGACCTGGTACAGTGTTAGTGCCGAAGATAGACAAGTTGAATTGCAATCGTGTACTCGTCGGGGTTGAGGCCTAGTGTTGGATCAGTCGGTGTGCCAGATGGCGGGACGCAGTTGGGCTCCGTTGACTTCTGGATGGTGGACGAGTCCGGTTCGGATTGCTGGCGGGCCGTATTTAGTACAGTTGGCGGGTTGTCAATATCAGTGATCGCACTTTCTGCAGTCGATCACATGTGGTCGTCCAACATGGCAGGGCCGCTGCAGTTCGTGTTCGAGTTCGAGCAGCAACTCGACGCCGATCGACTAATTGCCGCCTACCGTGAGACCGCTCGCGAGTTCGGTGGTGTCGACGGGATCCTCGTAAAGGTCGACGAGCACACGCTGGGGCTGGATGTAGCGGGGAGGCGATCGTCGATCCGGGCCACGGTCGTGGATCCCGATATCCCGCTGGAAGGCTGTATCGATTCGGTGCAGATCGGCCTCGGTCAGCCGGTGGCCCGCGCCCTGGTGACGACTCGACGTGGCCGGACGACTGTCGGCCTGTCGATGTCGCACGTACTCACCGACGGCTACGGACTGTTCCTGTTCCTGGGGGCGTGGGCAGCACGCGTCCGCAACGGCTGGTTCGCAAGCCCTCACTGCGATCGCTCGGTCCTCACTCGGCCGGAGGCGCGCACCCGCACCGAGGTGGACCCAGAGGCGCTCCGACGGGCCGGATTCGTGGCGGTGGATCCGGATCTTGCGTTGGTGAAGCTCCCGCTCCATGCGAGCCGGATCCCGCTCGCCGACCTCCCGTCGGCGGCCGGCGGGTCCGGGGTGTCGTCGAGCGACCTGCTGGCGGCGTCATTGTTCCGGGAGTACGCCGCGACCAAGGACGTGCCTTTGGTCACGCTGGCCTACCCGGTGGACATTCGCCGGCACGTGCCGGACCTGGGTTCGACGTACTTCGGTAACGGCTTCATCCAGGTGATGGTCGACGTCGAGACCACTCAGGCCCGGACCGCGCCGTTGCCCGAAATCGCTGGCTGGCTCAGGGCGGCCGTCGCGTCGGTGCCGGATCGAATCGATGCCGCCGTCATCGAGATCGAAGCTTTTCTGAGGGTCTCCGGGGTCCATGCGCTGCCCCAGATCTGGGGCTATCCGCCCAAGTCCGGATTTCTCGTGAGCAACGTCTCGCGGATCCCGATGGAATGGGTGGATTTCGGCGCTGGCCCGCCATCACGTATGGCGACGCCGTGGTTTCTGCCCAGGCAAGACTGCAGCTTTGTTCTGCCTGATCCAGGGCGGGCAAACGCTTTGCTGCTGGTGTCCACGCTTGAGTGAAACTGGTTCGTCCCGTTTGAAAGGCTGGTTTGCGATGAAATCATCGAAGGTTTACAGCATGGCAGTCGGGGACCGCGACGCGGCTCGGCTGGGTCTGCTCGACCAGCATTATGACCCGAGTTCAAAGGCTTTCTGTGAATCGGCGGGCGTCGCGGCCGGCGACACCGTGGCCGACATCGGGTGCGGCCACGGCAGCATGACCCGGTGGCTGGCCGATCGGGTTGGGCCCGACGGGCTCGTCTACGCCGTCGACGACTCGGCGGAGCAGTTGGAGATGGTGCGACGTGCTGTGGGCCACCTGCCTCAGGTCCGGCTCGTCCACGCGCGCATCGATGATGCCCCGCTGGCTCCTGGCACTGTCGACTGGGCCTACAGCCGATTCCTGCTTATGCACGTAGGTGATGCCGCCGCGGCATTGGTGGCGATGGCGCGCCTGCTCACCGGGAACGGTGCCCTGTTGCTGGAGATGTCGGACGTGGGGGCGCTGCGCTTTACTCCCGGCGACGACCCGGCCGCCGACCTGTGGCGGGACTGGTGGTTCTCATTGGGCCGAGCCCGCGGGGCGGCCCACGACGTTTCGGACCGGACGCCCCACCTGCTAGGCGAGGCCGGATTCGCTATCGAACGAAGCGACCGGTACCAGCCGGTGTCCGCCCGACCCGACGCGAAGACCCTGCACGCGCTCGGGTTCGAGCAGTGCGTACCCGGTTACCTGGCCCACTCAGGTGCGACCCCGGAGGGCGTCGAACGACATCGGGCGTTTCTACGTCGCGTCATCGACGACCCCGATGTCGCGATTGAACTATACCGGACCACCCAGTACCTGGCCCGCCTACGGCGGCCGCAACCCGAACTGTGAGTGCGGATGGCGATCATCATGGGCATCAGTGGGCTGCACAACAGCGTGCCGTTCAAGAAGGCTCGCTTTCCGGGCCTGGACTGGCGAGACTACCGCATAGCCCAAGGTTTCGATGCGGCCGCGGCGCTGATCCGCGACGGCCACCTGGTGGGCGCCGCGGCCGAGGAGCGGTTCACCGGGGACAAGGCGACCGGCGCGTTACCCGAGCAGGCGATCCGGTTCGGCTGCGACCGCGCGGGCATCGCGGTGAACGAACTCGACGTCGTCGCGCACGGCTTCTTCTACGAGCCGCTGCGGGCGGATTTCGAGCACGACGAACTGGCCCGCGACCGCTTTCGCGAGGTATTTGCCCGGCAGGTGCTGGTCGATAAGCTGGCCGCGACCTTCGGTGGCCGGTGGGACGACCGCACCGTACAGGTGTCGCACCACCTGGCGCATGCCGCGAGTGCCTTCTACCCCAGCGGTTTTCCGTCCGCCCTGATCCTGGTCGCCGATGGCATGGGGGAGCGGCACGGCGTCACCGTGGCGGTCGGCTCGCCGGACGGGATCGAGCCGATCGCCACCGTGTCCGAGATCAATTCGCTCGGTATCCTGTACGGAGTCCTCACCTATTATCTCGGGTTCGCCTTCGGGCTGGACGAGTACAAGATCATGGGGTTGGCCCCCTACGGCGATCAGCGTAGATACTTCACACAGATGATGGATTTGATCCACCTGCAGCCGGACGGCACCTTCACGATCCCGATCCTCTACCGCAATGAGACGGATCTCGATCGGGAGACCTACCGAGGCACCCTGAAGGCGCTCGAGGAGCTGTTCGGTCCGTCCCGCGCACCCGGGGCCGAGCTTACCGGGCACCACCGTGATATCGCTGCCGCCCTGCAGGCCGCGCTCGACGCCATCCGACCTTGCAGTTTCCGACCAATGCGCCTCGGTACGTAGGGTCGAACGCGACGGTCGCGCGAGTGACATCGCTGGGCACAAAATCGACGCGGATGCCGGTCAGGAGGGATACGTGGCTCATGAGGTTCTGGATGCCGACCAGTTCGTCTCCACCCCAGTTCACAACGGTCGCCGGGCATCGCGCGGCGGTCAACATGCCCGGCACCTGTCGCGCCAGGTCTCGGGTGTGGACCGGCGAGCAATAGTGCTGTCCCACGTGGGGGATGGCGATCGGTTTGCCGTCGAGCATTTGCCTGAAAAAAATGACAGGTATCCCACCGTGTCCGTATGGCCCGTAGACGACGTTGAGCCGGGCGATGGTGGTCGGCAAGTCGAGAGTCATGGCAAAACCGCGTACGGCGCCCTCGGTGGCCAGCTTGCTCACCGGGTAGGTCGGCAGCCAGGCCGACTTCGCTTCGAGCGGATCGGCCTCGGTATGAAGATGAGACGGTTGGGAAGGGGCATACACCGCACCGGTCGACAGGTAGAGAAAGGCCTCAGCTCGTCTGCAGTGGGTCATTAGGCGTCCAGCGGCAACGGAGTTAATTGTTAAGGCATCCTCGAAGTCGTCGCCGGTCCCTCGGTCGACTGCGGCGTGCATGATGTGGGTGAAGTCGTCGGGGTATCTGTCAAGGCTGTCCCGGGCCATATCCCAGTGGCTGGTCCGGATTCCTCTGTCCCGGAGCCAGCTCTCGACAGACGGGTCGGTGAAGCGGCCGAGGCACCACACCTCGTTGCGCTGTACGAGGGATTCGGCCACTGCGCGCCCCACCAGACCGCTGGCGCCAGTGATCAGGATCTTCTTTCCGGACAGTTTCTGAGCCACGGGCCCCTCCTAGTTCCCGCCCAGCGCGCGGTCCAGTTCCTGGCGGAGGATGGCTTGGAACGCGGCGACGTGGTCGGGACCCATTAGCGTGTAGTGCTCGCCAGGCACGTCAATGAACCTGCTCGGCTCGCGGCTGAAGTTGTTCCACGCTGACAGCTGGGTCTTCAGCCAGTCGTCCTTCGTGCCTTCCAGGGGGATCGCGTAGAACACGCTCAAGGACCTCACCGACCCGCTCGGCTCGTACTCACGCCCCATCGCCAATAGAGACTGAGCGAGTTCAGCCCATGCGGTGAAGCTCACTAGGTCGAGATCGAGTTCGGCGAGCCGCTCCTTCGGTGAGACCTCGATGATCCTTTCCAACTGGCGTTCGAGGGTCGGATCCTGGGCTCGAAGCTCCTTCGACAACTCCGCGGCCTGCTCTTTGGTGACCAGCGACAAGAAGAATGCAAGGTTGACCGCCCCTTCGAGGGAGTCGAGTTGGCTCATCCGGTACCTGATGTGAGGCGGAAGGTTGAATATTCCTATGAAGTCGACACGCTCACCTTGGGCCTCCAGCATCTTCGCGATCTCGAAGGCGACAGCTCCACCGTAGGAGTAGCCGGCGATCGCGTACGGCCCGGATGACTGCACGGACTGGATAGCCTGGACGTAGATCTCGACCATCTCGTCGAAGGTCTCAAAGTACGGTTCGCCGACACCAAAACCGCGTGCCCGCAGGGCGTAGAACGGTCGGTCGTTCACCAAATACTTGGCGAGGTTGACGAACACCAGCACTTCGCCGACGCCCGGATGCACGCAAAACAATGGAGTCTTGTCACCGGTCTGTTGCAGCGGTACCAGGGGGTTGTAAACCTCGGACAGCGATGTCGTCCCGTCGGCGAGCCGGGCCGCCAGGGCGCGGACGGTCGGAGCAAGCAACACCCACATGATTGGAAGATCCTCGACACCCAGTTGTTGCCCCACTTTGCGCTTGAGTCGGAGTATGTCCAACGACGTTCCGCCCAACTCGAAGAAGCTCGCGGTCGCGCTGATCACCGTAGTGGGCAGGTCGAACATCTCGGCGTAGATCGAGGCTAACGCGTTCTCCAAATCGCCGACCGGCGGCGTATAACCACCGAGTTGGCGGGTCGTCACCTCGGCGATCCAGGCCTTAGCCTGGTCGAACTCACCTGTCTCCAAGCGCTTTCGGAGCAGCGCGCGTTGGATCTTGCCCAAACTCGTCTTGGGCATGTCCTGTTTGATCAACGGCAACATAAGAGCGGGCCGGAACCCCCAATGCAGCAGGACACTGTTGCGGATGGCGATCAACACACGGTGTAGCTCGCGCTCGTCGTCAAGCTCGACGGTCGGGGCGAAGGCAACCACAAGTTGCTCGGTGTCGCTGCCTGCTTCGCGCGTGGGGAAAGCGGCGACGTAAGAATTCGTCACCCCGTCGAGGTTTTCCAGGACGGTCTCCAGGTCATGACTGAAGTAATTGACGCCGTTGACGATGATGCTGTCCTTGCTGCGGCCGACGAGAGTGAGGCGTCCGGCTTGGTCGAGCTTGCCGAGGTCGCCGCTGCGGAACCAACCGTCATCGGCGAAGGCTGCGGTGCTTGCCTCCTCGTTGTTGAGATATCCGGCGAAGATCATCGGTCCGCGCAGTTGGAGTTCACCGGTCTCCCCGACCGGAAGCAGACCCTGGTCATCGTCCACGATCCTTAACTCAAGGCCCAGCACGGGTGTGCCGAGTGAGGCGAACTCCTTACCGGCGTCACCATCGGGGAACTCTCGGGAGTAGATGCTTCCCGCACACGTCTCGGTCATGCCGAAGGCAGGCCAAAGTGCCGAGTGAGATAAGCCGAACGGTGCGAATGAATCCAGGAACATGCGGCCGGTCGCGCAGACGGTTGCCTCGCCGCCGGAGACGATGTGCCGCAGGCTCGATAGGTCGATAGCCGGTTCTTCATTCCTCAGGTTGGCCGCCTGGCGGTTCAGGTGTCCCAGCAGGAAGTTCGGCGTGAACGTGACGGTGACGCGATGCCCGGAAATCAGTCGCATGAAGTTGGCCGGGTCGTTTAGGATGACGCCGGGTTCGACTTGAATCTGTGTCGCGCCGACGGACAACGGCAGCAGGTGGCATTCCAGTAACGCGGCCACATGGTCAAAAGCGACCCAGTTCAGCGTCACGTCCTGCGAGGTCAGACGCTGACGCTCGTTCTTGGCCGCCATGGATGCGTAAAGGTTCGCGTGGGAAAGCCTCACGGCTTTGGACGTTCCGGTTGAGCCGGAGGTCAGGACCAGAACGGCGTCATCGCCGGAGGCAGCGCTCTCCCGCCTTAGGTCGGCCTGGTCGGAATGAAGGTCGCCCAAGAGTGTGGTGTCAAGGCCGTGGACCGCCGGTAGCGCGTCGACCAGACTTGCAGTTGTGATCAGCAGTGGGTCGTCGAGCAGAGTCTTGACATG
>JAABUM010006548.1_pt1 | contig 11344 bp, 13 predicted proteins | sample 5559161 | NCBI WGS metagenome assembly JAABUM01 (sample SAMN10711868, study PRJNA513369) | rock metagenome | isolation source: Antarctica rocks | place: Antarctica: Victoria Land, Siegfried Peak nord | reverse complement strand
CCCAGCATCCGTCCGAATCGCTCGACCAGTCTGAACTGCGCTGCCTGGGCTTGGAGGCTCGCGCTGCGGACGATTTCCAGCAGCCCGTCTATCGGATTGGCACTGGCCACCAGGTCATCGCCAGTGGATGGGTGGCCAACTCCCAGGCCAAGAACTTGTTGTAGGGAGGAACGCGTAGTTCCGCAGTGAAGGCAAAGACCACCAGTCGAGGCACCGACTCGGCAGCATCAAGGCAAGATGCCGGGATATTACCGTCTCGGTGGTTCTTCATTGATCGGTAGTACGAGTTGATGTACGCGTCGAGGACCGCTGCACCACGCTCACGCGCCAGCCCCTCGGGGATGAACTCCTTGGCGTCACACAGTTCTTGGAGAGTCCCGCCAGTTCTGTCCAGCGTGGGAGTCAGATGCGCGAAGTTGTACGCATTCCATTCCTCCGCGGTTTCCGGGAGCGCGTACTTAGCAAACTCATCGAGGGTGAAGGCCGCGCACAGGTCCAAGCGTGGGTGGGACATGTCCAGCTCCCGCAGCAAGGTCTCCCTGGCCACGCCGTCGGCTAGAAGCAGGTAAACGTCCCAATCAGAGGCCACAGTCGCCATGCCCTTGCCGCGGCTTCCACCTACGACCACGCCAATGACTCGCTCATCAGAGCCAACGGCGGTGAGCAACGTCTGCCGTGGGTCGGTCACCCGAACACCCTGCCAGCGGCAAGCGCAATCAGCGAGTAGATAGCGCTGCATCTTCGGGCTTCGGCGACCGAGGCTATCGCCGCATCCTCTTGAGAAGTTGGTGACTACTCGAACCAGTCAGGAGGCGGGTTCTCGGCGAAGCGGACAGCGCTGACGTGGGTCGCCCCCGCCAGCCATGCCTTCGCAACCCGATGCCCACCGTCCATGAGGCCGCCGTCCGCGGCAAAAATGACGGGGAACGACATGTCTGCCTCCGAGATCCTGGCGTGGCTGGCTACCGCCCTGCAGGTCGCGGACTTGCCCTCTCCGAACTATGAGGCTGTCATGTGGGCGCCCGGTGAGGGCGCTGGGGCGCCCAGGAGCGAGGGTGGGTCACAGCCAGAAGCGATTGGCTCGCTAGCTCGAGGTCTTCACCAAGGACACGTGCTGCCCCACCGCGGACTGGAGCGCGGCTACCTGCCTGGCGAGCAAACCTCCTGGAGGGTGAACGGTCCCAAGGGCGAGGCCGGGCGCAGTTTGCAGCAAGGAAGCGAGGGCCGCACGGATCAACTGGAGGTTGGCAACGTGTGCCGCGCTCCGTTCCTGCTCCGCCTTCGCCTCGCGCTCAGCGACCTCGACCCGTGACAGCAGCACGTTCATCGCACGCTCGTCATCGTCGGGCAGGCCATTGAGCCGACGCTTGAGACACCTGACAGAGCAGTAGTTCTCATCGCCGTAACGGTTCTGCACACGCGAATCCTCGGCGTCAGACTGAATGTAGACGTAGCCACGGCCCATCGCCACCGAGCACACGCGGCACTGCGGCCGGGCAGCGCCACGAGCATCCCAATCCCTCGGCGCTCGGGTGGAGCCCTTGTCCGTGTAGGCGAAGTCGGGGACCTGTCCCCTGAAGGGGTTGTTCTGTGCACCCATAGAGCGGCTACTTCCCGAAGTTCTTGAGCGTGCGTTCAAGATCCCCCAGTGACTTCTGGGCCGTGCGTGCGCCCCCGCCGCTGTCCTTCAGCGCGATGGCGTGGCCGTTGGCACAGCGCACGGTCCGCTGCTTTGCCAGGTCCTCCACCGTGGCTTTGAGCTTGGCGTCGCAGTCCGGGCATTTCACACCTGGAATGTTGATCTTCATTGGCTTCCCCGCCGTTGAGGGCGAGCTGGTTGCTCGCAATACCACTATGGGCGGTCGATAGGACAGATTCGCCGTGCGACACGCCGAGGTACTGCTCCCATAGGGTGACTTTCAGGTGCGACGGCCCGTCATCAGTTTGGAGGACGTGCAACCCCAGCGGCGGTCACTCGACAGGCGATCTGCAGACCGGGTGCGCTGCGGACGTGCCGGCTGGACCGGCGGGGCTTCAGCTGGACGACGGCCACGGATACGTTCGGGTCACTGACCCTACGTAGAGCGCCATGAACACCGTTGCCCTGGTCGTCAAGCTCGTCGCTAAGCCGGGACTGGAGGACACGGTCGCGGAATTCCTCACCGGCGCCCTCGAACTCGCCAACGCTGAGCCCGGTACCTCCGTGTGGTTCGCCCTACGCACCGACAGCACGACGTTTTGGATCGTGGACGCCTTTCCGAGGGACGTCGAGCGCCAGGCACATCTGAACGGGCCGATCGCGGCGGCTCTGATGGAGAACGCCGAGGCGCTGCTCGCGGTCACGCCCGAGATCTTGCCGGCGGAGGTCCTCGCGGAGAAGGTCACCCTCTGACGGCCAAGGTAAGGCGGCCCTGAGCGTGGGTAGCCCGACGCTGGACACCTCGCCTGGTGACAACGGTTCGCAGCGCGCAGACTTGGCGTAGGTCTACATCCCACCCGACCGCTTCCGACCTCCCATAGTCCGCTGAGGCACCGACGAACCCGCCTGGCTCTTGGCGCGGAGACACCCGCGGCAGACGCTCGTAGCTGCGCCGGGGAACTCCGCCTGCGTTGGCTCCACGGCAGTACCGCACAGCGCCGGCTGATGCCCCAAGCACGGCGTGGGCAACCGGCCTGGAACCTGCGTGGCCGACGAGCAGGCGAGTCATGCCGGCGAACGTAGGTGGCAGGTCGGACAGGACGGCGCGGCTCCGACGCGAGATCGGTCAGTGGGTGCCCTAAGGGGCCGAGGGTCCGGGCCTACGCTCGATCCACGCCTGTCACCTGCTGGGCGTGTCAGGAGATGAACAGCCAGCGACTGCTAGACCAACGGGTGCCGTGCACCTGCGCACGGACTCTTGATCGGGACGGATGACGTGAACGCAAGCCTGTTCAGCACGATCAACGGATGGGCTGGCAACAGGCTGGCCGACGACCTGATGATCTTCGCGGCCAAGTACCTGCTCTTCCTCGCGTTCGTGGCTTTCGTGGTGGCAGCCGCCCGTGCTTACCGCAGGCGCGGCCTTTCGGTCCTCGCCGGGTCCGGGGTCACATTGGCGCTCGCGTTCGGGTTTGGGCTGGTCGCTGCTGCCCTGCACACCGAGAGGCGGCCCTTTCAGAGCCACCACGTCCGGTTGCTCATCATGCACGCCCCCGGCCAGTCGTTCCCCAGCGACCACGCCACCGCCGCCTTCGCCCTTGCCCTGGCGGCGCTGGTGTTCCTATCCCGCCCGGTGGGGGCGGCGCTGCTGGCCGCCGCAGCGTTGATCGGGTTCGCCCGCGTCTACTGCGGCGTCCACTACCCCGGCGACATCTTCGGCTCCTTCCTCATCAGCCTCCTGGCCTTGCCCTTCGGGTGGCTGGCGCACAACCGGGATACGTGGAAGACGTCGGCGCGCTCCCGCGATGATGCTGCGCCCCCAAGGCTGAATGCCCCAGGCCGCACCAGAGCAGGCCGTCACCACCCTGCTCATCGGCTACCACCCTCGACACGGCACCCTGGGGATCGTCTGGACCGGCGGGCGCCGGAGAGCCAGGCAGGGGGTGGCAAATTGGCTGTCTGTTGAAGTCGGCTGGCTGCTGGGGACGGTGCCTGCGCCCCGGCCCGGTTGGTAACCGTGCAGGGATGGGTCAGGACTGGCGGGTGAGTGCTCCCCGCAAACCGTCCTGCACTGGTGAGCATGGCCTGGGAGGTGGTGGGGTCCATCGGCTCGTGTGTCGAGGACTCCGCCTTGCTGTGGCCTCACCGAGTGTCCAGCTTTGAGGGCGGAGGGCAGCCGCCAACCGGGACTGCCCTGTTCGTGACGCCGAAGGTGGAGAAGCGAGCCGGCGGCCTGAGCAACGCCTATCGGTCGGGAGCCAGCCGCTGTTAGGGAACGGCGGGGCATAGGGGTGGCAGCAGGCAGGTGGGGGACGGCTTGACCGAAGGCAGCCCGGGGCCGGTAGGCACGGGTGGGAGCTGCACGGTTGGGACGGACACGGTCGGCACTGGAGCGGGCAGCGGCGGCTGTGTTGGACCTGCAGGCGCCCCCGGGCCGGGGCCGGCGGGGGCAGGTGCGGCAGTGGCTGGTGCGGCGGTGGCGGGTGCCGCTGGGCCCGGCTGCGCCGGCTTTGCCGGCTGCGCCGGGCGGGTCGCTGGCTGCTGGCGGCCTGGTGAACCTGGGCGGGACGCCCCGCTGGAGGGGTAGGCGGCGGGCGCGGGACCGGGCGCTGCCGGAGCCTGGTAGTAACCGGTGGGGGCTGCTACAGGTGCCGACGTTGACCCGACTAGGGGCGCGTCGATCTGGGTGCCGGTGGCGTAGCCGTGTGCGAGCGCGAGGACCTCAGCCAGGTAGGCGTCGGAGTGGTTGTAGGCCAGTACTGCCCGGGACTGCCCGGCGCTGGAGCTCAGGTCACCGCCGGCGATGCACAGGTAGTGCGCCGCGGCCAGCGCTGCATCGTTGATGTCCATCGGAGTGGCCGTCCCGTCACCGTTGCCGTCCACGGCGTAACTGCTCCAGGTGCTGGGGATGAACTGCATCGGACCGACCGCGTGGTCATAGACGGTGTCCCCGTCGAACAGCCCATGGTCGGTGTCGGCGATGTAGGCGAAACCGCGACCGTTCAGAGCCGGCCCGATGATCGGGGGCGTGGAGGTGCCATCGGCCCGTAATGTTGCCCCGGCGAACTGGCCATGATCGGATTCGACGCGTCCGATCGCGGCGATCAGCGACCAGTCGATCCCGCAGCCTGGCAGGGCCTGGTCGATGCGGGCGGCGGCAACGCGGTAGGCGTTCAGCGCCCCCTGCGGGATCCCGTTCGCTGCCAAGGCTGAGATCAACGCTGGGGTCGCCGCCACCGGGTGGGCGACCATGACCGGTTCCGCAGTCAAGGTGAGCGCGCCAACAGGGGCACCGGCGCTCAGTTGAGCCACCCAGCCGGGGGCGGGTGACTGCCCATTCGAAGCCGGCCGGGCCACGGCCGCAGCCGGCCGGGCCATGATGGGGGAGGCCAACTTGTGTGAGGACCAGGTGGCGGCACTTGTGACCCCGAGGGCCGTGGTGACCACGAGGACCGGCGCCAACACCCGCGTCATCATGCCGACAGCCAACACTCGCCGACTGCGCAGGGCCCAGCCCTTCCGTAGCTCGCTCACGCGCACCGCTCCCTGAGTCTGTGACCGGCGCCACACCCTGCGGCGATGAGGCCACACTACAAGCTGCCATCGGCCCGCTCTAAAATTGATCACGGCCCGCCTGGACCCTTCAGGGCCGCAGCCGCGCCGTCAGGGCTGTTGTGCCATCAAGCAATCTCGGTGGGGCGTTGCTGCTCAGTGGCGGCGCGCTCTTTGGCTTAGTCAAGGGTTGGCCACGAAGGTGAGGACGTAGAGGCCGCACAGGGCCAAGGGAGCAGCGAACACTGCTGCTGTGAGCGTGATGGTCGCTATTGGATCCCGTTGGTTGCCCGGTTCGGTGGGCAGGCGCGTTGCGAGGTCGTTGTATCGGGCCTGGAAGGGCGCCGGGTGGTAGCGCTTCAGTGGTCTGTGCCGGGTAAGTCGGCGCTGGACTAGTCGAAGTTGGATGTCGTCGAACACGGCCCGCATAGGACGGCGGCCGAACACGAACGACGCCCCAAGGCCCATGAGCTTCTTGTCCCAGTTCTGTGTCCACAGTGTTTGGAGCCGCGGCCACACGCCGTGGCTGACGCCTGCCGTTAAGGGTGCATGGTCAAGAGAGGGGAACAGCGCGGGCAGCGTTGCGTGCAGTGTGTGTTGGTGGTGCCGGGCCAGCGCAGTCACGCCCAAGGCCAGGAGGAAGCCGGGGACGGCGTACACCAACGCGACAAGTGGGGCGGTGAGCAACTGCGGGACGCTCAGTCGCCGCCCGACCCTTAGGTTGGGAATGTGCCAACGTGCTTCCTGCAGATCGAGCCAGCCGGGGTGCCGCAAGGGGCGCTTGTAGTGGTTCCAGACGACTTGCTGTGCCAAGAATCCCCCCAGCAGGCCCTCGCCGACGTTCCGTATGTTGTGGCGCAGCGTGCTGTTCGGGACGGCCTGGTGCCAAAGGTGGGTGATGGTTGGGTTCACCTCGAACAGTAGGTAGTAGACCGCGACGACGATGAGCTCGCCGAGTAGCGCAAGCACCGCCGCGGCTACCAACAGCTCCGCCTTCGTGCGCACCCAGGCGACGGGGTCCTGCCGAACGCCGACTAGAGGAGCCGGCGAGGGCGCGGGCCGCCCTTCCGTGCGGCCGGTTGTCATCGGCCGCTGCCGGGAACCCTGGTGCTGCTCCGAACTGCACCGCAGAGCAAGCGCGTAATCATCATGACATCAGCATGCCGTAGCCCGGAGACGTCACCACAAGCACCGGGGCAGCCACTGACAGTGACCAGCGTGTGCCGTAGTCGCCACAGCACTGAGGTCCGGCTGAAGGCTTGTAGCGGCTCCCCTCGCTCCGGTGCCGTGGGCTCGGCGTCTTGGGTTGCGCGGGTCATGCAGGAGTGTGTTCATCCGGGCAGGTGGCGCAGATTCCCAGGGTGACGGTGGTGCTGACGGCGGTGAGGAAGCCGCTCGCGGGAGGCGAGTCTGCGCCTTGAGGCGAGCTGATCTTGTCGATGGTCCGCCCGCAGCGTAGGCAACTTTCGTGTTGATGTGAGCTGGCGTAGATGAAGCCGAAGGTGATGGCACGACTGCTGGGCACGGCGTGAATGATTCCTGCGTGCTCAAGTTGGGAGAGTTGCCTGTGGATGGTGCTGCGGTCGCAAGTGGCGAGAGCGTCGGGCAGGGTGGAGAACAGCTGATCCGCCGTTAGGTGCGCGTCGCTGCTGGTCAGTTCGTTGAGGACGTGCCGGCAGGCCCCGGTGGCGCGATGTCCGAGCTGGCGTAGACGTTGGAGCGCTGCCACAGCTGCTTCCTGGGGACAGGGTTTGACCTGTCCGTATGCGGCCGTGCCGTATCGAGTCAACTCAGACGGATTCGGCTGGCAGAGCGCGGTCTCCGTCGCCGTATCTCTCGTCGAGCTTGCGGATCTTCCAGTTGAGGACTGCGCCTATCCAGACGATCAGGAAGATACCGACGATGATGCGGCCGGCGAGGTTGATGTCGATGCTGGCGATGAAGTCCCACGGCTGCCCGGTCAACCCGGCCTTGTCGATGATCAGTCCCACGATCTCCACGGTGCCGATGGCGAAGGCGACGAAGATCGACAGGCTGGTGGTGGTGATGTTGTAGTAGATCTTCCGGACGGGCGACATGAAGGCCCACCCGTACGCCTTGGACATGAACACGCCGTCGATGGTGTCCATCAGCGACATGCCTGCAGCGAAGATGATGGGCAGCGCGATGATCGCTAAGGGCGGTAGGCCGCCGGCGATGGCGGTGGTGCCCGCGATGGCGATCAGTCCGACTTGGGTGGCGGTGTCGAAGCCGAGCCCGAACAGCAGCCCGACCGGGTACATCTGCCAGGAGTGGTTGATGAACTGGTTGTACTTGCCGCGGAAGATCCGGTTCATGAAGCCGCGCTTGGCGAGCAGTTCGTCGAGTTCCTCCACGGAGTACGTCCCGCGCTTGGCTTGCCGCCAGACGCGGATGATCCCGGTCAGGACCGCGAGGTTCAGTGCCGCGATGAGGTAAAGGAAGCCGCCGGACACGAGGGTGCCGATGATCCCGCCGGTGCCCTGGAAGGCTTCCTGGAAGGCTTTGGCCTTCGTGGCGACGATGGCGATGGCCGTCACGAAGGTGAACACGACGGTGGAGTGCCCGAGGGAGAAGAACAGCCCCACGGCTAGTGGCCGTTTGCCCTTCTGCAGCAGGTAGCGAGTCGTGTCATCGACCGCGGAGATGTGGTCGGCGTCGAACGCGTGCCGCAACCCGAACGTGTACGCAAGCGTGCCGGCTCCGGCGTAGACCAGCTTGTGGTCAGACCCCATCGTGTTGTGGATCCGGGAGATGCCGTTGTAGTGGACGAACAGCCCCCAGCCGATGACGTGCAGTGCCGCGATGAGCCCGAACATCAGGAGTAGACGAGGGATTTCGTCGCGGGTGAACCGGATGCGCTGCTTCTGCTCGACCGCGCTCATCTCCAGCAGGGACAGCTCTTGCTCGGTGTTCGTTTCGACGCTCACGGCATCCTCAACGGGTTGGGGCGTATCGCCAGGAAGTCGCAGGTAGCAAGTGATCGCAGCCTCGCACGGTGTCAGGCATTGCGCTAGTCGGGACTGCGACCTCTCGCAGTTGCGGTTCTTTCGCCGTCCGGGCGCGCTGGTGACTAGAGGGAGGGGCTTCTCCCAGCGAGTGTCTGCGGGTTGCCGGAGGAGGACATGTCACTGCTCTGCGATGCGGCACAGCACCCGGTGGTGCAGTGCGAAGCGTGCCAAGGTCTTTGATGAACTTCCTCATGATCTGACAGCCGGCGGCCCACGCTGTCATCTACGGCCGCATCTCGCATGACCCCCAAGATCAGGTCCTTGGAGTAGCGCGGCAGGTGCAGACGCCCGCCGGAGGATGCTGCTGCCATGAAGCTCAAGCTGGATCTTCACGACGTCTACAACAGCAGCCGAGATATTGACCGCTGCTTGCGTGAGGTCATCGATGAAGCCGTCAGGATCAAGGCCAAAACCGTCGAGATCATCCCCGGCAAGGGCTCCGGAGCGCTGAAGAAGCACGTCCTGCGATGGCTTGACCAGAAAGACGTCAAGAGCCTCTATCACCGGGTTGAGAAGGACTCCGACAACTTCGGGCGCGTCTTCGTCCACTTCAAGTGGAAGTAGCCCTGGTCCCCCCAAAGCCGATGTCCAGCAGCTTGCTTAGCCGTGGGCGCTTCCCGCCTCGACCAGGACAACCGCCACGGCTGCCAGACTCACGACTGCCGCGCCCAGCAGCACCACGTCGGCTGGGCCTCGCGACGGGTTCTCCCGGGTGGCGTGGGCAGCGGTCCGAGCCACGTCCTGTGGCACGACGCTGAACCAGACGAGGTGCAGAAGACGATCGCTACGACGTCCGACTCGATCAGCGGTGCGGCAGGTCCTGCGCCAAGAAGCACAGCCAGCGCGCCACCGATCACGCCGCTGCCCATGCTCGTAAGCAGCCGCACCCGGGCGGTTGCACCTGCCAAGCCAGCGGCGGTCGAGGACGCCGTACCGACCGTTGCCGTCATCTGCTCTGGCTACCTGGGGGATGACGGGTGCAAGCGCACCCGGCTCGCGCCTCTCCGTCGCACTCGTCCACGCTGCCTAGGGAGCACAAACCGCTGGAAGGTAATGAGGCTGCTCTGCCCGCGGTAACCCAGCTAGAGCCAGTCGTTGCGTCTGAACAGGAAGTACAGCAGCGCTGACAAGCCCACGATCAGGACGCTGGAGGAGATGAAACCGGACTCGTGGCTGAAACCGGGGTAGGGGACGTTCTGTCCGTAGAAACCGGTGATCGCGGTCGGGACCGCGATGATCGCGGCATAGCTCGTGACCTTTTTGGTGATGATGTTGAGCCGGTTCCCCTGGATAGTCAGGTTCGTCTCCAGGATCGACGTCACGAGGTCCCGCAGGCTCTCAGTCCACTCGGTGGCCCGCAGGACGTGGTCGTACACGTCCTGGAAGTACGGGCCCATGGCCTCGTCAACGAGATGAAGGTCGCGGCGCAGGAGCGTGTTGACGACCTCGCGCATCGGCAGCACAACCCGGCGCAGCAGGACCAGGCTCTTGCGGAGCTCGAACGAGCGGCGCTGGACGTCCTCCTGCTTGGCACTGACGATGAAGAGCTGGTCCTCCAGTGACTCAATCTCGTCGTCGAGGGACTGAACCGTCTCGAAGTAGCCATCGACGAGGTAGTCGAGGAGGCCGTGGAGCAAGAACGCAACGCCGTTCTTCGCCAGGTCCGGGGAGGAGTCCCACCGGGCGACTACCGCCTCCAGGTCGAAGCGGTCGTCCTTGCGGACGGTGACAAGGGCCCGCGGTGTGATGAACGCGGCGATCTCGCTCTGCGTGAGCTCGGCGGTCTGCGCGTCGAACGTCGCTGAGTAGGCGGACAGGAACGAGTGGTCGGCGTAACGGTCCAGCTTCGGGCGCTGGCGGGCATTCACGGCGTCCTCGACCGCGAGGGCATGCAACCCGAGCTCGTCGGCGAGCATCGCCAGGTCCGCGGCGTCCGGCGCGCAAAGATCCACCCAGATCAGGCTGTCCTGCTCGGCCAAGTGCTCCGAGACGTCCTCGACGGGGAAATCCTCCGCGATCAGGACTCCGTTGCGGTAGCAGCGTGTCCTAGGCATGACCCAATGCTAGTCGCCGTGTCCGAGGGACTGCTTCCGTGACAGGATCAGTCGGTGGACGTGCTGGGCGGGGCATGCCTGGCCCTGCTGGCGCCCTCAGGTGTCGTGTTGCTCGTCGCCGACCGGCTTCCGAGGCCAGGACCGTTGCGCGCCCGGGTGTATCCCGTGGCGGTCGTGGTCTTGGCACTTACCTGCATTTTCCTAACCGGGCTGGCTGCAGTGCGGTACGACCCGGCGGCAGCCGTGACACTGGCCGTGGCCGCAACGTTCCTGGGACTCGCCGGCAGGCGCCGTCACGCGGCACGGGTACAACAGCGGGACCGTCTCCTCCGGCAGCTACGGGTCGATAGGCCAAGGCGCCGGCAGCACTGAACAGCCAACGGGCGCTGCGCAAGCAGACGCCCGCCACGAGCACGAGCACGCCGGCTCCTGGTGAGCGGGTCTTCAGTCACGATCGGCACGACCCCCAGCAGACCTGCGCTGCCGCGCCGCAGGGGCCACTTGCCGGCTTTGGCTCAAGCTTACGGTTGCGGGCCCGCGACCTGAGCTGCCAGGGGTGACGGCCATCGGCAGATCCGGAACCAACGTGAGCCCCACCCGGCCGACCTCCCCCTCGACGACAGCAAGACCTTGGTGCTGCGCGGCGGCCTGCTCGCGTGCCTTCAACTCGACGTGGAGGAGCCCGCGGTGCGAATGCTCTCTGCTGCAGTTCAGTGCAGGACCACCAGACAACGTCCGAGACCCTGATGAGCCGTAGCTGCTGGCCAGCGAGGTCCACGACGCCTATGTACGCCTTCGATCCACCCGTCTCACCGACATGGAGAACAGACGCGGGTACGGCATCATCCTCGCTCCGTTAGACGTCACCCCCTGAGAAGCGAGATGCCTCCCCTGCGATGCCTGCCCACCCGTCAAGGTCGTGCGGCAAAGGACCAAGACGAGCATCATTCAGGGCATGTCCACTCCGCTCGGCGCTGCAGAGGTTCTTGAGCTTCCCCGAGGGCAGCACCGCAACAAGGCCCTTGCGGACTACCGGCGTGCGCGTGCGGTCGAAATGAAGATCGCCGGAC
>JAABUM010006546.1_pt1 | contig 11350 bp, 6 predicted proteins | sample 5559161 | NCBI WGS metagenome assembly JAABUM01 (sample SAMN10711868, study PRJNA513369) | rock metagenome | isolation source: Antarctica rocks | place: Antarctica: Victoria Land, Siegfried Peak nord | reverse complement strand
CCTTGTTGAGGCGCAGCTCGCGCGAGGTCCGCTTGGCGTGCTGCTTCGTCGCCCCCGCCGTCCCGGGCGTCGGGTTTGCGGAGGCTGTCGCGGTCGACGTGGGCTGCGCGCTCGACCCGGCGGCCGACGTCGTCCCGTTCGCGGCGGCCACGGCCAGGCCGCTGGTCCCCAGCAGCGCCGCGCCCACGACGCCCCCGATGATGGTCTTGCTCCACATGGTCGTTCTCCTTGCTCAGAGGGTGAGCGGCGAGGTGCCGCTCACCGACAACGATGCACGGCCCATGTTCGAGGAAGATCAGGGCGACCTGACGGTTCGCTTCGGGCTTGGTCGCATCCTGCTGTGCTGTGGGGGGACGGTCGCGGGGCTTCCGGCATCCCATAACGACGAGGTGCCGCCCTAGCCGGCGTCACGGCATCCGGTGTGCACCGGTGGAAGTGCCAACGGACGCCGGGCGCGAAACCCGCGGCCCGGCATACCCTGCGGTGGCTGTGGTATCAGGGATCACCTCCGGGGCGCACGAGATGGGCATTGTCTGATATCTGACCCGGGGCTGGGAGATGAGGGCTGCACCGCCTGCTCGTGTCGCAACTGGTGTGGCTGATGTTTCCGGAGGGACTTTCGCGTACGGTTCGGAGCATGGCGACACGTCCGTCCTCCACAGCTGCGCGCCCCGGGGGCACCAGGGCCACCCCGCCCCGCCCGCCCACGGGGCGCGGCGGACGTCCGGCGCCGCGCAAATCCGCTGCGCGCAGCACATCGACGGCGCGTGCCGGTGGCCTCCCGCTGCCGCTGCGCGCGGTCCGCGGCACCTGGATGAGCGTCTCGCACCTGGCGGGCGGGGCGGTGCGCCGCGTCGGCACCTCGGCCCGCGGTCTCGAGCCGGAGCACCGGCGAGACGGACTCGGCTTCGCCCTCATCGGCCTCGCCGTCGTCGTGGCGAGCCGCGAGTGGTGGGGCTTCCAGGGCGTCGTCGGCGACGTCATCCACGCCGTCGTCGCCGGCACGCTCGGTCGCGTTGCCTACGCCCTGCCCCTCGTCCTCCTGACCCTTGGCCTGCGCCTGCTGCGCGCTCCGGAGGACTCCGCAGCGACCAACCGGATCGCCGTCGGCATCACCGCCCTGACCTTCGCGGCCTGCGGCATCGCCCACATCTCCGCTAACATCCCCAACCCCCCCGACGGCGCCGGCCCGATGCGGGCGGCCGGCGGCATCATCGGGTTCCTCGCCTCGAGCCCCCTCGCGGCCGCCGTGTCCAGATACGGCGCACTCGTCATCCTGCTGCTCCTCGGGTTCTTCGGGCTGCTCGTCATCACGGCCACACCGGTGCGCCAGATCCCCGGACGTCTGCACTGGCTCCGAGACCACCTCGTGCGCCACGGTGCGTCGTCACCGGAACCCCCGGCGCAGGAGGAGCCCAAGCCCAGGCGCCGGCGTCCGGCGCTGGACCTCGACGCGGATCCGGACCAGCGCAGCGGCGACGAGGCGTTCGAGCAGGCCGCGGTCGTCACGCCCGTCGGCAAGGACGGCGATCGACTGCGTCCGGGGCAGAAGCGCCCCACGCCACCGGGGGTCCTGGCTCCTGCGGCGGCCGGCGCGAAGACCGAGCGGGGAAAGGTGGAGGTCGGCGACGTCGGTCCCACGGAGAGCCTCGTCCCGCCGCCGACCACGTCCCTGCCCGGGCGCGTCGAGCAGCTGTCGCTCACCGGCGACATTGCCTACACGCTTCCCGACCAGGCCCTGCTGCTGCCCGGTGCGCCGCACAAGACCCGCAGTGCCGCCAACGACCGGGTCGTCGAGGCGCTCACCGAGGTGTTCGACCAGTTCGAGATCGACGCCCAGGTCACCGGTTTCACGCGTGGTCCGACGGTGACCCGCTACGAGGTGGAGCTCGGGCCGGCCACGAAGGTGGAGCGGGTCACCGCCCTCTCCAAGAACATCGCGTATGCCGTGGCATCGGCCGACGTGCGCATCCTCAGCCCCATTCCCGGCAAGTCCGCGATCGGGATCGAGATCCCTAACACCGACCGCGAGACGGTGTCCCTCGGAGACGTCCTGCGCAGCCAGACCGCACGGCACAACGAGCACCCGATGGTCATGGGCGTCGGCAAGGACGTCGAGGGCGGCTACGTCATCGCCAACCTCGCGAAGATGCCGCACCTGCTCGTCGCCGGTGCCACCGGCGCGGGCAAGTCGTCCTTCGTCAACTCGATGATCACGTCGATCCTCATGCGGGCCACGCCCGACGAGGTGCGCCTCGTCCTGGTGGACCCGAAGCGGGTGGAGCTCACGGCATACGAGGGCATTCCCCACCTCATCACCCCGATCATCACCAACCCCAAGAAGGCCGCCGAGGCGCTCGCCTGGGTGGTGCGCGAGATGGACACCCGCTACGACGACCTCGCGGCGTTCGGCTTCAAGCACGTCGACGACTTCAACAAGGCGGTGAGGTCGGGCAAGGTCAAGCCGCTGCCCGGGTCGGAGCGCGTCATCACGCCCTACCCCTACCTGCTCGTCGTCGTCGACGAGCTCGCCGACCTGATGATGGTGGCGCCGCGCGACGTCGAGGAGTCGATCGTCCGGATCACCCAGCTGGCCCGGGCAGCCGGCATCCACCTCGTCCTCGCGACGCAGCGCCCGTCGGTCGACGTCGTCACGGGCCTGATCAAGGCCAACGTCCCGTCGCGGCTGGCGTTCGCGACGTCCTCGCTCGCCGACTCGCGGGTCGTCCTCGACCAGCCGGGCGCCGAGAAGCTCATCGGTCAGGGGGACGCGCTCTTCCTGCCCATGGGCACGAACAAGCCGATGCGGGTGCAGGGAGCCTGGGTCACCGAGTCCGAGGTCGAGGCCGTCGTCAAGAGTGTCACCGAGCAGCTCAAGCCGGTCTACCGCGACGACGTGACGGTGGTCGCCGCGCAGAAGCAGATCGACGACGACATCGGCGACGACCTCGACATCCTGGTGCAGGCGACCGAGCTCGTGGTCACCACCCAGTTCGGGTCGACGTCGATGCTGCAGCGCAAGCTCCGCGTCGGCTTCGCCAAGGCCGGCCGGCTGATGGACCTGCTCGAGTCGCGCGGCATCGTCGGGCCCTCGGAGGGCTCGAAGGCGCGTGACGTCCTCGTCAAGCCCGACGACCTGGCGGCGACGCTCGCCCTGCTGCGCGGGGACGACATCGTGACGTCGGGCGCGGCCGTCGTGGGTGGCACGGCGCCCGAGAGTCCGCGGCCAGCCGAGGCGCCGGCGGGGGTGACCGTCGAGCGCGACGCCGCCGACGGTCAGGCCGACGATGTCGAAGCGAGGCCTCCCGCCCACGCCTCGGGCGCCACTGCCGCCGACCGCTGGGTCACCCGCGACTCGCTGGCGCCGCAGGGCTACCCCGAGGTCGACGGCGACGAGGGTGACGAGGACGCCTGGGGGCTCACCGGCCGCGACTGACGCGCGGCCGAGGACAGCCGGCCGGCATACGAGTGGTCAGACTATGAGGCGATAACCGACGCCCGGCTCGGTGATGAGGTATGCCGGGTGGGCCGGGTCGGGTTCGAGCTTGCGCCGCAGCTGGTTGGCATAGACGCGGAGGTAGTTCAACTCGCGGCCGTAGGCCGGCCCCCACGCCGCCCGGAGCAGCTCCGGGTGGGTGACGAGATGACCGGCCCGCTTGGCGAGGACCTCGAGAAGGCGCCACTCCGTGGGGGTGAGCCGAAGCTCGGCGCCGTCCGTCGCGCAGGCCCGGCGCTCGCCGAAGTCGAGGACGAAGTCCGCGGTCGTGACGAGGAAGGGTTCCCGGTCCTCGCCGGCGCTCCGGCGGGCGGCGGCGCGTACCCGGGCGAGGAGCTCGTCCATGCCGAACGGCTTGGTGACGTAATCGTCGGCGCCGGCGTCGAGTGCCTCGACCTTGTCGTCGGAGTCGTGCCGCGCCGACAGGACGATGACCGGGACGGCCGACGCCGTCCTGAGCCGGCGGATGACCTCCACCCCGTCGATGTCCGGCAGACCGAGGTCGAGCACGATGACGTCGGGGGGGCGCTCGTCGACGATCTGCAGGGCAGACCTGCCGTCGGCTGCCGTCTCGACGTCGTAGTCCCGGGCGCGCAGGTTGATGCTGAGGGTGCGCAGGATGTGCGGCTCGTCGTCGACGACGAGGACGAAGGTCACGCGTCGGATCCTGCCACAGCCGGCGCGGCTGACCCCGGGTCGACGACCATCGGCAGGTCGATCGCGATGGTCAGCCCGCCGCCGGGAGTGTCTTCCGCCCAGAGGGTGCCGTTCATCGTCTCCGTGAGACCGCGCGCGACGGCCAGTCCCAGCCCCACACCGTCACCCCGCGGCACGTCGCCGCCGCGCTGGAAGGGCGAGAAGATCCGTTCCTTGGCGTCGTCGTCCACACCGGTGCCGCGGTCGACGATGCGGACCTCGACGCGCTGCCTGATCTGATCCGCCTGGACGACGACCTCGCGGCGGCCGGGGGAGTGGTGCAAGGCGTTCTCCAGGACGTTGGCGAGGACGCGGTCGAGCAGGCCCGAGTCGGCACAGACCAGCGGCAGGTCGTCGGCGAGCTGGGTGCGGATGCGGTCGGGGTCGCTGAGCGAGCTCTTCGCACTGTCGACGACCTCACGCAGGGCGAGTTCCTCGGCGCGGGGGGTGATGGTGCCGGTCTGGAGGCGCGACATGTCCAGGAGGTTGCCGATGAGGCTGCCCAGTCGGTCCGTCGACTCCTCGATCGACTCGAGCAGCTGGCTCTCGTCGTCGGCGGAGAAGTGGACGTCCTGCTGGCGCAGGCTCGAGATCGCCGCCTTGATGCTCGCCAACGGCGTTCGCAGGTCATGGGAGACGGCGGCGAGCAGGGTGGTCCGGGCGCGGTTGTCGCGGGCCAAACCCTTGGCCCGGGCCGCCTCGTTGATCAGGCGCTCGCGGCTGAGGAGCGCGGCCGCATGGGTGGCGAAGGCGGAGACGAGGCGCTGCTCGTCCGCCGGCAGAACGGGTCCCGTGAGCACGAGCGAGGTGTCGTCGTCGACGAGCGCGCGCACGGATGCCGCCCCGATGTCGTCGAGGCTGAAGGAGCCGGCCTGGCCGACGACCGTCCACGGGTCGCGGATCGTGGGTCGGGAGATCAGAGCCGCGCCGGTCATGCCGAACGTCGACCGGGCCTGCTCGAGCAGCGCGGGCACCGGGTTGGCCTCCCCAAGCAGCGACTGCGCCAGCGTTGCCAGGACCCGCGACTCGCGCTGGGCCTCGTTGGCCTGCTCGCTCCGCCGGGCAGCGAGATGGACGACCGAGGCGACCGAGACGGCAACGATGACGAAGACGAGCACGGCCGCGGCGTTCTGTGGGTCGCTGATGGTCAACGTGCCCACGGGATCGGTGAAGAACCAGTTGATGGCGAGGGACGAGGCGACTGCGCAGAACAGGGCCGGCCAGAGCCCCCCGACGAGGGCGCAGCCCACAGTCACGGAGAGGTAGATCAGCACCTCGATCGGGAGGTCGTGAGAGCCCTTCGTCTGCACCAGCGCGATGGTGACCGCGGCGAGGCCGAGCGAGGCGAGCGCCCAGCCGGCGATCCGGCGACTGCGGCTGAGGGGGAGGCGGTTGGTCCGCCGTGGCCCGACGCGCCCCATGGTGTGACCGACGAGGTGCACGTCGATGTCCCCCGAGTCGGCGGCGACCGCCTCACCGATTCCCCGGGAAAGGAACGTCTGGAGGGGTCCGCGCTTGCTGGTGCCGACGACGATTTGAGTCGCGTTGACGCCGCGGGCGAAGTCGAGAATGGCCTCGCCGACGTCGTCACCGGCGACGGTGTGCATGGTGCCCCCCAGCTCCTGGACGAGCCGGCGCTGCGCGGCGATCGCCTCGGCAGTGGAGTCCAGGAGCCCGTCGGCCTGGGCGACGTGACACGCCAGCAGCTGGCTTCCGGCGCCCCGAGAGGCGATCTGCGCCGCGCGACGCAGCAGCGTCTCGCTCTCCGGGCCACCCGTGAGGGCCACGACGATGCGCTCACGGGTCGGCCACGAGCTCGAGATCCCGTGCGTGGCCCGATAGCGCTCGAGCGTTTCGTCGACCCGGTCGGCCAGCCAGAGCAGGGCCAGCTCACGAAGTGCGGACAGGTTGCCGGGGCGGAAGTAGTTCGACAGGGCGGCGTCGATCTTCTCGGCCCGGTAGATGTTGCCGTGGGCCATTCGCCGGCGCAGCGACTCCGGTGACATGTCGACGAGCTCGATCTGCTGGGCAGAGCGGACGATGTCGTCGGGGACCGTCTCCTGCTGCTTGATGCCGGTGATCGACTCCACGACGTCGTTGAGCGACTCGAGGTGCTGGATGTTGACGGTCGAGATGACCTCGACACCGGCGTCGAGGAGCTGCTGGATGTCCTCCCAGCGCTTGGCGTGGGCCGACCCCCGAGCGTTGGTGTGAGCCAGCTCGTCGACGAGGACGACCTCGGGGGCCCGGCGCAGGACCGCCTCGACGTCCATCTCCGTGAAGGTCGAACCCCGGTGTTCCAGGCGCGCGAGCGGCACGACCTCCAGGCCCTCGGCCTGGGCGGCGGTGAACTCACGACCATGAGTCTCGACGATCCCCACGACGACATCCGTGCCCCGGGTCAGGCGCCTCTGGGCTTCGGACAGCATGGCGACGGTCTTGCCCACACCGGGCGCCGCGCCGAGGTAGATGCGTAGGAGTCCGCGAGCCATGGGGCGATTGTCGCAATCAGGGGCGCGGTGCGTCGGCCAGGGCGTCGTTGAGCTCCGTGACGTTGACCCGGGGCTCCCCGAGGAACCCGAGGATCCGGCCCTTGGTGTGGTCGGCGACGAGCTGGCGGACCGTTACTTCAGGCACACCTCGGGCGGTGGCCACCCGAGCCACCTGCAGTGCGGCGTACCCCGGGGAGATGTCCGAGTCGAGCCCGCTGGCCGAAGCGGTCAGGGCGTCGGGTGGCATCGTCGAGCCGGTGCCCGGGTTCTGCTGCCGGACCGCGGAAACGTTGTCCTGCAGCGCTTTCTTCTCGGCATCGTCGTTGGGGCCGAGGTTGGAGCCGCCGCTCTTGCTGCCGGCATACTCCACCGCTGAGGGGCGGCCGTGGAACCACTCGGGCGCGGTGACCTGCTGACCGAGGCTGCTCGAGCCGACCACGGTCCCGGCCCGCTCGATCAGCGAGCCCTGAGCCTGCTGGTGGCCGACGAGCTGGCCGACGCCGAGAACCGCGACGGGGTACAGCACCCCGGTGAGCACCGTGAGGATGAGCAGGGCCCGGATCCCGGCCGGCAGCTGGCGGGTGAAGACGGACATGGTTAGGCCATTCCTGGGAGAAGGGACACGAGGAGGTCGATGAGCTTGATGCCGAGAAACGGGGTGAGAACGCCGCCCAGCCCGTAGATGAGGAGGTTGCGTCGGAGCATCACCACTGCGCCGGCCGGGCGGTAGCGGACGCCCCGGAGCGCCAGCGGGATGAGGGCGACGATGACGAGAGCGTTGAAGATGACGGCCGACAGCATGGCGGACGACGGCGTCGACAGGCGCATGACGTTCAGCGCCGCGAGCCCCGGGAAGATGCCGGTGAACATGGCCGGGATGATGGCGAAGTACTTGGCCACGTCGTTGGCGATCGAGAACGTCGTCAGGGCGCCCCGGGTGATGAGCAGCTGTTTGCCGATCCCCACGATCTCGATGAGCTTCGTCGGGTTGGAGTCGAGGTCGACCATGTTGCCCGCCTCCTTGGCTGCGGACGTCCCGGTGTTCATCGCGACACCCACGTCGGCCTGGGCCAGCGCTGGGGCGTCGTTGGTCCCGTCTCCCGTCATCGCCACGAGCCGACCGCCCTCCTGCTCCTTGCGGATCAGCGCCATCTTGTCCTCGGGCGTCGCCTCCGCGAGAAAGTCGTCGACTCCCGCCTCCTTGGCGATCGCCGCCGCGGTCAGCGGGTTGTCGCCGGTGATCATCACCGTGCGGATCCCCATGGCTCGCAGCTGGGTGAAGCGCTCGGTCATGCCAGCTTTGACGATGTCCTTGAGGTGGATGACGCCGAGCACCTCGGCCGGCTCCCCGGCCCGTTGGCGGGCCACGACGAGCGGGGTCCCGCCAGAGCCGGCGATCCCGGCGACGATGCCGGACAGCTCGGGGGGCTCCACCGCACCGTTGCCCACCGCCCACGTGACGACCTGGCTGCCGGCGCCCTTGCGGATCCGGTCACCTGACGCCAGGTCCACGCCGGACATCCGGGTCTGCGCCGTGAACTCGACGAACGTGGCACCGTTGCCGGCCAGCTCCTCGACCTCCTCGGCGCCGCCGCTCTCCGCACCTTCGTGTGCCAGAGCCACCACCGAACGCCCTTCCGGCGTCTCGTCAGCCAGGCTGCTGAGCTGTGCTGCGTGGGCGAGCTCGGGAACGGTCACGCCGGACACGGCGACGAACTCCGTCGCGTGGCGGTTGCCGAGCGTGATGGTGCCGGTCTTGTCCAGGAGGAGCGTGGAGACGTCCCCGGCCGCCTCGACCGCGCGCCCGGACATCGCGAGCACGTTGCGCTGGACGAGCCGGTCCATGCCGGCGATGCCGATCGCGGACAGGAGCGCCCCGATGGTTGTCGGGATGAGGCAGACGAGGAGGGCGACGAGGACGATGATCTGCTGGGTGCCGCCGGAGTAGCTGGCCAGCGGCTGGATGGCGACGACGACGAGCAGGAAGATGATCGTCAGCGTTGCAAGCAGGATGTTCAGGGCGATCTCGTTCGGAGTCTTCTGCCTCGAGGCACCCTCCACCAGGGCGATCATCCGGTCGATGAACGTCTCGCCGGGCTTGGTCGTGATCTTCACGACGATCCGGTCGGAGAGCACCGTCGTGCCGCCCGTCACCGCGCTGCGGTCGCCGCCGGACTCCCGGATCACCGGGGCCGACTCGCCGGTGATGGCCGACTCGTCGACGGTCGCGAGTCCCTCGACGATGTCGCCGTCCCCGGGGATGACCTGACCGGCCTCGACGACGACGAGGTCGCCGATGCGCAGGTCCGCGCTCGAAACCTGTTCCTCGGTCGTGCCGTCCGCCATGAGCCGACGACCCATCGTCTCGGTGCGGGCTGCGCGCAGGGTCGCCGCCTGGGCCTTGCCCCGGCCCTCGGCCACCGCCTCAGCCATGTTGGCGAAGACGACGGTCAGCCACAGCCAGACGGCGATCGACACGGAGAAGACCGATGGGTGGAGCACCGCCAGGACCGTGGTGAGGACCGAGCCGACCCAGACGACGAAGATGACGGGGCTGCGGAAGACGTGCCGAGGGTCGAGCTTGGCCAGCGCCATCGGGAGGCTGGCGACCAGGGCGTGAGCGTTCATCGAAGTGCCTCTGCAATCGGGCCGAGGGCCAAGGTGGGGAAGTAGGTCAGCCCGGTGACGACCAGGGCGACGCTGACGAGCAGGACGACGAACAGCGGGGTGTGGGTCGGCATCGTGCCGGCGTTCACCGGGCGACGCTTCTGCGTGGCGAGCCGCCCGGCCAGGGACAGCACGAGCACCATGGGGACGAAGCGTCCCAATGCCATGGCCACGGCGAGGGTGATGTTGAGGTAAGGCTGGTCGGCGGTGAGCCCGGCAAACGCGCTGCCGTTGTTGTTCGCGGCCGAGGTGAAGGCATAGACCATCTCCGTCAGCCCGTGTGGCCCGGACGCGAGCATGCCGGCCCGGCTGACCGGAAGGACGATCGCCGCACCGGCGAAGACCAGCACCAGCGCCGGGGTGACAAGCGTGTACAGCGCTCCGAGGGTGATCTCGTGCCGACCGATCGTCTTGCCCAGGAACTCCGGTGTGCGGCCTACCATCAGCCCAGCGATGAACACCGCGATGACCGCGACGACGAGTGCCCCGTAGAGACCGGAACCGGTGCCGCCCGGCGAGATCTCGCCCAGCATCATGTTCAGCAGGAGAACCCCTCCGCCGGGGGCGCTGTAGCTCTCGTGCATGGAGTTGACGGCACCGGTCGAGGTCGCCGTCGTGGCGGCGGCGAAGAGGGACGAGGCCCAGACGCCGAACCGCGTCTCCTTGCCCTCCATGGAGCCGGCGATGCCGGAACCCGCGGCGACCTCGGACCAGGTGACGAGCACAACGGAGACGCCGAGAAGCGTGGCCATGAACGCGGTGATCGCATGGCCCTGTCGGCGGTCACCGACCATGAGGCCATAGACCCGCGGGAGCGTGAAGGGGATGACGAGGAGAAGGAAGATCTGGAACAGGTTGGTGAGGGCGTTGGGGTTCTCGAAGGGGTGCGCCGAGTTGGCGTTGAAGAAGCCGCCGCCGTTCGTGCCGAACTCCTTGATCGCTTCCTGGGAGGCGACGAGCCCCCCGGGGATCACCTGAGGCACGCCGCTGACGCCGGTCACCGCGATCGGGGCGGCAAGGTTCTGGATGACACCGCCGAGGACGAGCAGGATGGCCGCTACGAAAGAGAAGGGCAGGAGGACCCGGATGACCGTCCGCACGAGGTCGACCCAGAAGTTGCCGAGAAGGCTTGTCTGGTGCCGGGCGAACCCGCGGATCAACGCCACGACAACCGCGATGCCCATCGCTGCCGACACGAAGTTCTGAACGGTGAGCCCGAGGGCCTGGACGGCCTGGGACGTCCCGGCCTCACCGGCATACGACTGCCAGTTGGTGTTCGTGACGAAGGAGACGGCGGTGTTGAACGCGGTGTCGACGTGCATCGCCTCCCCGTGGTGGAAGGGGAGCCAGCCCTGCACGAGGATGAGCAGGAAGAGGGCGACGAACCCGAACACGGACAGCGCGCCCAGAGAGGCGGCGTAGACCTTCCACGGCTGCTCCTTGCGGGGGTCGACCCCGACACCGCGGTAGACCCACCGCTCGACGCGCCAGTCCCGTTCGGAGGTGTAGACCCGGGCGAGGTAGCCGCCCAGCGGCACGTGGCTCGCCGCGAGGGCGGCCACAAGCACGCCGATGGTCAGCAGGCCCGCGAGGGTGTCGCTCATCAGAACCTGTCCGGCTTGACGAGGGCGTAGACGAGGTAGCCGATGAGGGCGGCGGCGATGAGGCCGGCAATGAGGTTTTCGGTCACCTCGACAGTCAAGGCCGCTCCGGCGCCGAGCAGGCCGCCCCTGACGGCCGGTTGACACGTCTTGACGGCTTCTTGATGGGTACAGTCCGGTCGTGGAGAAGCCAACGGATTTGTGGTCGACCCGGACGCTGGGCCGAAAGCCGCCCAGCCGGGTCCAACGGTGGGGCAAGGTTCTCCGGGACACGCCGTCGGCGGTGCTCCTCGCCGTGCAGCTCGGCGGGGTGCTCCTCTACCCGTTCCTCGAGAACGCGTCCATCGGCGACTGGGAGGGGTTCGGCCGCTCGGTCCTCGGCCTCTTCGGCATCGTCG
>JAABUM010006544.1_pt1 | contig 11356 bp, 12 predicted proteins | sample 5559161 | NCBI WGS metagenome assembly JAABUM01 (sample SAMN10711868, study PRJNA513369) | rock metagenome | isolation source: Antarctica rocks | place: Antarctica: Victoria Land, Siegfried Peak nord | reverse complement strand
AGGCGTCGAGGTGAAGCGGCACGCTGACCGCCATGCCCTGCCGGAAATTGCCGACGGACGGCACGAAGATGGGCCGCAGCGCCAGCCCCGCGTGAAGCTGGATCTCGGGCAGGTGCTTGTGTTCGAGGTCGAGGCCGTAGAGCTGGAACGGCGGCGCGGTTCCGTCCTCATAGGCCTGGATCATGCTCTTGCCGCCGCCGCTATGGCCGCTGACAGCGTTGATGGTGACCGGATGATCGGCCGGGATCAAGCCCGCCCCGATGAGGGGATGCAACAGCGCGATAGCGCCCGTGGCGTAGCAGCCGGGGTTGCTGACGCGCGTCGCTCCGCGGATGGCGTCCTCCTGGCCCGCGTCGAGTTCCGGGAACCCGTAGACCCAGTCCGGCGCGACGCGAAAGGCCGTGGATGCATCGAGGATCTTGGGCGCGTCACGCCCGAGTCCGTCGGCCAGCCGCACCGTCTCGCGCGAAGCCTCGTCGGGAAGGCACAGGATGACGAGGTCGACGTCGCACATCAGCGCCCCCTTGGCGCCGAGATCCTTGCGCTGCTCGGGATCGATCGAGCGCAGGGTCACGCCGAGGTGGCGCGCCAGGCGATCTCGGATGCCGAGCCCGGTGGTTCCCGCTTCGCCGTCGATGAAGACCGTCGCCATGTCGTGCCCCGCTGCTGGATCGAGGATGGAAGCTGAAGCGCGCGCAACAAAAAAGCGGCCCGAAGGCCGCTTTTCGTCGTTCCCGATCCCGCGCTTTAGCGCTTCGAGAACTGGAACGACTTGCGCGCCTTCTTGTGCCCGTACTTCTTACGTTCGACCACGCGGGCATCGCGGGTCAGGAAGCCTTCGCGCTTCAGTGTCGGGCGGAGTTCCGGCTCGAAATAGGTCAGCGCCTTGGACAGACCATGGCGCACCGCGCCGGCCTGACCCGACAGGCCGCCGCCCGCGACCGTCACGGTAAGGTCGTACTGGTTGGCGCGGCCCACGATGCCAAGCGGCTGCTGCACGATCATGCGCAGCACGGGTCGCGCGAAATAGACATCGAACGCCCGGGCATTGACCGTGATCTTGCCGGAGCCGGGCTTGATCCAGACGCGGGCGACGGCGTCCTTGCGCTTGCCGGTCGCGTAGGCGCGGCCCTGGGCGTCGATCTTCTGCACATAGACCGGGGCCTCGGACGGGACCGCGGCGCTGACGTTGGCGAGGTCCTGAAGGGACGATAGGGTCTCGGCCATCAGGCCCTCCTGGCGTTCTTGGCATTCATGCCGGCGACGTCGAGCGAGACGGGCACCTGGGCTTCATGCGGATGTTCGGCGCCCTTGTAGACGCGCAGGTTGCCGAGCTGCTTGCGGCCGAGCGGGCCGCGAGGCAGCATGCGCTCGACGGCTTTTTCGACCACGCGCTCGGGGAAGCGGCCATCCAGGATGAATTTGGCGGTCCGCTCCTTGATGCCACCCGGATAGCCGGTGTGGTGGAAATAGACCTTCTGTTCTTTCTTGCGCCCCGTGAACACGACCTTGTCGGCGTTCACCACGACGATGTTGTCGCCGTCGTCCATATGAGGCGTGAAGGTGGGCTTGTGCTTGCCGCGGAGCCGCAGCGCGATGACCGACGCGAGCCGCCCGACGACGAGGCCGGTGGCGTCGATCACAACCCACTTCTTCTCGATATCGGCCGTCTTGGTCGAATGGGTCTTGCCAAACATGAGGTTTTTGGTTCCGTAACGGACATGGCGGCTCCTTGCGGCAGCCGCTGCTCGGGAGGCTTGTACGGCGACCTGCCGCGCGCGTCAACGCATACCGCGCCGATTCCGGCAGAAAAACATGGACTTGGCTGTTGTGGTAGCATGATACCTCAAGCCCACCAGGGGAGTGATAGGCGTTGAACCACGACAGCTACCCGGACGAGCTGATCCGCTCGATCCTGGACGGCGTGAAGACCATCGCCCTGGTGGGCGCCTCCGCCAACACGGCGCGTCCCTCCTACGCGGTGCTGCGCTACCTGGCGGCGCACGGCTACCGCATGGTCCCGATCAACCCGGGGCTCGCGGGCGGAACCATCCTGGGCCTGCCGGTCTACGCGCGACTCACGGACGTACCCGAGCCGATCGACATGGTGGACATCTTCCGCAACGCAGAGGCGGCGGGCCAAGTCGTCGACGAGGCCTTGGCGCTCGATCCGAAGCCGAAGGTCGTCTGGATGCAGTTGACCGTCAGGAACGACGCCGCGGCGGCACGCGCCGAAGCGGCCGGGCTGCAGGTGGTGATGAACCGCTGCCCCAAGATCGAGTACGGCCGGCTGTCGGGCGAGATCGGCTGGAGCGGCATCAACTCGCGCGTGATCTCGTCGAAACGCCCCAGACTGGCCCCGGGCAACGTGCAGAAACGATTGCTGAACCGGTGACGGATCACCCGAGTATCCCGTCATTCCGGCCCAAAACGAGGACCGACATGCCCGCATCGCGGCCCACTGGACCGAGACCGACGTGCCGGCCCGCTCGACCGCCTGCCCTGGAGCCGCTGGCACTGGCTGGCGGTCGTGGCGCTCGGCATCGTCTGGGTTCTCGACGGCCTCGAGGTCAGGCTGGCCGGCTCCATCGCGGGCGTGCTGAAGGACAGGCGAGCCTCGGCCTGACCGATGCCGAGGTGGGGCTGACGGCCGCCGTCTATCTGGCGGGCGCGGTGCTGGGAGCCCTGCTGTTCGGCTATCTCACGGACCGGCTCGGCCGCAAGAAGCTGTTCGCCGTGACGCTCACGAGGCCGTTGTCGGCGGGTTGGGGGGACGGCAGGACGGATGACGGTGGTGTCGGGGTGACGTTAGGAGCAATACGGTGAGTGATCGTAGGCGTCTCGCCCGTCGTTCGGCACGTTCGCCTTCGTGGTCGTTGGTATGATAGGGTCTGGCCACTTTCGCCTGCCGGGAGCCCTCATGGCCGCCGTCGAACAGAGAACCTTCAGCCTTCCCGCCGAGCATACAGCCTTCATCGATGCCCAGGTGGCTTCAGGTGCATTCGCCTCGGCAAGCGAGGTCGTGCATGCGGGCCTCCGAGCCTTGCAGGAGCGGGAAGCCGCCGCGGAACGTTGGCTGCGGGAGGAGGTGGCCAGCGCCTATGACGCCATGCAGGCCGACCCCTCTCGCGCCGTCCCGGCCCAATCCGTCTTCGACGACATCCGGGCGCATCATGCGGTGCGGCTCAAGGCGGGTGCGTGAAGACCCGCGCGGTCGTTTTCTCACCCGAAGCGCGCCGGGACCTGTTGGACCTCTACCGGACGATCGCCGGTGCCGCCTCTCCCACCGTCGCGCTCGCCTACATCGAACGCATCGAAGGCTTTTGCCTTCGCTTCGACCTGGCCTCCGAGCGTGGGCGGCGACGGGACGACATCCGGCCAGGGCTTCGCGTCACCGGCTTCGAACGCCGGATCGCCGTGGCGTTCACGGTAGGAGACGGCGAGGTGACCATCCTGCGCCTGTTCTCCGGCGGTCGGAATTGGGAGGAGACAATGCGATGACGTGTTGCTCACGTTCCTATCGACGCCGCTCCCGGCGCAAAACGAGAGATGAGCACCATGAGTCACGGTGCAATCGCTCGGCCCAACCTCAGCACCTCCGCGGTCGTGCTCGCCGCGAATGATCTCGAAGGCAGCGTTGGCCTCAAACGCGAAAGTCGATCCTCGGATAGGTCGTTGTCAACCGTTCCGGAGCCGGAGTACCAAGGATCTGAGCCGAGCCACTCTGAGGCGCATTATGCAAGCTACGATACAGCGACTGCGGTTCGCCCTTCCGGTCCTACTCGCGTTGAGCGCCGCTCTATGTGCTGGACCAGGACTGGCTGGAGAAAATATAAAGATAACGCATTGCTTCCCCATGGCCAGCCCACTCTCTCCGCCAAAGGTTACGAAAGGAAGTGTATTCGTCTTGCCAGGGGCTCTTGTACTTATTAGTACATCGGAATTTGATGTAGACGATCCAAAGTTCACCACGTCAGCGTTCCGAACGAGCCAAGATGATAAAATACTTGCCCTACAGAATATGTATGATCCATGTGGAGTTCATATTTCAGGGTGGGTATGGATCTCGCGTCTTGGGAGAAGGTATATTGAATACTCCGCTTTCTAATCGATACACGATTTTATTCCGCATCGGTGAAAATTGACGACGCTTAACCCGTAGATGTGCCTGCGTGAGATCGACACATTCGGTCCGCGAAGAAAGACCTACGGCGGTTCGCTTTGGGCATACCCGTAGCGAACCAGCCCTTCTGCTTCCGACCCATTGCGGGCGCTTGTCGTGGGTGAGACAACCATTCTGACGATCACCGCCGCGGAGACTCAGTATGAACCGATTCACGGGCAGTTGCTTGTGCGGCAACGTCCAGTTAGTGGCGTTGGGCGACCCCTACCGGGTCGGACTTTGTCACTGTCTCGACTGCCGCAAGCATCATGGTGCTCTTTTTCACGCCTCCGCGATCTTTCACCAAGATGCGGTTACGGTCGAGGGAGAAACCTGCGACTACGCCGGACGGTTTTTCTGCCCCCGATGTGGTTCGTCCATTTTTGCACGCTCCGGCGACGAAATAGAAGTGAACCTGGGATCCCTAGACGCTCATGACCAACTGATACCGACCTAAGAAAGTTGGATCGTGCGTCGTGAGTCCTGGTTACCGCCGTTTCCGCTCACAAAACGATACGAGTGTGACCGGGACAGCACGAGCCGTTTCGAAAAGTAGGCCGCACGAACGGCAGCTTCCCACCCTGCCCGGACGTCCCTGGAGCTTTATGAGTGCCCAAATCGGACCGCTCACCCGGTCTGTTTTGGATCAGAGACTCCCCCACCTCAAACGAGCCGACGGTTTGCAGACCGTCTCGAACAGCCCGGTTCGCCCCCGTGGCAATCGCTGACGGCTGATGCCGCCAGAAGGCGGACTATCTCGACGACCGACTCCGCTCTCGAACACCCTCCCCCCGCTTCACCCCACCACCAAAATCGGCAATATGCTCGCTGGGAGGCGGACGGCTGCCGTCTGTCCATAATGGATCGGAACCGACCATGACCCACGACGCTCTCGACCAGCACATTCCCGGCTTCGCGACCCTCGCGGTCCATGCCGGGGCGCGGCCCGACCCCTCGACCGGCGCCCGGGCCACGCCGATCTACCAGACCTCGTCCTTCGTGTTCGACGACGTCGACCACGCGGCCTCGCTGTTCGGGCTGCAGGCTTTCGGCAACATCTATTCCCGCATCACCAACCCGACCTGCGCGGTGCTGGAGGAGCGGGTCGCGGCGCTCGAGGGCGGCACCGCGGCGCTCGCGGTGGCGTCGGGCCACGCGGCCCAGCAGGTGGTGTTCCACACGTTGATGGAACCCGGCGACGAGTTCATCGCCTCGACCAAGCTCTACGGCGGCTCCATCAACCAGTTCAACCATGCCTTCAAGCGCTTCGGCTGGCAGGTGAAATGGGCCGATCCGGCCGACCCGGCGGCCTTCGAGGCGCTGGTCACGGACAAGACCAAGGCCATCTTCACCGAGTCGATCTCCAACCCCGGCGGCGTGATAACCGACATCGCGGCCATCGCGGCGGTGGCAAAGCGGGCCAAGGTCCCGTTCATCGTCGACAACACGCTGGCGTCGCCCTATCTCGTGCGGCCCTTCGAGCACGGCGCCGACATCGTGGTGCACTCGGCCACCAAATTCCTGTGCGGGCACGGCAATTCGATCGGCGGCATCATCGTCGACGGCGGCACTTTCGACTGGCTCGCCGACGGGCGCTACCCGGCCCTGTCGCAGCCGCGGCCCGACTATAACGGCATGGTGCTGGGCGAGACCTTCGGCAATTTCGCCTTCGCGATCGCGGCCCGGGTGCTGGGCCTGCGCGACCTCGGGCCGTCGCTGTCGCCCTTCAACGCCTTCCTGATCCTGACCGGAATCGAGACCCTGCCGCTGCGCATGCAGCGCCACTGCGACAATGCGCTGGAGGTCGCGTGCTTCCTGTCGAAGCACCCGGCCGTCGCACGCGTCAGCTATCCGGGCCTGCCTGACGACCGCTACCACGAACTCGCCAAGCGCTACTGCCCGAAAGGGGCCGGGGCGGTCTTCACGATCGGCCTCGCGGGCGGCTACGACGCCGGCGTGGCCCTGGTCAGCCGCCTGAAGCTCTTCTCCCATCTCGCCAACGTGGGCGACACGCGCTCGCTGGTGATCCATCCGGCCTCCACCACGCATCGCCAGCTCACCGACGACCAGCGTGTGACGGCCGGTGCCGGGCCCGACACGGTGCGGCTGTCGATCGGCATCGAGGACGCGGCCGACATCATCGCCGACCTCGATCAGGCCCTGGCTCCATGATCCTCACCCGGGGAAGGTGGTGGAGGCGGGATCAGGCGCCGACGGCGGCCGGCACGGCCTGGACCACCCTCAGCGCCGGCGCACCGAGACGCCGCCGGTGCAGCACAGCCGTCCCGAGCACCGCCATGGCGAAGGCCTGATGCAGCAGGGCCGCCCAGAGCGGCACGACCAGCAGCAGGGTCATGATGCCGATGGCGGCCTGGGCCGTCACGCCCCCGAGCAGGAACACGGCGCGACGCGCCGCGGCCGTCCCGGGCGCAACCCGGGCACTGTCGGCCGCGTGGTAGAGCGCGAGCCCGAGCACCAGATAAGCCATTGCGCGGTGGTCGAACTGCACGGTCGTGACGTTCTCGAACAGGTTCGACCAGAGCGGCGACTGGCGCGCGAGGTCGGCCAGCGGCGGCACGAGATGGCCATCCATCAGCGGCCAGCTGTTGTAGGTGAGCCCCGCGTGGAGCCCCGCCACCAGCGCTCCGAGCCCGACCTGAAGCAAGACGGCCCCCACGATCAGGCCGGCGGTGGCGCGCAAGCGCTGGCGGGCGGGATTGGCCCGTGTCGGCGGCGGCGGACGCAGTCCCTCGGCGAGCCAGATCGCCCAGACGAAGGTGACGGAGGCCGTCACGAGGTGCAGGGCCAGAAAATACTGCGACACTTCCGTCCGCTCGCTCAGGCCCGACTTGACCATGAACCAGCCGATCAGCCCTTGCAGCCCGCCGAGCGCGAAAAGTCCGACGAGGCGCGGCTTCAGGCCCGGCGTCAGCCGACCCGTGATCCAGAAACCGATCAACGGCACCGCCACCACGATCCCGATGATGCGGCCCAGAAGCCGATGGGCCCATTCCCAGTAGAAGATCGACTTGAAGCCGGCGAGGTCCATGTCGGGGAACAGCTTGGCGTATTGCGGGATCAGCTTGTATCTGTCGAACTCGGCCTGCCAGGCCTCCTGACCCAGCGGCGGCAGCACGCCCATCACGGGCTTCCACTCGGTGATGGACAGGCCCGATTGCGTGAGGCGGGTGGCGCCGCCCACCACGACCATCAGGAAGATGCAAGCCGCGACCGCCCAGAGCCAGGCTCGGACGAGGTGCAGCGACCGGCCCCGGTCGGCGGAGCCGGATCGGACCGGCGTCGAGCCCGGTGCGGAGACAGCTTGGCGAAGCGACATGGGGCGGATAGACCCGAGATGATGTTGGTGCCGGTGTAGTCCAGGTGGCGCACCGCGATCCACGCGCACCCTGTCGCATCGGACCGCCGCGCCGTCCTTGTTATATATGGTTGCCGCAACGCAAGAGGACCGGATGAATCGTCGAACCCGTAAATTCCTCGGCGCCGGTTTCATGCTGGCCTTCGTCCTGGTCTACGCGGTCTGCGCCATGGTGGCGGCCGAGGCTCGGCCCATTCACGACGCCCCGGGCGCACTCCAGGCCGTCTTCTATGCCATCGTGGGCCTCGCCTGGATCCTGCCCCTCATGCCGCTGATCGCCTGGATGGAAAAGCCCGATGCCGAGGCGCATTGAAGACCCGCGACCATCTCACGCGAAACCCGACGGTCTTGGATCCGGCAGCACGCCCGGCAAGTTAGTCGCTGGAACGCGCCGAGGGACGGGCACATGAAGGAACTGGTCGACAACATCAGCGCGGCGGCGGGGCTCGAACCCGAAACCGCCCGGAAGGCGGTCGGCATCGTGCTGGACTTCATCCAGAAGAGCGTGCCGCCCGCGCGGAGCGCAGCCGTGATCGACAAGGTGCCGGGCGGGCGCGAAGCCGCCGCGGGGGCGGCCGAGGACGAGGCGGAGGGCGGCGGCACGGCCATGCCGGGCCTGATGGGGCTGGCCGATCGGCTGATGGCGGAGGGCGTCGGCATGGGCGACATGCAGCCGCTCGGCCGCGCCATGTTCGACTACCTGCGTCGGCACGCCGGCGACGCTGCAGTCGGCGACCTTGCCGCCGACATCCCGGGCTTGAGCCAGTTCATGTAGCGGATGTCGTCACTACGGCGGCCGGTCTGACGCGCCCGGCGGTCCGTCGCGATCAGGGCACTGCGGCCGCTACAGGAGCGGCTGCCGGCGGTGCGACGGTAGGGGGCGCGGCTGCAACGGGCGCGGCGAGCGGCGTCGACGTGACCGCGGCAGCCGGTCCGTCGAATTGCGGCGCCGCAGGCTCGCCGCCCAGCACCGCCTGGCGGTCGCGGTCTTCGCGGCGCGGCGCCGCGATCTCGGCTCCGATCCCCTTGATGACCGCCGGGGCGCTGGCATAGGTGGCGTGGCCGATCCAGCCGACGCTGTCGCGGCTGACGTCGATCACGTGGACGCCGAGCCCCTCGATGGCGCTGCGGCCCTCGGCGCTCGACGGATCGATGGAGCCCAAGCGCGGCCGGTCCGCCATGATGCCGGACAGCGTCAGGGCACGGTCGTTGCTGGCCGCGAAGACCGACACATGGGCCGAAGGACCGAGGCGCGCCACCTGCTGCCGGAACACCGCGAGGTCGATGTCGGGCGCCGCCAGGAGGATGTCGCCGAGATGCCCGTCGAGATCCGGTTGGCCCGCGATCGCGGTCTCGCGCAGCGCCTCCATGGCGATCCAGGCTCCCATGGAATGCGCCAGCACGTGGATGCGGCCGACGGCGGGCTCGTGCGAGAGGTCCTGCAGCACGCGCTCCAGGGCGTCGCGCGACGCGGTGGCGGCCTCGCGGTCGGAACCGTAGCCGAAGAGGCTTCCCTTGGACGGCCATGTGAACAGCACCGGGACGCCGTTGAAGCCGCCGTCCGTCACGATCTGGGCCAGCCGGAAGCGTGCCTCGTCGAACCCCGTGTTGAAGCCATGCACGAAGACCAGCACGTCGCGGTTGGAACCGACTCGCCCGGAGACATGGGACGCGATCTCGTTGCCGAACGCCGCTGCATCGAGGTTCCGGCGACCCACGACCGCGAAGTCGCTTCCCCGGTCCGGAGCCCCGAAGCTCGCCGTCTCGAGCCGCCCGGGCTCGTGCCGGGCCGGCACCCCGATCGTGGCCAGCGAATAATGGGTGGAACCGTCGGCCACGCCGTCCGCCTTCAAGGGTCGGGTCGAGGCGACGAAGATCTGCACGTCGCGGGCCTGGCCTTGCGGGCTGCCGGTCACGACGCTTCCCACGTCGGCGAAAGCCGAGACGCAGCCCGACAGCGTGGTGGCGCAGAGCAGCACGATGGCGGCTCGCGCCGCGGCCGTTCGGGCCTTGGCGGTGCCGGAAGCCGGGTGTTTCATCGTCGCTCGCAATAAGTCCGGCCTCGCTCGGTCGATCGGCTGGTTCAAGCCCCCAGCCCAGCGTCGGCGCTGCCGTTTAGAGCCTGAAAGATGGCGGGAGCGGGACGGTGCGGCCGCCGCCTGCCGCAACCTTCACCGCGCCCCGTCATCGACCCCGACGCAATCGTGCCGGCCCGAATCGATGCAGTTCTGCAGGGCATCATGCCGCCGGATGGCCGAGACGGCCCAGTAGAGCGCGAGGCCGATCACCACCACGGCGACCAGGACCGCGACGTTGGCGCACTGGTTCGGCGCGGCCGGCCTCTCTGGCCGTTCAGGCTCGTTGTCGTTGGCCGCCACATCGGGCTCCGAAGGCTCCTGCGACGCAGGTCTGGCGCGATCCTCGGCGAGGCTTCAGCCTGGATTCCATATCGGATGAGCGCGATCTGCGACGCACGGAAGAACGCTATGGCACAGGATGGGGAGGACCGGCGAGGAGGAAGTGACGGAGTTCGTCCGTTCGCTCGACGGCGCCGAACCCGTCCGGTGCCGAAGGGACGTCAGCGCAGGATGCCGTCGAGGGCCGGTAGGCCGACGACCGCCGCGCAGGCGATAAGGCCGTAGCAGATGCGGCGAAAGGTGGCCTCGCCCACCCGCCCGAACACCCGCGAACCGGCCAGGAGGCCGACCCCGTAGACGGGCGCCGACGCGATGGCGAGAGCGATGATGGGCGGCGTGATCAGGTTTCCCGCGACGTAGCTCGCTGCCGTCAGCACGGTCGATGCCGCGAAATACAGGACCACGTTGGCCCGAACGATCCCACTCGGGCTTGCACCGCCGAGCCAGTAGGCCACGACCGGCGGCCCGCCGATCTGGGCCGCTCCCGAGCAGAAGCCGGCGAGGCAGCCGACACCGGCCGTCAGCGCCGCCGCGGGCCGGCCGTGATAGCGCCATCCCGAGATCAGGAGGAGCAGGAGGGACGCCACCACGAAGACGATGCCCCAGCGCAGCGTCAAAGCATCGAAGCGCGCCAGCACGTAGGTGCCGAACGGAACTCCCACCATGGCGCCCAGGCTCATCGTGCCGACCTCCGTCTTTCCGGCCCGGCGCCAAGCATCCGGGATCAGGCCGAGCGCCGCCACGGCGTCGACGATCAGGAGCAGCGGAGCGGCCGAGCGCGGCCCGATGACGGCGCTCGCGACCGGCACGAAGATGAGGGCGCCCCCGAAACCCGAGAAGCCGCGCGCCAGACCGGCCACCAGAGCCGTCGCCAGCAGCAACCCAAGTTGCAAGGTCGACAGATCGACGGCGAAAACACTCAAATCGGTTGGCCGGCACCGAGATGCCGATCCCCGGCGAACTCGATACGGCCTCCCGACGTCACGGCGATCGGTGCCATCGGATGCTCCTGTGGACAAATCGGCCGATTGCAATCCGGCCCGCTGGACGGTGCTCCACCGGCTGGATCCGGCCCTCAACCAAGGGTGATTCGGAGTCGCTTGACTCTCGCCACGCGACTCGGAATCAATAAGAACAAATCAGGAACAAGCCGTCTTCCTATCCGGTTCTCGGAAGGGAGCTGCGGGTGAGCCCTGCTGTCGCAATCACGAGGCCGCGCGGTGCCGCAGGATCAGTCTTTACCCGACATCGCCCGGCTGCGCGACGCCGTCGCCCGAATCGAGGCCGGCCGGGTCGGCGCCCGATGCATAACGCGTCATCGTCGCCCCGCACCCGACGGAGTGCTGCTGCCGGTCGGGCTCGGCGACGGCACCCTGCCGCTCGACAGTGCCCTGGCGGGTG
>JAABUM010006542.1_pt1 | contig 11357 bp, 19 predicted proteins | sample 5559161 | NCBI WGS metagenome assembly JAABUM01 (sample SAMN10711868, study PRJNA513369) | rock metagenome | isolation source: Antarctica rocks | place: Antarctica: Victoria Land, Siegfried Peak nord | reverse complement strand
GGTCTACCTCGAGCTGCTTCGCCTGCTGTCGAAGCTGCGCAGCAACTAGCCCTAAGCATGGTCCCGATGGCACGGGGCCTCGAAGACGGCCCCGGTGGGTTGCCACCACCGGGGCCGTTTGCGTGCGCCGGGTGTTCTGCCGCGGCTAGCGCTCAGATGCCCACGCGCTCGAGGGCCGGGCGCAGTTCGGTCGCATACCACTCGCAGAAGGCTTTCTGGTCGGGGCCGATCTGCACGAGCGCCAACTCGGTGAACCTGGCGTCCTTGAAGCCCTGGATCGACTTGACGTAGGCGTCGACGTCGGGGCCGTGCGGGATCGCGCTCGCCATGTCCTCCTCCCGGACGTAGGCGGTGGCGGCGGCGAAGTTGACCGGGCTCGGCAGCTCGGGGTTGACCTTCCAGCCCAGGCCGAACCAGCGGAACTGGTCGTGGGCGAGCGCCAGCGCCTTGCTCGCGTCGGCGCCGTAGCGACGCCGAGCTGGCCAACGGCCGGCTTGCCCGCACCCCCCGCGGCGCCGAACATCTCGATCAGCTCGGCCTTGGGCTCGGTGGAGATGACGAGGTCGGCCAGCTCACCGGCCATCCGGCACGACTGTTGCCCGCTGACGGCCAGTCCGATCTCGACCGGCTTGTCCGGCAGGTCGAAGATGCGCGCGGAGTCGACGTCGTAGTGCTCGCCGCGGTAGCTGACGTACCCGCCCGCGTGCAGCTTGCGGATGATCTCGATGGCCTCGCGGAGCATGGCGTGGCGGGTGTTGACCGGCGGCCAGCCCTGCCCGATGACGTGCTCGTTGAGGCTTTCGCCGGATCCGAGACCGAGCCGGAAGCGGCCGTCCGACAGCTGCGCCATAGTCGCCGCCTTCTGCGCCACCACGGCCGGGTGGTAGCGGATGATCGGGCAGGTCACATAGGTCATGAGCCCGATGTGCTCGGTCCTCGCGGCGGCGCCGAGCACTGACCAGGCGTACCCGCCGTGGCCCTGCGACTCCAGCCATGGGTGGTAGTGGTCGCTGATGACCGAGAACGGGAACCCGGCCTGCTCGGCGAGCACGACGTCGTCCACGAGGTCCTTGGGCGAGCGCTGCTCGCACATCATCGTGTAGCCGATCTGCATGGACTGTCGTCCTCCTAGGCAGTGTGACCTGCGGCGTTAGGCGACGACGCGCACGCTAGCGCATTGCATAGCGCTTGTGCAAGCGATAACTTCATGAGCGTGGCGACCTCCCTACTAGCCGGCCTCGGTCGTTCGTGGGTCAGGTCGCTGTCTGCCCGCAACCTGAGCGCCCGCACCCTGTCGACCTACTCGGCTGCCGTCGCCCAGCTCGACGAGCACCTACAAGCCGTCGGCGCCCCTACCGACCCCGAGCGGATCACCCGCGCCGACATCGAGGGCTTCCTGGCCAAGCTGCTCGCCACCCGCTCTCCCGCGACCGCCGCCAACCGCTACCGCTCGCTGGCCCTGTTCTTCACCTGGCTGGTCGAGGAGGACGAGGTGCCGGCCTCGCCGATGGCAAAGATGAAGCCGCCGCGGGTGCCGGACCAGCCGGTGGATCTGCTCGGCACCGAACAACTCAAGGAGCTGCTCTCGACCTGCACAGGCAAGACGTTCCCGGACCGCCGGGACGCCGCACTCCTACGGCTCCTGATCGACACCGGCGCCCGGCGCAGCGAGGTCGCGGCCATGCAGACCGTCGACGTCGACTTCACCGGCGACGTGGTCAGCGTGCTCGGGAAAGGCGGCCGGCGCCGCGACCTTCCCTTCGGCCAACGCACCGCCCTATCCCTCGAGCGCTACGTCCGCATCCGGGCCCGACACCCGTGGGCCGACAATCCGGCGCTGTGGCTCGGCGTCAGCTCCGGCCCGCTCGCCGGGCAGGCCGTCTGGCAGATCGTCACCAGGCGGGCACAGCAGGCCGGCCTCGGTCACGTCCATCCGCACCAGCTGAGGCACAGCTTCGCGCATGCGTGGCTCTCAGACGGCGGCCAGGAGGGCGACCTGATGCGCCTGGCCGGGTGGCGCAGCCGCGCCATGCTCGGCCGTTACGCGGCGGCTGGGGCCGACAAGCGCGCCCGTGAAGCCCACCGCCGGCTGTCACTGGGGGACCAACTGTGACCCGTGGGGCTGATCCGGACTTCGATGAGTGGATGCAGAGATGCTATGTCGAGAGGAACACTCATGAGAAATCCGCCAAGCAAACTTTCGACTTAATCTCAGCACTTCAGGCCGGCACTCGTCGCAAGCTCGTCGACGTCATATTCAACTGCCCCACAGGCGGCGGCCGCACATGCACGCTCGTTTCCGTATATCGACTTCCCCTCGCAGGTCGAGGAAACCGCTGGTTTGCCATCAGCAACACAGCTAGGGGGAGGCAGCACTTCGGATTCATCAACTGGACCGTCCGGGACGATTGGCGGGTACCCCAGACGTCGTACTGGTTCGGCTGTCGGCATGGGGATGGAGTGATACATGCCGAGTACCTGATGGAGGCAGTGGTCGGTCATATGATATGGAAGGCTGATCACAAAGAGCGCACGTACAACAGCGGGCGCGGCAGCGGTCCGGCCGAGGCGATGCAGCGAGGCTATAAGCGTGGCCGGTTCAACCCGTTCAACACCGACGACCATGTGTGTCAGTGGCGCCCCACCTCAGTGAGCGCTGTACGATGAATCCAGCCCGCGTCGAGCAACTTGGATGTGCCCTAGCACCATCAGGGTCCCAACCGACCGGCCGGAAGATTGGCTCCGGCACTGCCCCGAAAGGGGGAGTGCATCGTGGCCTCCCACGACCCGGTCGACCGATCGACCATCTCCACCATCGCCGCCCTGGACTCCTGGGCGCGCACTGACGACCGCGCCGCCAGGACGGCTCCTGCGCGAGCCGCAGCACTTCGCAAGTACGAGGACCAGGTCGACCCCGACCGCACCCTCGATCCGGCAGAGCGTGCCCGTCGCGCCGAGTACGCCCGACGGGCCCACATGCTCAGACTGGCGCGACTGTCCGCACAGGCGCGTCGTCGTGGCGATGCGGCATGAGGACAAACAGAAGCGGCCCCCGAGAGGGCCGCCCCACGATGTCTGCCGCCGCCAAGCCGCCTACGTCGCGCTCTCAGTCTAGGGCCGAGGTCCGACAGGATTCGGACGACGCGCTGTTCGGCGTGGCCGGCAAGTCCTACGCCGACTCGACAAGCTGGCGCCTCCCCGACGACGAGGACGAGCGAACCGGCCCAGAACGCAAGCAGGCGGGTCAACGCTCCGCCTGGGGTCAGACGGACACCGGATGGCGCACCAAGGCGATGGCTGTGGTTGCGACGCTCGCCGCCTCCGGGCAGACGTTCACCTCCGACGACGTGCGGGTGCTGGTCGACGACAACGCGATCTCCCAGCAGGCGTGGGGCGCGCTCTTGGGCGGATGCGCCCGCCGCGGGTGGATCGTCCGGGTCGGCTTCGTGCAGTCCAACCGGGCCGAGCGGCACGGTGCCCACGTCGCGCAGTGGCGGGGCAGGCGATGACCGACACCCGGCTGGTGGAGGGCTTCCTGACCAACGGCAAGGTCGACGGGCTGTCCGACGCAGCGTTCCGCGTCTACACGCTCGGCCTTGTCTGGTCGACCGCGCAGGGCACGGACGGCCGGCTACCCGACCGGGCGCTGCGGTACCTGCACCCGACCGGCACCTCGTCAGCCGCTACGGCCGAGCTGGTCGCTGCGCATCTGTGGGAGATCGACGGCGACACGTTCGTGATCCACGACTACCTCGACTACCAGACCCCGCACGAGCAGGTCGAGCGTGCCCGAGAGCTGACCCGGCAGCGTAAGGCCGCTCAGCGGCTGCGGGATCAGGACAAGGAACTAGCCAAGGTCACGCGTGACGGAGTGCGTGACGAGCGCCGTGACCTCCAAGGAAAGGACAGGACAGGGACAGGACAGGCTCAGGAAAGGACAGGCACTAACAACGGGACCAACAACGGGACGAACGCAGACGGCTACACGGGCGGCTCGCTCACCGAGTGGGGTGCCGACGTTGCGTGAGTCAGCACCAGCCAAAGCCCGTCGCTACCTGACAGATGGACGTGTCGTCATCCGCCGCATCAACCCGCGCACCGTTATGGCGCAGGTCCGCGGCGACGGCGAGATGTACACCGTCGCAGGCGACCCGGGCGGCTGGTCCTGCACCTGTCCAGCTCGTGGTCGGTGCTGCCACCAGCTCGCCGTCGGTCTGGTCGTCGACCTGTCACCAGCGCTGGTGGCCTCATGAGCGCCGCCGTGTGCGATTGGTGCGGGCTGTACGTCGAGTCCAGCAACCATCGCCACCCGGGGTTCTGCGCCCCTTCATGCCGCGATCTCGACCGCCAGCACCGGCAAGCTGAGCGAGACAGCCGGCGCCAGGCTCGCGCCGACGCCCGCGACAAGGTCGACGCCTACCAAGGCCGCTGGGGCGGCTGATGGGCGTACAAGTCGCAGGCGACACACGATGAGCGCAGCCGCGCCATCACCACGGCCAGCCGGGTCGTACTACTTCGACTGCCCGTCCGTCGTGCTCCTCGGCCGGACCGCCGCCTGGCTGCTGACTGAGACGAACCTCAGCAGCCGACGAGCCGAGGTCCGCGGCGCGGATTGCGAGGTCGACGCCCAGCTCAACGCGATCGCCGTCCTCGGCCAGCAATGGCGAAGTTCCGCAAGTTCCGCAGCAAGCGGAACCACGCTAGGCCAAATGCGGAACCTGCCACCAGTGTCTGAAGACATGAGCAGCAGGCAGGCCGGCAAGGCACTCGGCATCGATGAGCGGTCCGTGCGCAAGGCGTGCGCCGAGGGACGACTGCCCGCTGTCCGCACCTCGTCTGGGTGGCGCATCCGTCGACCCGACGTCGACTACTACTACCGCCGCCGCACGGCCTGAGAACGGAGGCATCGCCATGACAACCAACAACCACCGCGAGCGTGCCGCTGCGCTCCAGCAGGCACACAGCCAGCGTGCCGAGCAGGTCCGCAACCGATCCGAGTTGACGAGCAGCGCGAAGGTCGGGATGTTGGCCCGCAACCACGCGGAAGCCAAGGCAGCGATGGCAGACCTGGCGCAGCAAGCCGCTGCCGACGCCGCGACGACACGCCGCGCCTCGATGGCGAAGGCGTTCGGGGTGGCCGGCGTACCCGGTGATCCCGCCAGCCTGGCGATCTCCATGCGCGACGCGATGGACCGTGCCGCTGCCTTGACGAGCGGCCGTGACGCCGTCGCCCTGCTGGACAGGGCAGCGACCAGCGGAGACGAAGTGCTGGCCCGGGCCGTTGCATCCCACTCGTTCGCACAGGCCACCGCACCCGGCATCAGCGGCCTCGACGACGACTGGTCGACGGTCGTCAACACGTTCGCCGACACCCGGCCGACAGCCGCCGACGCCATCCGAACCCTCATCGACCTCAACCGTCCCGACCCGGGGTGGACCTTCGTGGTCCCATCGCCGCCCGAGCTGCACGGCATCCCCAGCGGGCAGCTCGACAGCCTCGTTGCGAGCGCGCCGTGAGAGACATCCGGTTCTCACGGCGAACCGGATGTGCAGGTGAAAGCCATCCGGCCCACCGGGAGGGCTACCCCCGGAATCAAGGGGTGGGGAGGAGGAAGGCCGACGCCGTCACGCAATGTGACCGCGGAGGGGGACGCCCCCCAGTAAACGGGCATAGGGGACTTATCCTGGCGCCGTCACGCAATGTGACCCCGCAGTCGCGAACCTCCCCCCCCGACCACCCCTCCCCCTTCCGGTGAGCGGCTGAAATGGCCCGGGTCCGTGTCCTCGAGCAGCCCCCTGCAACGGTTCTGGGGGCCGTTATGGCTGCCGTAGACGCCATGACGTGGCTGCAGGGTGGGACTGCTCGGGGTTCACATCGTGGGTGTACAACCACTTCGGGATCGGCGCCCCGCGTACATCTGAGGCGCAGCAGGGGTGGGCCAGGCCGTCGGGTGAAACTCCCGGTGCGCTCGCCTTCTTCGGCAACCCTGCTCACCACGTCGGGATCGCCCTCGGTGGCCGCAAGATGGTCAACGCCGAGCATCCCGGCAGCCTCACGATGGTCGACAACCTGTGGGCCGACTTCACAGGCTTCGGGCTACCGCCACAAGGGCTCGGCGCGGCGGGTGCGGTGGCAGGCGGGTTCGGCGGCAGCACCAACGAGGCTGTGTTCCAGGGTTGAAGCTCAACGGCCTACCCGCGTCGCTGGCGGGGATTGTGCTGCGGCAGATCATGACCGAGTCGGGTGGCAACGCGAACGCGGTGCAGGGCATCGTCGACGTCAACTCGGGTAACGGCGGGGCGAACCTGGCCCGGGGGATCATGCAGGTGATCCCTTCGACGTTCGCCGCGTTCCACGTCCCCGGCACGTCCAGCAACATCTTCGACCTGCTGGCGAACATCGCCGCTGGCGTCAACTACGCGAAAACCCGGTACGGCCCGGGGCTTGGCTATCTCGGGCAGGGCCACGGCTACGCCGCCGGTGGGATGCCCGAAGTGGGCCGGCCGTACTGGACCGGTGAGAACGGCCCGGAGCTGCAGATGGCGCTCGGGCCGACTCGGGTGTTCTCCCACGAGGACAGCAAGGCAATGGCGCGGGGCGGGGTGACGATCGCGGGGGACCTGCACGTCCACGGTGACACCGACGTTGATCTGCTGGCGCACAAGCTCGACTTCATGTCCCGCGCTGGGCATTTCGGATGAAGCGGATGCTCAGCGACGCGTCATGCGGCTCATCAGCCGCCTGGCGTAACGGGCGGCGCGGGTGGTCCGCCGTGCTGAGCGTGGTGTCGGCCTCGCGATCCGCAAGGGTCAGGCGTCTGGTGACGTCGTGCCGCCTGGCTCCAATGGAGGCCCACAGGCGGACTACGAACGTAACGGACAGACGGTCCGCGTCACACACCCGGTTCGCAATCAGAACCGGATGTCTCCATCTGAGGTCTTCGCAAACGGAACTGACTGCGCGCAGACGTACGCAGTCACCGACGGCGTCACGGACGAGCAGTTTGACGAGGCGCTGACCGAGGCGAAGGACGAGGGCAACCTGTCCCGCGCCCCAGCAGCCGCGCTGTCACTCCGGGGGGTTCGTCTGGTGCCGTAGGGGTCGGTGCCGGGCGCAGGGGGACGCTTTTTACCCAGCCTGGGTCAAGGAGGCCCATGCATTGCGCTTGCCCTTGGCTGCCCGGCCCCCCATGCACTGGCGGCAGAGCTGGCGTTGACGCCCGGCACCGACGGGGAGAACGTAGCTGGCGAAGTGCATCGCGGCTAGATCCCCATGCGGAGCGGCCTTCACGGCCAGGAGTCCTCAACTCGTCCGATGCCGACTTCGACCTGCTCGCGAAGAAGCTCGACTTCTTCAACCGTGCCGGTTCATTCTGATGCGGTCGGCCTAGGACGGTCGTCCCTGCGAATGGCCTCGAGAGTCATCCCGAATACGGGATTGAGTAGCGCCCCCTCGCTGTCCTGCAGGGGCATCAGATGGTCGCGGACGAGCAGGAGCAGCAGCATGGACTGCTCCGCTTGGCCCGGCGGGATCGCGCCCTGCGTGATGACGGCATCGAATGCCAACGCCGCGTGTAAGAGCGCGTCGGCGACATCTTGGGTAGTTGCCGTCGAGTGCGGCGCCGAGCCGGCCTCCGCGGCGCCTCCTTGGGCGTAGCGACGGAACTCGTCCCGCCAGACCGCGAGTGCGCGCTGCCCAGTCGGTCCACCTTGAGGGCTCGTCATGCGCTCATACTCCCATGCGCTATGGACGTTGCTTGTGTACGGCGGTACCCGAGTGGCCCGGCGGCTTCATCTATCTGAGGGCGTTGACGTTGACGCTGGTCGCACTGCTCATCCGTACGCGGCCGCAGCAGCCGCCTGTAAAGCCCCGTCAGGGATCGTCGTGTACCTCATCGTCGTCTCAGGCTTGGAGTGCCCCAGCAGCTCCTGTACGGCCCGCAGGTCCCTGGTGCCGGCATACGCCCGAGAGGCATAACGATGGCGCAGGGTGTGCGCGGACCAGTCCTCGCCAAGTAGCCGCTTGAGCAGGAACCCGACGTAGCCGGGACTGACGTGACCGTCGACCCTGCCCGGGAACACGAACCCGGCAGGTGCTGCCTCGAGCAGCTCGGCCAGCTCGCCGCCGATGGGAACGATGCGGACCACGCCGCCCTTGCCCCGGACCCGCAGCTCCCGGTCAACGAGGTCGCGGGTGTGGACCTGCGCCACCTCAGCGCGCCGCAGTCCGGCGTGCGCGGCGAGCAGCAGCATGAGCCGCTGACGCGGGTCGGCAGCGTCCAGCGCCGCGGTGAACACCCGATCAGGCGCAGGTCGAGACTTGCCGGCGGGGACAGGAACCGACGGCAGCTTGCGGGCAGGCGACAGGGGAACGTGCTCGGCGTCCTCGGCCCAGCCGTAGAAGGTGCGGAGCGTGCTGCGGGCGCTCTTACGAGTCTCGACTGCCCAGTCCTGCCGCGACAGGAAACCGGCAAGCTGCCCTAGCGTGACCTCCCACGGCCCGGTAGGCGCCACTTGGTCGGCCAGGTCGTACAGGTAGTGCCGTCGCAGCCGCACCGTGCCGGAAGGGCTGCCACCGGCCCGCAGATGGACGATGTGCGCCTCGATGGCCCGATACCACTCCGTTGACACCCGCTTGACGCGCCGGCCACGTCGGCCTGGTACACGTCCCAGCGGAGGCAGCCTGGGTGGCTCGACGACGACGACCGGGGCGACATGGTCACCGCGGAGCACGGCGGCCTCGCCGTCAGCCTTCCAGCGCAGCGCCGCCCCCTTCGTCGCGAAGCTGTGGCTGTGCCGCTTGCCCTCGGCGTCTCGGTAGCGGACCTGCCACCTTCCGGTCGGCAGTTGGGTGGCGCTCGGTCGACCTGCGCCCCTCGCGGTCACGGCTGGGACACAAGGTCGGCGAGACGCAGCACCTCGGCGACGAGCGTCCGCGCCTGGGATGGCGTCATCACGAGATGGTCCGCGTTCTCATCGCCAGCGCCACGAGGTGGGCACGGTCGCCACTACCGAGCCGGCGCCCGATGCGCGCCAGGTGGGCCTTGATCGTGAACGCCGACAGACCCAGCTCACGGCCTGCCTCGCCGTTCGAGTACCCCTCGGCGACGAGTTGCAGCACCTCGACCTCCCGAGCGGACAGCGGCGTCCCGAGCAGCCCGTCGACAACAGGGGCGCCCTCGAACACATACCGGACGGTCACCGCAGGCTCCCGTCGAGCGCGGCCATCAGTGACGCCGGCGCCTGCGGGTTGATCTTCGCGTACCCCGCCGTCGTATTCGCGCTCTCGTGGCCCATGTAGTCGCGGACCAGTAGCAGATCGTGTGTCGCCTGGTAGGCCACCGAGGCGTAGCGGTGCCGCAGCTGGTGCAGCGTGGCCGGAACACCGATTGACCGGAGATAGTCGCCTACGATCTTCGACAGCCTGCCGGGTGGAACCCCACCGGGTAGCCCGTCCGCCCGGCGGAACACGGGGCCGCGGGCCGGCAGCCGCAGGGCGGCCAGCTCCCGGGCGACCGTCCGCGGCAGCGGGACGACGCGCTGCTTGCCGCCCTTGCCGTCACGGACGAACAGGGTCGGCGGGTCGTCCTGGTCGCGGATGTCGGCCCGTTCGAGCAGGGCAATCTCCCGGGCCCGCAGGCCGCACCAACCGGCGAGTACCAGCCAGGGTCGGATGCGGTCGGGGGCGCAGGCGAGCGCCATCCGTAGGTCGGCTTCGGAGATGGGCCGGGGCAGCATCTTGGGCGTCTTTACCCGCGGCAGCAGCTCCGCCGGGTCATCGGCTCGGTGACCGTGACGCTGCGCCCAGTGGAAAAACTGCGCGACCTGCACCGTTTCGTTGGACAGCCCGTAGGGGCCGAGCCGCAGCCCTTCCTGCCACTTCTGTAGGTCGTCGGCTGTGGCGTCGATGAGTGGACAGGGCAGGGCGCGCTGCAAACGGAGTAGGGCTCCGCGCCTGGCCTTGATCGTGGCGGGTCGCAGACCCCGCATCCGCAGCCACTCGAGGTGGGACTGGACGAGCGTCGTGCTACGTGCAGCCGGTTCGCCCTCGTCCGGTACGAGTCGGAGTGCCGTTGTCACGGCCGATCGGCCGTGATCCGCTGGGCCAGGTCGGCAGCCTTTAGCAGACCGGCCGCGAGCTGGCGCGCCTGCCGGAGCGTGCAATCCCCGTCGGCGACGTAGACCCCGACATTGCCGGCTGGTGACTGCCACACCCAGCAGCCGAGGTCGGCGGAGAGGTCAGTCTTCGCGCCGACGTGGTAGTGCTCGTCCTCCAGCGGGCTCGGCGGCTCGACACACCAATCCGGGCAAGGCGCCGCCGTCACCGTCTGGATGCTCATGCGCCCGCCCCGATCCGCTCGGCCAGCTCCGCGGCACGCACGACCGCGGCGGCGTACTCCCTCGCCAAGGCGGGTGTCAGGTCCTCGTCCCCGACGTAGACGAGGCTGCGGCCATCGTCGAGGTAGGCATAGGTGCTGGCGCCTCCCTTTGGGCGCCCCGGGATGTTCAGGGCCCCGGGAATTACGGCACTGGCCCCGACGTGGTCGATACCGACCCGCTCTGGCAGGTGCGCTTCCTCATCGCACCACGCCGGGCACGGCGACGGCTCCGGGTCGCCCGGCAGCGGGACATGCTCACCGGCGGCGATCCGCTCCCACTCGGCCTGCCGCTCCGGCGGCATCGCCGCGAACTCCGCCCGCCAGCGCAGATCGCTCAGTCGCCCGGATGCCGCCCGTGCCTGGCGGGAAGCGGCCTCGAGATCCTCGACACGCTCGCCGCGGATGAACCGCTCAAGCAGGTCGTACGACGGGGAAGGGGTGACGGGGTCGGTGAAGGTGGACGTGTCGGTCATGGGTGCCCCCTAGAGGCCGAGGGGCCGCACGATAACTACCGCCTAAACGCTCACTCCCCACCTGCAAACATGCTGGTCAGCACATCGCACAGGGCCATCTAGTCGCACATCATCGTGTAGCCGATCTGCACCTGCTGCTCCTGTCGTGACGGGGACCGCGGCAGCTTCCGGGCTCAGAGGGTGCGCTGCGCGCCCCGCCTCAGGTTGTGTTCGTGCACGAGCGCGGCGGCGAACGGCGGCGGCAGCTCGTGCTCGTCGCGCAGCCAGCTCGCCCGCTCCTCGACCCGCAGCAGGCCGGGGCCGTCCTGCAGGCACTTCATCCAGTACTCGACGTCGTGGCCCGTCACCGACGGCACCTTCTCGATCAGGCTCGCGTGCGTGGTCGCCGAGTGCTGCACAGGCATCCTCCGATCGTCAGGGCCGGGTGCCCGGCCCGCCAGCCGAGCCTGCCCCGTCGCATCGAGCATCGCAAGCGGCAGGCACGATCGGGCGGTGACAGGACGGC
>JAABUM010006540.1_pt1 | contig 11361 bp, 11 predicted proteins | sample 5559161 | NCBI WGS metagenome assembly JAABUM01 (sample SAMN10711868, study PRJNA513369) | rock metagenome | isolation source: Antarctica rocks | place: Antarctica: Victoria Land, Siegfried Peak nord | reverse complement strand
TGGGCCGTCTGCGCGACTATCCGGGCTCCGCCGGTCGGCGAGAAGGGTCGTCCACCGCCGACTTGTCGACCCAGTCCCGCCTGCTCGCGTTGGCGATCGCCCACTTGGGCGGCCCGTAAGGGGATCCCTGAGCGGAACTTGCACCTTCTGGGGTTGCCCCTTTCCACCCAGTAAGCCGCACCGCTCGATCTAGACAAGACACCCAAGACCGTCGCGAGTCGCTCAGCGGGGCAGTGCCCCGCGGAGTGGTGGGGTTTGAGGGTTGATCTTCGATGTCTACGCGCCGCTGTCGATCGCGGCGGTGGTGTCAGTATCGCGCGTGGAGCTCAGCCGAACGCGAGCTCATGCCCCGCTGACGATCACCATTTCGTTGCCTGCTCGCCGCCACCCGCAACGACGTCGTCGTCGAGTACGCGCTGCGCGGGCTGGAGACCCCGCTGGCGGTGAGCACGTACACCACCACCGCGTCCCTGCCCGCTGAGCTCCGCCGGTCACTGCCCACGGTGGAAGACCTCACCGACGTTGTCCGGAACGTCCGCGCCGGGCCGCCCGATCGGCGGTAGATGTTTGCACGAGATGAGCCACGAACTGAGGGGCGAGGTCGAGATCGCTGTCCTCGTAACCAGCCCCCCTGGTCGCTTACTGGCAAGCGTCCGGCGGGACGCGCCGACCGTCAAGGACGGCTCAGCCGTGAACTGGGATTGGCGACCCGGTGACGTGTGCCGGTCCTCGGGCACCCTTAGCCGATGACCGCACCCTCCGAAGACGCCAAGCGGATCACCTATCGCGCCGTCACCGGATCGCGATGTGCAGGGGCCCCTGAGGGAGATTTTCGGTCGTTCACGTTGCCGTCAGGTCATGGTGCGGACCTGACGGTTGGCCAGGGGTAGCAGGGAGGCGCCGATGTAGGCGATGCCGCACGTCAGGGCGACTTTCGGTGCTCCGAAAGTGGATGAGAGCGGACCCACGGCCAACTGGGATAGGGGTATCGCGAGGTAGGAAAGCAGGTCGTCGTAGGCGGCGACGCGGGACAGTGCTTCGTTGGGCACTGACTGTTGCAGCGTGCTCTCCCAGGTGATGGCTGCCAGTGTGAAGCCGAGGCCGCCAACGAACGCGGCTGACGCGACGACCCAGGCTTGGTCGGACAGGCCCAGGGCGAGCAGGGGCAGGGCGGCTAGGGTTCCCCAGAGTCGCCCGTCCCGGAGCGGATGGCGGAGGGTGAGTTTGATGGCGAGCACGCTCATGACCAGGAGACCGGCTGCTCGGATGGTCAGGACGGCCCCCCATCCGAGGGCGCCGCTTTCTTGGGACACCACCTGAGGGCCCAGAACATTCCAGGGACCGACGTTGAAGGCGTTGATCAGGGCGAATGAGATCGTCATGATGACGACCCACTTCATGGACGTGAAGACTGACCACCCGTCGACCAGGTCGCGCCATAGACGCTGTTCGGAGACGGTCACATCGGTTTCGGTACGGATCTTCGTGAAGGCGAAGGCTGCCAAGAGGTAGCTGACTGCGTCTACAAGCAGGGCCCATCCCCCTCCGGCGGTGCTGACGATCAGCCCGGCTGCGGTAGGGCCGATGATGCGGACGGCGTTCTGGGTACTCGCAAGGAGGGCGTTGGCTCGTTGAAGGTCGTGGTTCTCGACAAGCTCAGGAACGATGCCGCGCAACGCTGGAGAGGTGAATGCGCCGACGGCCCCGTTGATCAGCGACAGGAGAGTGAACGCGAGCAGGCTGTAGCCAGCACCGATCAGCAGGCCGGCCATGGCACCGATCGAGGCCGCGCTGCTGAGGTTGGAGCAGATCAGTAGAACTCGTCGACTCATCCGGTCAGCGACCGCGCCACCGAGTAGCAGCAGGATCAAAGTGGGGATCATGTTCGCTGCAAGCACGATGCCCAAGTCGCTGGCGTTCCCCGACGCCTGCAGGACCGACAGGGCCAGGGCCACCGTGGTCATCGACGACCCAGCAAGATCGACCGTCCGCCCAGCGAAGAACCACCCGAACTCGCCGCTGAGCAGAGTCCGTAGCGGTGTCGGCTTGGGCTGGCTCGGCGTGGGCTGGCTCGGCGCGGGCACGGAGTTCACGGGGCTAACGGTCTACAAGTTGTGTCACAGCCGGAACTCTTGCGGTCATTGGCGCAACAATGCTGAGGTGACAATGCTTCGACTCGGGCCTGACACGCTGCGCGCGAGCCGCTTCGGGCTGTCGCCGCTTGCGGAGACCTTGAGCACGTTGGTTCGGCTGCGACGTCCCGTCGGCGGCAGAGCCATCGACCCGCAGGTGCGAGAGCTCGGATCTTGGCTGAGTAAGGATCCGTTCGCCGACGGCCTGCTGCGACTGGTGGCCGCTACCAAATACCTGCCCGACTTCGTCGCGATCCCACCCGTGGGGATGGACACTCGGGTGGAGGATGAGTTGGCAGCCATGTCAGCTATCGACGATCAGGCGGCTCGCGAAACCCTCGCCATCGCTCAGCACTTCGCCTGGGCCAGCGATGGTCTCGCGTGGGCTGAGGTCGACCACGTCACCGGCCGCGCAGCCGAGGCACTCGCCCGCGGTTGGACACAGTTCGTCCAACCGGACTGGCCGCGGCGGCGCGCCATTATGGAACGCGATATCCACTACCGCGTAGGCACCATCGCCGTCGACGGATGGCGCCAAGCATTGGACGGCATGGCCCGCGGGCTCCACTGGGTCGGACCAGACATCATCCAGTTCTCCACCCAAACCCACCCGGATCGGCTCATTGGTGACGACGGCCTGGTCTTCGTGCCACACACCGGGCCCAACGGCCAATGGACATGCGAAGCGCCACCACGCTTCGCCCTGGTCTATCCAGCCCGCGGTGCCTTAGCGGGCCATCCGCCCGTGAACCGTGGCCTCACCCACCTCCTGGGACTGGGCAAGGCCGCCGTCCTCGCTGAGCTCGCGACCCCTGCAACACCGTCCCAACTAGCAGCCGTGCTCGGCGTCTCTCTAGGCACGATCTCGAGCCACCTGGCCTCCCTGCGCGACGCTGGCGTCGTCGTAACGCATCGCAACGGACGGGCCGTGTACTACGAACTCAGCCCCACCGGTGAACAACTCGCGAGCCTCATGAGAGCCAATGAATGACCCGAGGCCGTAGCCCCTTCAGTACCGGACCTTGGCCAAACGGTGCGGCGTCCACTTCGACAAGCAGCTGCTGCGGGAGGATCTCACTGCCTTCTAGGATCAGCTCGCCGCTGTTCGCGTCGAGCTGGGTGGTGACCCCCTGCGCGGGGCCGGCTCCCTGCGGCTGCAACTATCCCGTGCCCGCGGGTGGCGACTCCCCGAGGGCGCCGTCAGTGTCGCCCCTCCCACTCGATGGGCCAATCCGGTCCGGCCTCAGACGAGGCCGCGATCCTCGACGCGATCGATGGGCGTAGCGGGTGAACTGGGCGGTCCGACATCACCGGCACCAGCAGCGCCCTGCTGCTGGCCCTGTTAACCGCTCATGGGCAGCCGGCGACGGACGTGCCGGTTGGGATGCGGTGTCAGGAGGGCTGTGGCATGGTCGCCCGAGTGAGCGAGGATGAGCGACTGCATCACCCCCTCCTGCACCCCCTGCTGGCCAGCCGCCGAAGCCCGACACTCTTCGATCCGCAGGACATGGTCTCCGACGCCGAGGTCGCGTCGCTTATTGACGCCGCCCGGTGGGCCCCGTCGGCGGGCAACTCCCAGCCGTGGAGCTTCGTCGTCGGCAGACGGGGCGATGACACCCATGTCAGGCTCGTCGCCCACCTCACGGCCGGCTCCCGGCGCTGGGCGTTGTCGGCGGGACTGCTCGTCGCCAACCTCAGCCACCGACTCGTCGAGGACACCGACTGGGAATACTCGGAGTTCGCGACCTACGACCTCGGTCAGGCCGTAGCCCACAGGACCTTCCAGGCCCAGTGGTTAGGGCTGGAAGTTCGCCAATTCCGGGCGTTCGACCGTGACGGTCTCGCGACCGAATTCTCGGTCCCCGCACTGGGAGGTCAGGGCCCCGGCAAGGTCGGCCTGTAGGCCTGTGACCTGCCCTTTTGCGGCTGTGAGGAGACCTCGAGGACAGCTGGGGCAACGCTTGTTTCGACCCATGACCACCTGTCTGACAGCCGCATCCGCCCAAGTGAGCGGACGCTGACGAGGCTCAAGTCAGACCCCGGTGTGCCGAGCGGGAACGGTGCGCAAGGGAGGGGCCGGCACACGCAGCGCGTGCCGGAAACGATGAGTCGTGGCTACACGCCCTTGGGGAAGCCGATGGTGCGCAGCTCGGGGTCTAAGTCTTCCCATTGCCAGGTGCGCTCGGCTTTACGGTCGGCTTCGCCGGCCCCGTGGAGCCCAATTGCTTTCGCCGCGTAGGTAGTCGCGTGCGGTGAGTGGTCGAACATGTGGGCGACAGCCGCAGCTTGCCCGGCGGCCCTCGGAATCTCGCCCCGCTCCCAGGCGCGCAGCGATTCGATCGCAGCTCGCGGTCGTTCATCATCCGGCCGTCGTTCCTCGAACACGGGCAGGGCGCGCTCTGCGCACACCGCAGCCCAGCGCGCGATCGCCTTATGGATCGGGTGCTCAGGGTTCGCCCACTTCTCCTTCGATGGTTTAGTCACAGCTCCATCGTCCCAGGAACCGAAGCGGGGAACATAAGTCGCCGGGCGGTTGTGCCCGAACTTGGCCGCCCCTGCGGGGCCTTTGACCTGCGAGAACGCGACTTTGCCGGGTCCTGACTGGGAGGTGACGACGATGGCCGCCATCGGGCGCATCCTCGACCGGGTCGGCGATCCCCCGGGCACGCCCCAGCACCGAGACGGGCCGGATGAGAGCGCGGCAAGCACCCCGCGTCAGCGACTGCCGGCGACGCAACTGCGCTGGCCGGGAGCCAGCGGGGACTGACCGACCTCACTCCCGAGAAGGTGCTCGACTACGCCTGACCGAGACCAGTTGAGCGGCCCCGGTCGGGGATCGGTCAGTGCGACGAGCTGCTGCCGACCTCGGGAGGACGGTCACCGTCCGTCGACGTGTCCGACGGCATCATTGCGGCGGATTGGAACTTTCCTCAGGCGGCAGCTGAGGCTCGAGCAGATCAGCTAGCCGGGCATACAGCTCGCCTAACGTTCGGAGACCGTGCCGAGCTGGGGATCCCGCAAGAAGTTCGTCGTAAGCACTCTGGCCTTTCGCGTCCGGCCGGCCAATCGGCGGTAGATCGGAACTCGGGCGCCAGCACCACTCATGGAAGACGAGGGGGAAGGTCATCGGGAAAGTCATGCCTTCTACCAGCTTTAGGGCGTCGGCCCACTGGTGGTGCACCCGGTTCCTGGCGTGCCGAACCGCCTGCACATGTCAGCCATCGGTTACGTCAGTCCACCACTTACGTCCTCTCGGCTCGCCAGTAGGAGCCCACCGTGCGGCCGCCTGATCATCTAACGCGACTAGCCAGTTCAACGTCTCGAACAGCGGCAAGAACGTTGCTGTCGCGTCCCTGCTCAGATGAGCGCCTTCTAATCGGCCGAACGCAGCGCGGTAACCGGCGAGCACCGCCCGAAACGTGACGGTGTTGTCGCCGTACAGGTCCACGACCCATAGGCTAGACGCCGGGCCGAACTGGCGAAGTCAGCGTTGGCCGTCCCAGTAGGGAATGGCTTGCGGCGACGATTCGGGCGGCATCGCGACGTCTGGAACGCCCTCGCAAGCGGATCCCCTCGCGGCCACGCGCGTGAGGTGTCGGTCTCGGCTGGTAGACCTACTCGCATGACTTCTCAGCACATCACTCTCGCGGGTGGCTTGATCACTGGTCGTGGCCGCTCCCTGAACCCGTTCGTCATCCTGGACGACGCGACAGGATTCATATCGTTCGCGGAGCAGGTCTTCGACGCAACCGAGGTCGCGGACGCGCGGACGCCGACACCGGCCGGGAGGCTTATTCACGCTGAGCTGCAGGTGGGTGACTCCCTGTTGCTTCTCGCCGACGCGCAAGAGGGGTGGGGCACTCATCCGGGCATGTTCCAGGTCTGGGTGTCTGACGTCGAAGCGGTGCTCGCCCGTGCCGTCGAGCGGGGTGCTGACATCGTGACGCCACCGACGCCGTTCTACGGCTCGTTGACGCTCGCCCGAGTGCAGGACCCGTGGGACAACCTGTGGTGGCTCTATCAGCCGGTACCTGGACAGCCGGACCCAAAGCCTGCGTGGGAGGGCGGCCCGGACACCATCTTCCGCACCCTCGACGAACACTTGCGCTCCACCCGCTGAGGGATCCTGCTAGGGACGTCCGGGCCAGATCAGCAGGAATGCTTTGCGTCCTTTTGCCGGACAACCGATCATCCACCAGTTAGTTCTCCTGGAAGATGATCTGCTCCGGTGGGAGGATCAGGTGCAGGGTCTGTCCGCGACGCTGGACGAGGGTGTCGAGAGAGGTGGCCTGTCCAGCCGGCACTGTGAACAGTCGGTCGTCGTGAGCGGCCAAGAAGGCGGGGAACCCGGCGAGGCTGACCTTGCCGGTCTCGTCGAGGGACACGTACTCGGCCAGCCGGCGAAACAGCTTGGGCAAGATGACCAGCTCGTCGGACAGTTGGGTTCGAGACCGCAGCGTGAAGCCCGGCAGCGTCGAGTCGTCGGCCCACACCCCTTTGCCGGCGTCTCTGGCGGCCGCCGCGGTGGCGGCGAGGTCTTCGCGCAGGTCGACGTAGAGCTTGGAGTAGAAGGTCGGGTAGACCCAGCCGGCGTCGAGCAGCTGCCAGTTGACCGAGCGGCGCAGTTCGGGCACGTCAAGATAGATGCTGCTGCCGTCCGTGGCGCGGCCGCGGCGACCGCCCGGGTAGGCCATCGCGACGGCGCGGCCGTAGGTGTCGGCAAACCGGGTGAGGATGTGGCCCCTTGTCTGGTCCGGGGTTGCGGAGGTGACGTAGCCGCGGTCGTCGCGGGCCACGTCGGTGAACCCCAACAGGTCGAGCAGCGCCGCGCTGGCGCCGTCACCCAAGTCGGTCGGCTGTCGCCATTGGGTCGGCGCGTGGGGTGGGGTGTAGTGCGTCTCGAGCGCGTCGATGGCGTCCAGGCGCAGCTGGACACCGCCGGTGGAGTTGGCCTTCACCGCGATCCCTGCGTGCTCCCACACCGTCGGGTCGTCGGGATAGAACCGGACCGAGTCCCCGTCCGGCGAGGCGCCGGCAATCCGGTAGTGGCCCTTGATGATTGTCATCGGCACGCGCACAGCGTCGCAGCGGTCCGCGGGGACAGGCAAATCGACACGAGATCACTCGCTCCCTACCCGCGAGTCCGCGTCAGGCGTGGCGCGTTCCGTTTGTCGATCCTCCTACGAGACGGATGGTGTCGGCGTAGACAGGGCGATCTGCACCGACGGCTTGCATCGGTGTTCAGCGGTGAAAAGAAGTGCTTGCCGTCGTGGTGCCGGGTTAACGTGGTGGCGTGGAAACTAACGCGATGGGCCAGCCGGTCGGGCAGTTATTGCCGGGATGGACGCCGCGACAACTGCCTACTGCACCTACGCTGCAGGGGATATATTGCAGACTGGAGCGGTTGAGTGTGGACCGGCATGCCGAGCAATTGTTCTCCGCGGACAGGCACGATGTAGACGGCAGTAGCTGGACCTACTTGCCGTATGGTCCGTTCGCCGATCCCGCGTCGTACCGGGCGTGGGTCAACGAGGTCTCCAACGCCGACGATTTTCTCTTCTACGCTGTCATCAGTGTTGATTCGGCAACGCCAGTCCCGGGACCTGTTGGGGTGCTCAGCCTCATGCGGGCGGACCCCGCGGCGGGATCCATCGAGGTCGGCCATGTGCACTACTCCCCTTTATTGCAACGCCAACGGGCCGCGACCCGATGCTCAATTCGTGCCGATGCGTCACGCTTTCGATGACCTGGGCTACCGGCGCTACGAGTGGAAATGCGACGCACTTAACGCTGCGTCTCGGGCTGCCGCACAGCGACTAGGGTTCCGCTACGAGGGAACGTTCCGCCAGGACAAAGTGATTAAGGGACGCAGTCGTGACACAGCGTGGTATTCGATTACCGATGCTGAGTGGCCACATGTTCGTCAGGCACTCACTGCCTGGCTGGCGCCGGAGAACTTCGATGACGATGACCTTCAGAAGAACCCTCTACGCGTCGTGACACCTCATCCCACACGGTGAGCCACCAAGCGCCCATTCTGGGGTGGGACAAGAGATTCAATGTTCCATTGAGCCCTGTATCGAGATGACGCCGCTAGGACGGCCTTCCCCGCCTAGACCAGCCCCGTGACAGCCGACGCGGTGAGTTGTCGCAGTACGCCTCGAGAGAGTGAGGAGCTGTCCCCAACGTCTCGTCCAGATACGTCCGTTCTCACAGATTGAAGCTGAGGCCTTGCTTACTCTCACCCCACCGACTGAATATCTTTACCCGTCCTGGTCGCAAGCGGCGAGCGAGTGGCCAGCTGACTCACATCAGGACGGCACCGGATTGCGATTGGCACCGGACCCGATAGATCAGACGGTCTTCACGACGTGGGTCCGTCGCCTGCGCCAACACGCCGACCATTCGCTTCCTGTCCCCGCCGGAGAGGTCCACACAACTTTCCTTTGGATCATGACTAGCGACACCTATGCGGGAGCCATCGACATCCGCCACTACCTCAACGATCTCTTGGCAGAAGCCGGCGGACACATCGGCTACAGCGTCCGGCCCTCCCAGCGAGGCATGGGGACAGCGACCTGGGCACTTCGGACGGCACTACCAATCGCGCGAGACCTGGGTCTAGAACGCGTCCTACTCACCTGTGACCCCAACAACGAGGCGTCTCGGAAGACTATTGAGCGAAACGGCGGGATTTTCGAAAGCACCAAGGAAACCACTCTGGGCGTCAAGCAGCGCTACTGGATCAGCCTCTGACGAATCCCCATCAAGGACCCAGCGACCCAGCCACCTCAAAGATCGCGAATGTTCTGGGCCTATCAACTGGCCCCAGCAGCCCAGAAGACCCCCGGCCCAAGGGCGCCACTGCGTGGTGTGACCGAGCCGACCTAACCGCGCCGCGAAACTGAGCCACCCGATAGCCCGAGAACTTCAAGGTAACCCGCAAGCGGAACGGCTTGCGGCAACCATCTGGGCGTGCGATCGGCGCCCGACCGTCCCGATCGGCTTCTCGTACGACGATAGCCGTATGGCCGTCCGCTTGCGCTACAGGACAGGCGCAGGCGGCTGAGAGAATGCCGGTATGAGCTCCCAGAAGCCGGCATTCGTGGCGAAGCGCGATGCGGGTTACTTCGACCAGTGGTACGCGGACATGACCACCTCGCCCGTCCGCGACGCGATCGTCGCTCGCGCGCTGGGGCTGCCGCCCGAGCTGCAGTCGACCAGCTTGCTCACTTGGCAGGGCATCGCCGAGATGACCGAAGAGTTGCGCATGCCGCAGGACGGGCTGCTGCTCGACCTTGCCTGCGGACGTGGTGGCTACGGCATCGAGGTCGCCCGGCGCACCGGAGCACGTCTACTCGGTGTGGACTTCTCCTCGGTTGCCCTAGAGCAGGCTAGGTCCAGCAGCGCGCGTCTGCTGCCCGCCGGTCGGGCCGAATACCAGGTCGGGACCCTGCTCTCAACAGGCTTGCCCCCGGGCGTCGCGGACGGGGTGATGTGTGTGGACGCGGTCCAGTTCGCCGACCCCCCGGTCGCCGCGATGCTCGAGTTCCGTCGCCTTCTGGCCCCCGGCGGCCGGCTGGTCCTGAGCTGTTGGGAGGCTGCTGACCCGGCGGACGAGCGCGTCTCGCCGCGCATACGTGCGGTGAACCTCCGGCGGGACCTGCCCGCAGCCGGCTTCGGCCATGTTCAAGTGCACGAAAAGGCTGACTGGCGCGAGGTCGAGCGGGCGATGTGGGAGGAGGCCGACGCCGCGCCGCAGGACTCCGACGCGGCGGTCCAGTCCCTGCAGGCCGAGGGCCGACGCTCCCTAGCCACCTGGGACTCGTTGCGACGCATGTTCGCCACCGCCACCGCCCCGTAGCACACGGGGATCCCGCCACGAGACGACGACAACCACGTCGTGCGCAGCTGCGCAAGCCACCTGCGTGTCCCGTAGCCGGTTCGTCCTGCGAGACGGTGATCCTGCGAGTCGCAGGCGGTAGCGTCGGCGGGGTGGAGGAGTTGAGCGTGCGCGCCGCAGTTGTGAGCGACATTCAGGGGCTGGTGGAGTCGACTGCGGTGCTGTTCGCTGAGGACGGCGCTGCCCGTGACCAACTGCGGAATCGGAAGTGGCCCGCCGAGCACGGTGAGCGATGGTGCGCAGACCTCCTACAAAATAACGACGCCCTGGTCTTGGTCGCGGTCACGGACGCAGGCGTCGTCGGACATCTCATCGGTTTCTACCGCCAGGCTTCCGACATGTGGGTGGCGCCGCGTGCCGAACTGGTCAGCATGCATGTCCACGGTCCACACCGCAGCCTCGGCTTGGGCAGCTGCCTGGTGGAGGCGTTCAAGCAGTGGGCCCGGGGCCGAGGCGCCGCCCGCCTACAGGTCACTGCCTATGCGGCGAATGAGCGCGCCGTGCAGTTCTACATGCGCCATGGCTTCACGGGCTTGTCCGTGGAGCTTGCCTCCGATCTCTGACCTGCCGGAATAGCTTCGCCACATGACGATCGTGCTCCGGGACGGGGGCGTCATCCTGGTGCGGTGACAGAACGGGGCCGGGTCCGCCGGCACGGGTCGTCGAGGCGTTCGGTCTGCCGGGCGCTGCTGAACGGCTGCCCGGCGGGCAGGGAGAGACCTGGCGGCTGGGCGAGGCTGTGCTAAAGCCCTCGCACGGCGAGGACTTCGTCCGCTGGGTCAGCGACCTGCTGGCTCGCCTCGACGGGCGGTGCGACTTTCGCGTGTCCCCGCCGCTGCGGGCACGGGACGGGTCCTGGTCGTTCCACCGCGTGCGGGAAACCGCGGCCCCAGACGGTTGCTAACGATAAGTGCCCGCGCGCAAGGCGCGGCCGCCCCGCACGTCATGGGTTGGAGGGCTCAGCGCCGGGGCTGCCGCAGACAGCGGCTAGTTATCTCGCATGCACCTCAGGCTAGTAGCGAGCCCCTTGACGCTTGACCCGGCCCAATCCAGATCGACACGCATACTCGGTTGAGGTCGTGGCCTTCAGATGATCGCTCGACGGCGGCTATGTAGCGTCGGGACGGCGCTCGACACCTTCGGTGTGGTGCGCTTTGACCGACGCGACAGAGGCGACAAGAGTGTTCCCGGACACACTCCGCCTGCCGAGCGCCCCTACGAAGACCTGATCTACGACGCTCTACGCGCCCCCATCACGGGCTGGGACTTCTCCTGGCTGACCGGCAGAATAGACCGCGCCAGACTGTCGTGGGACTACGAATCTCT
>JAABUM010006536.1_pt1 | contig 11371 bp, 10 predicted proteins | sample 5559161 | NCBI WGS metagenome assembly JAABUM01 (sample SAMN10711868, study PRJNA513369) | rock metagenome | isolation source: Antarctica rocks | place: Antarctica: Victoria Land, Siegfried Peak nord | reverse complement strand
CACGGTCGTGTTCAACGAACCCGTCGAAGTTGTGACAGCCTTTTCTAATCGTCGTCTGGATGCTTCGCTTCCGCTCGGTTCAACCCTCGATTGGCAACTCGCCAAAACGCGCGCCCTCGACGCGATGCGGAGCGTGGAGGGCGTGGAAAGCGAACCTTTGCCGCAGGTATTTCTGCTCGAAGTCAAAGACGACAACGCGGTTTTGGGACTTCGCTGGTGGATCAACAACAACTCAGAAGAAGGCGAAGCCAGTTCGCGCGACGCGGTTTTGATGGCCGTTTCGCAAGCAATTCTCGCCGTTCAAGTCAATTAAACACAGAGAAAACAGAGGAGCTTGAGACAACACAGAGATTTTTGGAATTGTTCTCTGTGTTGTCTCAAGCTCCTCTGTTTTCTCTGTGTTTAATGCTTGCTAATCCTCGTCGCGTTTGGACAAAAGAACCGCCACAATTTCAAAAACTGCGAAGCCGATGAAGGCGTTGCGGGCTTTGGTGTTGTCGGAAAAGCCGAGCACCCACGGCGCGGCGAGCGTGGGAAGCGCGGCGAGCAAGTCGAGCATCAAGTGCAGGTTGAACGGAATGACGCGCAGAAGTCCCAACTCGTAGCGCGTGCAAAGCGAGGCGGCGACGGTTGTTCCCGCGAGGGCACGGGTGGCCAAAACGGCCTGTTCGTCTTCTTCAAAGCCAACAAGGGAAGGCGAAGCGGCGAGCGCGGCGGCGTAAAGATAGTCGGTAGCGGCGTGAACGGGACGCGGAATGATGCGAAGCATGAGCGCGCGCTAAAGCAAACCTTGTTCCGATGAACTTATCTAACGATTTTCTTCGCCCGCGATTTCGGCGCGGGCAACGACAAAACAAATGCGGTGCTTTGTTCCATCCAACGCGCCAATTTCGCAGTTTGCACGACGCGCCCCGGCTGTTAAAATCCTGCGCGCGTTCGTTTCTCTTTGCATTTCCATGAAATCAATTCTCTTGGGCACCCTGTTGCCTTTGTTGCTCCTACTCAGCGGGTGCGGCGCAAAACCCGTCGCGGCGCCGACTTCGTTTGAGCCGTTCGTTGCGTCCGACAAATCGTTCGCCGGAAGCGGCCCGGTCGGCTGGGACAAACAAGAGTTCGGTGGCGGCGACACCTACGCCAAAGTCGCGTGGACGAGCGGCGACGCCAAAATTGAAGTCAAGTCCGACACGGCGAACTCGTTGATGGGCGACATCAACAAAGTGTCGGGCAAAAAACCCGTGGACACCGCTCACGAGCGGGTTCTGGCCGGAATGCAATCCGACATCAGCGGTTTCACGCCCTTGCCAACGCAAAGCGTCACCACCACTTTTGGCGAAGGTCGCTTAAGCGAATGGACGGCGAACGGAACACACGGCTTGCGCGGCACCGCGATGGCTTTGGATCGCTCGATTGGCCTCAACTGCCAGTGTTCCGAATCGGATTGGGAAACCCTCAAACCCGCGTTCATGAAGGTGTGGAGCGACCTCAAACCGGCCACGCCCTGAGCCAGACGCCCCACGAAATTGTAGTTTCGCGGGGCGTTTTTCATTCGGAGCCTTCGGACAAATCATCAAAGCGACGATAGCACTCGCCCAACGAAAACTCGATGTCTAGGGCGTCGAGGCGAACACGCGAATCGCGGTTGAGATGGCGTCTCAGTTCCGGTTCAGTCGAGTCGGGAACGCGCACGAACTGGTCGCAGCGAATTTTGTCCTGCCAAATGATGAGATAATCCGTGAGCGTTGGCAACTGGAAATACGCCGCGCGTTTGGTGGTCAAGTCCACGTTTTTAGTGGATGGTGACAACACTTCGACCAAGGCGAGCGGTTCCAAAAGCGCGCGTTCAAAACGTGAATCGAAGGCGGCGTCTTCGCAATAAACGACGACATCGGGATAAGCATCCATGTCGGCGTCTTCGACGCGGATGATTTGTTCGTTGGGAACGGCGAAGCACGACGTTTCGAGAAGTGCGTTTCTCAAGATAGCGGCGACTTCGCCGATGATGCGCCCATGACGCGGGCTTCCGCCCGCCATTGCGACGATGTGCCCGCCGTAGAACTCGTGACGAATCGGTGAGTTGCGTTCGAGTCCGTAGAACTCATCGCGCGAGTGGAGGGGAAATTCGATTTGGCGGGCGGCGGACATGAGGGGAGTTTAGTTACGAATTCACGCACGGTGACGGTAACGCCCGCGCTACTCCAAAGCAACGCCCTGACGGGCCTTTAGGCGCTTTTCATTTTACGGTTTGGCAATAGGCGGTTCGTCGCCATCAACTTCAAGGCGGCGATGCAAAATTCCGATGAGCCAACCAACTGCGATACCCAGCAACCCGCCGACGATGAACCCCAGCGGCCCCAACACGATGCCAAGGAACGGAAACAACACGCCGATGTCGCCGTCACCACCCAGAGTTGGAAAAGCAAACGCCAGCGCAACCAAAAACGGAGGCCCAAAGAATCCAACGGCGAAGCATAAAGTGCCGCCGATAAGCCCACCTTTTCTGCTGGCTGACCAAACGGGATCATGCAATTCGTCCGAGATAAAATCAAAAGCGCCCCGCAGTATTGCGGGGCGCTTTCATTTTACTTTCCAAACTTCTCTTTATCCCACTGCCTAACATCCACTAACTTTCCTTCAATCGCGGCGGCAACAGCCATCGGAATGCTCACCAAATGCGTGCGCCCGCCTTTGCCTTGTCTGCCCTCGAAGTTGCGGTTGCTCGTTGAAGCGCAGCGTTCGCCGGGTTGGAGGATGTCGGGGTTCATGCCCAGACACATTGAACAACCGGCTTCACGCCACTCGAATCCGGCTTCTTTGAACACCTTGTCGAGGCCTTCGGCTTCGGCTTGCATCTTCACCAGCCCCGAACCGGGAACGATCATGGCGTTCAAAGAGGACGAGACGTGTTTGCCTTCGGCCAAATGAGCGGCCAAGCGCAAATCTTCGATGCGTCCGTTGGTGCAAGAGCCAATGAACACGCGGTCGATTTGAAGTCCTTCGAGCGGAGTTCCCGGTTCGAGGCCCATGTATTTCAAGGCGCCCGCGCAGGCTTTGGCGTCGGTTTCGTCGGCGAAGTCGTCGGGCGACGGGACGAGCGAGTGAATCGAACTCGTCTGGCCGGGGTTGGTGCCCCACGAGACCATTGGCGCCAGTTCCTCTTCGGTGATGACGATGCGCGTGTCATACGTTGCGCCCTCATCAGTTTTCAAGGTCTTCCAATAAGCGAGCGCTTCGTCCCACGCGGCGCCCTGAGGAGCATATTTGCGGTCTTTGAGGTAAGCAAATGTCGTCTCGTCAGGCGCGATCATGCCTGCGCGCGCTCCGGCTTCGATGCTCATGTTGCAAATCGTCATGCGCGCTTCCATCGACAAATGGCGAATCGGAGCGCCCGTGTATTCGACGACATAGCCCGTCGCGCCCGCCGTGCCGATTTTGCCGATGATGGCGAGGATGATGTCTTTGGCCGTCACGCCCGGAGGCAAAGCGCCACTTCCTTTGACGTGGATTTCCATCGTCTTCGGGCGGCCTTGCGGCAAAGTTTGCGTTGCCAGAACGTGTTCGACTTCCGAGGTGCCGATGCCAAACGCGAGCGAACCGAAGGCGCCGTGAGTCGAGGTGTGCGAGTCGCCGCAAACGATGGTCATGCCCGGTTGCGTGATGCCCTGCTCCGGCCCGATGACGTGAACGATGCCCTGGCGGATGTCGCCCAGACCGTAGAGTTCGATGCCGAACTCTTCGCAGTTTTTGCGAAGAGTTTCCATTTGCTTGGCGGAAATCGCATCGAAAACGGGGAGCGAACGGTCGGTCGTCGGCACGTTGTGATCCATCGTGGCGAGCGTCAAATCGGGGCGGCGCACTTTGCGCCCGCTCAAGCGAAGTCCTTCAAAGGCTTGCGGTGAGGTGACTTCGTGAACTAAATGGAGGTCGATATATAGCAGCGCGCGGTTTTCATCTTCGTGGACGACGTGGCAGTCCCACAGCTTTTGAAACAGCGTAGACGGTTGAGTTGACATGATTGGAATGGGGAGTAGTTTGGCGTCTTAGCCTGTTTCGGGTTCCGCGATGCGCTTTCAAATTGTGTTGAGCCAAACGAAAAAAGCGGGACTTGCATCCTCTTCCAATCGAGCAAAGAACGGCTCAAAAAGGAATTACGGGGCAGCTTCTCAGAGTTCAAGGCAAGACCCTGCGAGCGTGACCTCACTTTGGGGAGCGTGCCGGGTTCAAATCAAGGTTAAAGTAGGAGTCGCTCTCTCCTCTTAAAGCTGCTACTCCAAACGTTTCATCAAAAGCCGTTCACGGCGACCACCTTAACAACCGTTAGATGAGACTTTTGCCAAGTCGAGACAAGGTCAAATTTAACCCAAGCCTAAAGAATCTGAGGGACGATAAACGTTAACTCTCCGAAGAAGGGACGACCAGGGCCAAGTCAAATTTCAAGCGTGTCCCTTTCGCTTCGGCAACATCATGCAACCTTCTTTTGCACAACGGCGCCAATATAAGGTGCCCACTCGGTCTTCAGCTTTCACGCTCATCGAATTGCTGGTAGTGATAGCCATCATCGCAATTTTGGCGGCGATCTTGTTTCCTGTGTTCGCCAAGGCGCGGGAAAACGCGCGGCGCGCTTCGTGCGCCAGCAACTTGAAGCAGATGGGCTTGGCGGTGCAACAATACGTTCAAGACTACGACGACCGTTTGCCCGCGATTTTGCAGCCCGCGCCCCACGCCAATAAGCCGGACGTTTACATCATCTGCCAGCCGTATATCAAGAGCTTCCAGGTGTTCGTGTGCCCGGATCGGGGCGGCCAGCACTACTTAAGAGGCTCCAGGGCAGGCACCACCATGTGCAACGACGGCGTGAACCCCACGCCCGATGTGTGTCCCGGCTACGGCTACAACCAAGGCCCGGTCAGCGACTACGGTTTGGGCCTGGTGACAGCCATCACCGATGCTAACCAGCGTCCCGGACGCTCGATTGCGTCAGTCGCTTCCGCCTCGGAAGTGTTCGCGTTCGGCGACACCTACGATAACGGCGCGCAGGCCATCACCGCCGACAACATCCTGAGCGGCATCGGCTCCAGCACGGAATACCCGACCACCAACTTCCCATCCAGCCAGTTGCGCCACGACGGGCGGTTCAACATGGCGTTTCTGGACGGCCACGTGAAGTCGGTGTTGTTCAAAGCAGGCGTCAACGGAGGCTACGAGTTCGGCTTTCCGCGCGACCCAAGCCTGCAACTCGACTACTGCGCCAACCCAGACGAAACCATCACGCCCGAAGGCGCCGCCAACGCTGCTGGCAACTTGCCTTCAGGAGATGAACCCGCGGGCACGACTTGCCGCAAACTGGTGCAAGACACCGACTCAGGCACTACTTGGAACACCCAATGACCATGATGAACCCACGTCTTTTAAGCGTCTTCTGCGCCTGCGCAGCAACCGCGCTTCCGCTTTCGACTCGCGCCGATTCTCCGGTCGCTGCCACACCTGTTGGCGCCACACCTGTTGCGCTTCCAGTTCCTCTTTCGCCGCGTCAGAGCGTCGCGGTGGCCGGGAAGGGGCACTTCGACTTCATGAGCAACGATGCGGCGATGGGGCGTCTTTTCGCGGCGCATCCCGGCGCGAAGGCGCTTACGGTTCTTGATCTGGCGAGCGGCCAGGTGCGCTCGATTGACACCGGTGAAGTGAACTGCGCGGCTGTGGACGAAGCCGAGCAGAAGGTCTTCGCGGCAGGTGGCGGCCAGAAAGTCGTGGTGCTTGACCGCAAAACGCTGAGCAAAATCGCTGAAATCCCGCTCACCGGCCCGGCTGATGCCATCGCTCTCGACACCAAGCGAAACCGCTTGTATGTGGATCACGACGACGGAGCCGAAGCGTGGGTCGTGAACGCGCACACCAACGCCCTCGAAGGCCGCGTCGTTTTGTCCGGGGTGCCGGAGTATTTGCTCTACGACCGCGCATCTGACCGGTTGTTCCAAAACATCAAAGACAAAGATGAGGTCGAGGTCATCAACCCGGCCACGAACACTGTCGTCGCCCACTTCCCGACGGCGCCGCTCAAGTCGCCGCATGGTTTAGCCATCAACCCGCAAACGCATCGCCTGTTCGTGGCTGGCGATGGCAAAGTCGCCGTGTTGGACTCGCGCGACGGCCACCTGATCACCTCGCTCGACATCACGCCGGGATACGTTGATCAAATCGCGTTCGACCCGAGGAGCCAGCGCTTGTATTGCGCGTGCGGCGCGGGCACCGTTGCGGTCGTGCAAGAAACGGCGACTGGCGCGACGCTTCTGGGCACCGTGCCCATACCCAAGCGCACCCATACCCTCACGGTCGATTCTCGCGGCGATGTCTGGGTGGCCGCCGATGTTCCCACAGGCGACACGCTCTTGCACTTCACGCCCGCCGCGCGCTAAGCGAGCAGCAACGACAACAAAACGGCGACCTTGCGCAAGGTCGCCGTTTTGTTGTCTGAGGCAACAAGACTTTGTTGCCCGTGCTTCCTCAAGGGCAAACTCAACTGTTGTTGAGAGGGTGTGTTCAAACGGGAAGACAGTTTCCCTGTCTCGAACTTCTCGTTGAGGATTTAACAAAAAACGCCGGACGGTTTTTGATCGTCCGGCGCTTTGAGTTGAAGTTATTGGTTTAGAAACGACGGTCGCGGCCGCCGCCGCTACCGCCACGACGGTCGCTGCCGCGCCCGCCGCCACCGTAGCCGCCGCCGGAGCGTCCGCCCTCGGAACCGTAGCCGCCGCCGGAGTCGCCGCCGCCGGACTCATAGCCGCGCTCGTAGCGTGGGGCGCCGCCGCCGCCATAGCCGCCGCCGGAACGGCCACCGCCGCCACCGCCGTATCCACCAGAGCGAGCACCGCCGCCACCGCCGCCACCAAAACCGCCACCGCGATCTTCTTTGGGGCGCGCTTCGTTGACCGCGAGTTGCAGGCCGTTGACCGTGTAGCCGTTGAACATGTCAATGGCTTTTTGCGCTTCTTCGTCCGAGTTCATCTCGACGAATCCAAAACCCTTGGAGCGATTCGAATCGCGTTCCATGATGACCTGTGCAAAGGTCACGGTTCCTGCCTGTCCGAACAATTCGGACAACTCCGCGTCGCGGAACGAATAGGGGAGTTTCCCCACAAACAAACGTTTTCCCATTATCTCTTTCAATACCTCGCACCAGTTGGTGCCAAACAACACTTGAATATTCAAGCGACCTTTCGCGGCGAATCAAAAAATCCTGCGCCCAAAAGATGCGCGCAGTGTAACTGTTTTTGCAAAGCGCAAGTCCAAACCCTCACGGCCTTGTCAGCAAATGCTTGCGCGGCTTCAACTGTTGCTTCATGTTCCCGTGCTGCGATTGAGCGCCGACAAAACCGCCTTAATGGAAGCGCGTTCAATCGAGGCATCCACGCCCGCACCCCAAAAACCTTGGCCCTCGCGTTCGATCTCGACATACGACGCTGCCTGCGCGCCCGCGCCCGATTCGAGCGAATGCTCCGCATACGCCTTGAACTCGAACCCGTCCAACCCGACGTTTTGCAGCGCCGCGACAAACGCCGCAATCGGCCCGTTGCCCTGACCGACCAGTTCCAAACTTTCACCGTTTCGTTTTAAACGCGCCGCGATTTTAACGCCCTGTTCGCGCTCGGACGAACGAAACGATTCGAGTGCGAGCGGCGCGTTCGCTTCCAGATACTCGCGCTTGAACTGGGCATAAATCTCTTCCGCCGCGATTTCGCGTCCCAACTTGTCAGCGTAGGAGTTCAAAATGCGACCGAACTCAACGCGCATCGCTTTGGGCAAATCGAAGCCGTAATTTTGTTCGAGCAAAAACGCAGCTCCGCCTTTGCCCGACTGCGAGTTGTAGCGAATGATCGCCTGATAATCGCGCCCGATGTCTTTCGGGTCAATGGGCAAATAAGGCACTTCCCAAACGCCGCTGGGATCTTGCGCCGCGAACCCTTTGTTGATGGCGTCCTGATGGCTTCCCGAAAACGCCGTGAAAGTCAGATCGCCCGCATACGGATGGCGCGCGTGAACTTCCATGCGCGTGTTGCGCTCGTAGATTTCCCGAACGCGCGGCAAATCCGAAAAATCGAGGTTCGATTCGATGCCCTGCGAGGTCAAGTTCAGCGCGACCGTCACGATGTCGAGATTCCCCGTGCGCTCGCCGTTGCCAAAAAGCGTTCCTTCCACTCGCTCCGCGCCCGCTAACAAGGCCAACTCAGTCGAAGCCACGCCCGTTCCCCGGTCGTTGTGCGTGTGCAGCGAAATAACTGCCGTTTCGCGGTTTTTCAAATGTCGGCAAAACCATTCGATTTGATCGGCGTGAACGTTAGGCGTCGAACTTTCAACCGTTGTCGGTAAGTTCAAGATGATTTTGTTTTGGGCGGTTGGCTTCCAGATTCCCGAAACCGCTTCGCACACTTCGAGCGAATATTCGAGTTCCGTTAAAACAAATGACTCCGGCGAATACTGCATCACCCAATCGGTTTGTGGGTTCTCGTCCGCGAGTTGTCGAATTAACTTTGCGCCGTTCTGAGCGATTGTTTTGATCTGTTCTTTCGACATCCCGAACACAATCCGGCGTTGCGCCGGATTGGTCGAATTATAAAGATGAACGATGGCGCGTTTCGCACCTTGTAACGCTTCAAACGAGCGACGAATCAATTCTTCGCGCGCCTGAACCAGAACCTGAACCGAAACATCGTTTGGAATGCGGTTTTCATCTATCAAGCGCCGACAAAAATCGAACTCGATTTGCGACGCCGACGGAAAACCGATCTCAATTTCCTTAAAACCGATTTCGCACAACAGCGCGAACATTTCGAGCTTCTCCTCGACGCTCATCGGAATGGCGAGGGCTTGATTGCCATCGCGCAAATCCACGCTGCACCAACGCGGCGCGCTCGTGATTTGTTTGTCCGGCCACGTGCGGTCGGGCAAAGCAACCGGCGGAAAAGGCCGGTATTTGGCGGAGGGCGGAAGTTGCGCGCCCACCTTTTGATTGTCTTGAGTTGTTTGAGTCATGAGCAGTGCAAACCTCCTTGTGTAAGTTCAGGGCATTCGCCTTTCGTGGTTAAGTTTTTCGGGTTGGAATTGTTTCAGTTCCTCAGGAGTTGAAGTTCTGAGTTGAGAGAAGATGAACTCTGCACCAACGCCACCATGTTTCTTGAACTGTTGAATGATCTCCTTGGAATGGAGAACGCGCCCCTGTTTCCAATCGTAGCCAACAACCCAAGTCTCCATTTGAGACCAACGCAGAGAGGATTCATTGAACACTGCGATCATGTGTTCATCTTTCGACCACTTCGCTCGATAAGACCCTTGAGTCGATGTGTAGTTCATGTAACAGAGGAACTGAGGCCTTGATGGATTTCTCTTGAGGTCTCTGATGAACAAATACCAGTCATTATCATAGTTGAGGTAGAAACAAACGGCGTTGCCAGTTTTAGCTTTGTTCAATTGTTCACTGATGCCGTATCTGTCCGTCTCTTCGCGGACCTGACGAACCTCAGCCAGACGCGAACCAACGAGAATGATCGCTAACGACAAAACTGTGAGCAGGAACAGCTCTTTCATGATCTGGGTTTCGCTTTCCAATAATCTCGAAAAGCCCGAAGCCGTTCGATTGATTCCCGGTCTTTGCGCCGATTGGCCGCTTCTTTCGAGCCGATGATGTCGTCAGGATGACAGACGAAGAAGCCTTCAACTTCAACGCGGCGCCGCCACGCATCTTCAAAACGTTCGATGCCGTCCGGCGCGAAGATCAGGTCGAGGTCAAATGGGCCATCTTTGAGTTGAACGAAATCTCTTCTGCGTTCGATGTCGGTTTGTTGCGCCGCATCAACTCGAACTCTAACTCACGCAGAGCCGCGACAAGTGCGCGCCCGTTGGCCTCTGACTTTTCAACGAAAACTTCGACTGTTTGCTCAACATCAGCAAAGCCCAGTAGAATCGCGCCCGACTTGCCGATGAAGAGGTGACGCACGCCATGTTTGGCAAAGGCATCTCGGATTTCTTCGGCTTGTCGGTATTCAAAGGTCGCCATTAGGTTTACTTCCGGCTATAACCCAACCATTCCGGCAGATTCTCTTCACACCATTGCCGATACTCTTCCATCGTTTCAAAGGAACGATACTTTGCATCATCCAAAACCGGTTTGTAGGTTTTGATGAACGCATATTTGAAGCGTTGTTTAAGTGGACGACGAGCCGCTACTTCAAACTTGGCGAGCCACTCGCGGTTGATTTCAGGCATCATCTTCCATCAATTCACCGCAGAGACGCGGAGGCGCAGAGAACTTCAAACCCTCCGCGCCTTCGCGTCTCTGCGGTTGAAACTTACTTCTTCATCCAACTCATATCGCCGCGCAATTTCTCGCCGACGACCTCGATCTGGTGGTTCTTTTCGGCGTTCAAACGCTCGTCGAAGTTGTGGCGGCCACTCGCGTTTTCGGCCATCCATTCTTTGGCGAAACGGGCGCTCTGGATGTCGTCGAGCACGCGCTTCATTTCCTCTTTGGTCGAGGAATTGATGATGCGTTTGCCAACCGTCACGTCGCCCCATTTCGCCGTGTCGGAAATCGCGGCGCGCATTCCGGTGATGCCTTTTTCATACATCAAGTCCACGATCAGCTTCATCTCGTGGAGGCACTCGAAATACGCCATCTCCGGCGCGTAACCCGCCTCGACCAAAGTCTCGAATCCGGCGCGCACCAGTTCGCTCATGCCGCCGCACAAGACGGCCTGTTCGCCGAACAAATCGGTTTCGGTTTCTTCGCGGAAAGAGGTTTCGTAAACCGCCGCGCGCGTCGCGCCCAAACCCTTAGCGTAGGCGAGGCCAATTTGCCGGGCGTTGCCGGTCGCGTCCTGATGAATGGCGATGAGGGCGGGAACTCCCTTGCCTTCTTCGTATTGGCGGCGCACGAACGGGCCGGGGCCTTTGGGCGCGACCATTAGCACGTCAATGTCCTGCGACGGCTTGATGTAACCGTAATGTATGTTGAAGCCGTGCGAAAAAAGCAACGCTTTGCCGGGAGTTAGAAATTGTTTGACCTGTTTGTCATAGATTTCGGCTTGCAAGTGGTCTTGCGCCAAGATCTGGATGACATCGCCGCGCCGGGCGGCGTCTTCGGTCGAGACGACTTCCATGCCGTCTTGCTGAGCCAAGTCGAACGACTTGCCGGGACGTGCGCCGATGACGACGCGGATGCCGGAATCGCGCAGGCACAGCGATTGTCCTCTGCCCTGCGAGCCGTAGCCGATAACGGCGACCGTTTTGCCTTCCAAAACGCCCAAATCGGCGTCGGCATCATAGTAAATTTGAGCCATGATCGTTAGTTTTTTTCTCCGTATTTCGAGCGCCAAGACGGTTC
>JAABUM010006532.1_pt1 | contig 11378 bp, 20 predicted proteins | sample 5559161 | NCBI WGS metagenome assembly JAABUM01 (sample SAMN10711868, study PRJNA513369) | rock metagenome | isolation source: Antarctica rocks | place: Antarctica: Victoria Land, Siegfried Peak nord | reverse complement strand
TACTCGCCTCGTTGTCGAGGTGCAGTTGAAAGCAGAACACGCCTGCTGCGTCAGTTCCGCACGAAGGTGCAACAGGGGCGGGCACGGACGACCTGAACGATCCGGCAGATCGCACCGCAGGAGTCGCGGCGTCGCCGGACGGCGCACGCTGGCCCGCCAGCTGCTGCGCAACCAGTAGGCGGTGCGCGGTGACCGCCAGCGCCGCCACGATGGCGGCGCACTCCACGCGAACCGACTCCTCTGCATCGTTGGGCACCAGCGACAAGCTTGGCAGCACGTACCTGTGAGTCAACGAGCAAAGTCGTGATGCCTGTTCATTGACATTGTCTGCTGTTCCTGGAGTTGTTGGTCAACTGCATCTGCATCGACATCGCCAAAACAGGCACGAAAGCTGCTGGGAGATCAGAAGCGGTGGTTGATATCGCGAGCGCGGATATGGAAAGCACGCCGGGCCGCGTCAAGACCTCGACAAGGTTGCAGCAGGAGTATGCAGGGGCGCACTCGGATATGAGCTTGGCGTCGCTGGGCGGCAGCGCCTGCACGTTGGCAAGCACCTGCGCCAGGCAGCTCAGCGCCTCCCGCCGCACCGCCGCATGCGGTTCGCTGACAGCTGCCTGCGGCATGAGCGAGTTAGACAATTAAATATTATAATTAAATTTATTTTTGTGTTTAAATATAAAATCACTCAACCTGAAAAGTTAATTTTATTTTATCAACTAGAAAAAACTTTGCTTTTTAGTTAGGCTGCAGCCAATCGAGAGTGTGAGCAATCCAGATCGCGTGACGATTCTACTCGGACAGCAGAGGGAACGCCGCAGGCACATGCGAACTCCGCCACGTATTGAAACACTAATTCTAGAACTGTTGTTTTAAAGGAATAAAGAATATACCATGAGGTAGGGCACGACGCGGCGCAGTCGGCAGTCATCGTCGCAGTGCGCCGCCGCCCGCGCCAGCAGCATCACCGCCCGCACCTGCAGATGAGGGTCAACTTTCAGACAATCATTTGTCAGGGCGATGTTCTGGGAGTGCTTTCTTGTCCGTACGGCGGGAACACGACCGAGCCTCAGCTGACGCGCCACACAGTGCGCAGGTGCCCGCTACAGCCTATGTAATGCACCTGCCGCAGCTACGCAGCTGGCTGAGAGGGCCCCGACACTCTCAGCATGTCACCTTAGACTCCCGCAGCCGTGCGCCGTGCACGAGCGGGCACAGCGCCGCCGCAATCAGCTCCATGCCGCTGACAGATGCCGCGGCTGCCGGCGGTGGCGCGGACCTGCTGCTGCCGCCCTTGCCTGGCGGCTTTGCTGGCGCGCCGGAAGGCGCCCTGAATACATGCAGATGCGCTCGTGATCACCGCGTGATTTGCGCTAGGAATGACAGGATGCTGCATCAGTCTTGGGCTGCACTCGCTTGTGGACCGGGAGACGTCACGGTGTGCACTGACAGCTTCAAAGCCAAAGAAAACCCTAAACCCTAAAACCAGTCCTGTGCAGGGAGGTGCAGTACACTGTCCAGCAACGCCACGCAGCAAGGGCCACTTGAGAGTCCAGTTTTATCAAAGTTGAAATCTTGTGAAAACGAAGTTTTTTGTTACCAGCCAAGCAAGTTTTATAAAATAAATGTATCAAAATTAAGATTTGACCAAAAATCTTACTTTTTTTGTCAGACAGTCAGCACAGTGTACCTGGGGCTGGCCGCCGCTCCGCGGCGCCGGTCGGGACTGCCCACCGGAAAACCTGCAGCGATGTACCCCTCATCCAACGCAAATCCGCTGCCACTGCCGCCGCCGCCGCCGCCGCCGCCGCTGTCGCCGCCGAAAAAGGCGCCCTCGTCCTCGCCGCTGCCGCCGGGGCCGCCGCCGGAGCAGCCCAGCCGGCCCAGCAGGTCCTGCGTGTCCGCCAGCAGCGCGCCCACATCCGCCAGCAGGTCGTGCGCCGGCTCGCCTGGCGCGGCTGCGAGGGCGAATGCATAGGACGGTCTTGGCCACAGCCCGAGAAGCATTCGGCACAGCAGCTTGTCCGACCGCTGTCTATTGCTGCTCGTGTTTGGGCTGCACATCGCTGAGCATCGTCCCCATCTCGACCCTGCAGATTGCGCGGCGTGAGAAAAACGCACCACTAGGGGTCACTGGTGACGCAGGGCTGTCTGCCTGGTGCTGGCCAGCGCCGACGATCGGCGTTTCTGCGGCACAGTCATCGCCCACTGCCAGGGCTGAAGAGGCCGCCTGCATGCCCTGCAGCCGGCGTGCAAGGACATCAGCTTTGGTCCATGCAAAGCGATCCACAGGTGGCAGACGAGCACAAATTCTCCTCAAATCCGGGTCATGAGCGTCAGTCCAGTCCTGGCAACACCTGGTGGCGTGCCCAGCTGCCTGCAACGCTTTGGGCGTGGGAGAAACCTCGCGCAGATCTCGGCCCCATTCAAGCCTTTGGGCTGCAGGCTGCACCTCGGCAAGGCTGTCGAAGTTGGCCTCGATGGCGGCGACGCGCGCGTCCGGATCCAGGGTGGCTAGAGTCCCCAGGAAAGGGTGCAGCAGGCCCGAAAAGTAGGGCGGGAACAGCTGCGGCCCAAACCGCTGCAGGTAGGCGGCCGCGCCTAGCCGTCGCTCTGCGAGAACGCGCATGACCCAGATATGAGCCAGTAGCTGTGCCACGTAGTGAGTGGCTGAAGAGCAGGCGTGCTTGCCCAAACCCAAACCCAAACCCAAACCCCCTAAACCCTACAACTCTCCCAGCAGTGGACCGGGGCACGGTCGCTGGCGGGCTTGCGAGCTGCGCACCGGGGTCCAGCTGGATCATGTGCAGGATCATGCGGCGCAGCTGCGGCGGCAGGCCCGTCAGCTGCGATGCCGGGTCGTGCTCCCCGCGCCTGTACGACAGCAGCTGCGCGACACACGACAGCCAACTCTGAACACTCTTCGGTGGCCGAAAGTCTTCGAAGACGACGAAGATGACACGCATTCATCACGCTTTCGCTGACTTGTGCTGTAGCAACACACGCTGGTCATGCTGAGGCGAAACCCTCGTGAGTACAAGGATTCGCATCAGCAAGCACCTGGCTGAGGTCGAACAGCGCGGCGCCGTCGGCAAATAGCTCGGCCAGCACGCAGCCCAGCGAAAAGATGTCCATGGCCGGCGTCAGGCCGCTGCTGTCGGCCGCCGCGGCGGCGGCGGCCTCGTAGAAGCGCTCAGGCGCCAGATAGCAGCGCCGCCGGCCGCCGGTGTCGAAGAAGAACGAGAAGTCGGCCTGCGACAGCCATGACACCGGCCTCAGCACGCGTCTTCCAAGGCACAGAACCAGGTCCCCAGCTGGTGCCTCATGTGCACACCCTTACGCTCTGATGCATGTCCATCTTGACAAATGCGTGCACCGCTGTGGCCGCTGTGTGCACACCAGGCTGACTCGTGTATGTTTGGTGTAGGGTTTAGGGTTTCGTGTATGTTTGGTGTCTTATGGCGTGCCTTCTGGTTGCTAGCACGCATCAAACGCCAGCAAAGCCTCACCGGGTTGTCGGAGGGCAGCCGCACGGGCTTGTAGGACGCAAAGTCGGCGAGGTACAGCCAGTGCCACGACGTGACGAGCACGTTCTCGGCCTTGAGGTCGCCATGGCAGACGCCCGCGGCGTGCGCTGCCGCCAGCCCCTCCAGCAGCTGGTACGCGATCCACATCTGCACGAGCCGCGGCGAGGCGTTTGGAATGCAGGGTGGAAAGCACCAGATTCAAAAGGCGCGTTCAGGATCCAGCCTCGCCACAGTACTGCAGCTGGCGGCTTCAGCGGCGACGCTTATTGCACATCGGGCTGATGGTGCAACGGTGTGTTCTGTGATTGAGCCCCAGCCAAACATCCAGTAAAAGCACACCTTTTCCACATGGGACAGGAAGGGGCGGGTGCCCAGGCGGTGACTAAGGCTGGCGTACACGTGCTGCCGCATGAGGTAACAGGCACGCTCCGTCTCCAGCCACTCCTGCGCCGCAGGACACGATGACATATCGCAGTCCGCCTTTCGCGGATCAACTGCCTCGGTGCCTCGAGTTCCAGCGTTCAGGGTTTAGGGTTTAGGGTTTAGGGTTTGCGCAGCTGTCCCTGCCCGGACATGTCGGGGCAGGCGGCAGAGTGCTTCTCACCTGGAATGGCCACACGTGGCCGGCAGGGAAGCCCCGCAGCCGCCACCTGCGCACGTCGATTTCCAGCAATGTGTGTGATTTGCTGCGAAGGGCATTCTCCAGCCGATCCTTACTGTCAAGCTAGGGCGGTGGCACGACAAAGATTTTCAACAAAGCAACGGAACGCACTTCATGTCTGTGAGCTGGTTCGCGAATGGTCGTAAGTCCGGAACCTCTCCACGTTTATAATACACCTGCGCATGACGGAGCTCACGGTCACATCTGCAGCTCTACGACGTCAAGGTGTGGCGCGGCATCCTTCCCGATGCGTCACGGCATCGTCCCGCAAACCCACCTTGACGACCACCAGACCGCCGTCCTCGTGCACGCACAGAGCTGTCTTGAGGAAGCGCCCGCCACCTTCGCATTTAGATGCCGGGTGTCAAGCTCTCATAATCGGCAGGCGGTGGAACTGTGTCATGTCAGGAAGCGCAGAGCGGCATGGCGCAGATGTATGCAGGCCTCGCACCCAGCATGTCTTGCAGCGTGACATCGTTGAGCTCGGCCAGGTGCTCTGGCTGCAGCTTCTGCGGCTGCGCCAGCTGGTTGCCCATGCCTGCTGCCTCAGCTGCGGACACACTGCGGCGAAATCTGGCGCAGCTGTGCCGCAGCTAGCCGTGTGTCACTCGAGGGTTGTCGAGCGCCGAGGCACCATGTCGAATCACCCAAAATCTTCGCACACCCAAGGGTGCTGCACAGCGTGCCTTGAACCGGACTCGCAACGAACGCTGGCGTCCGACCCTGCAGATCGAGGGCGTACGACAGCTGATTTCGAGGCAGAACGACTTGCTTATCAGAGCTTTCACGACCACACTTGAGCGTTCCAACAGCCTGCTGCGTGTGGGACCCTTGCCCCCGACGCTGTTCTGACTTTCCGAAACCGAGCAAGTGCAACACAGCAACTCAGGTGCGAAACGCGGAAAGCCGTTCACTGCTGAACAACAGGTTTCGACGTGTATGTTGTAACTCGTAACCGAAATTCGCGAATTCCGCGAGCCAAACGAAGACCCATACAAGTGTCTCGGAAGTTGGCACGTGACAAGCCAGTGCGTTTCGCAAGTGGCACAGCAGATTGTTCCGCCACAGCAAATTCTCACAGCAGTGTCGCCCATTGCGATCCTGCATTCGCCGTCCCCTCGTGCTGCTGAGGACCGTGCATAGGGATCCCATCTGTCTCAGCTTCAAAGCAAATTCGACATTTGTCAAGGAACTCCGAAAGCGTTGTTTGTACCAAGATCTGCTAGCAGCACTGGCGCGCACCGATCCCCCGATATCGGAGCCAGCAGCATTTGAGCTTTCGTTGACCGCCGCTGCCGCATCACGTTGGCCTCGATCAGGCTGCAGGCGCCATGTCAGCTGTGCAGCGGGACTTGGAGCAGAACCATACCGCCAGGAAGTATCGGCTGGTGGCGCTGGACCGATCGCTGTCGCTGGCTGCCTTCCGCAGCATCGGGACGCACATTCCGCGGCCAGCGCTCATGCTCTTTGAGCATGCCGGCAATGGGCTCTTCTGGCTGCCAGGCACACCTGATACGTCATGACGAATCTCATGACTTGGAAGCCTGCTGTAGTTTGAAACCTGGATCAATTTCTCGATTTCTCTGCGGCATTACCGAGTCGGCGCCGCAGCACCGCATGAATGCTATTGTCACCTTGCAGGGGCTATCGCGGTGTGGCTGCTGCCAGGCCTGACGCCCTACCAGCGAACACTGGTGGCTAACCTGCTGGTGGGCTTCCTGTTCGACCTGATCGTGGTGGGCACCGTCAAGGGCATCGTCAAGCGCGGGTGAGAGTGTGCGAAAATGCGTCGCACACGCCCCTCAGGATGAGCGCAGTCGACTCAGCAGCTGCCGCTTCAAGATTGGTGCAACTCTGTCGTCTTTCTGCGCAGGCGGCCGGTGTATAACAAGGAGGAGGACTTTGTGCTGGTGGTGTCTGTGGACAAATACTCCTTCCCGAGCGGGCACGCGTCGCGGTGCATTCCCTTACTTTCTGCAGCAGTTCTGCAGCTCTCCCTGCAGCAGTTTTGCATTCCTGGACTGGTGTCTGTCTGAGGGTTTAAACTTTGGTCAGTCTGAGGGTTAAACTTTAGTCTGTCTGAGGGTTGCACAGCAAGATGCTGCACTCAATTTGCTTGCATCCTGACCAATCACAGGGCGTCCTTCATCGCGTTCTTCGCTGCGGTGTGCTGGGGCCACACCTCGAGGCCACTGGCGGTCGCAGTGCTCGCGTGGGGCCTGACGACCGCGATCAGCCGCGCGCTGCTGGGCCGGCACTTTCTGGGCGATGTCGCGGCGGGCATCCTGGTCGGCGCGGCCACGACAGCGGTCGTCACCAGGGTGAGAGCGCATCCAGCGCTGACGGCGGCGATCAATGCAGCGGTCAACATCGTCCTAGCCCTCCAGTTCTTAGATAGTCTCACGTTTGACTGGCAGTGTCAATGTGGTTGTGGGTAGCTTGTGTGGCAATTTCGGGTCGCCGACACTGCTGGGAGTTCTTGACCACCTGTTGACCAAGAAGGAAGGAAGGAAGGATCGACCCCCGGAAGAGGTGGGAGCATCGGGTTTCCCCTAGCCCATGTTGGCACCAGATTGGCGCCAGAGTAGGGGGACCCTAGCCTGGGTCCACAAGGAACCCAGGCATCGGCTCCTCATGATCGCTGTCCGCCGCTGTGTTCGCCCTACTCGCTTCCACTGCAGTGTTTCTATGTCTCTTGTTCGCGCATGTGTTTTGGGGTTCACTTTGGGGACCACCATGCCAACACCGATGGGCGCATTGCTGAGGAGGAGGAGGATGAGGAAGTAACGACGAAGAAATTCTCGATGACTAATCTCGATGACTAATGATCTGCGCAGGGGTCCTGGGACATCACCAGCCCGCTGCTGCCCGAGGCGGTGTCGCAGCGCTGGTTCCATGCGGCAGCAGCCTATCTGGCAGGGTTCGGATGGCCAGTGAGCCTGAAGAAGTACTATGACGTGCTGTGACGCCGCTGTCGCTGCTGGTGGCGCGGCCCATTCTCCTGACATGAGCACTGAAGGATCGTATTTGTGTAAAAATTGTTTGCAAATCGAAACCAGACCTCCATATACCAGTATGTGGAGACAGCAGGCCTGCGAAAGAGGGTTATTGACGATCGGTGCATTAATGCACCGATCGTCAATATTGCAGCAATTTGCAACCTGAGGACAGGTACCAACTTCGCACCGACAGAGTACTAGACAGTATCGAGGAGGCGAGGCGCAGTACTGGTAGTTTTACTTTGTTTGGTCACGTGAACTTCCTGAGGATGATTCCTTTTGACCGATGTGTGCTGAGCTACCCCCCATCCTTCCCCTTGGTTTTGGCTGTGCAGGTCAGCTCTCTTCTTTTCCAGACTGCTTGGGACACCACCGGCTCACTCGAGTCCGTAATGCCCGGCTTGCACAGTGATTCACATTCGCTTGTGTGAGGACAGAGTTTGTTGTGGCTGTGCCGCCGGCACTCACTGCGGCGGTACATCACCGATGCTCCTGGGACGAAAGACCTCACCTTGGTCCATTCGTCCTTGCGAACAAGCTGATGCGCGACTTTCCTTGCCTTTCGTGGAACTCTCCCGCCACTGCGTCAGGAATGATTTGATGCCATCAGTAGTGGCTTGCGCCCCAGCGAGTGGACTTCCGGGCACAATTGTGTAAATCGACGGGTCGGCAGAGCGTCTTTCTGCGTGCCATACAGTATGTCTGCAGATCCAAAACCATTTGAGCAATGTTGCTCATCTGTTTCATCATCAGGCGCAGTTTGACGCCAGCTGCTGCACCGTTTTGAAGTCGTGCCGTCGCCGCAGGGCTGGCTGGCTGCCTGAGGGGGGGAGGTTTGTCTTGAAACCTGCGCAGGCCATAAGCTGCCAGGAGGCGGTAGCTCTTCCCATATTACACTGCTGAGTGAAATGGTAGTCTCCAAATCGCTGGTGAGTTCCACCATTCATGCTCCGCCGCCTGCGCCGCCGCACTGCAGACTCTATCATCATTTGCCAGGAGGACTGTGACATGCAGTCCTCCATCGCTGGCATCGGCGTGCCAAATGGCTTGCATCCCACCATGCGAGGTTGCTTGCTGTCGGATTTGTGTTTATTACTGGGACTGCAGGTGCCGCACAGCAAGTCGCCGCGCTCAAATCCACATCGTATCCGCAGCCCGTTTCTGCCGGCTTTGTGTACCATTGGCCTCATCGCGATCCTCGGGTGACTGAACCCAGGCTTCCTTCATCAGCTGCGCGTGGCTAAGAACACCATCTGCGCAAATCATGGACAGTCCTGCAGAGCTGCGCCACTGATTGCTGGTGGCATTTGTACAGACATTTACTGGTGTGTGGCTGCAGGTTCGCCTACACGACTGTGAAGCAGCATGACACCACGGACTCACATGCCTCCCAGCTGCATCGAAGGTCAGTGACGCTAGTTCAGCACTGCAATGCACACCCTCGCTTCGGGAGCGGGTGATGCAGAGCCGCCGCGACCTTGGGCAAGGAGGCTTTGATGCATTGCCAATGGACATCCAGTGGACATTCACGGCACTGTGCTGGCACTGTTCATTCTCCCGATTCCCATGATCCGTCAACATTACTGAACATTACTAATGAGTGCAGGAGCCTGCGGACGCAAGGCACGGCAGGCGTGGTGCCGCTGGACAGCCACCAGCCCTGTAGTGCCCTACGAGCCCCGCTTCCCGGGTACAGCCACCACCTGCTGGTGCTGGCGGGCGGCGGCGAGGGCGGCGCGCCGACTTGGGACGCCGACGCGCTGCAGCAGGCGGCCGGCAAAGTGGTCTGGCCGCTGCGCGTTACCTGGTTCAAGGGTGCCGAGGCCGGAACCCTGGGTGAGCACCATCGCGGCGCTCACCTGCGTACACTGGAAGCGCCATACGCATGGCTGCGGCAGGCACATGCCCATGCATCTATATGGATGCCTCCGCCAGTCAGCGGCCCCATGCAGCGGTGCGCAGACAGATTGGAAAACAACGGACCCGAAACCCTAAACCCTAAACCCCAAATCCTAAACCCTACAGGGGGCTGCAGGCTGCCGGCTGCGCTATGTGGACCCCGGCTGATGTGGATCATCCGACAGATTTCGACCTCTGAGCCTCGAAAAGCCTAGGGTTTTCGTCCCACAGCACGCCACATCCCATATCATGTTTTCTGCTTTGTGAGGTGAAACCCTAAACCCTAAACCCTGCCTCAGGCAACTGGCTGGGCGTGGAACGGCTGCCGGCGGTGGCGTACGTGCACCCTCACTGCATGCCGGCGACGTGCGGCGCGCCTGCTGTGCTCGAGATTGCCACGGGGCAGGACCCTGCCGGGGGCGGCATCAGCAGGCCCGCCACCAGCGCAGAGGATGTTGCGGCGTGGATGAAGCTGACCGGAAGGTGGGGCCACTAAACCCTAAACCCTGGGGGCACCACATGGAACCCTTCGGTCTGCGGGAACTCGGCAATGCGCAGATCGGCACAGGAAGCGTTAGGGCCTTTCGGATCCGTCACGAACTTTCAACGACATCGCCGCTGCAGTGCTTTACCATTGCCAACACCAGGCGCTCGACGCCTGGGCAGGAGACTGCGCCTCTTGTCATGCGGTCACCTGGCAGAGGGAATCTAGTGCGTGCGTGTCATGGGAGCTGCGCGGCTGACCTGCATGCAGTCCACCCGCACACATGCTGCGCAGCATGTGTGCGGCTACCCTAAACCCTAAACCCTGACCCGCAGGCATCCCATCCTGATGGCCAACGACCACGACACAGTGGCGTACAACTTCCGGCACGTGAGGGACCCTAGCAGTCCGGAAGTCGGCAAGCCTCTGGGCGAGTTTGTGCTGCAGCCTCGGCGGCACGACTGGATCGAGACGCCGCTGGGGGTGCGCATGCTAAATCCTAAACCCTAAACCCTAAACGCTTTCTCGATGGTTCCCCGCAACTTGTCGCCCGGTCCTTACACCCACTGGAGGCTCAGCAACGGACACCAGCTGCCGCATGGTTTAGGGTTACTGCTGGAGATTGAGTGGCAGTACTCATTCTCCGTCGTCATGCAGTGCAGTCATCTGCGAGAATCTCTGCTATTTACCTTTTGCCGCCACTCTGTGAGCGATGCGTTTTGACCTATATCACCACACAACATTGTCGACTGCAAGTTGTTTCTTTCCGGATCGAAATTTCGTCCTGCAGCATTGCAGGCGGACTGGGTTGTCACTCCTGTGGACAACATGACGACTGGACCGCCGCCAAAGCCGGTCGTCACCCTGAAGGCACGGCCAACCGGCTCATCATCGGCCGCGTCGGATCCTGCAGCATCCAGCATTGCGCAGATTCAGTCGCTGTCGCTGGAAGGATGTGCGCGCACCGATGAAACGACTGGATGAACGCCATTGCGTGTGTTATCACAGGCACTGTTGCCGGCGGAAAAATGTCCCTGAGCAAGGGACCATTCGCAGGATTTCTGGGAGAGACGCGCTCAGGTTCGGTACACTGTTGCAGGTCAAGGGCGACACCCACCTGGTGGTGCACCGACCCGGGGACTGCAATCTGTTTGCGGACCCGGGCTGCCGGCTGCCGCTGCCGCACCTGACCTTCAGCGCGGACACGTTGAAGAAGCGGCAGCACAACCTCGCCAAGATGAACAACGACATCCGGGACCAGGTGATTGCAAACCCTAAACCCTAAAACCTAAACCCTGCAATCACCTGGTCCCGACAATTGTCTACCCCTGACAATTGTCTACTTCACGGCAGCCGCCATTATTGGGCATCGGCAGGCCCAAAATGTAACCCTAAACCCTAAACCCTAAATGCCATAACGGGCTATTGATCCTGGCAACAAGTAGAACTGCAAAGTGGCCCATGGGCCACTTCGCTCCTCGTGTACTGCCCAGCACAAGAGGCGCAGAGTGCCGAGGCCGCAACCATCGTCGACCTCGCACACCTACTAGGGTATTTATATATATGGTATACTAATAGTATCCCATATGCACTCTCGTGTCGCAGGAGAAGACACAGCGGCGCTTCACGGCACACGGCTTCAAGAAGACTCGCGCCCCGCCACTTCTGTACGCCATCCTCAAGGTAAAGACCGGTGCAAAAGTTTTCGTCCCTCGTCTGACAGCTGGGCAGAAAATAAATCGGAGGGGCTTGTGTGCGGCGCGCGAGCCGGGCGCCGGCTCAAGTCTGCTACTAGACCCTACATAGGAGCC
>JAABUM010006531.1_pt1 | contig 11378 bp, 11 predicted proteins | sample 5559161 | NCBI WGS metagenome assembly JAABUM01 (sample SAMN10711868, study PRJNA513369) | rock metagenome | isolation source: Antarctica rocks | place: Antarctica: Victoria Land, Siegfried Peak nord | reverse complement strand
TTTCTCGGTCAGCGAGTAATCGATCAGCTTATAGGAAAACTCGCGATTCAGATTCGCCGGGTTCTCCCCGTGCCGGACGACGTAGAGCGTATGGAGCGGCGTTCGCATCTGATCCTCGGCGCATTACAATGGGCGATGGGCGACAATCCGTACCATGAGTGTAGCCTAGTCTTCATGGCACGCGCCAAATACCCGTAAAGAACCCGTAAAGAGTGGAGCCGAGACGATGACAGCGACGAGACGAACCCTGGTCATGGCCCCCGCAGCGGGCGGCGATACGACGATCGCCCGCTGGCTCTGGGCGCTCGATGACGCGCGGCAACGCTCCTTGACACAACTCACGGACCTGCCACCGGCCTATCTGGACTGGACCCCGCCCGCCGGGAAGAACAGTGTCGGCACGCTGCTCTACCACATCGCGGCGATCGAGGCCGATTGGCTCTCGGCGGAGGTGCGCGAGGAAGTGCCCTTCGCACCAGACCTCGTCGCACTCTTCCCGCACGACGTCCGCGACGCGACCGGGCGTCTGACGGTCGTCGCGGGGCTCACCCTCGCGGAACACTTTGCGCGGTTGGCGGCGACCCGCGCCGAGCTAACGCGGACCTTCCGCGCGCTCTCCCCAGCAGACTTCCGGCGTGTCCGCGCACTGCCCGACTACGATGTCACGCCCGAATGGGTGCTGCACCATCTGATGCAGCACGAGGCCGGGCATCGCGGCGAGATCGGGATGATCGCGGCGCTGGCAGCGCACGCCGGGATACCAACATGGTAGCCGGGGCGTTCAGTCAGCACCAACCGCACTCGGCTAGTACGCCGCCATCTCGCGATACTGCTGCCGTAATTCCTTGTAGATCCGCCACGCCTGCGCGAAGTTGATCGCCCAGCCGATCCCGACGACCTTGCTGCTGAAAAGCTGCTGGCTATCGGGGTTCCAGTACGAGGCGCGGATGGTGTCGATGGTCGGCACACGGAAATCGTAGGGGACCGGCCCGATCCGCCCGAACCAGGTCCGCTCCTCGGGTGGTCGCCCGAGTTGCTCGCGCACGGCCTGGACCAGCACGATCAGCGCAACGAATTGGATCAGCCTTCCGAGCAGTTTCACCGGCACCTCCGAGTCGAACGCGGGCGCGGCGGTCGCCGCAACAGAGAAGGAAATCATAGCACGCGCCGCTTCAATCGCGATCGGCCAGCAGGTATGCCGGTTATCCTCGCGCGAGTTCGGCCAGCAATCGTTCCGGTTGCCCCCGAAACCGCGCCCACGCCGCCGGATCGGCGGTGGCCGCCAGCAGGAGGCGCGTCAGCGTTGCATTGACCGGCGTCGGCACGCCCCGCGCCGCGCCCAGCGCGACGACCGCGCCGTTATACCAGGGGACTTCGCTCCGCCCGCCCCCCGCCCGCAGATCGAGCGCGAGCGACGGGCGTTTTGCGCCACGCCCGGCCCCCACCCGTCGCGCGAGGAGGCGACGAGCCAACGGGGCGGGCAACGCCATCGCGGCGGCGAGCGCGCGCGTCTGGTATGCCGGGAGGTCTGCTAGCCCGATCCCGGCGGCGCGCATGACCGCACGGGCCTCCGCGAACGCGCGCCGCTCGATCGCGAAGAGGGCCGGGTCGGCGTAGAGGGCGGCGGGGGGGAGGTCGAGGAGCGCCGCCTGCGCGTTGCCGAGCATGTTGAGCAGGAGCTTGGACCATTTCAGCACCCGATACGAGCGCGTCGTGACGATCGGCAGGGCGGTGGGGCGGAAACGGTCGAGGAGCGAGGTCAGGTCTTCGCCCGCGAGGGGCGCGAAGCCTAACCCACCCTTCAGCGTATGACGCACGACCTGGCCCGGCGCGGGGGTGCTGACGCTGATCGTGAAGGCCCCGCTCCGCACCGCGGCTACACCCAGTGCAGCGCGCAGCGTCTCCTCGTGGCCGACCCCGTTTTGCACGGTGAGGATCGTCGCCCCGCCCGCGACCAGCCGTGCCAGATCGGGGAGCGCCCCGGCGGTGTCGTAGCCCTTCACGGCCAGGATCACGAACGTGGGGGGCCGTTGCAGATCGTCGAGTCGCTCGACCGCAGGTACGGCGACGATCCGGGTGCTCGTCTCCTGCGAATCGGCGGCTTCGGTGACGATGGTCAACGGGTGGGCGTCCAGGGCCGCGCGCAATATCGGTCGTGCGAGCAGGGTGACATCCTGCCCCGCCAGCGCGAGGGTGCCGCCGAGGAATTGCCCGACCGCCCCCGCGCCGTAGATCAGGACCGGGCCGGCGTGCTGGCCGCTCACGCCTCCTCCACTCGATCATCCGCCTCATCCTCCACCGGCCGACCCTCGCGCTCGCCGCGCAGTTTCAATTCGGTCCCCTGCATCAGGCGGTCGATATTGCCGCGATGTTGCCAAACGGCGACCGCGAAGAGGGCGAAGAGGAAGATGACGAAGACCGGGCGCAGCTGATTCGGATCGACCGCGCCGTAGACGGCGAGGGCGATCGTCGCGACGAAGAGCATGATCAGCGAGGCGAGCGAGGAGTAGCCGGTGGTGAGGATGATGATCCACCAGACGACGATCGCGACCAGGCCGACCGGCGGCGAGAGGGCGGTGATCACGCCGAGCGAGGTGGCGATCCCTTTGCCCCCATGTCCGCGCAGGAAGATCGGGAAGTCGTGGCCGATGATGGCGGCGAGGCCGATCAGCACGGTCGAGATGTCGACGAGGGTCTGGTTATCGCCCCCGCCGAAGAAGACCCGGAAGATCAGGACCGGGATCGCGCCCTTCAATGCATCGCCGAGCAGCACCATCACGGCGGGTAGCGCGCCGCCGACGCGGTAGGCGTTCGCCATGCCGATGTTGCCGCTGCCGTGTTGCCGGATGTCTTTGCCGGTGGTGGCGCGGATGATCAGGAAGCCGCTGGGGATCGAGCCGCAGAAGTAGGCGACGACCATCATGACCAGCGTCAGTACGATCGCCATGCGCGCCTCCCCCTCTGCCCCATTGCCCCACCGGGGGCCATCATAGCGGGAGAGGTTGAGACGACGCAACAAGCCGTTGTCGCGGTCCGATACGTGTAGACCCGTTGCTTCCCCGCCGATACATTAACCACCAACGCACCCAATAACGCCACTTTCGTTTGCATTTCCTGGCTATCCGCACTATTCTTTAGCTCCCACGAATGCTTTGCCCCTCTTTATTAGGCATAGTACCATGCTGGATAGTATCGACAAACAAATACTTGCGACGTTGCAACGTGACAGCAGGGTCACGTATGCGGCGATCGGCAAGGCGGTGGGTCTGAGCGGCCCCTCGGTCTATGCGCGCATCCAACGCCTGGAGCACACGCAAGTCATCCGGGGCTACGGCGCGCAGATCGATCCGGTGGCGCTCGATCAGGGGACGCTCGCATTCATCCGTATCAGCACCCGGGCCAACGTCGCCAACGATGGCCCGTTCGAGCGCTTCGTGGCGCGCGAGCCGCAGATCATCGAGTGCCACGATGTCGCGGGCGAGGACAGCTACATCGTCAAGGTGCGGACCGGTTCGCCGGAGGCGCTGCGCGATCTGATCGCGGCGATCCGTAGCCTCCCAGGCATCACCCGGACTATCACCTCGATCGCCCTGCTGACGATCAAGGAGCGCGGGGCCACCGGCTGGCTCCCGGATGACCCGACCGACGCGACGGACGCCGCCGTTCAGGCGACAAAAGAGGAGACAACACCGTGAAGATCGAGACCTTCGCCCTCGAACGCTGGATGACCACCTGGGAGACCCAGGTCGAGTACGACATTGCGGAGAGCGGCATCCTGCCGCAGACCACGAACGATCTCCTCGACCTCCTCCCCGCCGCTGAGCGCGCGGCGGCGCTCGACCGGCTACTTGCCACGCCGCTCGGCTACAGCGAAGCTCCCGGCTCGCTGGCGCTCCGCACGGCGATCGCCGCGACCTACCGCGACACCGGCCCGGAGAACGTCCTGATCACCACCGGGGCGATCGAGGCGAACTTCCTCCTCTTCAACGTCCTCCTCGAACCGGGCGATCATGTCGTCGCGGTCCACCCGGCCTATCAGCAGCTCTACAGCGTCCCGCGCGCGATCGGCTGCGACGTGTCGCTCTGGTCGATCGCCACGGAGGGCGGCTTCCACTACGACCTGGACGAACTGCGCCGCCTCGTCACCCCGCGCACGAAGCTGATCGTGATCAACACGCCGCACAACCCAACCGGCGCGCTCCTCGCGGCGGACGAGCTGCGCGAGGTCTACGATCTCGCCGCGTCGCTCGGCGCGCATGTCCTCTGCGACGAAGCCTACCGCTGGCTCGACCTGCCCGATGCCCCCCCTCTCCCCGCGCCGCTGCGCGATCTGGGCGACCGCGCGATCAGCGTCAGCACCTTCTCCAAGCCATTCGGGCTGCCGGGGCTACGGATCGGCTGGCTCGTCGCCCCGGCGGAGATCGTCGCGGCCTGCTGGGCGATGCGCGATTATGTCACCCTCAGCCCCGGCAAGCTGAACGACGCCCTGGCGCTGCTCGCCTTCGAGCACCGCGAACGGATCATCGCCCGCACCCGCGCGATCGTCGCGCAGAATCTCCAGGTTGCCGAGCGCTGGTTCGCGGAGCAGGCCGACGTCGTCTCCTGGACACCGCCGCGCGCCGGGCTGCTCGCCTTGATGCGCTACCGCCTCGATCTCCCCTCGCGCGAACTGGCCGACCGCCTCGCGGGCGAATACGGCGTGATGCTCGCCCCCGGCGACGCCTTCGGCTTCGAGGGGTACCTGCGGATCGGCGTCGGGCAAGACCCGGCGATCTTCGCCGCCGGACTGGAACGCGCCGCCGCCTGCTTCGCCGATCTCCGCGCGAGCGGCGTCGCGTTGCGCCCCGAAGGGGCCTGACGCGCCCGCGATGTGGTCATCCGGTAGCATGCCGTCGTTGGCAACGACACTGAACGGCAAAGGAGCCCCCTGGATGGCAGGATTACGGACGAATCGGGAGCGCCTCGTGCGGCAGTCGGTGACAGGCGACGCGGCGCCCCCGCGCTTCGGCGCCTCGGTCTACCGCATCTCGGTCGACGGAGAGCCGACCTCGGTACCCGGCAGCGGCGGCAGCACCTACAACGTGCGCCTCGGCGACATCGTCATGATCACCGACTCGGACAGCACCTTCGGTCGGCACTACCGGCGCGGCAGCACCTTGATCGGGATCATCGCGCACGCCGACTCGGTCCTCGCCGGACACGGCCCCGGCGTCACCAGCCTGCTCACCGCCCGCGCGGGCACGCTCAAGACCGGTCATCGACCGCACGGCGAACATCGCGGACATCCTGACATTGCACTGACGCTCTTTCTAGAGAGCGTCATTATCAACGAAATTATTAGGAAGAACGGCGAAGCGCGAAGGATGGCAGCGGCCTACCGGTCGCAAACAGGCCCGCTCATCGTCCCGCGTCGTGCGCCCTTCCCGCGCCGGAGTGAGGGTATGTCGATACAACCGTACAGCCTCGAACCGCTCCGCGATATACCGGCCGATCGCGCCGCTATCGCCGCGCTCTACGATCGTATCTGGGGCCAGTTCAACGTGCGGACGGCGATCCGAGAAGATCTCGCGGCCCCCGGCTTCGTGGGGCGGATCGCCCGCGCGCCCGACGGCGACATCGCGGGCTACGTCTACGGCCTCACCGCGCAGGTCGGCGATCGCGCGATCGACCGCATCGCGACCCAGCTCGCGCCGGAGGAGGCCGCGAGTCGGCTCTTCGGCTCGTTCTTCGTCATGGAACTGGCCGTCGCGCCCGAGCATCGGCGACAGGGCCTCGGTGCCACGCTGATGCGGGCAGCCCTCGGCGTGTGCGCCCACGATCGCGCCACGACCTGTACCGAAGGGTACAACGCCCCGGCGCGCGCGCTCTACAGCGGGCTCGGCTTCGCCACGCTGATCGAGCACATGAAATTCTCGCCGCAGAGCACCGCACCGGGCGATGACTTCATCGTCCTGCACACCCCACTGCCACTCCGCGCCGCCGACCGTTAGGGCAGCGCCTCACGGGACTGGAGCCTGTCGATGGCGGATAGGTATCGGCGAAGCCCCAAGACCCGGCCTGGGATAATACCCACCTGCGCGGGCTGGTCACCGGCAAGCGAAGCGTTTCGCGCGACGCGCTTAGGGATGAAGCAAGGCCCCCGCGCATGATTGTGCGGGGGCCTTGCTCACTCTCGGGTTCGCATCCCCCCTTACTCACCCACCGGCCACTTCCACCCACCCCGCACCACGATCAGCCCTTCACCCCGCTCACGACGACACCCTGCATGTAGCTGCGCTGGGTCAGGAAGAAGACGAGCAGCACCGGGATGATACTCAGCGCCGTCTGCGCCATGATCTGCTGCATCTCGCCACCGTAGCGCCCGTTGAGGAGCCCCAGGCCGAGCGGCAATGTGAACATGTTCGGGCGATTGAGGTAGATCAGCGGCTCCAGGAAATCGTTCCAGTGCGTCGTGAAGGCGTAGATCGCCACGACGCCGAGGGCCGGGGTCGAGAGGGGCAGGATGATCCGCCAGTAGAGCTGGAACCAGGAGGCCCCGTCGATCCGTGCCGCCTCGTCCATCTCCAGCGGGATCGCCATCATGTATTGCCGCAACAGGAAGATGCTGAAGGCGTGCCCGAAGAACGAGGGGATCACCAGCGGCCCGAAGGTGTTGAGCATCCCCAGCTTCGACCAGATCAGGTAGAGGGGGATCAGCGTCACCTGGCGCGGCAGCATCATCGTGGCGAGGATGATGATGAAGAGGACGCCGCGCCCGCGAAAGCGCATCCGGGCGAAGGCGAAGGCCACGATCGAACTCGATGCCAGCGTGCCGACGATATTGAGCCCGGTGACGATGATCGTATTCTTGTAGAAGGTCAGCATCGGCAGGTTTTCCCAGGGGAGGGTGTAGTTCTGCCACTGCCAGACGGAGGGCAGCCAGCGTGGCGGGATCAGGAAGATCTCCGCCTGTGGCTTGACCGAGGTGGAGAGCATCCAGATGAATGGCATGGCATAGATGAGCGCCCCACCGATCACAACGAGATAGAGGAGGAGGCGGGCCGGCCGGAAACGGAAACGCGGTACGCTTCGCTGCGGCAACTTGGCGACGGCGGTCATCGGCGCAGCCCCCCTTCGTAATGGACCCACGACGATGAAGTCCGTACGAGGGCCAGGGTGAAGATCAGGACGATCAGGAAAAGCACCCAGGCCACCGCCGACGCATAGCCGAAGTGGAACAAGCGGAAGCCCTGCTGATACAGGTAGAGGACCAGCGTCTTGGTCGCGTTATTCGGCCCGCCATCGGTCAGCACGTAGGCGTTGGTGAAGACCTGGAACGAATTGATGATGTTGATCACCACGTTAAAAAAGATCGTCGGCGTCAACAGCGGCAAGGTCACGCTGAAGAAACTCCTCACCGGCCCCGCGCCATCGATCTGCGCCGCCTCGGTCAGTTCGGTCGGGATCCCCTGCAACCCGGCGAGATAGAGGAGCATATTCGTGCCGGTTCCCCAGAGGGCGATCAGCACCAGGCCGGGCAGCGCCCAGAACTCCGAGGCGAACCAGCGCGGCGCGGGCAGGCCGATGCCACGTAACGCCTGGTTCAGCAGGCCGCTATCGGCGTTGAGCACCCAGTTCCAGATCAGGGCCACCGCCACCCCGGAGACGACCGCCGGGAGGTAATAAACCGTGCGCCAGATGCTGACGCCCTTAATCTTCTGGTTCAGCATCAGGGCGATACCGAGCGCGATCAGCGTGCTGAGTGGCACCGTCAGCGCGGTGTAGACAAGGGTCACGCGGAGCGAAATCAGGAAGAGCGGATCGCTGGGGAGGGCGGTGTAGTTCTTGAGCCCCACGAAGGTGAATTGCGAGAGGAGATCGGTGTCGAAGAGGGAGATGCCGAACGAGAAGAGCATCGCCCCAGCGGTGAAGAGGACGAAGCCGATCACCCAGGGGCTGATGAAGAGCCAGGCCATCAGCTCCTCACGCCGCCGCTCCGAGAGATGCCGTTTCCCGCCGCGCGTAACCAGCGCCGTCCCCACGCTGGCGCTCGTATCGACCCTGGCCATCGCCGCTCCTTCCTTGACACATACGACGAACGGTATGCCCCGACCGACCTGGTGCGGGCCGGGGCATACCGCAGTGCGATCACCACCTGACAGACTAGGCGCGCATCTTCGCGGTCACCTGCTGCGCGATCTCCTTCATGTATGAGACCGGGGTGTTGCCGGTATCGAAAAGTTTTTGCAGGGCGGGGGTGATGATCTGCGTCGCATCGCCGTCTTTCTTGAAGAGCGGCTTGTTCCCCGGATAGCCATCCTTCATCGCCTGCGGGGCGAGATCCAGATTGGCATTGGCGAGCTCGGGATACTTCTCGACGCAAATCTTCTTCCAGTCGTCGATCACCGAATAGCGATTCGGCAGGTAGCCGGTGGTCTTGGTCAGATAGAGCTGGTACTCCTTGCTCGCCTGGTACTTGATGAACTCCCAGGCCGCGTCGGGGTTCTTCGTCCCCTTCCAGATCGCGAAGCCATCGGCGGTGCCGAGTACCTTGCGCGCCTTCGGACCCTGCGGCACCGGCGCATAGGCCCAACGGAATTTCTTGGCGATCGTGGACGCATGGGCGAAGGGATAGAGCCCGTCCTCCACCATCGCCAGTTTTCCGGCGGCGAAGGCGGCGGGGACGGCGGTGAAGGCCCGCTGCCCGGCCCCGACGATGTTCAGGCGCTGGGCGATGAACTTATCGTCCCAGATCCCCTTGCGGATCCACTCCAACGCCGCCAGCGCCTCGTCGGAATTGAAGGTGGCCTTGGTGTTGTCGGCGGGATCGACGACGGTGCCGCCCCACTCCGCGATCTTATACCACCAGCGATCGGTGCCGCTCGCAGGGAAGAAGATCCCGGTGGTATTGGCGTTCGTCAGCTTGCGCGCGGCATCGGCATAGTTATCGTGATTCCAACTGGCGTCGGGGACCTTGATCCCCGCCTGCTCGAACATGTCCACGTTGTAGTAGACGAACATGACGTTGACGAACTTCGGCAGCCCGAAGCGCAGCCCGCTCGGCAGTGAAAAATCCTTCCACTGCCAGGCGTAGAAGTCGCTGATGTCCTCGGCCTTCAGGTCGCGCTTCACGAACGGCTCGACATCGAGCACCTGATTGCGATCGGCATAAGGTGTCACATTATCGAGCCAGGTATCGAAGACATCCTGCGCGTTCCCCCCGACCATCGCGGCGGTCAGCTTCTCGTCGGCGCTGGCATCGGTCGGCTCGACCGATACCTTCACCCCGGTCTGCTTCACGAAGGTGCTATCGATCTGATCCTGCGTGGCCTTGATCTCGTCCGGCGTCCCACCGCGCAGGAGATAGCGCAACTCGCCGCTCAACTTCTTGGCAACGGGTGAGCCATCCACCGCCGCCCCGGTGGTGCTGGTGGTCGGCGTGCTGCCGCTGGTGCCGCACGCCGCCAACAGGGCCGCCCCGGCCAGACCCAAACTACCCATCAGGAATTCGCGCCGTCGTAGCTGCGCCGCCATACGATTTCTCCCTAACGTACACCATACATCCCCCTTCAAGCCGAAGGGGCGCAAGCGGCTGTAATCGCCTATACATCACGTGAGCGATGACACCGCTTACCGGACGCCTCTGGCGTCTTGGTAACAATCGTGCAATGAATAACCCGTGAAGAGCGGTCAGTCAGTGAGCAAGCCGGTGGGAATGCCTTTCGGGGCAACCATTGAAGCGAACAAGCGCTGCTGTCTGGGGGACAGCGGAGTTAGCTCATGGGAAGGGACCAACGGACAGGACACATGTGCTATGCACGATAGTATATCGCGTGTGGTGAAGCATGTACATGGGGGGGAATAACCATGACCGCTGTAACGTCGCGTGAGCAACCGCAGTTGCCACAACCGGTCGCGCGCTACCAGGCCGCACTACCGCCCGGAGAGCTACTCGACTTCCCGCTCACCGCGCTCGACAGGGTTGGTGTCGCGACCTGGTCGGTGACCTTCTGGCCCGAGCAACTCCCCAACGCGGGTGGGCACGGCTATGGCACCACCGACGCCGAAGCGCTGACGAGTGCCTACGGCGAGTTGAGCGAGGTGGTCCACACCTCCTCCGCCACCCGCCGCCTGCCCCGGCGACGGGCGACCTACCGCGAACTGCTGGCAGAGGTCGGGGCGCGCGGCGTGGTCGATCCGCTCACCCTTTGCCTGGAAGCGGGGAGTGAGTATAGCCCGGACCAAGCCCTGGAATGGGTGCCGGTCAGCCGCTGGGGGACCGACGACGCGGTGCTCGTGCCGATCGAATTCGTGGCGTTCCAGGGGGCCGACATCGGCACGCCCCCGCCGGGTAGCTGGCTGATCACCCCGATCACCAACGGCCTCGGCGCGGGGCCGACGCTCGAGCATGCGCTCGGCCACGGCCTGCTCGAACTCCTCCAGCGTGACGGCAACAGCGTCAACTTCCGGGCATTGGCGGGGGACACGGTCGTCGCGCTGGACGGCGTGACCGACCCGGAAACGCTGGCGCTCCTGGCCCGCCTCGATGCTGAGGGGGTGGAGGTGCTGGTGAAGCCCGCCGCGACCGATTTCGGTCTCACCAACCTCTACGTCGTCGGGGCCGACCGCGACCCGGATGCGGGGAACCCGCTGATGGCGGCGGCGTGCGGCGAGGCCGCGCACCCCGACCGCGAAGTAGCGCTCCGCAAGGCGCTGCTCGAATTCGCCGCCGCCCGTGTCCGGCTCGCCTTCACGCACGGCCCGCTCGACGCGGTTGAGGCGGCGACGCCACCCAACTACCTGGAGGTGTATACGCGGCGTCACTCCCTGGCGGGCGAGGAAGAACGCGCGTTGGGGGCGATGATCGACTGGACGACGTTGTCGAACGGCGCGATCCGCGCGGCACTGGCCGATACGGTCCTCGCCGCGCGCACGACGACCCCATTCACCGACCTGCCGACGATCGCGACGCCACTCGCTGACCGTGCCGCGCTGACCGCGCTGGTCATCGAGCGCCTGACCGCCGCAGGCTTCGACATCCTCTACGCCGACTGCTCGCCGCCGGACGCGCCGAACGTGCGCGTGATCAAGGCGATCGTCCCTGGCTTAGAGGTCGAGACGATGAGCTACGGGCGGATCGGTGCCCGCAATCTACGCCGGCTGCTGGACCGGGGCAGCGATATCGCCGGACTCGGCGATCCCCCGCCGGACGCGCTGCCGATCCGCCTCACTGCGACCGAACGCGCGACCTTCGCCGCCGATCCCTGGCTCGACCCCGCCGCGATCGAGCGCCATGTCGGGCCGCTCTACGTCCTCTACCGCGAGCCGGGCCGTCATTCCGCCGCGCTCGCGCGAGCGCGGCGGTAACGCGGAGTCGGCGGTCGGCAGTCGGCAGCGAG
>JAABUM010006530.1_pt1 | contig 11378 bp, 9 predicted proteins | sample 5559161 | NCBI WGS metagenome assembly JAABUM01 (sample SAMN10711868, study PRJNA513369) | rock metagenome | isolation source: Antarctica rocks | place: Antarctica: Victoria Land, Siegfried Peak nord | reverse complement strand
CCCCGAGCAGCAGCGACAGCCCCACGGCCAGCACCAGGACGGCGGCGGCGACTTCGAGGCCCCGGGCGACGAGCACGCCGCGCCCGGCTTGCGGACCCGCCAGCTTCAAGGCGATGCCTTTGGCCAGCACCGCGGTCGAGGCGAGGGCCGCGGTGGTGATGGCGGTGCCGAGCGCCATGACCAGCGTGGCCGCGACACCGGCCGAGAAGATGCCCTGCGACAGCGCGAAGACCAGGACCAGGATGGCTCCCGAACAGGGCCGGGCGCCGGCCGCCACCACGGTCGACAGCGCCTCGCGCCAGCGGAAGCCGTCGCCGAGCGTGGCCGGATCGGGCGCGTGCCAATGGCCGCAGCCCGGGCCGTGCTCGTGAGCTGCAGCGCCGCTCGGCACCGCACAGGTAAAAGCCTGGCCTCCACCGGAACCGTCGGGGTCGCGGCGGCGCTGGCCGATCCGCACCGGGCTCGGACCGAACCCGCTGGGAGCGGGCAGTCGCTGCTCCACACCGGCGAAGGCGAGACCGGTGCGCCGCGCCGCGGGAGCTGCCGCGAACGGCAGGGCCATCACGGCGGGACGTGTCCGCCACGCGGCCGCGAAGCCCGCGCCCTTGCGCCACACGAGCCAGCCACCCAGCACGACGACGCCGAGATAGCTGAACTTCTCGATCAGGGCCGCGCCGTCCCGCATGCCGGTTGCGGTGGCGTGGAACACGAGCGACAGCAGCCCCACGAGTGCCACAGCCACGATGGCCTGCAGCATGGCGGCGAAGAACGACAGGACGATGCCGCGCCGCAGCGCGCGCTCGTTCGCCACCATGTAGGAGGCGAGGACCGCCTTGCCGTGGCCGGGGCCCGCGGCATGCAGCACCCCGTAGACGAAGCTCAGACCCGCGAGCCACCAGAAGGCCGAGCCGTCAGCCTTGCTGGCCCGGACGGCCGCCGAGAGCGCGCGTTCGAAGACACCCTGCTGGGCCAGGATCCAGCCCATCACGCCGGTCGCGCCGCCGCCGCCTTCCGAGATGCCGACGCTGAAGGGGTTCTTGGCCTGGGCCAGGGCGGGTCCGGCCAGCACCATGGTGGCGAGGCCGAGACAGAGGGACAGCGCGGGACGGAGCGACGCCGCCGCGAAGCGAAGGCGCGTCACGGGCACGCCACCATGACCTTGCTGGCGAGCTTGATGCCGAAATCCTGTCCCGGAGACATGTTGGCGAAGAAGGCTTCCGACAGTTTCTGGTTGTCGCCGGCGTCGAGCGGCCGGGGCTTGATGACGCTGGTGGAGCAGCCGGCGGGCGCGGAGGCCATGCTGACCGGCGCCTTCTCGTCGAATTCGAAGGAGACGAAATAGGTCGGGTCGTAGACGCTTACGTTCAGGGCCGGAATGGGCTTGATCGGCGCCTTCAGCGGCAGCGTGAAGAACAGCGTGACGAGCTTGTCCTTGCTCTCCTCGAGTGAATAATCGGTCGGGGCATCGAAGGCCATCTGATGGCCGCCTGCCTTGGCGACGGTGAAATAGCCGAACTCCTCGAGCGACTCGATGTTGGTCTTGGCCAAGGGCGCGAGCTGCTCAGGCGTGAGGATCTGGTCGGGCGCGCCGAGCCCCTGGGTCACGAAGGACGAATACATGTCGTCGAAGGTCCAGGCCGCGCGGATGCCGGTGACCTTGCCGTCCGGCCCGAAGATCACCTGCTCCTTGGCGGTCACGAAGACATGCGGATGGGCTTGCGCCACCCCTGTCCCGGCCGCGAGGCTTGCCAACGCCACCGAGGCCCCCAGGATCGCGAGGCCGATGCCCGACCGTTGCCGGGCCGAAGCCTCGTTCGAGGCGATGTGCTGGCTGCGACGCATCATGTCCGGGTCCCCGATCGCCCTCGCGATCTACCGACGATGCCGGCGCCGCGAGTGTGCGCGGCCTGAGCCGCGTCCGCCCACCGCAGTGCCGCTGGAGTTCGGCGGTTCTGAGGCAGCCCGGTCGGCTCCGCAACCCCGACGCAAGCCCTGGCGGCGGCCTGAACCATCGGCACCGGGCCACCCGCGTCTCATACGAACTGAAATCGGGGAAGGGCTTGCATTTTTGTGCACCGCAGCATAGATCAGTCCTGCAGCGCGGTGCGCTGCATGCCCTTCTTGGGCGTTTCCTCCCTAGACTTGGGCCGCCCTTCGGGGCGGCCTTTTTTTATGGGAACGCCGCTGGTCCCCGAAATCCGAATGGATCACCAGGCTACCGCTTCCGTGCCGCTCGGCCGGCGCGTCGACAGGAAATCGGCCATGCGGGCCAGCGCCCGCTCGATGTTGGGCAGCGAGTTGGCGTAGCTGAGCCGGATATATCCTTCGCCATGCACCCCGAAATCGGGTCCTCCGATCGTGGCGATGCCTGCCTCTTCGAGCAGTGCGGAGGCCAGCGGCTTGCTGCGCCATCCGGTCCCTGCCACGTTGGGAAAGGCGTAGAAGGCGCCTTTCGGTGTCGCGGCCGACACGCCGGGCAGCCGATTGAGCCCGGCCACGACCACGCGTCGACGGCGGTCGAACTCCTCCACCATGGCGGTCACGGCGTCCTGCGGCCCCGTGAGGGCTTCGAGCCCCGCCCATTGGGCCGGCGCGTTCACGCAGGAATAGGAATTGACCGCGAGCTTGCGCATCCGGTCGACCAGCACATCGGGCCACACCGCGTAGCCCATGCGCCACCCCGTCATGGCGTAGGTCTTCGACCAGCCGTCCAGCATGATGAGCCGGTCGCGGATCGACGGATAGGACAGGAGGCTCGTATGGGCGAGCCCGTCATAGGTCATCTGGCCGTAGATCTCGTCCGACAGCACCGCGACGTCCGGGAAGCGGTCGAGCCCGGCCACGAGGGCGTCGATCTCGGGCTTCGGCGTCACGCCCCCGGTCGGGTTGGCGGGCGAGTTCAGGATCACCAGCCGCGTGCGCGGCCCGATCAGCGACAGAGCTTCGGCGCCCGAAAACGCGAAGCCGTTCGCCTCCCGCATCGGCAACGGCACCGGTTCGGCGCCCGTGAACTCGATCATGGACCGGTAGATCGGGAAGCCGGGGTCGGGATAGACGATCTCGGCACCGGGCTCGCCGAACATCAGGATGGCGGCGAACATCGTCACCTTGCCGCCCGGCACCACCACGATATTCTCGGGCGAGACCTCTACCCCGAAGCGGCGCTGGAGGTCGGCCGACAGGGCCTCGCGCAAGGGGAGGATGCCGGTCGCCGCCGTATAGCCGTGATGGCCGTCGCGCAACGCCCGGACGGCTGCCTCGACGACATTGGGCGGAGTGGCGAAGTCGGGCTGGCCGATCCCGAGGTTGACGATGTCGCGGCCCTGCCGGCTGAGCTCGGTCGCGCGGGCCAACACCGCGAAGGCGTTTTCCTCGCCCATGCGGTCGAAGGCGGTGATGGTGGCCAGCATGGCGGTTCCTTGTAATTGGCCGTAGGACGCGCAATCTGGCGGCAGGGGCGCGACCGCGCAAGGCGGCAGCCGGCGGTCGTGTCTCATTTGGAAATCCGACGGGGATGACGCGCGGTTGCGATGCCACTCGGCGAATAGCTCGATTCTGAGGGCCGGTGCCATGCTGGTGCAATCGGACGATCGTTCCATCGATCATGGCGCACTCGAAACCTGGATCTTCAGACAGAAGATGGAAATCCGATTCATACTTACTTCGCTAGATACTGGTCGAAGAACGTCGTGATCTCCGCGAAAGCTTCTTTGGTCTCGGGTGCCGCCGGATCGAAGAGGTATTGCGCATGGGAGAAGCCTTCGAACACTTCTAGCTCCGCCTTCACTCCGGCTTCCCGGAGTTTGCGGTGAGTGCGGACGGTGTTGGATAGAAACAGGTCCCGTGTGCCGGTTGTCAGGATGGTGGGCGGGAAGCCGTGAAAGTCGCCGTAGATCGGTGACAGCTGCGGATCCTTCATGTCGTGGCCATTCGCGTAGAGCGCCGCGGCATGGGTCAAGTAGCCGCTATAGCTGACCAGGACGTTGTCCAACCACTCGTTCGTCTTGTAGCTGTCACCAGTTTCGGTCAGGTCAGCCCAGGGCGTACCCGGGGCGATGGCGGCAGGTAGGGCCAAGCCTTCCTGCTTGGCGCGCAAGATCATCGCCAGCGCCATGCCGCCGCCGGTAGAGGTGCCGACGATGGCCATGCGGCTTGGGTCCTGCATCGCCAGCGCGGCAGTCCACACCGCCATGGCGTCGTCCATCGCCGCCGGGTAAGGCGCGTCGGGCGGCATGCGGTAATCGAACTCGATCACCTTGTAGCCGCCATAGGCTGCCATCAGCATGGCCTCGGCAGTCCCCGATTCACCCGGGCCATACACATAACCGCCGCCATGGACGTTGATGATCAACTGGTTGCGATGCGCGTCAGGCATTGATTTTGGCGTGAAAATGAAGCCTTTCACGCCGCCGATCACCGTCGGCTCCATCGTGACGCCCAGCATCTCCCGAGCTTTCGCTAAGCCCGGCAGCGAGGCATCGGCCAGCTTTTTGACCAGGGTGCGCCAGTCGTCGGGTGAAGCTGGGTTGGCGTTCCAGGCCGGCATGCGGTACGGCGCTGCGACCAGTACCTGCGCCGCCGCGCCGATATCCTGTGGCACGGGAACAACCTTGGCCGGAAGCGTGCGTGGCCCCGGGGCGGCATTGGCTGAATTTTGCGACGCCTCGAGGCTTGCGAAACTGGGGGTCTGAGCGAGAGCGGGTGTGATCAACGCACAGGCCAGAACCGCAGCCGTTAGCCGAGTAGTGGGGACCATCATCGCCTCCTGCATGACATCTTCTACGGCCGCAGATGACCCCGATGTCTTGGCTACTAAAACGCAACAGAACGGCTGTGTGAAGCTGTCCCATGGGGCATTCCTGTGCAGGTTCCACCTGCCGGTCGGCACGCATACACTCGGCATGCGGGTCGGCCTGCAACCTGCGCCTACGGGGACGGGTTTTCGGCATGGTGGGGCACCTCGTGCGAAAGCATCATCGGTGTCCACGAACAAGTCGGGTCATTGCCGCCGCGGGCGGCATCGGTGGACGACATCGATATCAGCGCGACGGGTCGCCGCCGACCAGCCAGGTCATCTGGCCGCCATGGGCCTGCGCGGTCGCGAGGCGCTCGTCTCGTCGGTCGGGCCAGGTCGTGAGGCGGAGGTCCGGGGGACCTTGGCGGTCGTCGGGCTCGAAACGGAGCCACGCCAAGGGCGCCGCCGCGTCGGCGCGCTCGCCCGCCCGCTTCATGGTTTTCGTGACCGCGGCGCGGGTGGCTGGCGGGAGATATTGCCACATGATGGAATGGTACAGCACCGTAACGCGGCCCTCGGCCCGCTCCCGCGTCCGGGCCTCGACCCAGTCGGCCGCATCGGCACGTTCGACTCTTGTGCCGGCGGCCCGCGCCAGCGTCATGGCGCCGTCGAGCCGCCGCAGCCTCTCGGTCTGGTCGGCCCAGACGTAGGACCTGAGCCGCAGGCGTTGGGCCGGATCCTCGAGATCGATCGGAGCGATGTCGCAGCCCCGCCTCTCGGCGACCCGCAACGGCTCAGCGACGGGTGGCGTGGGGCCGCTCCACTTCGGCGAGAGGAGGACCGGGCTCGCCTGATCGCCCCACCGTGCCGTGCCGAGATGGTAGCGGAAACTATCCCAGAGGAGGTTGAGCCCCGCGCTGGCGCCGATCTCGAGGAGGCGCAGCGGCAGGCCCGTCGCCGCCGCGATGCGCAGAAACCCGCCGAGCAGCACGGCCGAACGGCCGACCTCGTTGGTCTGCGGCGGCGAGGCGATGAAAGCGCGAACGATGTCGGCCCGCTCGGCGAGCGATGCGAGGATCGCGGCCCGCAATGCAGGGCGGTCGATCTCGGGCGAGGCCGCGGTCACCGAGGGGTAATGCCCTGCGAGACGCGCGTTGTCGCCGCTGAGCGCGAGGGCGTGGAGCGCGCCGGCCAGGCGCAGCGGCAGGGCGTCGGCCACCGGATCGTCCGGCCAGCCGTCGACCAGCCCCGCCGTCGTTCCGCCGGCCGCAATGTCGTCGGCAAGCGCCGAGACGACCTCTGCCGTGAACGGCGAGCCGAGGTTCCTGCACCAGGCGATCTGCTGACCGAACGCCGCCAGCACCGCGTTCCGCCCCCTTTGCGCCCATGCCTCGCCCATGCCGCCCCCCCGACCGCCGCCGTGGTCCGACCGACCCTCGCCGGCCGTTCCGGCGCAGGAACGGCCTCAGTTCCGCCGCTGGGCCGTGAACCGCGCGGCCTCGGCGAGGTTCGCGGCCCGCGCGGCCGGGAAGATCGCCAGCGCCGCAACGGCATCGTCGGCCAGGGCGTCGCGGCGCTGCTTGGCGACGTCGAGCCCGAGGGCCGCCACGAGCGTCGCCTTGTTGCGTCCCGCATCCTTGCCGGCTGCCTTGCCGAGCGTGGCCGCGTCGCTCTCGGTGTCGAGGATGTCGTCCGCCACCTGGAACGCGGCGCCGAGCGCCGTGCCGTAGCGACGGAGCGCGTCGTGCTCTCCAGCCGAGGCGCGACCCAGGATCGCGCCGGCTTCGACTCCGTAGAGCAGCAGCGCACCGGTCTTCATCGACTGCATCCGGAGCACGAAGGAAGCCTCGTGCGGTGCTTCGGCCCGCTCGGCTTCGAGATCGAGCGCCTGCCCGCCCGCCATGCCGCCGAGCCCCGCCGCGCGGGCGAGCCCGAGCACCAGCGCGGCCCGCACTGCGGGATCCGGGTGGGTGGCCTCGTCCGCCATCACGTCGAACGCGTAGGTCAGCAGCGCGTCGCCGGCCAGGATCGCGGTGGCCTCGTCGAAGGCCTTGTGGTTCGTAGGCCGGCCGCGGCGCAGGTCGTCGTCGTCCATGGCGGGCAGGTCGTCGTGGATCAGCGAATAGCAGTGAATCATCTCGAGGGCGGCACCGGCCCGCAGCGGCCCATCCCCCTCGACGCCGAACAGCCGTGCCGTCTCGACCACGAGGAAGGGTCGCAGCCGCTTGCCGGCGCCGAGCGCCGAATAGCGCATGGCCTCGAGCAGACGCCCCGGCCGCACCACCTCGCCGGGCAAGGCGGCGGCGGACAGGAGACGATCGAGCGTGGCCTCGATCGCGTCCGCGACCGACTTCAGGCGACGGTCGAAGTCTTCCGGCTGCGCATCGATCGGCATCATGGGTTCCTGGACGCTCCGGCGCAGCGCCGGTCAAGCCCGGGGCTTTTGGCCGCTCCGTCCCGGGCGGTCAAGCGCGGATCCGCGTCAGGGTTGAGGCCGCCAAGACGGCGGGCGCAGGAACATCAGTTGCGTGCCGCCACTCTCCCGCCGCTCGACCAGGGTGAAGCCTGCCGGCGGCACGATCGGCGACGCGGCCGCTTCCTCGAGCACGCAGAGCGCGCCGGGCGCCAGCCAGTCGCCGTCCCGCAGCGCGCCGAGCGCAGCCTCGCCGAGGGCCTGTCCATAAGGCGGGTCCAGGAAGGCCAGATCGAAGGGCGCGGCCGCGACGTCGCCGAGCTTTGTGGCATCCCGTCGGAAGATGCGGCACAATCCCGCGACGCCGAGCGCCTCGACGTTGTCGCGGATCAAGGCCCGGGCTTCCGCACCGTCCTCGACGAAGAGCGCATGCGCCGCGCCGCGCGACAGGGCTTCTAGACCGAGCGCACCGGTTCCGGCGAAGAGGTCGATGACGCGTGCGCCCGAAACGGGATCGCCGTAGCGATGGGCCAGCACGTCGAACAACGTTTCGCGCAAGCGATCGCTCGTGGGGCGGGTTGCCGTCGCGGATGGCGTGCGCAGTGGGCGGCCCCGAAAGCGGCCGCCGACGATCCTCACGAGCGTCCGCGAGGCGGCCTGCTGCCGCCCGTCGGGCGGTCGCTGCCGGCGGGGCGGTTGCCACCGGGAGCTCTGCCGGGTCCCATCGGGCGGGCGCCGTCCGAAGGACGGTTGCGTCCCGTGGCAGGCCTTTCGCTCCCGAAACCTCCCGTCCGTCCGCCGGGCTTGCCGCTGGCTGCTTTGCTGCCGGCGGCCCGCCCGCCCGCGGGTTTACCGCCGAAGCCGCCCCCGCGAGGCTTGTCGTTGAAGCCGGTGGCGCGTTCGCCGCGGGGCTTGCCGCTGAAACCGGCCGCGCGTTCGCCACGGGGCTTGTCGCCGTAGCTGGCGCGCTCGCCACGGGGCTTGCTGCTCGGATCGGCCCCGCGTTCGCCGCGCGGCCGATCGTCGAAGCCTTTGGAGCGCTCTGCGCGAGGCTCGTGGCCCGGCCTGTTGCGGGTCGGCCTCGCCTCGGCGCCGGAACGCGGGCGCGATCCGGCGGAACCGGTCCCGCGTTCGGTATTGCCCCGGGTGTTCTGGCGCCCGGCCGCGTCGTTCTGCTTCTCGCCGGCGAACCGCCGGGCGTTGCGGGTTCCGCTGTCCGCACGTTCGCTGCCCGGGCCGACCGGGATCACGCGTTCGACCTTGACGGCGCGACCCTTGCGGTCGGCCGTGGCGCCACGCTCGATGCGCCACCGCCCCTGCTGCGCGGCCTCCTCGCGTGAGGCGCGCAGGGCCGACACGTGGGCCCGGGGCGGCGGTGGGTTCGAGCGGCTCGGGCGCGCCTCGGCCAGCGGCTCCGGCGCGGCACGCCCGCCGTGGCGCTGAGCCCGTTCCTCGACATTGTCGAGGTCGACCCCCGCTTCCGCCATGAGGCCCGGGCCGAGCTGATCGCGCAGCACGCGGCTCGGCACGGCCTCGACGGCACCCTCGGCCAAGTCGCCCAGTTGGAAGGGACCGAAGGAAATCCGGATCAGCCTCGTCACCCCGAGGCCGAGTGATTCCAGCACGCGCTTGATCTCGCGATTCTTGCCTTCGCGCAGCCCCATGGTGAGCCAGGCATTGCTGCCCTGCACTCGATCCAGCGTGGCCTCGATCCCGGCATAGTCGACGCCATCCACCGTGATGCCGCCCTTGAGGGTGTCGAGCCGCGCCTGGTCGATCTCGCCGTTGGCGCGGACCCGGTAGCGCCGCATCCAGCCGGTCGCCGGAAGTTCGAGCACGCGCGCCAGGCCGCCGTCGTTGGTCAGCAGCATCAGGCCTTCGGTGTTGATGTCGAGCCGGCCCACCGACACCACGCGCGGCAGTGCTTCTGGCAGGTGCTCGAAGATCGTCGGCCGGCCCTCCGGGTCGCGCGACGTGGTGACCAGTCCGCGCGGCTTGTGGAACATGAAGAGCCGGGTCGGCTCGCGCTCGGGTAGGGCCACGCCGTCGATGGTGATGCGATCCTCGGCCTTGACGTTGAGGGCCGGGCTGTCGATCACCGTGCCGTTCACCGCCACGCGGCCGGCGGCGATCCAGCTTTCCGCGTCGCGTCGCGAACACAGGCCGGCCCGGGCCATCACCTTGGCGATGCGGGCATCGTCCTCGCGGGGGGCCGGTTCGCCGGGCCGTTGCGCCGAAGAACGGCGCGACTCGGGGGGGCGGGTGCGCGGCTTGTCGCCCCCGCGCCCGAAGGCGGGCCGCGGCTTCGGGGACTTCGGCCGGCTCGGCGGCTTGATGGTGTCGGTCATCCGGCCGTGATAGCAGGACGCCGCGTGGAACGGGAGTATGCTTTGGCATCGGCAGCCGATGATCCGCCGGGGCGGACCGACCCGCCGGGGCGGACGGACCCGCCGGGGCGGACGGACCCGCTGGGCCTTGCCTTCGCCGAGGCTCGGGCCGCCGCGGCACGGGGCGAGGTGCCGGTCGGCGCCGTCATCGTGCGCGACGGCATGCTGTTGGCGGCGGCCGGCAACAGGACGGTCGCCGACCGCGACCCGACCGCGCATGCCGAGATGCTGGCGGTCCGGGCCGCCTGCGCGGCGGTCGGATCGGAGCGGCTCACTGGCTGCGACCTCTACGTGACGCTCGAACCCTGCGCCATGTGCGCGGCCGCCATCTCGTTCGCCCGGGTGCGGCGGCTCTATTATGCGGCCCCCGACGCCAAGGGCGGCGGCGTCGCGCACGGCGTCCGTTTCTACGCCCAGCCCACCTGCCACCATGCGCCTGACGTCTACGGCGGGCTCCGCGAGAGGGAGGCGGCCGAGATGCTGCGACGCTTCTTCCGCGGGCGCCGGGACGGCTGAAGGCTGCGCGTGCTCATAGGACGCAGCCGTGCGATGCCCGATCGATCGTTAAGCGAGGGCTTGTCGCGCCGGCCGATCCCCGACCCGGGCGGCGAGCGCAGGCGTTGACCCATGAGCCAGTCCAACAAAGCCCTGAACGATCAGGTGATCGTCATCACCGGCGCGTCGAGCGGCATCGGCCTCGCGACCGCCCGCATGGCAGCGCGACGCGGCGCCAAGATCGTGTTGGTGGCCCGCAATGCCGAGGTGCTGGCCGCCGAACAGGCCCGCCTGCAAGCCGCTGGCGGCCGCGCCATTCACGTCGTGGCGGACGTAGGGTCGCGCGAGGCCCTCGAGGGCGTGGCCCGGAGCGCCGTCGAGGCGTTCGGCGGCTTCGACACCTGGGTCAACGTCGCCGGCCTCACCATTTACGGAAACCTCTGGGACGTCGAGGACCGCGACAGCGAGCGGCTGATGCGGACCAACTTCTGGGGCACGGTCAACGGCTCGCTGGTCGCGGTCGAACACCTGAAGGACAAGGGCGGCGCCCTCGTCAACGTCGGCAGCGTCGCGTCCGATTTGGCCTTCCCGCTCCAGGGTATGTATTGCGCCAGCAAGCATGCCGTGAAGGGCTTCACGGACGCGTTGAGGATGGAACTGCTGCAGGACGGCATCCCGATCGGCGTCACCCTGATCAAGCCGACCTCGATCGACACGCCGTTGCCCCATCGTGCCCGCAACTACATGGATCGCGAGCCGACGCTGCCGCCGCCGATCTACCGCCCCGAGGAGGTGGCCGAGGCCATCCTCCACGCCGCCGTCCATCCCCGGCGCGAGATCTATGTCGGCGGCGCCGGCAAGGTCCTGTCCGACTTCAAGGCTGTGGCGCCCAACGCCTATGACGTCCTGGCTCCGGCCATATCGGCGTTCGAGCGCCGCAAGGAAAAGCCGCGCGACCCCGCCGGGGCCCTGCACGCGCCCACCGGCGGCGGGCAGACCCGGGGCGACTATCCCGGATACGTCATGAAGACCAGCGCCTATACACGGGCCGGGCTCCACCCGCTGACCACCACGATGCTGGCAGCCGGCGCGGCCGCCGCCGCGGCGCTGGTCCTCGGGCGACGTCGGCCCTGAGATGGCGATCCTGCCCTTGGCGGGGCCGGCCCGTGCGCTGATCGAGGCGCGCCGTGCCGGGCCGGCCGCAGTCCCGACGCGGCCGGCCCGCGAATTTATCCGCACGCCCGCGGGCCGATCGCTACGCTATGCCGAGGCTGGAGCGGGGCCCGACCTGTTGCTGATCCATGGCACCCTGACGACGCTCGACGACATGCGGCTCGGCCCCATGGAG
>JAABUM010006529.1_pt1 | contig 11380 bp, 11 predicted proteins | sample 5559161 | NCBI WGS metagenome assembly JAABUM01 (sample SAMN10711868, study PRJNA513369) | rock metagenome | isolation source: Antarctica rocks | place: Antarctica: Victoria Land, Siegfried Peak nord | reverse complement strand
CCTCACCTGCTGGTCGAGGTCCTCCAGGCGCTGCTTCAGGTCGTTGTTCTCCTCGACCAAACGGGCGAGCTCTTGCTCGACCATGTCGAGGAAAGCATCGACCTCGTCCTCGTTGTACCCACGCTTGCCTATGGGGGGCTTGCTGAACGCAACATTGTGCACATCAGCGGGAGTCAGCGGCATCGGAGGATCACCTCAGGCATTCTCGACAGTCCAGTGAGTTGGGTACAGCTGGCCTTACACATGCAGAGTCGCACGTCTGCTCACGATAGTGAGGCAATACCGACGTACTGCATCAGTATGCCCACCCCGAACAACAGAACCATAATCGACACATCGAGCCGGATACCCCCGATGGGGATCCTCGGGATGAGCTTGCGGAGCAGGCGAACCGGCGGATCGGTGAGGATGAACACCACCTCGAGCGCGATGGCCGTCACACCCCGCGGATGCCAGTCCCTGGCCAGGCTGCGCACGACCTCGACGACAATCCGCGCGATCAGCAACAGCCAGAACGCGAACAGCAGGTAGTAGAGGATGGTCAGGAGGACGGACACCACACCACTGTGCCTGATCTGACCGACTTCCCACCACAGCGGGGTCCCGTCGGCCCGGTGAGCTCAGGAGTGGTTGTAGAAGCCGTTCTCCACGATGTGCCGCTTGACCTCGGCCGACACGTCCACATTGGATGGCGAGAGTAGGAACACCTTGTTCGTCACCTTGTCGATCGACCCGCGCATGGCGAACGCCAGGCCGGCCGCAAAGTCGACCAGCCGCTTGGCGTCGGAGTCGCTCATCTCGGTGAGGTTCATGATCACCGGCGTTCCCTCGCGGTAACGCTCGCCGATGGTGCGCGCCTCGTTGTAGGTGCTGGGGTGCAGGGTGGTGATCTTGGCCAGGGGGTGGCCTTCTTCGGCGAATGGCTCGCTGCGCCGCGCCGTCGCCGGCCGCTCGATCCGTTCGTCCATCGCGAGCGCACCGCGCGTGGCCGGCTGGCCGGACTGTCCGACACCACGCCTGCTGCCGAGGGGTTCCAGCCGCGAGCGGGTGCGGGGAGCGTCGACTACCGGCTCGTAGCCTGCGGAGTCGTAGGAGTCGCGGCTTCCCGGTCGGGACCGCGCAGACGCCCCGGCGAACGCGGGCTCGCGACCGCGGGTTGCGTTGGGTGCTCCGGCGTAGTCGTCGGCATGACCAGCAGCGCCACTGCCGCCATTGTCGTAGCCGTCGTAACCGTCATAGTCGTCGGTGGGCACCATGCCGAAGTACGCCTTGAACTTGTGCAGGGAGCTCATGAAAACGACCTTCCGTGAGGGTGGTGGATCACGTCGAGGCTATCGGCCGCGCACCCAGCAACGCGGTACCGACACGCACGCAGGTCGACCCGTGTCGCACCGCCGCCTCAAGGTCAGTGGACATCCCGATGGACAGCTCATCGGCCTCGGGATGATGCTCACGGATACCCGCCCACAGCTCGCGTACAGCAGCGAAGGCCTCGTCGGGATCGGACCCGAGGGGCGCGACAGCCATCAGCCCACGCAGCCGAACGTGCTCGGCCGCAGCCGCACGGTCCAGCAACACATCGAACGCATCCGGTGGGCACCCGCCGCGGCTCGGATCGCCGTCGATGCTCACCTGGATGAGTACCTCCAGCTGCGTCGTACGGGTGCCGTCGGACAGTGCCGCACCTGCAGCGTTGTCCAATGCGCTCAGCAGCCGCCCGCTGTCCACTGACTCCACCCGACGCGCCCACCGCGCCACCGACCGGACCTTGTTGCGCTGCAGCCGGCCCAGCATGTGCCAGCTCGGTCTCGCGTCCGGGCGGAGGCGGGCGAGCTCGGCGACTTTCGCGGTGCCTTCCTGCTCCCGCGCCTCGCCGAAGGCCACGCAACCGAGGTCCACCAGCTGGGCGACGTCGGTGGCGGGAAAGTTCTTCGTGACGGCAAGCAGCTGGACGGAATTCGGCGGCCGCCCCGCCGCTGCGCACGCCCGGTCCAGCCGCTCCCGCACCGCGCGGAGGTTCTCGGCGATCTCGGCGGCGCGCTCGCTCACGACGGCTCGGTCCAGATCACGCCGGCCAGTCGCCCGGTCGGCGCCTGGCGCCGGTGACTGAACAACTCCGCGGACTCCATCGTGCAGCGGGGATCCTGCGCCACCGCACCGACGCCCTCGGCGAGCAGAGCACGCCGCAGACCGGCCCTGATGTCCAGCCCCGCGGTGCCGCTGCGGGTGCGGCTGGCGCTGCCAGGCACGTGGGCCTCCACGTCGTGCTGCATCTGCTCGGGCACCTCGTAGCACAGCCCACAGACCGCCGGGCCGAGCAACGCCGAGATCCGCTCGGCCCGCGCCCCGAGTGACCGCATCGCGTCCAGGGTGGTCCCGACGATCCCGATGCGGGCGCCCACTCGGCCGGCGTGAGCGGCGGCGATCACTCCCGCCTCCTCGTCGGCGAGGAGCAGGGGAACACAATCGGCAGCCACGACCACCAGCGCCAGACCCCGCTGAGCCGTCACCAGCGCGTCGGTAGCAGGCAGCGCCTTGTCCTGCGGGCCCTCGACCACCGCAACCGTGCGGCTGTGCACCTGCTCCATCCACACGAGACGCTCGGGGGGCACTCCGATCCCCTTGGCCAGCCGTTGCCGGTTGGCCGCCACCGCAGCCGGGTCGTCGCCGACGTGGTCGCCCAAGTTGAACGACGCGTACGGACCATGTGACCGACCGCCGGCACGGGTGGTGACGACCCGACGCACCCGCACCGGTCCCGGGTCACTCACCGACGCGGCGGCACTCACCGACGCATGAACGGCGGAACATCCACCTCGTCGTCGCCGTCGTCCTCCACCGGAACGGTGTGGCCGGAGCCGAACCCACCTGGACGTTGCCCGGTGCGCGGCGGCAGACCGCCAGGACCGTTCTGGGCCGCACCGTGCCCTGGCTCGCCGACCGCGCCGGCGCGCGATCCTTCGTGACGTCCACCGTCGAAAGCACTGGCCCTGGTCGGCGGCAAACCCTGGGACTGCCCGACCTCGCCGGCCTGCCCCGACGCGACGTTGCCACGCGAGCTGATCGCGGCGGGATCCATCGCCTTCCGCGCGGGAGCGTTGCTGTCGAAGCCGGCCGCGATCACGGTCACCCGCACCTCGTCGCCGAGCGAGTCGTCGATCACGGTGCCGAAAATGATGTTCGCGTCCTCGTGCGCGGCCTCCTGCACCAACGTCGCCGCCTCGTTGATCTCGAACAGACCAAGGTCCGAGCCACCCGCGATGGACAGCAGCACGCCGTGCGCACCCTCCATCGACGCCTCGAGCAACGGCGAGTTGATCGCCGTCTGCGCAGCCTGTACCGCGCGGCCGTCGCCGCGGGCCGAGCCGATGCCCATCAACGCGCTGCCCGCACCGGACATCACGCTCTTGACGTCGGCGAAGTCGACGTTGATCAGGCCAGGGGTGGTAATCAGGTCGGTGATGCCCTGCACGCCGTTGAGCAGTACCTCATCGGCGGAGCGGAACGCGTCCATCAGGCTCACGGCCGCGTCACCGAGCTGCAGCAGCCTGTCGTTGGGAATGACGATCAGGGTGTCGCAGGACTCGCGCAGCCCGGAGATGCCGTCCTCCGCCTGGCCCCCGCGACGCCTGCCCTCGAAGGAGAACGGCCGGGTGACCACACCGATCGTCAGGGCACCGAGCTTGCGCGCGATGCTCGCGACGACCGGGGCGCCCCCGGTGCCGGTGCCGCCCCCCTCGCCCGCGGTGACGAAGACCATGTCGGCCCCCTTGAGGACCTCCTCGATCTCGTCCTTGTGGTCCTCGGCGGCACGGCGACCGACCTCGGGGTCGGCCCCGGCGCCGAGCCCGCGGGTCAGCTCGCGGCCGACGTCGAGCTTCACGTCGGCATCGCTCATCAGCAGCGCCTGGGCGTCAGTGTTGATGGCGATGAATTCCACGCCCTTGAGCCCGACGTCGATCATGCGGTTGACCGCATTGACGCCGCCGCCGCCGATACCGACGACCTTGATCACGGCGAGGTAGTTGTGCGGAGGCGTCATGGTGTTGTCCTCACAGGCTTTCGCCTTCCATCGGGTGCGTGGGCTGGTGCTCGAGAACCCTCAACCTCAACCACAGGCTGAGAGTTATGTCAAGTTGTTCATCGGGGCAGACGCTATGCAGGGCGCGGCGGTGAATCCAGCAGGCGCGCCGAGAGCGGGGCGCATTTGCCCACGAGAACCGCGAGGCTCGGGACGATCGGCAGCGCGATCGGCACCTGGGACACCGGCTGAGGTCATTCAATGAGGTCAAACGCGCAATAGGGACCGCTCGATCGAGCCAGTCTGTCGTCGCCCGTGATCAGGGGCCCATCAAGGCGTTCGGCCAATGCAACGTACGCGGCGTCGTACGGGGTGATGGTGTCGCGCAACTCCCACATCCGTCCCATCAGTGGAGCTAGCGTCATCCAGAGTGACCCCCGATCGGTTTGTTCCTCAGCTGATGGTGGGCAGCCCTGGGCTGGACACGTCGTAAACCTTGCCCGGCTGAGTCAGCAGTGCGGCGAGCACGGCGCTCTTGTGCTGCAGATCCACCGACGACCCCCACAGCACCGTCCGCCCCCCAACGAGGGTGAGACGCACATCAGCCGGGGAAGCCGGGACCACCTGTTCCACCTGCGTGCGCACCGGGCCGGGCAGCGCACCCAGCACGGCGAGCGCGGCGCCCGTCAACGCATCCCGTGGGCCCGGGTTGGCCACCACCAGGCGAGGCAGACCGGGAGCCGGCGGCGCTGTGGCGAAGTCGAACCCGGTGGCGTCGAGCAGGTGCGTGCCGTCGGGCTTGTCGACGAAGACCGTGGGCACACGCTCGGTCACCGAGACGGTCAGCCCGGAGGGGTAGTGCCGATCCACCGTGGCGCGCGCCACCCGTGGCAGGGCGGCCACCCTGGCGGCCGCCGCGCCCAGGTCCACCCGCAGCAACGGGGTACCGGCGGGCACGTCCAGTGCGCCCTGCACCTGCTCCTGCGACACCGTCGACACACCACGCACCTGCACCTGGCGCACCGACATCAGGGGGGTGAACCACACGACGAGACCGACGATGACCAGCAGCACCACGGCGATCGCGGTGTAGACCTGCTGCCGCTTGGTCAGCGTCGGCCGCAGGGCAGTGCGCTTCCGCGGCGTGCGGGGGGTGCTCGGGCGGGCGGTAGCCGGACGGGCACTGCGCCGCCGGGCGGGGGTGCGGGTGGACGAGGCTCGCGTCCTGCTCGACGCACTCACTGCTGTATCCCCAGGGGGCGTTCGCGGAGGCTGCGGACGATCTCCGGGCCGAGCATGGTCACGTCGCCGGCTCCCATGGTGATCACCAGGTCGCCGATCCTCGCCAGCGCGGCAACCTCGCCGGCCACGGCGGCCAGGTGCGGCTGGTAATGCACCCGGCTGGTCACCGCCTCGGCGACGATGGCGCCACTCACTCCGGCCATGGGCTCCTCGCGGGCCGCGTACACGTCCAGCACGATCACCTCGTCGGCCAGGGACAGTGCTACCCCGAACTCGGCCGCGAAGGTCAACGTGCGCGAGTACAGGTGCGGCTGGAACACCACGATCACCCGCCCGGTGCCGTGCGTCTCCGCATCGGCCACCGCACGGGCCGCCTGCAGCACGGCCCGTACCTCGGTGGGGTGGTGTGCGTAGTCGTCATAAACCCGCACGCCTGCCTCGCGACCGATGAACTGGAACCGCCGGTGCACGCCGCCGAAGGAGGCCAGCCCGGCCAAGGTCTTCGCCGGCTCGGCCCCGACCGCCATGGCCGCGAGCAAGGCACCAAGGGAGTTCAGCGCCATGTGTTCACCCGGCACGGCGAGACGCAGCGCCCGCGGGGCCGGCTCGCCGGCCAGCAGCACCTCGCCGACTCCCCCGCCATCGGCTGAGGTCCAGCTGCGCAGCTGCGCATCGGTACCCGGCGACCTGCCGTACCTGAGCACCCGTAGCCCGGCGGTCTCGGCGCGGTCGGCCAGCGCCGCTGAGCCAGGGTCATCGGCACAGGCCACCAATACACCCGTGGAATCGATCCGCGCGATGAAGGCATCGAACACCGCGACGTAGGCCTCGATGCTGCCGAAAAAGTCCAGGTGGTCGGAGTCGACGTTGGTCACCACCACAACGGTGGGGCTGTACTCCAGCAGCGATCCGTCGCTTTCATCCGCCTCGGCAACGAACACCTCACCCGTGCCGTGGTGCGCATTTGCTCCCGACTCGTTGAGCTCACCGCCGATGGCGAACGAGGGGTCGAACCCGCAGTGCTGCAGGGTGACCACGAGCATTGATGTGGTGGACGTCTTGCCGTGGGTGCCGGCGATCAGCACGTTGCGCATGCCCCGCATCAGCGTTGCCAGTACCACGGGGCGCACGGTGATGGGGATGCCGCGCTGGCGCGCTGCGACCAGCTCGGGGTTGGTCTTGGGGATGGCTGCAGTGGTGGTGACCACCATCGTCGGCCCACCCGGAAGGAGATCCAGCGCACTCGGGTCGTGCCCGATGCGCACCTGGGCTCCCCGCGCGCGCAGCGCCAAGACGCCCCGCGACTCCTTGGCGTCGGAACCGGACACCTGGCCACCCCTGGCGAGCAGGATCCGGGCCACACCGCTCATCCCCGCGCCGCCGATACCCACCATGTGCACCCGAGCGAGCTCCGCGGGCAGGCCTGGCTCGCTCACCGGGCCACCTCCAGGACAATCTTGGCGATCTCCGCGGCGGCGCTACGGTGCCCGGCCAAGGCCGCCGCCACACCCATGGCCCGCAGACGCTCGGGGTCGCTCAGCAAGGGAACCACCACGCGCGCCACCAGCTCCGGAGTCAGCGCACTGTCGGTGACCAGTAGACCTCCGCCCGCGTCGACGACGGGGCGCGCGTTGAGCTCCTGTTCGCCGTTGCCGTGCGGCAGCGGCACGTATACGCCCGGCAGCCCCACGGCGGACACCTCGGCCACCGTCATGGCGCCTGCGCGGCAGATCACGGCGTCGGCGGCAGCGAAGGCCAGGTCCATCCGGGACAGGTACGGCACCGCAACGTAGGCGGGGACACCGGCAGGCGAGTGGACCACGACGCTGTTTCGTGGCCCATGGGCGTGTAGGACTCCGATGCCGGCGTCACCCAGAGCAGCGGCTGCACCGGACACCGCGGTGTTGATGCTCCGCGCCCCCTGCGAGCCGCCGGTGACCAGCAGCACCGGCGCCTCGGGATCCAGGCCGAAGTGGGCACGGGCCTGCGCGCGCAGTGCGGGCCGGTCCAGCGCGGTGAGGGACTCCCGCACGGGAATGCCGACAACCTCGGCGCGGCGCAACCCGCTGCCCGCGACCGCGGCGAGCACTCGACGTGCGCTGCGGGCGCCGATCTTGTTGGCAAGACCGGCGCGGGCGTTGGCCTCGTGCACCACGACGGGAACCCCGTGCGGTGGCAGCGCCGCGAGGTACGCAGGCAAGGCGACGTAGCCGCCGAATCCCACCACCACGTCGGCATCCACTGACCGCAGCACCTGCCTGGTCCGTCGGACCGAGGTGAGGACCTTGACGGGCAGCCGCAGCAGCGCGGAGTTGAGCTTGCGCGGCAGGGGGACCGGCGGAATCAGCTCCAAGGGGTAGCCCCGCTCGGGAACCAGCGTCGTCTCCAGACCCCGTGCGGTGCCCAGTGCGGTGATCCGCACGTCAGGACGCGCTGCGCGTAACGCGTCGGCCACGGCCATCGCCGGTTCTACGTGGCCCGCCGTGCCACCACCTGCGAGGACGACGGAGATCGGGTGGCGCTGGGCTGCACCAGTGCTCACCTGCGCCCTCCGCGTCCCCGTTCGGCACCTCTGCTGGTCACGCGCCGCCGCGACTGCTCGGGGCTGCGCGTGCGGGGCCCGCGGACCGGCTCACGAACCTGCCCGCGCGCGGTTGGGCGGCGTCGTTCGGGACCACGCTGCACCGACTGGTCGCCGGTCCGCACCACCCGCATCGCCGGGCGAGCCACGAAGGGCACGGGGGCAGGCAACCGGAGCAGCTTAGCGAAGCGCCCTTCTCCCCCGGTTCGCAGCGCGGCGATGGCCTGCGGCTCGTGGCGCGCTGCGTTGGCCAACAGCCCGAACACGAACATGGTCACCGCGGTGGAAGTACCACCCGATGACACCAAGGGCAAGGTCACGCCGGTGACGGGCAGCAGGCCGACGACGTAGCCGATGTTGATCACGGCCTGTCCGACCAGCCACACCGTGACCGTCGCCGTGATCAGGCGCAGAAACGGGTCGGCCGAGCGGCTCGCGATGCGCAGCCCGGTGTAGGCCAAGGTCGCGAACAGCGCCAACACCGCGGCGCAACCGATGAAGCCGAGCTCCTCACCGATGATGGCGAAGATGAAGTCGTTGTGCGCCTCCGGCAGGTAGTTCCACTTGCCCGTGCTCTGGCCCAGTCCCACCCCCCACAGACCGCCGTTGGCCAGCGAGTACTGGGCCTGCATGGCCTGGTAGCCGGCGCCCTGCGGGTCCGCTGACGGGTTGAGGAAGGAGGTGATGCGATCCGCCCGGTAGCTGGCGGACATGGCCAGGAGCAGCACCGCGCCCCCCGCCGCCAGTAGCAGGGTCACGAACAGCTTGATCGGGGCGCCGGCAAACCACAGCAACGCCATGATGACGATGCCCAAGGAGATGGTGGTGCCGAGGTCGGGTTCCAGGATGATCAGCGCCGCCACCAACAAGGCGGCCGGAATCAGCGGTATGAGCATGTGCCGCATGGAGTGCAGCTGCCCGCGCTTGACCGACAGCAGGTGCGCCCCCCAGATCGCGAACGCGACCTTGGTGGGCTCGGAGGGCTGCAGGGACAGCGGCCCGATGCGGAACCACGCGCGCGCGCCGTTGACCAGGTTGCCCACCCCGGGAATCAGCACGAGGGCCAGCAGCACGACACAGACCGCGAAGGCCGGCAGCGCGAGTCGGCGCACGGTGGCCACCGGCAGGCGCAGCGCGACGTAGAACAGCACGAGACCGGCTCCGGCGAAGAGGAGCTGCTTGGTGAACACGCTGTACGCCGAGCCGTCCTGGGAGTAGGACTCCACGCTGGACGCGGACAACACCATCACCAGTCCTAGGCCGGTGAGCAGGATCAGCAGCCCGAGCACAAGGTGAAACGATGTCAACGGCCGGGACAACCAGCTGGTCAAACGTTCTCTCGCCGAACGTGCGAGCCCGACCACGCCGCCCGTGGCGGGTTTGCGTGATCTCGACGTTCGTGGTCTGGACTCGGTGACCGTGCTCACGACGCCTGCCCTGCCGCCTGCGCCTCGGCTGCGGCGGCAAAAGCCCGGCCACGGTGCGCGTAGTCGGTGAACATGTCCATCGACGCCGCGGCCGGCGCCAACAACACCGCGTCGCCCGGGCGAGCCATCCGGGTTGCCGCAGCAACTGCCGCGCTCATGGCAGCATCTGCCGACAAGACCTCCGTCATGGGTTCATCGTCTCCCGTCGCGAGCTCGACCACGGGGATCTTCGGCGCGTGTCGGCGGAGTGCATCGGCGATCACAGCTCGGTCCCGACCGATCAGCACCACCCCGACGAGGCGGCCGGCCACGGCGCGCACCAGCTCGTCCACGGCCGCCCCCTTGAGCAGCCCACCAGCCACCCACACCACGCGGGGGTGGGCGGTGATCGAGGCCAGCGCCGCGTGTGGGTTGGTCGCCTTGGAGTCATCGATGTAGGCGACGCCGTCGTGGGTGGCCACGAGCGCGGATCGGTGCGGCCCCTGCTCCACGCTGCGCAGCCCCAGCGCGACCGAGGACGCGGCGACGCCGGCTGCCCTGGCCAGTGCGGCGGCCGCGAGCGCGTCGAGCTGGCCCGGCGGCCCGGCGGGGGTGATGTCCGCGACGGCGGCCAGGACGGTGGGCTCGACGGCGAAAGCGCGATCGACCAGGTCGCCGCCCACCATGCCGAGCTCACCCTGGGCCGGCTCGCCGAGGCGGAACCCGACCGTGCGTCCGCGACGAGGCACCCGAGCCAGGGCGGCGGCTGCGACATCGTCCATGCCCACCACCGCCACGTCGCCGCCCAGCGCGCGGGCCTTCGCTGCGGTGTACGCGAGCATGCTGCCGTGCCAGTCGAGGTGGTCATCGGCGATGTTGAGCACACAGCCGGCCGCCGGGCGCACCGACGGTGCCCAGTGCAGCTGAAAGGAGGACAGCTCCACGGCCAGGTCCGTGGCGACCGGCTGCATCACCAGGGCGTCCAGCACGGTGCGCCCGATATTGCCGCAGGCAACGCTCGCGCGACCATCGGCGCGCAGCATCGCGTCAAGCATGGTGGTCGTGGTGGTTTTCCCGTTGGTACCCGTCACCACGAGCCACCGTCGGCGCGGCCCGAACACCTCGGTCACGTCGCACCACCAGGCCAGCTCGACGTCGCCCCACACCGGAATCCCGTGCGCTGCCGCGGTACGGAGCAACGGGGCTGCGGGGCGAAAACCCGGCACGGTGACGACCATCTCCGTTCCAACCGGGGGCACCTGCAGATCGAGGTGGGTCTGGGCACCGAGCTCGGCCAGCCCCGCCAGCATGGCCGGGTTGGCGTCGGTGGCCGAGACCTCGGCGCCGAGCAGGCGCAGCGCCCGCACGATGGCCAGCCCGCTCACCCGACCCCCGGCCACCAGTACGCGGCGGCCTCGCAGCGCACGGACGTCTCCATCGGCGAGTGCGCTCACGGCCCGATCGCCGTGAGCCACTCGCTGTAGAACAGCGCCAGGCCCAGGGCACAGGACACCGCCGCCAGCAACCAGAACCGGATGATCACAGTGGTCTCAGCCCAGCCGGCCAGCTCGAAGTGATGATGAAACGGTGCCATCCGAAACACCCGGCGACGACTGGTGCGGAACACCGCGATCTGCACCACCACCGACATGGCCTCCATCACGAACAGCGCTCCCAGCACCACCAGCAGCAGCTCGGTGCTGGTCACCATGCTCAGCCCGGCGAGCAGGCCACCCAAGGCGAGCGATCCGGTGTCGCCCATGAAGATCTTGGCCGGCGCAGCGTTCCACCAGAGGAACCCGATGCAGCCACCCATCGCCGCCGCGGCGATCAGCGCGACATCCAAGGGGTCGCGCACCTGGTAGCAGCCGGCCAGCGGGCTCGTGGTGCAGGCGTTGCGGTACTGCCAGAAGCAGACAATGACATAGGTGGCCAGCACCATGGCCATCGAGCCGGCAGCCAGCCCGTCGAGGCCGTCGGTGAGGTTGACCGCGTTGGACCATGCGCTGACCAACAGGTAGCAGAACAGCACGAAGCCGACCGTGCCGAAGGAGATGGTGGCGATGTCGCGGACGAAAGACAGCTTCGCGGTGGCCGGTGTCAGCCCTGCCGAGTTGGCGAAGCGCAACG
>JAABUM010006528.1_pt1 | contig 11382 bp, 18 predicted proteins | sample 5559161 | NCBI WGS metagenome assembly JAABUM01 (sample SAMN10711868, study PRJNA513369) | rock metagenome | isolation source: Antarctica rocks | place: Antarctica: Victoria Land, Siegfried Peak nord | reverse complement strand
CCCATCTCCGCCGCGGCAGCCCCCTCCACCGCAACCGCCTCCCTCACCACCGCCGCAATCACCTCCGCAACCCCCGCCGCCGTCGCCCCTACCAGCGCCGCCACCGCAGCCACCACCCCAGCCGCCTCCTTCATCGCCGCCACAGCCGCCGCCTGCCCCGCCATCACAGCCGCTTCCGCCTGCGCAGCCGCAGCCGCCACCGCCATCTTTGCCGTCTCAGCCCTTTGCGGAAGCAACGGCGCCCCCGCCAGCGCCTGGGCCGCCATTGCCGCAAGGACCACCTGCACAGCCGGCAGCCGAGCCACCAGAGCAGCTGCCGCCGCCGCCTGCAGGGCCGCCCGCGGGGCCATCGCCTCAGCCGCTGCAGCCGCCTGCGGCACTGAGTCAGCCGCCTGCAGCGCTGGCGCAGTCACCGCCAGCAGCGCCAGCACAGGTGCGGCTGCCCTCGGCATGCCAGCACAGCCTCCAGCTGGGCCACCAGGTCAGTCAGGGCCGCCGCCGGCGGTGCCGGCGCAACTAGCAGCCAGGCCAGCGGCTCAGCCGGAGGTGCCTACTACAGGGCCGCCGCAGCCGCTGGCTGGGCTGCCACCACCTCAGCCACTGGTGCCGCCTGCACCGCCGCCGCCAGCTGATCCCGTGCCTCCGGCGGGAACACCACCGCCCGCAGTGCCTGCAGAGGCGCTGGCCGAGCCTCCGCCTCAGTCGCCGACGGTGCCTGCAGGGCTCCCGCTGCCGGGTACCCAGCTTGATCAGCGGGCGGCATCGGGCATCCTGCCGCAGCAGCAGGAGCCGCAGCTGCCTCGGGCAGCGCAAACGGCGCAGCCGCAGCAGGGTTCGGACCCTCCACCAGCCCAGCTGCTGTCAGAGCCGCCAGCGGCTGCACAGCCGGCGGCGCAGCCGGCGCCTCTGGACTCGTGGCCGCCACTGCCCTCACAGCAGCCGGCGCCGGCGCAGCCTCCGGCGACCAGCCTAGTGACTCTAAAGCCGCCGGCGCACCCAGCGTCTCCAGGTTCGCGGCCGCCGCTGCCATCGCAGCGGGCGGCGCCGGCACAGCCTCTGGGCGCCAACCAGCGTGCTCAGCAGCTGCCGCCCGATCCGACCAGTGATGGATCGCAGCCGGCAACGTCAGACGCGCTGCGCCGGTCGCAGCCGGCCTCTAGTCCCGGCGAAGCCTCTGACGCGCCGGCGTTGCCTGGCCTGGAGGCGCCGCCGGCGCTGCAGCCGGGTGCTCCTGCGACGCCGGCGGCGCCCACAGCTTCCTCGACCCAGCCGCCCGCACCGCCCGCGTCACCCGCAGGTGAGGGTTTGTCCTGTGGCGCTTTATCTGTATCAATTTTGGAGACGTCGGGTTCTGAGATTTGTTTTGGGCTTGTATGGTTGTTTTGGGCTTTTATGGGTCCCTCAACTTGAACACAATGGTTTGTATGCATGCTGCATGGATGTTTCGACGTCCTGGAGTTGCACTGCCAGACTGAATGAAATCCGTGCTGCAGGGGGTGCTCCGCCGGCCGCGCCGCAGCCGCCGAGGCTGTCGACGCACCATCTGCGCGAGGCGCTCGGGCGCCACGCACATCACGCTGCCGCCGCGTTCCCGGGTGCCGCTGTCCCGCCGCCGTCTGCGGCAGGCTCGGTGGGCGCCGCCCCCGCCGCTGCACCCGGCAATGATGCTGCGCCGCCAGGGCCACCAGCGCCGGCGGCGGTGCCGGCAGCGGCAGACCCAGCGGCAGACCCAGCGGCAGGGCCAGGGGCGCCGCCAGCATCCCGCCAGGATGCTCCTCCAGTGCCTGGGCAGCCAGAGCCGCCTGCCGTAGCGGAGCCCCCGGCAGCGGTAGAGCCGGGGCCGCCGCCAGCAACCCGTCCGGATGCTCCTGCAGTGCCTGAGCCCCGTGATCCGCCCATGTCAGCGGCGCCGCTGGCAGCGGCAGAGCCAGGGGCGCCGCAGGCACCACTCCCGGAGGCTCGTGCGCTGACGGCGGCGCACGAACCTCCAGCGACCCAGCAGCCCGCAGCGCCAGCAGGTGAGCCGCAAGACGAAGTTCCGCTTGCCAACTGCGTGGATGTCGAATGTCTTGTAAGCTTGCGGCCAGCCATTCGTGTGCGTGCAACTTGACGGGCTCGGCCTGCTGTTTTGCACTGCAATATGTCACTGGCGATAGTGGTGTCCGCAGGCGATGCGGGACCGCCGCAGCCGCCGAGGCTGGCGACGCACCATCTGCGAGAGGCCCTGGGGCGCCACGCTCACGCTGCCGCCGCGCCCCTGGGTGTCGCTGGCCCACCGCCGCCTGCAGCGGACATATCATCAGACGCTGTCTGGGCCGCCTCCGCCCCGCAGTTGGATCAGATCGCACCTCTGCCAGTCATTTCTTTGCCGATCACCCCGCCCCGTCCGCGTAATGGGCCGCCGGCTGCGCCAGGGCCGGTCTCTCAGCCGGCCACTCCGACGGTACGGCTTTTGGCAGAACTGCCGCCGCAGCCGCAGCCGGCGGTGCCGCCTCCACTTTTGCCGCCTCAGTCACCGCCAGGGAGTGCGGATACCGAGGCTCGGCTCGACGATTTTGGTGCCGGCGTCGCCGCTGCCTCTGCCCTGCTGCGCACTGCAGCAGAAAGTGCGCTGCCGGAAGCACTCACAACGGAAGCACTGCTGGCCGCGCATCATCAGCGCTCGGCTCTGCCTGGCCAGGGCTGACGGCGGCATGACCTGTCCCACGACATATACCTTGCATTGTTATTTACTTGTCAATTCTTTCGCGGATTTCGTTTTTGCGTTTACAACAAGTATGGGCTCACTCATTTTTTGAAGTTTTGAAGTTTTGTGCATGCATGGGAACACCAAACTGTTTTGTGATGCTGTACTGGACTGTGTGTGCGCGCTATGGTGAACAGAGTTACATGAGCGATTGTGTGGTAGGTATGTAGACAGAAACACATGTTGTGCTGTGTAATAGAGTGTGGCACAGTGATTGCTTTGATATGTCTTGTGGTATTGGCAAGCTTTCGTTTTCTAAACCTTCAAGGTCTGTTTTATGGCTGCTGTGAAACTCTCCACCAAACACGTGCGCAGGCAAGGGGGATCTCCCTTGCGTAGGGGAACGGCACTTACCCTGTGGACTGTTCTAGACCATGTTAGACTTTGGCAATTTCACCGTCGCACGGTGCACAGCATGTCTGCCACTGCAGCACCCGAATCGCGATCATCTACCAACATCACTGCCGCTCGCAAGCAGCAGGCGTTCAAATTGCACTACCGCCACCGCCGCCCTCAAAATTGACCAGCATAGCCCGCCAGTCGCTGCCATGCCGACCACCGAAAGGTCTGCCTCCTCAGCAAGCAGCGTGCTCTGGCTGCCTCCCACAAGTTCCTCGGCTCAGTCCTCTACCCTCATTTGTGTACATACAGATGTTCGTCTCAGGTCCGCCGCACACCTACTGACATGCTCGAAGCTACCTAGTGAACATGCCGCTCGCATGTCGCGCCAACTCTGCTCTGCCTCCTCCGAAATCATCTAGACAGTTCCACTCGACAGCAGTTCCCTGAGTTTCGCCCTTGAGCCACGCCCTCAACGTGCGGCCCATCTCCCCGCCGCCGCCTCTTGAGCAGCGGCGAGGCATGCGGGCTGCCTGATGATTATTATGCATCCACCCGTCCTCGGTAATGGCTCGGCGGAAAGAATAGGGGGCGGCTCCGCTGCTCTCCATAGGTTTCGATGTCAGTTTTCGTTCTCAGTAAAAGGCGTAAGGGCGCGAGGCCGCTCCCGCGGCGCCCAGAGCGCCGGTGCTGCCAGACAGCATCGCCGCCTGCGCCGGCATGTCGCTGTCGCCCCGGCCCCTGCGCCGCAGCAATTGCGACGCTGAAACCGATTGGGTCGCAATGCTGCATGTGCCGAGGCATCTGCCGGAATGCATCACATCGCAACAGCATGCCACACAACCAGATGAAGCACCTAGCAGTGGTTGTGCATCGCATTTTTTTGTCAAAAAGACAAAAAACCAAAAATTCCAATCACAGGAAACGTGCAAGCGACAGGAACAGCAAGAAGGAAAGAGAGAGCAGGAAACCGAACAGGTAAACGAAGAAAAGGAAAGGCGCACCGCTGGTCTTGGGAGAGGCGGGCAGGGAGGGCTCGTAACAGCAGGAAGGGATTTCCGATCAATCGGGGGAAGGATAGGAGAAAAGGCAGAAAGCAAAGACAGAAAAGTGGCGCACTGCTGCTCGTGGGAGAAGGCGGGCAGGGAGTAGCCAGCGCACGGCAAATCCTGAACAGGCTATGTTCAATTGTCAACAGAGAACTTCAAATAGTAAACAAGAATGAAGCGCACCGCTGGTCGTGGGAGAAGGCGGGCAGGGAGTAGCCCGCCTGCAGCTCGGTCAGCGTCTCGCAGATGATGACGAACAGCCCGTGTCGGGCCTTGATGGTGCGCCCCTGGTCCACGCCTGCGCCGGCCATTCATCAATCAGATGAGGCGGAAACTGAGAGAATTTTCGGTACATATGTTCATGCGCCCCTGGTCGACGCCTGCAGTGCAGCGGAACATCAGCAGGGTCTGTAACATGCGTGGCGGTAGGGCTGATCAACTCTGGGGTTTGAGCACACCTGCACACCTAGTGCAGGGCATACGCATGACGGGTGTACTCGGGTGGGATGCCGAGTCGGAATCTTCAAGCGCAGATCCACGTGCATAGTCTAGCGCGGCATCAGAGGTGAAGGCGTCGCAGGGGCCGCACCGTTGTGGGTGAACTCGAAGAAGACGCCCAGCTGGATCTTCATGGGGTCGCCGCTGGAGATGTTCATCGCGGAGAATTCGCCGCTGAACTCGCCGGGGAAGGTGGTCAGGTGCTCCCGGATGCGCTCGTTCAGCTCCTCGAATACGGAACCGGGTGTGCCGATGTCCAGGAACATCTGCGCAAACATGTCACATGTTGGTATGTCAGCTGAAGTATGGGTTAAAACAAGATGCGCGGATGCGCTCGCTGAGCTCCTCGACCACGGAACCCGGCGTCTCGATGTCCAAGGACATATGCGCAGTAATAAGTTTTCAGAGTTGATATGCATCACTGAATTGATTCGGTCTAGGCAGAGAAACGAGTTGCGGCGGCACTTGGTGGGGTGGGGCGATTGCTCGGTGGAGGAAAAGTTGAAGAGCGCCGGCCAAGGCTGGTCCGCATCGCACCTTGAAGAACTCCCACTTGTTGTCGGAGCGCGACAGGTTGATCAGCGGGTTCATGTTCAGCACCGAGTTGGGGTACTGCAGAAAAGCACACACGACGCGCTCAGTCCTGCAACAGTGTGTCTCCTTGTTGCGTCTGCATAAGCAAGTCTGTCTCGTGGTTCGACCAGCACCGTGCAAGCTCAGCTGACAAGCACACAGGCGTTTGAGTACGGGGCAGGACGGCAAGGAGGGGTGCGCACGTAGACGCAGGCGCCGTCCCAGCGCTTGACCTTGGTGTTGAGCAGCATGATCTCCTCCACCTGTACAACGCAGAATAAGGCACTTGCTTGCTTGGTATACAAGCTTAGCTTCCGAACAATTTGGTGTTTGATATATGTGGAACAGCATGATCTCCTCCATGTGTCAAAGGGGCAACAGATTTTGGTTCGTCGACGAGGACGCGCAGTATTGATTGTCGCGGAGCGAACCTTGCTGTACTGTGCGCCGTCGCCGGCGTGCAAGGGAATTGAAGAAAGGAATTATGAGAGTTGAGGACGTGTTTGGAGAAGTTGACATTACCTAGCTGTACCGGGTGCCGTCCTTGGCGTTGGGAGGGGTCGGTGACGAGCAGCGCGTCGCCGGCGTCTAAGAAATATACACCTAAGATTTGTTTCAGAGCGTACCTTGCTGTGCTGGGCGCCGTCATTGGCGTTACTGGGGTCCGTAACGAGCAGCGCGTCGCCGACGTCCAAGGGGTGCACCACCAAAACTTCTTGGGTGTGGAGAACAATACGTTTAGGAAGCGCACCTTGCTGTACTGGGCGCCGTCTTTGGCGTTGGAGGGGTCCGTAACGAGCAGCGCGTCGCCTACGTCGAAGGGGTGCACCACGAAGAGAAAGACGACGGACTCGAAGATGTTGCGGATGGAGTTGCCGAAGATGAAGGACAGCCCCAGCAGCACCGACGACACCGTCAGCCACACCTTGCTCACGTTCACCTGCGCAGGGCAATAATGATGATCAGAGATAGGTATTCGATGATGTATGCGAGTGCCCGGCGTCGACGACTCCGTCAGCCACGCCCTGGTTCATGTGCACCTGCCCGAAGCACCTGCGGGAATGAATAAGATATTGAAACAATCTAGAATAACTAAAGAAACTGAAACAACTAGCAACTAAAGTAGAGCCAAAGGAGAGCGGCGTCGACGACGCTGTCAGCCACACCTTGTGCACGATCACCTAGGCACGGGAAAGCGGATCGGGACACACTGTCACAAGTGTGAAGGTCAGAGCGCAGTGCTTCTTCAGGCCTCGGTGCAAGTGACGCCTCCCATGCTGTGACGGCTACAAGTGAGGGACAGTCAAGGCGAGTGGAGCGTTTCAAGGTGACTCCCAGCAGCTGCTGTCAAGCAGCTGACTGAAATAATTTCCCAAGATCCTGCTCGGTCTCATCGGCGCACCTCGCTTTGCAGGCCGAGCAAGATGTGCATGCCTGACAAACCAAGGGCACGCGGACGCACCCGGAAGATGAGGAGGTAGAAGAAGACGAATGTGATGTGGACGGTGACGCCGATGAGGATCTCCAGCCGCCCGATGACGGTCTTGGTGTCTTTCAGCGTCGCCGCCAGGTTGCGCCTCTCCCGGTACACCTGGATGACCGCGTCGCGCGTGTTGTGCAGCGTCACCTGCGGCATTGTAGAACGTAGTTAAAACCGAGTGGAGATCAGTGAACGGAATGAATGAGACTGGCAAAAGCTGTGCCCCATCCATTGTGGGACGGTCCGCCAAAACCATTATGCACGCCTGGAAGGTTGGACATCTCAACGCCGCCTGGATGCGCACACATTCCTTCTCAGCATCCAGTCTTGGCCCGCCGACCCTTGTCGGTCCTCGGTCCATGCGGCCATGTTCTGAAGCACATCCCGCCGCAACCTGCTGAGGAGCGGTCAACATCCTAACAAAAAGCGCACCTTGCCGTCGGAGTCAACGTCCAGCATCTCGAAGGCCTTGGCCGCCTTCTTGGCCGGCAGGAAGTGCTCCAGGTCCTCCTTGATGATGTAGTTCCTGGATTGCAGCAGTTTTAAAGTTGAGAAATCAGGGCTTTCAGATTTCAAGGGTTTGGGATTTCACGAGAGCACACCCAGGCCGCATGTCCAGGCCGCACACAGGCCACATGCATGCATGCAGCTTCGCAGGTGTCCAATAAGAGCCATGCAGCGTGCTTTCAGTGCGCATTGTATTCTGTGTTTCTGAGCGCTTGTCAGTGTGCGTGTTGGGCAGGCTGGCACCAGGCCACCGGTAACAGGGCGGAGCAGGACAGGTGGGTCAGGTTTGAAGATTTTATAGGGCACCTGTCGAAGTAAGGCTTGATATTCCAAAACAAATAAAAAGCGAGCTTCCGGGCCTCGGCCTTGCTGCTCAGCTCCGTGCCGCCCGCCGCTCCAATCTCCTCCGTTAGCGTCACCTGCAGGACACATTTCCAGAGCCATAAGAGACCATATCACTCAGCTGTCAGCTTGCACAGTTTGATCGTGTCAACTGCATGTGCAACGCTGTGGCATGCTGGCACGAGCATGCGGCGGTGCACGAAAGCCGGTGCGCTAGCCGTGCGCTCCGGCGACTGTGTACCGAACCAGAATGACACAACCGGCTTTGCCGGGCATGGCGGGTCTGTCTGATCACATCAGTGGAGAGCAAAGCGCAATGGCAAGGCAGCCGCAGCACCTTGAGCTTGTTGTTGCGGATGTGGCGCTCCACCTTGTGCAGCTTCATGACGATGTCCAGCTCAGAGGAGGCGCCCCCCGGCAGGCTGATCGTGTGCGCCATTCCCTCCTGCGGCCGCAGATTCGAGGGAATTGATTTGGCCTTCAACTTTGAAGTCGCACAGATGCATGCTGCTGCCGCCCAGTGGGCTGATCGTCTGGGCACCACAATCCCGCTGTCGCAAAATCACTGGTCTGCAGGACTGGAGTGGTCCGTGGCTGCGCCGTATTCGACAGAGTCCTCGCCCAAGTGAACGAGTCTGCTGCATCTGCTGCTGCTGCTGCCGCTGCATCTGCTGCATCTGCTGCATCTGCACATGTATTTGCTGGATCTGCCAGGCTTGGATGCACTCTCCGCTGCCGCATTGTTTGCATACATCATGTCCGAGAGGCCTGGAGTCACGGGCAGATGCATGCTGTATGAACAGGTAAACAATCGTTGTTAACAGCAGCTACCTTGTCGTCGCCTTTTTCGGACTTTGCCTTGTCCTTGGCAGCCTTGCCGGTGGCCCTGGAGTTGGGCGTGCGGCTGGGCGTCACGCTCTGCGGGGCACCAGGATTCAAGTTTTGATGAGGTGTAGGTACTGCTATACGAAATAAGGAATTGGTGAAGCCGAAAATCGGACGAGCGTCACTCGTCCTGGCATAGCCAGGTGCCAACAGCGCCGCAGCAGTGACATGCTGCTGCACATTGAGCATGAACAGTCCGTCAACCGGCTGGGTGTTGAGGTGTTCGTCAGGTCTGCATGCAGGCGCTGCTGCTGCAGATTATGGGGGAAAGCAGCGCAAACTTCGCACCGGGCTCGGGTCTATGCGCCGGCCGGACAACACAGATTTGAGGGACTTGTGGGTGCCCGCCTTTGGCGTGGCGCCTGCGGCCACCGGCGTCATGCCGCCCGCCTGCAGCTCGCACGATTTTTTTTTGGTGAACTATCGATTTGCAGCAAATAGTATAGCGATGGTCGCGGTCCACTTCAAGTAAAATCCGGACACTGGCGAGGAGTCTTGAAAATGAAAAATTTAGTCAACTACCAGTAGCAAACCCATTTTACTCATATCTTTAGCTAAACAGATAATCTGTTTGATAAAAAAAAAGCGACGAAACCTTTCTTTGATATGATAAATTTAGCAGTTGGTTTGATTCCAAATTAAACCAACTATGTAATTTTTGATTCTTCGCATGTGAAATGTTACTGATCTTGAATTATCAGCGTCTGTCGGTTTTTTGCGGGTTCACTGTCTTCTCGAGCAGGGCCATGTGCGACGCACACAGAGATTTATCCGCACTGACTCAGCTGAGGCGTTGGGAGCGGCAAGCATGCACATGAGCATGCAGACTGGAGATGTTCAGAGGCGCCGCCGTGACAGGAGGCCGAAAAGCTTGTAAACTCACCATGGAGGCGGGCATCTTGGGCGGCGTAGGCAGGTGCGAGTGCTGCGAGCGACTGAGCCGCGACAGCAGCTCACCCTCGTCCTCCTCCACGATCTTGGATGACAGCTGCACATGGAATGAACCAACTTTCAATCCGATCGAATACGATGGCATGTGGACTTCCACTGCAAGCATCTGCCCTCAACGATCCTGCTTTGCTCTATGAGGTACAATGGCGCTGTATTCACATCTGCCATATATGGCAGATGTGAATATGTTTCCCCAGTCATTTGCATTCTGAGGTAGCTGACGCAATCAGTATTTGGAAAGTTATTTGGAAGGCACCTTGTGCAGCGTGCGCTTGGTGACCTCTGGCAGCTCGCAGGGCGCCGTCTGCACGTGCTGCAGGCCGCCGCCGGCACGGCTGCCGGCGGCGGTCCGCCGCAGGCGTGCCGGGCGCAGCTGCATGCATAATAGGCTATGTCAGATACTCGTACATGTGTGTGGATTTTGGTGAGGGTGTTATGCTTTGGTTAGGGAATGGACTCTGTCCGCCTTGGTGCATGCAGACTGCCATCTGCTTGCTCGGCGAGCGCGAAACGCACGCATACGTGCACGCATGCAGTTAGCACACGAGCCCCTGTCCCGCCTGCATCCGAAACGCGTCAGGGCATTCACAATTGAAAGGAATGAATAACGGAAAACGCACCGCGCGGGCGACGACGCCAATTGCGGCATTGTGCTTGGAGACGCGGCGCTCCAGGCGCAGTGACTGAAGCTGATCCGCATCCAGGTCCCTCATCTCGGCGGATGCCGCGCCGCCCAGGGCGCCGGAGCGCCCCTGCTCCAGCAGCGTGTCATCGATGCGGTCCTCCTGCCTCGGCTGCGACAGCGCCGCCAAAAACGCTTCCTGCAGGGGGGGATATCGTGCCTTAGTGCAGAAACATTTCGGCAAATGTCCTTCTGGCAGTTGTCATGCGGTCCTCCTGCCGTGGCCATGAGATCGCCGCCAGATCTGCTCCCTGCAGGGTCGTCAGGAGAGTCGTATTTGGTCAGGAATTGTGTCAGGAAGCAAGTGTCCAGCAGCGCGTCGTCTATGCGGTCCTCCTGCCGCGGCTGCGACAGCTCCGCCAGGAACGCCTCCTGCAGGATTTGAGGAGGTAGGTGAATACAACATCTGGTTGTCCAAGTTGTGCAGCGTGTTGCCAAGGTGTCGACAGTGCCGCCAGGAACGCTTCTTGCAGGTGCAGGGGTTGCACCCTTCAGACCTGCGTCTTTCGAATTACAGCTCCGCAAAGGAAAGAGCCCTGTTTCGCAGTTGCCTCGGAGAGCATCATATGCCTTAGTGATGCTGGTTGAACTCTGTCGCGCTCCAAGAGAGTTTCCAGGAGCGCACCTTCTCCAGCGCCTGCTTCATCTTGGCAAAGTGCGCCTCCTTGTGGAAGTGGCTGGACACCGCGCGCGCGATGATGGTCTTCAGCACCATGGCGAACCAGAACAGCGTGAGGCACCCCAGCAGCTGCGTGCGGTACACATCCGGGGTCAGTGGACAGCACCGTGGCAAACCACAGCACCGTGATGTACCCCAGCAGCTGTGTGCGGCACGCAACACATCCACGATTTGTCAGAAATTGCAATGCGTGCAGCCACAAGAAGGTGCAGTGGACAGCGTGCATGCAAGCATGACGATAAAACATTTGACACATGGGCGGTGCAATTGCCTGCAGAAGACGGAATGATGAAGCAAGCTTACAGGACGACATTTTGGACGCACCCGCAGGAAGGTGTAGTAGATGGTGTGCACGCCGGCGGCGCGGTCAGACACGGGGCCGAAAAGCGCCGCAAAGACGGGCAGCCACATCGCCACCCGCAGCATGCGCCCCAGGTCTTTCTGCAGTCATTCCGAGAAGCAATATCCGTCAGCCGCATGGTCCGCGGTGACGGTGTTTCGCAGTGCGGCGGGTGCCGGAAAAATGCAGTGGGTGCTGATCGATCAGGTCCCTAGGCAAGGCACTCCATCGACTGCAAAGCCACGGCATGGGTTGAGAGCTGCAGTGCGAGAGTCATCGGCACAACACAGGAGGGGGCCGGCGCTCAGAGA
>JAABUM010006527.1_pt1 | contig 11385 bp, 12 predicted proteins | sample 5559161 | NCBI WGS metagenome assembly JAABUM01 (sample SAMN10711868, study PRJNA513369) | rock metagenome | isolation source: Antarctica rocks | place: Antarctica: Victoria Land, Siegfried Peak nord | reverse complement strand
GAGCACCACATGCCCGTCGAGAACGTCGTTCACCGTCGTCGTCGCAGCCATGACCACCAGCCTGACCGCACCCGACAACCCAGACCAGCCCCCACCTGGGCGGTCAGAGGCGCAGCCTCACTGGGAAACTGCCAATCATGTCCGGTAAACGACCTTCACTGGGCCGGCAGCGATGTGGCGCGCCGGCCTGCTGCAGTCAGGGGCGCCGGGACGCCGACTCAGCGAGCTCCTTGATCCCTTCGCAGGTGCGCAGCATGTTCGCACGGTGCTCATTGAGCCGGCGGGAGATGATGCGGCGCTCCTTGGCGGGCATCTGCTCGATCGCTGGCGACAGGCCCGAGCGGCCGGGCCCGATCTGCATCCACTGCGTCAGCCGGGTCCGCCCGTCCGCGAGCGGGTCGAGGGTGAATCGCCAGAGCGCGGACGGCTCGGCGGGATCGGTCACGGCGTAGCAGAACCGACGACCCGGCTCCAGCTCGGTCACGGTGCTGGTCGTCTTCCACGGTCCCAGCGCCTCGTGCGCGTTTCGCCCGAGGAAGCGTGCCCCGACCGCAGGCGGGTCGAGCCAGTCGGCGCCGCGGAACTCGGTGCTGAAGCGGGCAGGCAGGTCGAGGTCGACCACCAGTGGCCAGACGGCCTCGGGCGGTGCATCGACGTTGACCGAGACCTCGGTGGTCGGCCGGTCGGCGTACAGCGGGCCCTCGTCGTCCGGCACGGCCTCTCCCTCCAGTCGAGCCCCGGACGCTAGAGGACAGGGTTCGCTGATGCAACTGAGTACGGTGACCGTCCGCCCGCGACCTGGGCGCCCCGGAGGAGGCAGCGTGCGCACGAGCATCCAGATCGCCGCCGAGGTGGCCCCGTGGCCCGACCTCGTCTCGTACGTCGTTGAGGCCGAGGCGCTCGGCCTGGACATGGCCTTCGTTGCCGAGTCCTGGGGCTGCGACAGCGTCACGCCGATCGCATACCTGGCCGCCCGCACCGAGCGGATCCGCTTCGGCACCGGTGTGCTGCAGGTCGGCACCCGGAGCCCCGCCATGATCGCCATGACCGCGCTGACGCTCGACACGCTGACCGGGGGGCGGTTCGTGCTCGGCCTGGGCTCCTCCGGGCCCGGGGTCATCGAGGGGCTGCACGGCGCGGTCTTCGACCGGCCGCTCACCCGCGTGCGGGAGACCCTGAAGGTGGTCCGCGAGGCCTTCGCCGGCGAGCGGCTCGAACTGCACGGGCAGGCCGTCGAGGTACCCCGCGCCGGCGGCGAAGGCCGGCCGATGCGCATCAACCAGCACCCGAGGCCGGACCTCCCGGTCTACCTGGCCGCGCTGCTGCCCGGCATGCTCGAGCTCACCGGCGCCACCGCCCAGGGCTGGCTCGGCACCAGCTTCGTCCCGGAAGGTGCGGACGCCTACTTCGCCCCGCTGCGCCGCGGCGCGCAGGGTGCCGGACGGTCGCTGGCCGACCTCGACATCTGCCAGGCCGCGGAGATCGCGTTCGGCGACGACGTCGAGCAGATGGTGGCCACACGCAAGCCCGGCCTCGCCTTCAGCCTCGGCGGGATGGGCACCGCCACCACCAACTTCTACAACCAGGCGTACGCGCGGCAGGGCTACGACGAGGTCGCCCGCGACGTCCAGTCGCTGTGGCAGCAGGGCCGGCGGGACGAGGCGGCGCGCCTCGTCCCCGACGAGATGGTGCTGGCCACCACGCTAATCGGGACCCGAGAGATGGTTGCCGACCGGCTGCGTGCTTGGGCGGCGACCGGCGTGACGAACGTGCGCATGTATCCGGCGGGCGACACCCTGGCCGACAAGCTGGCGACGCTCGGCCAGGCCCTCGACCTGGTGCGCGAGCTGTTCGCCGGCGAGGAGCCCGCGACCAACGACCGGCCCGTCGCCCCGACTGCCGTGCCCGGCGCCGTCTGGGGCGCGCCCCGCCGCGGTGCCTGAGCCCGCCAACCGGTCGCGGGCCCCGCCCAGGGGCGGGCACGCCCAGCGACAGGTCCGGAGCGACCACCGGGCTCACCGCAGGTCGTGCAGACCAGCTCCGCACGCAGCCGGTGCTCGTCGCCGCTTGACCCCACGACCGACCAGACCTGGCAGTCCAGCGCCTGCATCATCTGCGAGTGCAACTGCGGCATCTGCGGCGCGTTCGAGCGAACGATTCGGGTCGGTCGCCTGGTCCCCGGGCATCATCGTGCGCGTCACCAGCGCCGACCTGAAGGATCTGCATCCGAACGTTGCTCGGGCATCCTTACCCGCGGCCCGAACGGGGACGGCTGGGGATCTGGACCCGGCGGAGATGATCAGCGGGTGGGAGAGTTTCGCTGCCATACGCCGGGGCGTTGCCTGGTCGCGTTGCGGAAGAACACCGAAAAGCTGGAAGCGTCGAGGAAGCCGAGTTCGGAGGCGCATCTGGCGGCGGTGAGCCGGTCGTGCGCGAGTAGCCGTTTGGCTTCGAGAACGATGCGGTCGGTGATGTAGGTCTTCGCTGTCTGGCCTGTGACCTGCTGAACGGCTCTCGAGAGCGTGCGCGGTGCATAGCCCAGGGCCCGTGCGTAGTAGCCGGCGTCGTGGTGGACGCGGAAGTGGGCCTCGACGCTCGAGCGGAACAGGCGGAACGTCGTGTTCTCGGAGCGAGCCCCAACATGGGGCCGCCTCAGCCGGGCGATGAGTGTCGACACCAGGATCTCGGGCAGCTCCGTCGTCGGACCGGTCAGCGCAACAGATGCCTCGAGCCGAAGGTGCTCCATCGCGGCCGCAACGAACCGCCACTCGTCGACCGGGATGCTCCATCCCGCGACGAGATCCGGAGTTGCGACGAGTTCACGGGTTGCGTGCGTGACCGGGGCGGTCGGGATAAACAGCACGAGATGCCCTGCCACGTCTGCCATCTCCTCCCACCGGTGCACGGCACCGGGTGCGATCCACACCGCGCACCGCTCGGTGAGCGGATAGCTCGCGAAGTCGATCGAGACCGACCCGTGCCCGGCGTCGATGACGGCGAGGACGTGGAAGTCAGCACGCTGTGTGCCGCCGTCGTTGAGGGTGCGGAGGCGGTCGAACGTCATCACCTCGACAGCCGTCGCGGTCCCATCCACGGGTTGGTAGGTCATCTGCCGGATGCGGCCACACGTCCACTTTTCACAATCTGCCGTCCACTCGGGCCGATGCACCGGAATGTCCTGCCGCGATGCAATGGGCACGAAGGAGGGCCGCCCAGAACACGATCAAAGGAGTGATCATGCACGCGACCGATCAGCACATCCTGCCCGCTTACGACCACCGCCTCGGGACGGGACCCACTCTGGTCTTCCTCCACTACTGGGGTGGTTCCGCCCGCACCTGGGACCTCGTCACCGACCGCCTCGCCGACCGCGACGTCCTCACCATCGATTTCCGCGGGTGGAGCCGTTCCAGCGACCTCCCCGGCCCGTACACGCTGCGCCAGCTCGCCGACGACACGCTCGCCGTGCTCGGCGACGCCGGCGTTAGCGACTGCGTGCTCATCGGTCACTCGATGGGCGGCAAGGTCGCGCAGCTCATCGCCGCGACCCGCCCCACCGGCATCCGCGGACTCGTTCTGGTCGGATCCGGGCCGGCCAAGCCGGCGGCGGAGATCACACCCGAGTACCAGGAAGGACTCTCCCACGCCTACGACAGCGACGAGTCGACGGCGGGAGCACGCGACCATATCCTCACCGCGACTCCGCTTTCCGACGAACTCAAGGCACAGATCGCGACGGACTCCCGTTCGAGCGCCGACGCCGCCCGCAGCGAGTGGCCGCTGCGCGGCATCGCGGAGGACGTCTCGGAGCACACGCAGATGGTGAACGTCCCGACCCTCGTCATCGCTGGCGAGAACGACCACGTCGAGCCCGTGGAGGTGCTGCGTCACAATCTGGTCCCGTACCTCTCGGGTGCGGAGTTCATGGTGATCCCGAGCACGGGGCATCTGATTCCCCTGGAGGCTCCGGCAGAGCTGGCTGACGCAATCTCCGCCTTCTCGCCGACCGCCTGACCGCTTCCACCGCGTTGCACACGGCCGGTCGGAGCAGGCACCGCCCCCGTGCTCCATCGGCCGCGCACGCTTCATCCGGCAACAGCGGAGGGCAGGACCATGACAGCACCAACCACCCGCGCCTAGATTCCCCACCCTCGCCGAGCCCGGACGGTGCTCACTGTCCTGGCGCTCATACGCTGTTCGGGGCCGCCCTCCCATTGACGGTGAACACGGTGACGTCGCGACCGGTGGTAGCGCTGCTCCAGCCGACCTCCGACGGCACCGCGGTGAGACTGCGACCTGGCTGAGCGATGCGCGCGGGCACCCGAGCCTTTTCGGTCAGCGCAGACCGACAGCCAGAGGCAGGCTCATCGTGAGGGTGGCCGATGATCGAGCCATCGCCCTTCTCGGCGATTCAGCGTGATCGGGTCGATGCTGGCCGGCGGCGACTCGATCGACGACGTCGCGGTGCTGCGCGCCGGCGCCGCCTGCGAGGTGTTCGACGTGGGGCGGGCGCCGTCGACAGTCGGGTCGGGGCTCGGGTGCACAAGTGGTCCAACGTCCGGCAGCTCGACGCGGTCAGCCGGGAGCTGCTGGTCCGGCTCTGGGCGGCCGGCGCCGGGCCGGCCGACCAGAGCGCGCCGCTGACCACGTCGACGTCGGCTCTCGGAGGGCCACTACCTGGTGCTGGACGGCCAGGCGACCGTGGCCGACCTGACGCGCTGCTCGTGTAGCGGAACTAGTGTCCGGAACTTATCGGTCGTGATCCTGATCGTGATCGGGGCGGAGTTGGACGTTCGTCGTCAGGTCCGGGTCCTGGCGCAGCTGCTCGGCTATGCGTGGGTGTCGACGATCCAGCAGAACCCGGACCTGCAGGTCGACGAGCTGACCCGGGCCCGGTGCTGCAAGGTCTGGACCGACCGGGCGTCGGGGGCGTTGGACCGACGACCGCAGCTCGACGAGGTCCTGGAGCAGCTACGGCCGGGGGACACGCTCGTGGTGCGGCGGCCGGACCAACAGACCAAGGGGTAGTCCAGGCCGTTCGGCGTATGGGACATGGGCTGCAAGCCGTGACGCGCAGAACGCGTAATTCGCTCAGACGGTCCCGGGCGCCGCGAATCGGTAGAAGAGCAGACCGACACCAGCGTCTTTGACGATCGACATGAGGATGTCGGCGAATGCTTCCTGTGTTGCAGCCCGCTCCAGCGGCCCGCCGTACCGGGCCTCCATCCCGATGTCCCGGCTGAGTTGCTCAACTGTCGCTCGAGCGCCCTCATCGCCGACCCAGAGATTGTTCGGCCGGGCCGAGGCGGCGCCGGCCTGGTCGAACAGGGCGCCGAAATTGAGGTTGAACGCTTTCGCCGTGGGTCCGCTCGTGTTGGCTTTGACGTACTCGGCGACCGATGGGTACCCGGTCGGCGCGTCCTGACCACCGAGCCGGTTCGTCGCGTTGATGGTGATCTTGCCGCGTAGGCCGGTAACGCCCGCAAGAGCGGCCGGCACCACTTGATTGGGTACGGCGAGCAACACGACGTCCGCGTCGGTGGCGTCCCCACCGGCTCGCCCAAGCTCGGTCACCTCGTGCCCGGCGGAAGTCCATAGGCGTGCGAGCGTTCCGCCGATCGTGCCTTTGCCGATCGTCGTGATTTGCATTCCGGTGCCTTCTTTCGCTTCTGTGTCGTGGTCACGGTCTGAGATCGTTGCGCTCACGCGATGTCGCCTATGCGTAGCGGACGACGTCGTCGTGGTCGAGCCGGTCGACGGCACTGCGGTTGTTCAGCACGGTCGCGGCGCCGCCGATCAGCGCCCCTGACACGATCAGCGCGAGCAGGCCGGTGACAAGCCCGCCGATGGCGACGCCTTTGCCTCCACGTGCGGCCGGCGGCTCATCGCGATGCCGGCGGCGGCCAGTATCAGCGCGATGACGCCGAGCACCAGCGCGGCCGGGGACAGCAGGACGGTCAGGGCGCAGACCAGGGCGCAGACGCCGAACACCAGCGCGAACACCGCCGCCACACTCGTCTTGATCTTGTGTCCGGCTGGGTTGCCTGACTCGGTTGCTGCTGCCGAAATAGCCATGCCACGTTCTCCTTCAAGGAGTGGTTGGTGTAGGAGCGGGCTGCTGACCCCGAGCTGCGCCGGACCAGGAGCTCGCCGTGCCTCTGCAATAGACACGCGTGGGCAGCCCCGCCATGACGCACCAGCCCGAGTAGAGCAGCGATGACCCCACAGCTAGCCCCACTGGATGCCGTCCCCGGGCAGCGCCCGATGCCTCCTGCCGCCGGTGAGGCTGCAAGCAAGGTGCTGCCTAGCACCTCGCGTGCGCAACGGACCTCGATTGGCTAGCTCAGCTCGCTGACGAGGGAGTCATCCGGCAAGCTCGTCACCGGTGGCTTTTGCGATCTCCGCGTCAGTGGCGGCGCCGTGGGCTTCACGCTGGAACGCGGCCTGCACTTCAAGGTCGGAGTCGGTCTGCCCGGCGACCTGCGAGGAGAACTGTTCGTCGGAGACGTCCTCACCAGCTGGACGGGTCGTGCCTGGCAACCGGTCGGCGTCTGACATGGGGTGGCCCCTCGGGTGTCTGTCGGTTGGTCGCGTACTGGTCTTGGTTCCGCCGGGACGTGGCGGGCCCTTGGGGGGCCGCCCGCTGCGGCTTCCCGTTACCGGGCGCAGCGGGGGCAGTGCCAGGCCCGCTGGGCTGGTACCGCGGCGGTGTTGCCGGTCATCGGGGGGCGCCGGGCGCTGGGCCGCCGCCGGCGGGGTGGGTGGCGCCGGCATCGTCGATGGTCGCGCCTTGGTGTTGGAGCTGGCCGGCTACCGCGTCGATGAGCTGGTTCCAGGAGTCCTCGAACTTGTCCAGACCGTCTCGTTCGAGGGCCTGGACCACGTCGTCGTAGTCGACCCCGACGGCGGCGAGGCTGTCCAGGACGTGCTGGGCGTCGGTGTAGTGCCCGCGCACCGTGTCCGAGTCGATGACCGCGTGGTCGTGGACGGCGGCCAGGGTCGGCTCGGGCATGGTGTTCACGGTGTTTGGCGCGACGAGTTCGGTGACGTAGACGGTGTCGGGCAGCGCCGGGTCCTTGACGCCGGTGGAGGCCCACAACGGGCGCTGCGGCCGGGCCCCGGCGGCGGCGAGGGCTTTCCAGCGCTCGCCGTCGGTGACGGTCTCATAGTGCTGGTAGGCCAGCCGGGCGTTGGCGACGGCCGCCCGGCTGCGCAGCGCTGCCGCGCCGGAGGTGCCGATCTTGTCCAGGCGCTGGTCGACCTCGGTGTCGACGCGGCTAACGAAAAACGACGCGACCGAGGCGACGCTCGCCAGGTCGTGGCCGGCTTTTCGGGCCCGGTCCATCCCCTCGAGGTAGGCCTGCGTCACCTGCTTGTAGCGGTCCAGGCTGAAGATCAGTGTCACGTTGACGCTGATCCCTTCGGCTAGGCACTGGGCGATGGCGGGCAGCCCTTCGACGGTCGCGGGGATCTTGACGTAGAGGTTGGGCCGGTCGACCAGCCACCACAGCGCCCGCGCTTCGGCGACTGTCTTTTCGGTGTCGCGGCTGATCCGGGGGTCGACCTCGATCGAGACCCGGCCGTCGCGGCCGCCGGTCGCGGTGTAGACCGGCCGCAGCACGTCGCAGGCGGCGCGGACATCGGTGGCGGTCAGCGAGCGGATCGCTTCGCCGACGTCGACACCGCGCACGGCCAGGTCGCGCAGCTGGGCGTCGTACAGCGGGCTGCCTGAGATCGCTTTCTGGAAGATGGTGGGGTTGGTGGTGACCCCCACCAGGCTGCGGTCACGGACCAGGTCGGACAGGTTGCCGGTCTGCAGCCGGGCTCGGCTCAGGTCGTCGAGCCAGACCGCGACGCCGGCGTTGCTCAGGGCTAGCAGCGGATCAGTCACGGCTGTCCTTTTGGGGCTCACGTGCGGTGGGGGCGCCGAGCGGGCCGCCGTCGAGGTCGGCGAGCAGCTGCGCCAGGTTGTCATACACGCCTGCGGCGCCGGCCTCGTGCAGCTCTTCGGCGGAAAAGCCGCCGGTGCGGACCCCGAGGCAGGGGACGTCAAGTTTTCCGGCGGCGATAAAGTCCCAGGTGGAGTCCCCGACCATGACCGCGGATGCTCCTTCGACCTTGCCGACGGCGACTTTGATCAGGTCGGGTGCGGGCTTGGTCTGCTCGACGTCGGCTGAGGTGGTCCAGGCGTCAGCGAGTTTCCTGCCCTCGATCAGGTCCAGGTAGTGCTCGACCTGGGAGGTGCTGCCCGAGCTGGCGGCACCAGGCGGAACCCGCGTCGTTTGATTTCGGCGAGCAGCTCGTGGGCGGCGTCGAACGGCTGGACTTCTGCCAGCATCGGTTCGTACTCCTCGGTCCAGGCGTCGCGCAGCGCGTCACCGTGCCGGCGTTCGACGACGTCACCAGCGAGGGCGCCGACGATCTGGTCCCCGCCCATCCCGATGTGCCGGTGGATCTGCCAGACCGGCACGGTGATCTCAAAGCGGCGAAACGCCCGGTACCACGCCAGGGCGTGCTGATAGTTGGTGTCGACCAGGGTGCCGTCGACGTCGAACACGGCAGTGTCAGCCATCAGGTCTCCTTCAGTTCAGCTGATCGGGGGTGGGGCGGCCGGCCGGGCCGGCGCCGGGCAGTTCAGCTGCCGGTGGTGTCACCGGAGGTGGCGCCGACCTTGGACAGCGACGCCTGGGCGGCGGCTGCTACCCGTTCGGCGGTGATGCCGAACTGCTCATACAGCACGCCGGCCGGCGCGGACGCCCCGTAGTGCTCGAGCCCGACGATCTCCCCTGCTTCCCCGACCCATTCCCGCCAGCCCATCGGGCTGGCGGCCTCGACCGCGACCCGGGCCCGGATGTCGGGGGCAGCACCTGTTGGCGGTAGGAGTCTTCCTGGCCGGCGAACCACTCCCAGCACGGCAGCGACACCACCCGGGTTTGGATGCTGCGGGCTTGGAGCAGCTCGCGGGCCCCCAGCGCGACGCTCACCTCGCTGCCGGTGGCGATCAGGATGACCTGCGGACGGCCGGCGGCTGCCTCGGCCAGGACATAGCCGCCTTTGGCGACCCCTTCGCACGAGCCGTAGCCGGCGCGGTCCAGGGTCGGCGGGTTCTGCCGGGACAGGCACAACCCGGCGGGGCGGTCGACGTGCTCGAGGATGGTGCGCCAGGCGACGGCGGTCTCGTTGGCATCAGCGGGGCGGACCACGTCAAGGCCGGGCATCGCCCGCAGCGCGGCGAGCTGCTCGACGGGCTGATGGGTCGGTCCTCCTCCCCCAAGCCGATCGAGTCGTGGGTCCACACGTAGGTGACCGGCAGCTTGGTGATCGCCGCCATCCGCACCGCTGGGCGCATGTAGTCCGAGAAGACCAGGAACGTGCCGCCGTACGGGCGGAGCCCGCCGTGCAGGCAGATACCGTTCATCGCCGAGCCCATGGCGTGTTCCCGGATGCCGAAGTGCAGCGTGCGCCCGTACGGGCTGCCGCCGTGCGCGTCGGGTAGCGCGTCCTCGGCGCCTTCCATCGTGGTGTTGTTCGACCCGGCCAGGTCAGCCGAGCCGCCCCACAGCTCGGGCAGCACCGGCGCGAGTGCGCCCAGCACCTTGCCTGACGCGACCCGGGTCGCCATCCCGGTCGCATCGGGCGGGAACACTGGCAGCGCCGTCTCCCAGCCGGGCGGTAGCCGGCGGGCCGCGATCCGCGCCCGGGTCGCGGCCCGCTGCGAGTTGGCCTGCTGCCAGGTGGCGTACCGGGTGCTCCACCCGGCGTGGACGGCGCGGCCCCGGTCGATGACCCGGCGGGTGTGGGCAAGCACCTCGGCCGGCATCTGGAACTGGGCAGCCGGATCCAGGCCGAGCACGCGCTTGGTGGCGGCGACCTCCTCGGCGCCCAGGGCCGAGCCGTGCGCCTTGGCGGTGTTGCGCGCGTGCGGGGCGGGCCAGGCGATGACCGAGCGCATCGCCACGATCGACGGCCGCGAAGACTCGTCGCGGGCCGCGCACAGGGCGGCTCGCAGCCCGGCGACGTCCTCGGCGTCCTCGACCCGCGCGGTATGCCAGCCGTAGGCGGCGTAGCGGGCCAGCACATCCTCGGAGAACGCGACGCCGGTGTCTCCCTCGATGGAGATGTGGTTGTCGTCATACAGCACGACCAGGTTGCCCAGCTGCTGATGGCCGGCCAGGCTCGCCGCCTCCGCCTGCACCCCTTCTTCCATGTCACCATCGGAGGCGATGACCCAGATGGTGTGGTCAAACACGCTGTCCCCGGCGGCGGGCTCGGGGTCGTAAAGGCCCCGTTCCCGGCAGGCCGCGAGCGCCATCCCGACGGCGGAGGCGATGCCCTGACCCAGCGGGCCGGTGGTGATGTCCACCCCCAGGGTGTGCCCGTGCTCGGGATGGCCGGGGGTGCGTGAACCCCACTGCCGGTAGAGCTTGAGGTCCTCCAGGCCCAGGCCGTAGCCGGACAGGAACAGCTGGATGTAGAGAGTTAGCGAACTGTGCCCGCAGGACAGCACGAAACGGTCCCGGCCGGGCCAGTCGACGTCGACCGGGTCGTGACAGATCAGCTCCTGGAACAGCAGATAGGCCGCGGGCGCGAGGCTCATCGCGGTACCGGGATGCCCCGAGCCGGCTGCTTGCACCGCGTCCATCGCCAAGGCGCGGACCAGGTCGACGGCGCGGCCATCGAGCTCGCTGTCCCACCCCGACGCCGAACTTCCCGGCCCCAAACTGCTCGGCCCCGAACTGCTTGAACCGGGCGGTACTACGGCCACGTCACCGGTGCTGATCGAACTGGTCATCGTGCACTCCTTGGGGATCACTCGGTGACTACCGGCTGGGTCAGAAGAGAACGGGCTGCTGGTGCCTGCCGGACGGCACCGGGCAGTGCCATACCCGGCGGTGCCCCACTCCCGGCTGCCTCCAGCTGGACGGGCAGCGCTCGACGCATCCGTACCGCGTGCTTGCTGCGGTCAGTGTTGTTGGCCGTCGCCGCCTGCGGCTGGGTCCGGCCAGGTGCTGCCCCCGGTCGGCGTTGTGCTCGCTCCAGCTGCCGGGTCGGTGCCGGGGATGAGCAGGCCGGGCGGGGGGCTGGGTACCTCGGGGACGGTGCTCGGCGCTTCGAGCAGGTCGGGAGGTGTCGCGCCGGGTGCCGGGAGGCGGTTCAGGTAGACCCCGATGGCGGTCCCAATCGCTGCGGCCAGGACGCCTGCGACCGACAACCTGCGGATGCGGGCCCGGCGCGCCTGGGCCTGCTTGTACTGGGCTGCCAGTGAGGCTGCGCCTCTGACCGCCCAGGTGGGGGCTGGTCTGGGTTGTCGGGTGCGGTCAGGCTGGTGGTCATGGCTGCGACGACGACGGTGAACGACGTTCTCGACGGGCATGTGGTGCTCGA
>JAABUM010006525.1_pt1 | contig 11386 bp, 11 predicted proteins | sample 5559161 | NCBI WGS metagenome assembly JAABUM01 (sample SAMN10711868, study PRJNA513369) | rock metagenome | isolation source: Antarctica rocks | place: Antarctica: Victoria Land, Siegfried Peak nord | reverse complement strand
AGCCCCCTGCGGGGCCGCGGCCCCGCAGGGACATCCACACGAACGGAGGGATGGCTCACGGACTGGCTCGCAGGGGATCTTGACACGGAAGGCTCATTGACACAGCATCACGATCCTCCTGGCGGCGAGGCAATAATGACGACCTCCTCAGCCTACCAAACCACGCCCACCAGCGTCCCGAGGTCGTTGCCATAACATTCGCCAGCAGTCACGGGATGGAGGCAATTCCAGCACTTACTTGACCGTCGCCCGCCGCCTCGTGAAGTAGCGCTCGAAGGCGACAGCGCGCTCACGCTCCTCAGGGGTGGCGGCGTTGGCGATGATTCGTTGCTGATCGACGAGGGTGCGGTCCATCAGCGCCCGCAACTCGTCGTTGTCGAAGTGCCACTGCTTCTGCGGCGCGATCGTCTCCCGGCCGCGCAGCCGCCCGGCGATCGCGCCGAGTTGCGCGCGTCCCAGTGCCGCCACGCCCGCCGTGACGCCCAGCCCGATCAGGTACTTCCGCTTCATCGTCGCTCCATGCTTCATCTTTGGTGCTTGTACCTCGGCACCCGCGTGGCTGTCGCGTCGTCGCGCACTATCGTGGAAAGTATAGGAGAAGGAGACGGCGGTCGGTAGTCGGTGGTCAGCAGGGAGGTCGAACAATGCTGTGGGCCTGGGCGTGCGAGGAGGTCACCACCAACGCTTGCCTCGGGGCCAAGACCCAGGTGCAGGAGTAGCTACAGCGGCTCTTCGACGCGCTGCCGACTCGCATCGTCGAAGTCTAATCCCGCTACCGCCGCAAGCTACAAGCACTAGCCGAGGCTCTAGCCATCTCCTCACCGCAGCCGCATCCAGGGTCCTGCCATGTAGATCTCATCTTAGCTCGCGCGATAGAGGAGTTGCTAGAGTCCGTGGGACGTTCCGTCGCTCACCGTGCTAGTACAGCGCGGCGTGGATAAGTCGGTAGTATACTGGGCGGCCTGAGCGAGCGGGAGGGCCGGGAAGGGCGCGAGGAGGCAGTGATGCGCGGGCCGAAGTCGCCGCAAGTGGCGCTGAGCGACGAGGCGCGGCGGGAACTGGAGGCGTTGGTGCGGGGGCACCGAACCGCGCAGCAGGCGGCGCTGCGTGCGCGGATCATCCTGGCCGCTGCGGACGGCGAGAACAACTCCCAGATCGCCCGCCGCCTGGGGATCGAGGCGGACACGGCGCGCTTGTGGCGGACCCGCTGGCTGGCGCTCGCGCCGCTGCCGCTCGCCGCGTTGCGGGTGGCCGAGCGGCTGGAGGACGCGCCGCGACCGGGCGGCCCGTGCCGGATCAGTGCCGAGCAGGCCTGCCGGATCGTCGCGCTGGCGTGCGAGCTGCCCGCCACGTCGGGGCGGCCGATCAGCCAATGGACCGGGCGCGAGATCGCCGACGAAGCGATCGCGCGCGGCATCGTGGCGGCCATCTCGCCGCGCCACGCCGCGCGGCTGCTCAAAAGGGGGACCTACCGCCCCAGCGCATCCGCTACTGGCTGACGCCCGCGCCCGATCCCGACCTGGTGCCGAAGGTCGGCGCTGTCCGCGGGCTGTACGCGGCGGCCCCCACCCTGGCGGCGGCGGGCGAGCGGATCGTCGGCACGGACGAGTTGACCGGCGTGCAGGCGCTGGAGCGCACGCACTCCGGCCTGCCCCGCGCCCCCGGCAAGGTGGAGCGGCGGGAATTCGAGTACGTGCGCCATGGTACCGTCCCCTTCATCCTCAACCGCGACGTCGTCACCGGGCGGGTCGTCGCCCCCTCGCACGGCCCGACGCGCACCGCGGAGGATTTCGTGGCCCATGCCCGCCAGACCGTCGCCAGCGACCCCGCCGCGACCCGCTGGCCTTCCGTGCTCGACAACCTGAACGTCCACCAGTCGGAGGCGCGGGTGCGCTATGTGGCGGCGGTGTCGGGGCTGGCCGACGCCCTGGGCGTCAAGGGGAAGGTGGGGATCCTGGCCGACCAGCAGGGCCGCGCCGCCTTCCTCCGCGACCCGACCCACGCGATCGTCTTCCAGTACACGCCCAAACACGCCTCCTGGCTCAATCAGATCGAGCCCTGGCTGCGCATCCCGACCCGCAAGCTGCTCCGGCGTGGCGCGTTCCTGTCGGTGGCCGACCTCACCACCAGGGTGCTGGCGTTCATTGCCTACTACAACCGGACGATGGCCAAGTGTTGAACGATGATTAGAATCGCCGCCAGCGATCATTAGAACTGCCGATTACCCGGATCTCCGCGCGGCACCAGTAGCATGGCCTCCTGAGAGGAGGAGGCCATGCCATGAAGAGCGATGCGGAGGTACTCCTGATGAAGCGTGAACGAGCCAGGGGCAAGACCCAGGAGCAAGCGGCTGCCCGCGCCGGGATGAGCGTGCGGACCGCGCGGAGCTATGAGCGCCAGGGCCACCTGCCGAGCCAGCTGAAGCCGCCGCGCACCTACCAGACGCGGCGCAACCCCTTCGCCGACGACTGGCCCTGGATCCAGGCGCAGCTCGAGCGGGATGCGGCGTTGCAGGCGACGACCCTCTTCGCCCTGCTGTGCGACCAGTACCCGGGGCGCTATCAGGCGGTCCAGTTGCGGGCCTTGCAGCGCCACATCGCCGCGTGGCGCGCGCAGCACGGCCCGGCGCGGGAGGTGATCTTCCCCCAGGTCCACCGGCCCGGCGAGCGGGCGCAGTCCGACTTCACCCACATGACCGACCTGGGGCTCACCATCGCCGGCGTCCTCTTCCCGCACCTCGTCTTCCATCTCGTGCTGACCTACTCCAATATGGAAGCCGTCCATATTTGCCTGTCGGAGAGCTTCGAGTCGCTGGCGGAAGGGATCGAGGCCGCCTTGTGGCAGCTCGGCGGCGTGCCCGCGCAGCACCGTACCGACCACCTCAGCGCGGCCGTCCGTCCGCTCGACGCCGACGGGCGGGTGCAGGCAACCGACCGCTACGCCGCCCTGCTCGCGCACTACGGGATGGTGGCGACCACGAACAACGCCGGGATCGCCCACGAGAACGGCGACGTGGAGCAGGCGCACCACCGCTTCAAGCAGGCGGTCGACCAGGCGCTGCGCGTGCGCGGCGGGCGCGACTTCCCGACGCGCGCCGCCTACGGCCACTTCCTCCAGGAGCTGGTGCGGCGGCGCAACCTCACCCGGCAGGCGCGCTTCGCCGAGGAGCAGCAGGTGCTCCGCCCGCTCCCGGCGGCCCCGCTGGCACCCTGCCAGGAAGTGCGCGTCGTCGTGACGCGCTTCAGCACGATGCAGGTCCTCCGCAACACGTACTCGGTGCCCTCGCGGCTCATCGGCACGGCGGTGACGGTGCGCGTGCGCGCCGAGACGCTCGCACTCTACCAGGGCACCGCCCACCTGCTGACGCTGCCGCGCCTGCTCGGGCAGCGCCAGCACCGCATCGACTACCGCCATCTCAGCTGGTCGCTGGTCCGCAAGCCCGGGGCGTTCGCGCAGTACCGCTACCGCGACGAACTCTTCCCCACCCTCGCGTTCCGCCGGGCCTACGACGCCCTGCAGCGGGCGACGCCCGCGCGCGCCGACCGCGAGTACGTGCGGCTCCTCCATCTCGCGGCCAGTACGTCGGAGGCCGAGGTGGAGGCCGCGCTGGTACTGCTGGCGGAGCAGGGCGCGGTGCCGACCTTCGACGCGGCGCGCGAGCTGGTGCAGCCCGCCGCCGCGCTCGCCATCCCGACACTCACCCCGGCGGTCCTCGACCTGGGCGTCTACGACCGACTGCTCGCGACGGGAGAGGACCATGCCTGACCGCCACGCCGAACTGCTGGCGATGCTGCACACCCTCAAGCTCCCCGCGATAGCCGAGAGCTACGCCGACCTCGCCCTGAAGGCGGCCAAGGGCGGCTTGACGCATGAGGCCTTCCTCTATGAGCTGGTCCGCGGCGAGTGCGAGCAGCGCGAGCAGCGCCGCACCGCGCGCCTGCTGCGCCAAGCGGGGCTGCCGCTGGAGAAGACCTTCCGCACCCTCCAGCTCAGCCGCTTCCCGCTGGCGATCCAGCAGCAGGTCGAGCGGCTGCGCCGGGGGACGTTCTTGGACGAGGCGGTCAATGTCGTGGCCATCGGACGGCCGGGCGCGGGGAAGAGCCATCTGGCGGCGGCCGTGGGGTACGAGTTGGCGCAGCAGGGGCACCGCATCCTGTGGACCTCGACCGCCAGCCTCGTCCAGCGCCTGCTGGCGGCCAAACGCGACCTGCGACTGCCGCAGGCGCTCGCGCATTACGACCGCTACGCCTGCCTGATCCTCGACGACATCGGCTACGTCCAGCACGACCGCGACGAGATGGAGGTCCTCTTCACCCTCCTCGCCGAGCGCTACGAGCGCCGGAGCGTCATCATCACCACCAACCTCGTCTTCTCCGACTGGACACGCATCTTCAAGGATCCCCTGACCACGCTGGCCGCCATCGACCGCGTCGTCCACCACTCGGTCATCCTCGACCTGATGGGCGTGGAGAGCTTCCGGGCCAGAGAGGCCGGCACCGGCCAGCAGACGACCGGCCCACCGGTCGCCCGCGCCACGGCGCCGTGACGGCCTGCGTCACGGTGTGACGGAGATCCGGCGACCGGCAATTCTAATAATCACCGGCGGCAGTTCTAGTTGACATCCAACACCAAGCCCTTCAACTGGACGTATCAAGGCAAGGCGCTCCGCGACTAACTACCGAGGCATCCACGCCACGCTGTACTAGTACAGGGCTGCTGGGGTTGCCTCCGCTTCACGGACACTCGATCATTGGGTGTAGGTGAGGAGGTGTTCGCTGCCGCGTACCCCTCCCCCCTACCCGCCGGAGTTCGGGGCGGAGGCCGTCCGCGTGGCCCGCAGCAGCGAGCAGTCGAGCCCGGCGCTGGCGGCCGACCGCGGGGTGTCGTCCGAGGCGCCGCGCCACTGGCTGCGGCAGGATGCTGCCGACGCGGGCCGGGGCCAGCCCGGCGACCTGACGACGGACGAGCGCGAGGAGTTGCGGCGGCTGCGCCGCGAGGTGAAGACTTTGCAGCAGGAGCGGGAGATCCCGCGAAAAGCCGCGGCCTCCTGCGCGCAGGAGACCGTATGCGCCGCTAGCGGTCCAGCCACGCGGAGCGGGCGAACGATCCGATCACGCTGCTGTGCCGGGTCCTGGAGGTGGCCCGCTCGGCCTACGACGCCCGGGCGCGCCGCGGGGTCTCGGCCCGCGCCCGGGCCGACGAGGCCATGGCGGCGCACCTCGCCGCCGCGTATGCGCGCCGCCGCCGGACGTCTGGCGCGCCGCGGGTGCATGCGGCGCTGCGGGCGCACGGTGTCCGCGGTGCCCGCAAGCGCGTGGCCCGCCCGATGCACGCGGCCGGGCGCGTCGGCGGTCACCGGCGGCGACGCACCCGCACGACCATCGCGGCGCCAACGCACCTCCCCGCGCCGAACCTGGTGGCGCGCGACTTCGCGGCGGCGGGGCCGAACCGCCGCTGGCTCGGCGACAGCACGTAGCTGCCGACGCGTGCGGGCCGGCGGTCCCTCGCCGTGCTGCGCGACGCGCACGCGCGGCGCGTCGTCGGCTGGGCGCTGGCCGACCACCGGCGCACGGCGTTGGCCCTCGACGCGCGCACCATGGCCCTGGGCGCCCGCCGCCCGCCGCCGGGGCTGGTCCACCACACCGATCGCGGCGGCCAGGACACCGCCGCCGCGTAGCGGGCGTGCCGCGCCGCGCACGACATCACCTGCTCGATGAGCCGAGCGGGCGAGTGCCCGGACCACGCGCTGGCCGAAAGCTGCTTCGCTACCCGCAAGGCCGAGATCGCCGACGCCGGAACCTGGCCCACCCGCGCGGCGGCACGCACGGCCATCTTCGCGTGGCTCGCGGTCTGGTACAACCGCCAGCGCCGCCACGCGGCGCGCGCCTCCCGGACGCCCGTCGCCCATGAGGAGCAGCAGTTGTGGTTGTTGCAGGATCGCGCCGCCTCGCGCTACATTGTCCGTGTTATCCGGCCAACCTCATGCGGAGAAGGGTACCGGGTTAGCAGCATAACGGGCGCCCACAATAGGTCCACTTGAAGGGCTTGGCAGTCTGATTGAAGTAAGCGATGAAGGCCACAATACGCTCGCGCAACGCATCGAGGGAGGCGAAGTTGCCGCGCTTGAGGACCCGGCGGACGAGGATACTGAACCACAGCTCGATCTGGTTGAGCCAGGAGGTATGCTTGGGGGTGTAGAGGAATTGGATGCGATGGGCCGGGTCGCTGAGGAAGGCCGCGCGGGTGGCCTGCGACCGCAGGATGCCCGCGTGTCCTTTCCTGCCGAGGTCGGTCTGGCAGCCGCAGCGGGTGGCGATGAGGCGGACGAGGGTCTCGGACTGGTGCGTGTTGAGGTTATCGGCGAGGAAGAGCCAACTGGCGTCGGGGTCGGTGTCGATGGCCTGGGCGATGTGGGCGGCGAAGTCCGCCTCGGTGCGGGCGGGTCCGAGCGTGGGCGTGAGGATCGCGCCGGTGGCGACATTGAACGTGGCGATCAGGCTGAGGGTGCCGTGGCGGATATACTCGTGCTCGCGCCGCTCGGGGCGGCCTGGGCGCATGGGTGTGGTCGGCGCGGCGCGTTCCAGCGCCTGGATGCCGGTCATCTCGTCGGTACTGACGACATGACAGCCCGAGGCTTCCAACATCGGGGCGTAGGCGTAGGCCGTACAAATCGTCTCGACCGCCTCGGCGAAGGCACCAGGGTCCTCAGCCTTGGCCTTGGCGTTGCGCCAGTAGCGGCTGCGGTGTGGCTGCAGATCGGCCTCCATTTAAGAAGCGCCCCACCGTGCGGGGCGAGATGCGGGTGACGATGCCTTGTTTGACCGCTTCGCGCGCCAATTCGCGCGGCGTCCAGGCGCTCACCGGCCGGTCAACCTGCTCCGGGGGGCGACAGGCAAGGTTGATGATCTGCACGATCTGCTCGGCGGTGAAGGTGCCTGGCGCACCCGACCGGGGTGCATCCGCCAACACTGCGGCAATCGCTTGGGCCAGCGCAGGTGGATCGTCGTCGGCCACCGCCAACCGGGCGACAGCAGCGAGCCAGCGCCCCCGCCATTTGCGGACCGTCTTGGGGGTACAGCCAACTGTGCGTGCTAGCGGTTCGTTGCGCTGGCCGGCGCTACTCCCTAGTCGGTAGTTTGTTGGAGGCGGCATGGGCCGTGCTGATGGGCAGGGAGGAGGTGCCGCCATGACTCGCCGCCAACCTTGTGCGCCCGCCCCGGGCCCGCTGGAAGCGTATGCGCAGCAGTTCGATGATGCCTTCGGCCATGGTGGGCAACGCCGCTCATTCCGCGCGTATCTGTAGGGCTTGCTCCTGCCCCGCGAGCGCAACAAGACGCGCACCGGCCTGGCGGGCGTCGAGCCGATCCGCGGCGCGCAGGCACCGCCGGCCCAGCGGCTGCAATGGTTCCTCGCGGAGTCGTCGTGGGAGGCTGAAGCGATCAACACGCGGCGGCTGGAACTCCTCTGCGCCGATCCCGCGACCCGCCCGGATGACGGGGGCGTGCTCATCATCGACGAGACCGGCGACCGCAAGGACGGCACGAAGACGGCGCACGTCGCGCACCAGTACCTCGGCTCGGTCGGGCGCATCGCCAACGGCATCGTGGCCGTGACGAGTGTCTGGGCGGACGAAGATGTCTACTACCCGCTCCATGTGCTGCCCTACACGCCGGCCGCGCGACTGCCCAAAGGCAAGCAGGACCCAGCCCTGCGCACCAAGCCACAGCTGGCGGTCGAGCTCGTCGACGCGGCGGTCGCCGCCGGGTTCAGCTTCCGGGCGGTCGTGGCCGACTGCCTGTACGGCGAGCACCCGGCGATGCAGACGGCCTTGTGGGACGGGGTCATCCCCTACGTCATGGCCCTGCGCGGGCGCAGCGCGCACTGGGCACCGCCGGACCGCCCGCCATCGCCCCACGCGGCGGCACGGCTGACGCCCTGGGCGGGGCCGCAGTCCCCCGGCGGCTGGACGGCGGTCGTCCGGCGCTGCCGGGACGGCCACCGCGAGACGTGGTGGGCGGTTGACCTCACGCTCCACGGCATGGCCCCGGATCACGAACTGCGCCTCGTGGCGGTGACGACCGATCCGGCGACGCTGCCCGCCGATAGTACCTGGTACTTGCTGACGAACCTCCCGCACCCCGACGCCCCGCACGCGGCGACCTCGCCGATCCCGGCGGCCGACCTGGCCGAGATCGTGCGCCTCTACGGCCTGCGCACCTGGGTGGAGCAGCGCTACAAGCTGGTCAAGCAGGAGCTCGGCTGGGCCGACTGGCAGGTGCGCCGCGACGTGGCGATCCGCCGCCACTGGGCGCTCGTCTGCTGCGCCTTCTCCTTCTGCTGGTGGGCCTGGAGCCACACACCGGACGGACCGCCCCCGGTGGAGCGCGAGCTTGTGCCGCCGCCCCCCGCGCCCCCGGGCGCGTGGCCGTTAAACGCCATGCGATCCACGCGCCCGAACGTCCCCTGGCCGGTGGCCCTGCGACGGGTGCAAGCCTGGCTGCACCCCTGGACCCTGCTCTGGCGCTGGTGGCGCGCCTGGTCGACGCCTACCGCCACCCCCGCCGCTCCAGGCGCTGCTTGACCGGCTCTGGCGCGGCTACCCGCTCGATTGTTTCGTCCGGTAGCAACAAACTACCGACTAGGAGAATCTTTGCCCGCAGCGCCAGGGCTTGGGGACAGGTCGAACGCCGCAGCATGGCCGTGAGCACGGCGTGTTGCGCGGCAGAAATGACCAGCGGCACGGGGCGCGGACCGGGGGGCATGGCGGGCTCCTTGTATCGGCGACAGCAGCGGCATTCAGCTCCCCAGCCTACCACAACCTGGTACCCTCTTCCGCGAGGCTGTACTAGCCATTCTTGTGCTTGGTGCGGCTCAACAACCCGCGTAGGTAGCCTGCGGCATACCGCTACCTCGCCAACCGCTCGAAGCGCGTGCCGATTCGTCCCGCGAACACCTCGAAGTCCTCCATTTACGCTGTGTGGCTGATCACTTAATTTGGCTCTTCCGCGCTCTCGCTGCGTACCTTGTGCTGACAGATAGCTACGGGCAGGGCCGTCTTGCGGCGGTCCGGTCGCTGGCGCATACTCCGGCTTCCACCACGCCGTGTGCCGGGGGACTGCCGCCAGGAGGCCCGCATGGCTGCCACCGCGATCTTGCCGTTGGCCGCGACCGAGGGGGCGATCCAGCAGCTCGTGCCGACGGCTGACGCCGTCACTATAGAAGCGCGCCTGACGGCCCTCACGGCGGTCTGCCCCTGCTGCGGCGTCGCCGCCAGCCGGCGGCAGAGTGCCTACTCACGCACGCTCGCCGATCTGCCCTGGCAAGGGGCCTCCGTCGTCGTGCGCCTCGTGGTCCGGCGCTTCTGGTGCGACAACCCCGCGTGCCCGCGCGCGATCTTCGCCGAGCGCGTGCCCGCCCTGGCCGCCCCCTACGCCCGCAAGACGCGGCGCCTGCTGGCGGTGCTGACGCAGCTCGGCTTCGCACTCGGCGGCGAGGGCGGCCGGCGGGTGCTGGCGCTCCTGGGGATGCCCGCGAGCGGGGATACGCTCCTGCGGCTGGTCCGCCGCGCGGTCGTGGCCCCCGCCGCCACTGAACTTACCTCACTTACGCGGCTCTCCCGCATATTCGATGCTTAATTGTTGGGCGATACGAAAAGCGTGCGAGGACGGCCCGAAAACGGTGACCGCCGCTACCATCTGACGATCATCAGTCACTCATTTGCGTCGATATCCCAATAGCAGAACCTTAAGCATCGAATGTGCGGGAGAGCCAAATTAAGTGATCAGCGACACGCTGTGCTCCCCGTCATCCGCTCACCCCCACCCCTGCTACGCGGAAGTTTTTATAATGACTACAACCGTAGTATTAATCGCCGAGCGATTGATCGCTAGTGATCCTCGACATCGGACGCAAATGCTCTATCAGCCGCTTAGCTAGTGTGTTAACCTGCGGCTGGTCGAGGATATCGAAATGCGTACCTGGGATTTCGACCACTTTCACGTCACCCAACTTCCTCCATCGTTGCGTCGCATCCTGTGTACTTAAATCGTGTTGAGGGTTATTCGCAGCGCGGAAGAGCGTGATGCGGCCTGTGTACGGACGTGGGACGTAAGACTGTAGTGCTCGAACGTTCGTCTTAAATACATGTAAGCGCTGACGGATCTCGGGTAGTCCAATTCCTGGGGGCAGTACGTTTGACGAGCGCGCGTACTCTAACGTATGCTCTAAGCTCTCCTCTCCTCGCGTAGAGCGCTGGTCATCATGGGACAACTGTAAGTTCTGGTGATGCTGGTTCCCTAATTCGGCTAGGAACCAGTCCAAGAGCACGGCGTCATCGATATCTGAAGGGTTGCTGCCTGGAGCAGCAGCAAAACTATCAAGTAGGGCAAGCAAAGCAATCTCATGGCCCTGTTTACGTAGTTGCTGAGCCATTTCGAAAGCGACTACCCCCCCAAATGACCACCCTCCGAGCAAATACGGACCCTGTGGTTGAATGCGGGACAACTCCTGTAAATAGTAGGCGGCCATATCCTCAACGCGCGTGCGTACTATTGGGGAACCGTCTAATCCTTCAGCTCGGATTCCATAGAACGGCTGATTTGCACCGAGTTGACGAGCTAGTTCCAGATAACAGAAGATGTCGCCCCCGCCTGGGTGTACACAGAAGAAGGGCATGTCGTTACCAGTTGGCTGAATTACAACAACAGGCGACTCAACAGAGGAATCAATATTTCGACTGAGGACACGAGCTATTTGTTCGATGGTGGATCCTTGGAAGAACATATCGAGGGGAACTCTCCGACCAGTAGTCTGCTGTATGCGTGCTAGTAGGCTGATAGCCAGCAGCGAGTGGCCGCCCAGGTCGAAGAAGTCGTCCTCGACGCCCACCCGCTCCAGCCCGAGCACCTCCGCCCAGACCGCCGCCACCGCCGCCTCGGTCGGCGTGCGCGGGGCGACGTACGCGCCGCCGGGCGCCAGCCCCGAGCGGTCGGGCGCGGGCAGCGCCCGGCGGTCGACCTTGCCGCTCGGCGTCAGCGGCAGCACGTCGAGGGCCACGAACGCCGCCGGCACCATGTACTCCGGCAGCTTCCCGCGCAGGTGCTCCCGCAGCGCCGCCGGTATCGGCTCGCCTTGGGGGACGACGTAGGCCACCAGCCGCTTGTCGTCGGCCCCCTCCCCGCGCGCCACGACTACAGCCTCCCGCACACTCGGGTGCTGCCTAAGTACCGCCTCGATCTCCCCCGGCTCGATGCGGAAGCCACGGATTTTCACCTGATCATCAATGCGCCCGAGGTACGCGATGTCCCCATCGGCCCGCCGGCATGCCAGGTCGCCGGTCTTGTACAGCCGCCCGCCCTGATCGTCACTGAAGGGGTCGGGGACGAAG
>JAABUM010006520.1_pt1 | contig 11397 bp, 9 predicted proteins | sample 5559161 | NCBI WGS metagenome assembly JAABUM01 (sample SAMN10711868, study PRJNA513369) | rock metagenome | isolation source: Antarctica rocks | place: Antarctica: Victoria Land, Siegfried Peak nord | reverse complement strand
TGGAAAACGTCGCCACCCGCTCGTCGGCCGGGGTGGGTTCCCGGCCCGCCGCGGCCGCCTCGTCGCGGCGCTTCTCGCGCAGCACGTCCAGCTTCATCACCAGGTCCTCGGCCTGCTGCGAACCGGGGGTGCACGCCAACTCCCGCACCGCGGATGCCCTCCCCCGGTTCTTCCAGTAGTGCGAGAAGTAAAGTCGACCAGCAAGTAGTCACAACCGGACTCCTCAAAATTCAGCCCGGTGTCCTTACGCCCAGCCTCGGTGAGCTTCGTGATGCGTGTCTCTTGGTCCTTGATCGCCTGCTGCATCCGCTTGAACGAGGTGTCGCTACCGGAATCCGCCGCGGCGCGCATGGCGTCGGTAGCGGCTTCCAGGTGCGCGGCCTGCCGCTCCGGGGACACCGTGATGCCCGTGAACACCGACTTGGGGACGAGCACCAAATCCCAGTCACTGGTCGCGGTCTGGGCCACCAATCGGCGCCAGCCTTCGGCGTCGGTGCCGGTGGTACCGACCAGGACGTTGGCCGCGGGGTACCACTGCTTCGCCTCGCGCCCGACCTGTTCGATGATGTGGTTGGGCACCACCATCCACGGTTGGGACACCAGACCCAGTCGTTTCAGCTCCTGCTGCAACTGAACCAGGAACTTGTCACAGCGGTCAACCTCGGCTTCACCGTCGACCCTTACTCCGAGCACCTCCATGAGCGCGCGCTGGCTCAACATGAGCTGCTTGTCGACAGCATTCTCAGCAAGGACCCGGATAGGGCAGCAGCACTCACAGCAGAGCATTTCCAGATCACGACGCTCCAGCCGTGGCGCACAGCTCTCGCCGAGGCCGATCGCACGCAGCTTCCTGTACCATCCGGCCGAAAGCTCACTGCGCACAAATGTTACCACCAGCAGCTAGCATGTGTGCCAATAGGATTAGGCTCGGTATATGACGGTGTCAAGGCCCTCAACCGAATGCGACGCCGATGACGGGCAGCTGAAGCAACAGGGCAAGAGGTTCACGCCATTGCGCCAGCAGAGCGCGGTGGACCAAACCGTCGACAAGTTACTCACCGCCATTGCGCTCGGTGAGTTTGGGTCGGGGGACCGGATGCCCTCGGAACGCGACCTGGCAGCTCAACTCCAAGTCGCCCGAGCGACTGTTCGCCAGGCGATCAGTCGCCTGAGCGGACTCGGAGTGGTTGAGGTGCGCCGCGGCAGGGTCGGCGGTTCTTACGTCTGCGGCACTTGGACAAGCGAGGTCGCTGCGGCAGCGCATCGCACGTTGAACGCGGACTGGCCTCAACTGAAGCTTCTTCTCGATCTGCGCTCACTGGTCGAGGGTCTAGTGGCCTCGACCGCTGCCGAACGTCTCACGACACCGCATAGCCGTCGTATCACTACAGCGCTTGCGGCTCACGCCGCGGCGAAGACCCCGAAGCAGGTGCGGTCGTCTGACCGCGATTTTCATCTCGCGATCGCCCAAGCGGCGCGCAACCCGTATCTGCTTGAGCTGTGTGATGACCTCGCAGCCGCAGTGGGGGTCCGTTTCGGCTTGGAGCCCTACGTCGACGATCCGCGCGTCACCCGACGCGCGACGCGCCAGCACCAAGAACTCGCAGCCGCAGTCCTGATCCGTGACGGCCACCGCGCCAGCGAAGTCGCGCGCCGACACTTCAAGATCAACCTAGAGGCCGTCGAGGCACTGCGCGCACGCGTGGACTCCGAAGTAGGGCGTGCCCAGCGCGACGGCCACCTCCGATGAGGGGCGCCGAACGCCAGTCGCCCCGAGCCATCCCACCGGTCGTGACCCCTGAATCCCTTGTCAACGCCAGATCAATGGCCTAAGGTCCGAACCGAAAGCCAATACAGGAGGTGCTTGACGTTGTCTCGCCTAACTAAGTTCGGGGGCGTCGCCCTGATCGGGTGCCTCTTACTCACCGCCTGCTCCCAATCGGGCGGTACGACGGCGGGGTCATCGACGCTCAGCATCGGTGTTCCGGCGGAGCCGGACACGCTGGATCCGCAGACCACCAACGCCGCGATCAGTAGGACGATTTTGAGGTACGCGGGCGACACGCTCGTTTCGATCGACCCCTCGGGAGGCGGCAAGATCACTGAAGGCCTTGCGAAGAGCTGGCGCGCCTCCGCTAACGGCTTGCAGTGGACGTTCGACCTGAAGCCCGGAGTGAAGTTCCAGAACCATGACGTGATGGACGCGCCAGCCGTTGTGGCGTCCTTCGAACGAGCGATGAATCCAGCTACGAAGGTTGGGACCGCGGCGGCGGTTATCAAGCCGATCAAGCAGGTCCACGCCGAGGGCGCGAGCACGGTTGTCTTCGACCTCAGCGAGCCGTACTCGCTGTTTCTGCAGACTCTCGCGGATCCTTCCGCCTCCATCGTCGACGCGAAAGCCGCGGAATCAGCAGGTAAGGACTTCGCTCGGGCACCCGTGCTCACCGGCCCGTGGCAAATCACCCAGTGGATCTCGGGTGACCACATCACACTCACGCGAAACGCTGATTACGCTTGGGGACCGCCGTACGCCGGGACGGGTCCAGCTAAGCTCAGCACACTCACATTCCGCGTCATACCTGACGACGCCACACAAGTCGCGGCTTTGCAGTCGGGGACGATCCAGGAGTCGATGGCGCTCCCGACGGCCAACAGGAAAGCGTTCGACAGCAACACTTCCTTTACGAGCAACAAGTACTTGCGTCCCGGCGTGGGCCTGTTCCTCGAGTTCAACGTAACCAAAGCTCCGTTCAATGACCCCAGGGTTCGTAAGGCGCTGAACTATGCCCTCGACAAGCAGCAGTTGGTCAAGGTTGCCCTACTCGGCCAAGGCTCGGAGGCCTGTGGCCCCCTGCCCCCCTCCATCCCCGGCTATTGGCCAGGAATGTGTGACTACGCGCCGAAGTACGATCCAACTCAAGCCAAATCGCTGCTCGCGCAGGCAGGGTGGCAACCTGGTGGCGGAGGGCTTCTTGAGAAAGACGGCAAACCGTTCCAGTTCACCTTATATAGCAGCGCCTCACCGGGGACCTGGAACTCCTCGGCTCAAATAATTCAGCAGCAGCTAAAAGCCGTTGGTATCGACGTGAAGATCCAGAACATGGAGTTCGGAACTCTTCTCAGCAAGACTAAAGCAGGCGAGGACGCCGCCCACCTCATGGGCTATACCTATAACACCGCCGACATCCTCGACCTCTGGTTCAGGTCGTCCAACAGCGGGTCCGGCTTGAATCTGAGCCACATCAACGACCCACATCTGGACTCATTGATCACCGACTACCAACGCCAGCTGACAGACGCTGGACGCAACGCCGCCCTCACGTCGCTGCAGAAGTACATCTCCGATCAAGCGGTGTGGGTGCCGCTATGGAATCCCCAAGAGGACATTGTCACCACGTCCAACCTCCACGGAGCGCAGCTGAGCAACCTCGGCTACCTCGTCCTTAACCAGGCGCAACTCTCCTCCTAGAGATGAGCAGCTTCCTGCTAAGGCGACTCGGCCAGTCCGTAGCAACGCTGTTTGCCGTATCGGTGTTCGCCTTCGCGATGATTCACCTGGTTCCCGGCGACCCGGTGACGATCGCTCTAGGCGAGCATGCGACCCCGGAGGCGGTGGCCCAACTGCGTCACCAACTGGGCCTCGACCGTTCGCTACAGCGGCAGTACCTAAGCTTCATCGGCAACGCGCTGCATGGAAACCTGGGCACGTCGATCCGCAGCGAGCAGTCGGTATACGACGAAATCATATCCAGGGCCGGATCCACTATTACCCTAGCGCTGAGCGCGACGGTGCTAGCGGTGCTGTTCGGAGTGGGCGTCGGGGTCGTGGCCGCAATTTCGCGACGATCGGTCGACTTAGGGGTGATGACCACGGCATTGGCAGGGCTGTCGATGCCGACCTTCTGGTCGGGCATCCTCCTTATCCTACTTTTCGGCCTTACCTGGCATCTGCTTCCCGTGGTCGGCGCTGGAGGACCGGCAGCGCTGGTCCTGCCGGCCGTGACCCTGGCGCTTCCTGCCGCCGCCGTACTCGCCAGAATCACGCGCGGAAGCATGCTAGAGGTGCTAGGCCAAGACTTCGTCAGGACGGCGCGCTCTAAGGGTATCGGGCGTCATCGGGTGGTCCTTCGACACGTCTTGCCAAACGCCATCGTGCCGGTCATCACTATCGTCGGGCTGCAGATCGGTGGCTTGCTGTCGGGAACGGTAGTTGTCGAGTCCCTGTTCGCTCGACCAGGAGTCGGTCGGCTTGCTGTCCAGGCAATCCAGGAGCGTGATTTCCCCGTCGTCCAGGGCGTTGTTCTGGTCGCCGGCCTTGTCTTCGTACTGGTCAACCTGATAACGGACCTGCTCTATCCATTGCTGGACCCGCGGATCAGGAGGTGACTTATGGCGGTCGCAAATGAACTGGCGAAGCCAGAGGAAGAAGCGCCAGGCGCTTCCCCCCGCAGTAGCCGATCAAAGGCCCTCTTCGCGCACCCTGGAGCTATCTTCGGGATCATCATCATCGCGGTGCAGGTCCTGCTAGCGGTCTTCGCACCGTGGGTCGCACCTCACGACCCGAACCAGAGTTTTCCAGACCTGGTGCTAGCTGGGCCGTCAGCTCACTTCTGGTTCGGCACAGATGAGCTAGGCCGCGATGTGCTGTCGCGGGTCATCTACGGCGCACGGGTGTCGCTGGAGATCTCGGCTATATGCGTCAGCATCGCCGCGACCGTGGGGTCCCTCCTTGGGCTGCTGGCGGGGTTCTACCGTGGCGCGGTCGACCCCATCATCATGCGGGCGATGGACGTGGTGCTGGCGTTCCCCGAGATCCTTCTGGCGATAGCAGTGATAGCGATACTCGGGCCAGGCTTGAACAACACCATGGTGGCCATCGGCATTGCGCTGACGCCGGTCTATGCTCGCACCGTCCGAGCCGCCTCGTTACAAGTCTCAGACAGCGAATACGTTCGTGCCGCGACAGTCATCGGGGTGCCGAGATGGCGAATTTTGATGAGGCACGTCCTCCGGAATGTCCGGACACCGATTATCGTGATCTCCACGGTGAACGTCGGCACGACTATCCTCATCGCCGCGGGGCTCAGTTACGTCGGTATCGGTGCGCAGCCGCCGATCGCTGAATGGGGCTCCATGTTGAGCACCGCCCACGCGTATCTGCCAACAGACTGGTGGACCGCCGTATTCCCAGGCCTCGCCATAACGTTCTCGATCCTTGCCTTCAACCTCTTGGGCGACGCCCTTCGTGACCTGCTCGACCCCCGACTTCGCCATCGCGGCTGACCGCTAGGACAATAATGACTTCGACAGAGTTGCGCTCTGACATAGAATCCTATTCCGGTTTATTTGGCCCGTCCGGGCACGAGGACACTGTTATCCGAGCGTTCGCCGCTGCCGTAGAGGCGACCGGTTTCACCGCCACGACCGATCCCCTAGGCAACGTCACTGTCCAGGTGCGTCAAGCGCAACCGGGCTTTCCGACGTTCGCGGTGGCAGCGCATATGGACGAAATCGGCTTTGTGGTTCGCACTATCGCGGACGCTGGCTGGCTCAACCTGTACCGCATCGGCGGCGTGCATGACCGCGTCGTGGCCGGTCAACTGCTGCAGGTGCGCAGCGACTCCGGCGAGCTAGTCGAGGGCCACGTCGGCGTTAAGGGCGCGCATGTCAGCACGGATCTCGAGTTGGGCACCGTGGTTCGGGTCGAGGACGCGTACGTCGACCTTCTGCTCTCCTCGCGCGAGGAGGTGCTGGACCGGGGTATCCACGTGGGAAGCCCCGCCACATTCGTTGGGCCATTTATCCAGCGAGGTGGCCTCCTGCGCGGGAAAGCGTTCGACGATCGGATAGGAATCGCCGTACTGCTGGAGGTGCTGCGTCGCGCGAGCGACCGAGATTTTGGTGCCGGACTGACGCTGATAGCTACCGTCCAGGAAGAATTCTCCATGCGCGCGGGCGTACCGCCAGTGCGGGCAGTGAATCCCAACGTATTGATCTGTCTCGACATCGCATTGGCTGCGGATTCGCCCGACCACAACACAGACGGCCCCCGATTGGGCGAGGGGCCGGTCGTCCACGGATACACGCGAGGGCGGACGGGAGGAGGCTTGATCCCCAATCCGGGCCTTGTTAGGTACATCGCCGGCGTAGCAGCGGAGCACGCAGTTCCCTTGGTGCACGGCGTGCTGTCCGGCGGGCTGACTGACGGCTCCTACATGCAATATGCTGGTGCCGGGATCCCGACGATCGACCTTGCATTTCCGGTCCGTAATGCCCACACGGCGGTCGAGGTGGCGGACTTCGGTGATGTTGAGCATTTAGTCGACCTAGTCACATACGCGATAACAGATGCCGGGCGTGGGCTCACCTTCGCCCGCGGATAGGACACACCTCAATGTCGACGCTCGTAGTCTCGCACTTGACCACCCACTTTCAAACGGGCGCGGGCGTCGTTCGGGCGGTGAACGACGTGTCATTCGAAGTGCATGCCGGGGAAACATTGTGCCTCGTTGGCGAGTCCGGATCGGGCAAATCGGTAGCCGCAATGTCTATCTTGCAACTACTCGACGGGGCATCCCATCCCGCCGGACGGGTCACACTCGACGGCAAGGAACTGTTGAACTCAAAGGAATCGGCGATGCGACCCATCCGCGGCCGCGACATCGCGATGATTTTTCAAGAGCCGCTCACGAGCTTGAACCCGGTCATGCGAATAGGAACTCAAATATCCGAGGCAATTCGAGCCCACCAGCGTGTCTCTCGCAAAGTCGCGCGCGAGCGCGCTGCGGAGCTCTTGAGCGACGTGGGGATACCAGACCCTGTACGGAGGTTGGATGAGTACCCGCATCAATTCTCCGGTGGGATGCGCCAGCGCGCGATGATTGCGATGGCGTTGGCCTGCAGGCCGAAGCTTCTAATAGCGGACGAGCCGACAACTGCGCTAGACGCAACTATTCAGGCGCAGATACTTGAGTTGTTGCGCCGTATGCAAAAAGAGTACGGCATGGCCATCCTCTTCATCACGCACGACATGGGTGTAGTCGCCCAGATGGCCGATCGCGTGGCGGTGATGTACGCAGGGCGCATCGTCGAACAAGGTCGAGCCGGCGACGTATTCGCGAATCCCTTGATGCCATACACATGGTCGCTTCTGCAATCAGTGCCACGCCTAGACGAGGCAGCGGAGCGCTTCTTCAGCATACCCGGCACGCCACCTACGGGATTGCGGCCGTCATCGGGCTGCCCGTTCCACCCCCGCTGCCCGGTCGCCGTCGCCCGGTGTCAGACGATAGAGCCGTCGCTGGAGCAGAAGGAACCGGGGCGTGACGCAGCGTGCTTGCTCTCCCCGGAGGAGTTCCGCGCCCGGCGACCCGACAGGGCGCATCGGCCGCAGAGTGGGCTTCCGCAGGGCCAGGAGACCGCAAAGGCCCTTCTCACTTTGAAAGACTTGAGCAAGGTGTACGTGAGTGGAGGCGCCTTAGGCCGCCGAGGAAGAGAGGTGCGTGCGCTGAGCGGTGTCAGTCTTGAGCTGGAGACGGGTGAGACGCTGGGTTTGGTAGGTGAATCAGGATGTGGCAAGACCACCCTGGCGCAGCTCGTGGTCCGGCTGACCGATCCGACGGAAGGTGAAATCATTTTCGACGGCCGGGATATGCGAGTTCTCAGGGGGCGTTCTATGCGTCGCGCTCGTCGCGATATCCAGATGGTGTCCCAAGACCCCTTCGCGAGTCTGGACCCAAGGATGTCGGTCGGCGACATTCTAACCGAACCATTGAAGACGCACGCCTACGCCGGCTCGGTCAACGCCAGGGTCGGGGAGCTCCTTGAAATGGTGGGGCTTGCGGCTGCCGATGCCCATAAATTTCCCCACGAGTTCTCCGGTGGACAGCGACAACGCGTCGCCATCGGAAGAGCTATCGCCGTCGGACCGAGACTCATTGTGCTCGACGAACCAGTCTCCGCGCTGGACGTCTCGGTGCGTTCGCAGATCTTGAACCTGCTCGGCGACCTGCAGCGCGAGCTTGGACTCACCTACCTGCTGATCAGCCACGACTTAGCCGTCGTTCGAAGCGTGAGCGCGCGTGTGGCGGTCATGTATTTGGGGCGGATCGTCGAGGAGGCGGAATCAGCGGAATTGTTCGAACATCCACGCCACCCATACACGGTAGCCCTACTTTCGGCCATCCCGATTCCCGACCCGATCAAGGAGCGTGCGCGGCAGCGCGTGGTCCTCAGCGGTGAGGTGCCTTCACCCGCCGCCCTGCCCACCGGCTGCCCCTTCCACACCCGGTGTCCTCGAGCAGCTGACGTTTGTAGGACACAACTCCCGGCGCTGGAGAACTTCAAGACAGAGGGTCACGTCGTCCGATGCCATTTCCCCGTCCTCGACGGACAGAGGATCGAGAGCCATCTCGCGGCGACCGGCCCCCGGATGACTTAATGCCAGGGAGTGTGCGGTCGTCATTGGAGTGGTCGGCTAACGTTATAACCGTTTGAGAAGGGACCTTGTCGGCATGGTCATAACGGACGTGCGAACGCATCATTTGACATCACCGTTGCACACCCCTTTCGTGACCGCGCTTCGTCGAACTTCCACGGTCGAGACTCTGGCGGTCGAGATCATCGCTGAAGACGGAAGCCGTGGGTTTGGTGAGGTGCCTCAAGTCTGGCAGGTGACCGGTGAGTCTGTCGCTGGCGCCAAGGCCTGTATCGAGGGGCCGCTGGCCGCGCTGATAACTAGGCGCGACGCCAGTAACTATGTCGGTCTCCTACGTGAGGTCCGTGGAGCCGTCGCCGGGAATGGCGGTGCCAAAGCCGCGATAGACATCGCGGTGCACGATCTTGTCGCACGCCAGCTCGGGGTGTCCCTCGTTCGATTGTTGGGGGGGACGTCAACGACGGTGGCCACGGACGTCACTCTTTCTGTCGGCCCGGTCGACGACCTCGTGAACGGTGCTCTGGCACGCGTGGTAGAGGGATTCAATGTGCTTAAGATCAAGGTTGGAACTGACCCGAGCGCCGATGTGTGCGCGGTGACCGCGGTTCGCGAGGCAGTCGGTCCCCTGGTGAGGATCCGTTTAGACGCGAACCAAGGATGGACCGAGCGACGCGCTATTCAAGCAATCAGAGCGCTTGAGGACGCCCAAGTGGATATCGAGCTGGTCGAGCAGCCGATTGCCGCCGGCGACCTTGACGGGCTCGCGCGTGTCACAGCGCAGGTGGACACGCCGATTATGGCGGACGAAGCCATATACGGCGTCACCGAACTAATCGAGGTGATCCGTCGTCACGCGGCTGACATGGTGAACGTAAAACTAGCCAAGTGTGGCGGGCTAGCGGTTGCGAAAACACTGCTCGACCTGGCAACGGCGGCGGGTCTCGGGACAATCGTCGGGTCCATGATGGAGTCTGCGATAGGTGTGGGAGCCGCTGCTAGCCTCGCGGCTGCTTACGGCACGTCGGCAACGAGCGACCTGGACGCGGCATGGTGGCTCGCACGGCCAGTGAACGGCGGCATTCGGTACGAGGGGTCAAGCTTGATACTGCCCGACCGACCCGGCTTGGGAATTAGCGGCATCGAAGATTTCCGGACGATCTGACCCTCAAAACGTTCAGCTACAGAACCAGCAGTTGACCACGCTGCCGTCGTTAGCGCGCGAGCCGGGGCTTGGGGCGACTCGACGAGGTTGATACCCGATCACTTAAGGAGCAGGCATGGCCGAATACCTATCGATAGGTCAAGTAGCCACGGTAGCTGTGGGCGTCACGACGGTATGGACGTGCCCTGAGGCACCCCGGCCCTGCGATGCCGCGGCGGTTGCCGCGGACGTCCCACGCTGGGTTGCGGAAATGACTGTCGAAGACCGACTCGGCTTACACGATAGGACGCTGACACAGCTTCTGCTCGGAGATCCCGTCCTAATCGATGAGGTCGTCGACGGCTGGGCAAAAATCGTCGCGCCGGACCAGGCTTGTCCGCATCTTGATCCGCGCGGTTACACCGGATGGCTACCTTCCGCCCACCTCGCGCCAACCGACGGCGCCGACCAGTCCCACGCTGAGGTCTACGTCGTAAACTCCATCACAAGCAAGCTCCGTGAGGCGCCCGGTGGGAAGCCAGCAGACACCGAAGTCGTCTTGGGCACCCGGCTAACCGCGGCGGGGTCAGCCAAGGCGGGATACCTGCCGGTGATCATCCCCGGCAGATCTGAACTGCTGTGGGCCAGGCTATCGGACCTAGTGACCGCTCCGACTCGACCGCCGACCGCATCGGAAGTCCTTGAAATCGCCCAGCGACTAGTCGGCGTGCCTTACGTCTGGGGCGGCGTGTCTCCGTACGGGATCGACTGCTCAGGCTTGGTCTACCTCGCTCACCGCCGTGTCGGCTTAGCGGTGCCCAGGGATGCCGGCGACCAAGCAGACGCTAGTCGGCAGCTCGATTCCGACGAGGCGCAGCCAGGTGACCTTTACTTCTTCGCACGGTCAGGCTCTCCGATTCACCATGTCGGTTTCGTCACCGGACGCCAACGAACGTTCCACGCATCAGGAACCGCCGGACGTGTGCAACACGATATCGTCGCAGGCGACCTAGCGGAAACGCTCGTAGCCACACACCGCACGGTTGGGTGAACGAAGGTGCCTGACTTCCATCATGGGCAGGCTCATCCTCGACCGGATAGGCCTAACACTCCAGAGCAAGCCGACGATTCTGCCCGAGAAGGCGGGCAGCCTGCCGCCGGCAGTGATCGACACAGTGCCGGGGGCACCCTCAGCGCTGCGCCGGCTCCAGGTGGCTTCGTGGCCCAGGTGCAACGAGCCGTGCGCCCCATTCAACTGCACGGCCGGTTGCATTTGGCGGCCTGGGAACTTGGCGCCGATGATGGGACATTGCTCATCCGCGGCGACGAGGCCGTACCGGCGGCCAGCACCATCAAGGTGGCAATTCTCGCCGCCGCCTTGAAAGAAGTAGGTGCCGGGCGGCTTCAGATGGAAGTCCCGATCCCTATCCCGGCGCGGCGCGCGGGGGGCTCAGGGGTTCTGCAGGCTATGACCGGGCTCGGCGCGTTGACCCTCGCTGACCTGCTCACCCTGATGGTGATTGTGAGCGACAACGCAGCGACTAACATGGTCATCGAGATGACCGGCATGGGCCGGGTCAACGCGTTTTGCCACGAGCTGGGTCTGCAGGGAACGGTTCTTCGGCGGCGAATGATGGACGCAGAGGCCGCCGGGCTTGGTCTCGAAAATACAACTACCGCACTCGACCAGGCGAGGCTTCTCGACGCCTTGGCGGAGGGCGCCCTGCTCGCCGAGCCGTTGCAGACGTTCGCAATTCGGACACTGGCCGGGCAGCAGTTCAACGACGCGCTACCTTCGCTGCTGCCCGAGAACGCCCAT
>JAABUM010006519.1_pt1 | contig 11398 bp, 13 predicted proteins | sample 5559161 | NCBI WGS metagenome assembly JAABUM01 (sample SAMN10711868, study PRJNA513369) | rock metagenome | isolation source: Antarctica rocks | place: Antarctica: Victoria Land, Siegfried Peak nord | reverse complement strand
CCTGGCGTTGCTGCATTACGACCACGATTTCGAGCACATCGCGCAACTCACCGGACAGGCTCAACAGTGGATCGTCCCGCCGGGAACCGTGGACTGAACGCACCTCGCGCCAGGCCGTTGAGCGATCCCTTGTGACACACGACCGGATCGGACAGACCTGACCGGCGGGTGCGCCGCTGGCCGTTCCTCATCTGACACGCACTGGAGCCGGTGGCCGGCCCGTGTTGCAAGCCTTGCGAAGATTCCGAGATGACGATTTGGACGCGCTCGCCTGAGCTCGAGGACGCGCAGCCCTTGGCTCGCATGATCGATCGGGTGTGGCGGGCCACGTATGGGTCAATGCTCCCGCAGCAGTTCTGGGACACTTACCCGACAGCTCAACGGGCTAGCGAGCTACGGGAGTCGATCACCGATCAGGCACAACGCGGCCTCGTTGCCGAGACCGACGAAGCCCTCGTTGGGTGGGCAGTGCTAGGGCCGAGCAGGGCACCTACGGTGGGGATCGAGTCGGCACGCCCTCTTGAGATGTACTCGTTGTACGTCCACGCACCAGGAGCAGGGCTCGGCCAGCGACTGCTCGATGAGCTTCTCGGCAACCAATCGGCGGAGCTTTGGGTCTTCGAGGCCAACGTGCGGGCTCAGCGGTTCTACGAGCGCAACGGATTCCGTCTCGAGGGGACGCGCCACCTTTACGGGCCTGAGACGGTCAGCGTTCCGGAGGTGCGGTTCGTTCGCTAGGCCATCGCCCTCCGGGCGCTCCCATAGGCTTGGTGACGGTCCAAAGCGATGGCTGGCTGAGATTCCAAACGGGGAGGGTGGACCCGGCGACACTGCGGTAGGGCGTGGAACTACCGTCTCACGTATGACTGATGACGACCTCCTGTCGAAGGTTCTCAGCGCCGCAGATGCAAGCGAGGGGTACGAGCTTCGGCATTTCAGGGTGTGGCGCGAAGGTCGCCAGCTCGACGTGACGTTGCTCGATGCGGGCCCATCGTCGGGGAGGAATCGTTACATGGTGGAGGTTCGAGACACACAGGATCTCGATGGCCCCTACAGCCTCAGCAACGCGGACGACACCATCGACAACGCGCTGTCGGGTGTGCATTGGAATGAGTTTCCCGCGCGGGACTGAAAACAGCAGCGCCGTCCCACCAACCCATCCTGTTCTGATTCACTCTCAACGCCTGTTCCAGCCCAGCAAGCCGCCGGGTGGCTTCAATGAGGTAGCCGCCAAGACCGCATACGAGGAGCCGCCGTGCCAGCAGCGGAGGACTGCAGGGCATCGTGGGTCAACACGACCCACGACTGGGCCGCCACCGTCGACGTCGAGCACCTGGCCTCGATCCGTGATCGGCCCACGGTGATGGCCCCGGGAGGAGCGCTGCACCTGGTCCTCGAGGTGTTGGCCTATGCCGCCGACGAGGCCGAAGTCCGCGGCGGCGGGACCAGCCACGTCACCCTCGGCGCCGACGGCTCAATATCGGTGGCCGACGACGGGCGCGGGACCGACACCCGGCTGGACGAAGACGGACGGCCGGTTAGGAAGCCGATCATGGCGACGAAGGACCTTCGCTTCTTCGACGCTCCCGACGCCCCGCTGCTACCCGACGGCCATCCCCGCCGCGGCATGTCGGCGGTCGCCGCACTCAGCGACCGGCTCGTGCACCACAACCGTCGCCACGACGGGGCCTGGAGTCAGGAGTACCGCGACGGGCTTCCCGTCACCGATCTTGTCCCTGTCGAGGCCGACACCACCACCGGCACCACCGTGACCTTCTGGCCAACGTCCAGCGTTGAGCCGTCCATCACCACCTTCGAGGTCACACCACAGGCCCTGGGAGCCTGGCCATGCCTCACCGTTACGTTGATCGACCACCGCACCAACTGACACCCGAACTCATCGACCCGGATTCCCCCGGGACGACCACGCACGCCGCTGGACCGGGGCCGTCTCAGCATCATGGGACGGCGACCGCGCGGTCTGGCGGGCACCGCCGCTGAAGAGCAGCTCGTGGCCCCCTCGACGTCCCAGCTGACGATCCTTCAGCGGCTTCGGTCGGCGGCCCGGCTACCTCGTTGACAAGCTCAGCTTCAGACCGAATCCAACAAGCACTGTGCCGGTCACGCCATCGATTGCGCGCCTTGCCGATCTACGCGTGAGCCAACGGCGCGCCCATCGCGCTCCGAAGATCATCACCATAAACCAGAGCATGCCTTCGGCGTCGTGAACTAGCGCGAGAAGCAACCCGACCGCGAGGTGGGATGTACCGGCCGGGATGAACTGAGGTAGCACTGCGACGTAGAACGCACCCATCTTGGGGTTGAGCAAGTTGGTCAGGAGCCCTCGGCGCCACGAGCCCCAGGCTGTCGCAGGCACCGCGGCAATGGTCGACTCCGTTGTATTGATCCCCTCGCGGTCACGAACCGCAGACCACACCATCTTCGATCCCAGCCAGATCATGTACGCAGCACCAGCAATCCGCACCACCGTGTAGGCGATGGTCGACGCCGTCAGCAGTGCCGAGACCCCTACCGCTGCCCCCGCACCCCAGGCGAGTGCCCCAGTATTGATCCCGAGAGCAGTAGCGAACGCCTGCCTGTGCCCCTGGGTGATCGCCGCACGCAGCACCAGCGCCGTATCAAGGCCTGGAACCACCGTCAACAACCCGGCCACCACGGCAAACGAGAGCACCGCAGCGGGCAACGTCACGGCATGCTCCTCAACGCGGCAGACCCAAACCGCAAAGTCCTCACCGTACCCATGCGCCACATCATCGCATCCGCGCGAAGGCATCGTCATGCAACAGAGGAGCCGGCTACGGGCACCGAAGGAGGCTGCGCCGACGTTGCACGACGTGATCTTCGTCGTCCCGTAGCGGAACGACAACCGGACGACGGACACCAGCCCTCGGGTGCGCGGAGACCGTTCCGTAGGGGATCCCCTGTGAGACGGATGACCACACTCGACGCGACCTCACCGACGAGCTCCTCGGCGCGGCGGTAGCGGTTCGTCTTGTAGGAAGGAGTCGATACATCGCCGTCGTCGAGGCTGCCAGGATGGCTGCATGTCTGTGAGCCCGTGGCCGGCGCGCGCCGGCTCTCTGCTCCTGCGCTACGCCGAGGCGTACGACCTCGAACCGTTGATCGCGGTGCGCAACGACCCGGGTGTCAACCGCTTCATGCTCCGCACCCTTGTCGACCCGGAGACCTTCCGCGAGGAGTGGCTGGCGGTGGCCGGTAGCGAGACCGACTTCTCCTGCGTCGCCGAGTGTGACGGCCAGGTCGTGGCGATGGGCTTTCTCGACGTCGTCGACGGGATGGGTCAGCCGGGGATGCCCCAGCGGACCGAGGGCGTCATCGGTTACATCGTAGATCCCGACTTCGGTGGACGGGGCTTCGGTAGTGACCTCGCGCGTGGTCTGCTCGCCGCAGCATTCGGCAGCCTCGGGCTGCGGCGCGTCACGGCAGCGTGTAATGCCGACAATCCTGCCTCGGTGCGGGTGCTCGAGAAGGCGGGGATGCGTCGCGAGCAACACGGGGTCGAGGACTCCTGGCACGCCGAGCTGGGATGGGTTGATGGCTACCAGTACGCACTTCTCCAGCGTGAGTGGCGCGATCTGGCAAGCCCGGAAGACGCGTCCTGACCAAGCACCTTTTCGCACCACAGCCCGGCTCCTCCGCATCAGGATCGCCGACCGGTGACCGGTGACGGAGCCCGTTGCGGCACAGGCTCGAGCGTGCAGGGTGAAATGACCAGGGCTCGGCGGTCACTCGCCGGTGGCGCCGTCGAGCAGCTCACGGGTGGCGTCGGCGTGGCCGGCGTGGCGAGCGGTCTCGTTGATGAGGTGGAGCAGGACCCAGCGCAGGTCGGCGCCAGGTTCTGATCGGCACGGCTGGTCGAGCGCCATGGCCGTCACCGTGGCGTCGGTGGCCGCTGCCCGCTTCCTGTAGGCAGCCACGGCGGCCTGCACTGTGAGCTCGGGCCCGGGGGTGAACTCCGCGTCGCTCCGGCTGGTCTCCTGGCCGTGCATGCCTCCGTCGATCCAGCGCCACTCCACCCGGGTGAGGTGGTTAATGATGCCGAGCAGGGAGATCAGCGCCCCGGGTGGTGTCCACCTGGCCTGGTCGTCGCTGAGACCGTCGACCTTGCGGATCACGGCGCCGCGTAGAAACCGCAGCCAGCGCAAAAACAGCGCTCGCTCGTCAGCGGTGCCGCGAGGGAACCCGAGCTCATCGTCGGCGCACACCTGCACAACCTACGAGACCACCCGCAAGCCGATCGGTTGCACAACCCGCCAACGCCTCCGGAGCCGAGGCGATGACCGCCACGCGGCAATGTTCTTGCGCAGGTCGGCCGAGGGGGAAGGGGCCCTGTGTCTACTGTTCGGGAGATGGTGGCGTCGTTGGCCCTGCTGACCAGTCCGCTTCTGGGTCCCTCTGTCTGGCAGCCCGTGGCCCGGGTCCTCGCCGACCGGGGATGGGACACGGCGATCTGCGCCGCGACCACACCAGTCCGGACGGGGCAGGACGTCTTCGACGCCTTCCTCGCGTCGCTGCCGACGGACGAGGACCTCGTGCTGGTGCCGCACAGCAACGCTGGCGCCTACGTCCCGGCCCTGGTGACGCACCGTCGGGTCGTCGCGTCCGTCTTCATCGACGCCGTGCTCCCACCGAGCCACGGACGGGTCCCGCTCGCGCCGCCAGAGTTCCTCGACGTGCTGCGTGCCAAGGCCGACGGCTACGGGCTGCTCCCGGTGTGGACCAGGTGGTGGGACGACGCCGACGTGGCGGCCCCGTTTCCCGACGCTCAGACACGCACCCAGGTCGAGCGTGAGCAGCAGCAGCTTCCCCTGTCCTACTTCGAGGGATCGCTCCCGGTCCCGCCGGGCTGGGACCGACCCCCGCGGGCATATCTCGCCTTCGGCGAGACCTACGCCACCGAGCGGGACGACGCCGCGCACCGAGGATGGCCGGTGACCACCCTGGACGGCACCCACCTCCAGCTACTGACAGATCCCGAGGAGGTCGCCACCGAGTTGCTCGCCCTCGTTGATCAGCTGGGCGTCAACGCGCCAAGGAGCTAACCCCGAGGCTCGGCGCTGACGCAGCAACCTGAACCGACCGAGGATTGATGGCGGACTCGCTGGCCGGTGCACCATCTGTCCGGCGAGATGTGATGCTTGGCTGATGTTCACCGTGAAGATCCGGGACGGTCGCGTCGGCCGAGATGCCCAACGTGTTGGCAGCGATGGTCGGGGTGAGGTCTTGATGGCGTATGACACGACAGTTGAAGCCTTGCAAGCCGTCGACATCGGCTCGATCGTGACTCTGCCCGACGGGACGTCATGTCCGGTGATCGGCGTCGACGACGAGGTCGACAACTCCACAGGGACCTGGGTACGGCATGCCGCCGTCGGCAATGGATGATGCTGCTTCGGCCTAGAGCCGGTAACAGATCCCCCTACGTACGAGCGCTCAGGTCAGTCGTAGATGCCGCTGCGGTTGCCGACGTCGAGGGCGACGACGACGAGTTCACCGCGGCGGATGTCGAGGATTACGCGGTAGTCACCCACTCTCAGCCGCCACAGGCCCGTGTAGGGCCCTGACAGGGCCTTGCATCGTGTCGTCGGATCGTCCAGATTCTCTAGTGCGACGAGGGTCTTCAACACGCGGGCAGCGACCTGACGGTCCAGCTTCTTGACCGCTCGGTCGAAGTCACGGTCCGTTCGGATGGTCCACGTCATGCAGGCTGATCAGGCAGGGCGTCCAGCTGCTCACGGGTGATGTCCAGCTCGGACATCAGATCGTCAAGCGGTCGGGTCTCACGCTGTCCCGCGCGGATGGCCTCAGCCCGGGTGACGAGTCCGTAGGCGTACTCCAGATCGTCGATCCCGGCGGTGACCAGCTCGCGAAGGTAGTAGCTCTTGGACCGTCCCGTGGCAGCTGCCAGCCGTGACAGTCGTTCGTCGATCTCCACCGGAAGGCGAAGAGACCGGGGCACCTCACTCAACGTCACGAAACGCCTCCATTACTACATGTAGTCAGACCCAAGGTACACCTCGCCGACCGTTGCCCGGCGCGGTGATCTCGAAGTAGACCCCAGCGACTCCGAGTCGCTCGACCACGGAGATCGACGACGTCGCGATCGCCCCAGTTGGGGATCGTCTATCGGAACAGTCCTGAGAGCTGCAGCCCCAACGCCGCGACCTCGTCTACTCCCCGTCTATGAGCTCAACACATCGCCGATCCCAGGCGTCGGGACATGCTCGAAGCATCCCGAATAGTGCCACTGCGAGAGTGGGGCCGGGCGTTATGGTCTCCGACTACACGTGTCGAGTTGGCCACCGACCACGCGCGTCGAGTTGGCCACCGCCCTCCGTGCACGTCGAAGCGGAGCTCGGGTGCTGTCCCATCCAATGCGGCAAAACCCTTGCCGCTCCCGCCCACTCCTCCACAACGGAAGTGTCGTAGCGTGCCGCTCTGATGAGAGATCCTCCACGCACGAGCGTTGGACGACCCTTCAGCCGACAGAGTGGAGCACAGTGGACGACCTCGATGACCTAGAGCTGCTCACCAAGGATGAGCTGATCGAGATGCTTTTGGAGCAGGCCGAGGCTGGAGTCAACCTGTCGTTCCCTGGTAAAGCGGCCACTCGACGGATGGCTCGCAGGGTTCGTCCCCGAGTGCAACGCACGATCGCCAAATACTCGGTAGGCCCCGAGGATCAGCGCGCGCGCAACGTTCTGATTGAGGGCGACAATCTGCACGCCCTCGCGACCCTGTACCGCGACCGCGGCCATGTTGACCTCATCCTCACCGATCCGCCCTACAACACCGGCAACGACTTCCGATACAACGATCGATGGGACGACGACCCGAACGACGACGGGCTGGGCGACCTGGTGAAGGCGGACGATCCCGCACGGCATACCAAGTGGATGCGATTTATGTATCCGCGCCTGCAGATGATGAAGGCGATGTTGAAACCAGGCGGCGTACTGGCCATCTGCATCGATTATCGCGAGTTGTTCCATTTAGGACAGATGTTAGACGAACTGTTTGGCGAAACCAACCGCTTGGCGATCATCAACTGGCAGAAGACCACAGCGCCGCGCGCTGACTCTGGGCACGTCACCTCTACTACCGAATACGTGCTGGTCTATGCGAGGGATGAGAGTCGCGCTAAGACTTCCCGCCAGGAGCGAAAGGCGAAGAGCGACCGCCGTTACGGCAATCCAGATGGCGACAAAGGTCTGTGGCGCGAGGCGAACCTGTCGGCACGTACATACAGCACCAAAGGTGACTTTGCTATCCAATCGCCCATCACGGGTGATCTGCACTACCCGCCGGGTTCACGCGCATGGGCGCATCCAAAGAGAAATATTCTGAGTTGGTTGTCGATGTGGGGCACTGAATTTGTGGAGGTAGACATCAACGACGGCAGAGGAACCGCTCTGCTGCCACGAGGTGCGACCGCCAAATCGGTACCAGCGACAGTCAAGAGGCGAGCAGAGAATATTTTGAGGAATGGACCATGGCCATTTGTCTGGTTCGGAACGGACGGCAAGGGAAAGCCGCGAGTAAAAACTTACCTGGAAAACGTACGCAGCGGTTCTGTGCCGACTACCTTCTGGCTGAATGACGACGAGGCCGCGATGGAGATCGACGCGGCCGCTTGGAGCTACGAACAGTCAGGAAGGAGCAGCGACGGAGTAGCAGAGCTAACCGCCATCGTAGGCGACAGTCATGGCTTCAACACTGTCAAACCATTGAAGCTCATCCAGAAAGTTATTCAGCTGTGGTGTCCCGCCGAAGGGCTCGTGCTGGACCCCTTCGCCGGATCAGGCACAACCGGCCATGCGGTACTGCTTCTCAATCAGCTCCAAGATGCCCACCGTCGCTTCATTCTGGTTGAACAGGGTCGGCCAGAGCGCGGTGACTCCTACGCCAGATCGCTCACATCGGACCGCCTGAGTCGAGTGATCAACGGCGACTGGGTTAAGGCGACGGCTAGGCCGCTCCCAGGGGGGTTCGCCTTCCGTCAACTCACCAAACGCGTGGACGCCAACGCTTTGCTACAAATGGAGCGCGAGGAAATGGTGGACACTGTGATCGCTTCCTACTTCGACGCATCCCGGCGGCGAGGAGTGTCTCTGCAACGCCGCATCGATGAGGGATACGTCTACTTGGTCGCGCAGAACGCAGACGACGAGGGCTTCTATCTTGTCTGGGACGGCCCGCAGAGCAACATCGACCTTACCGAGGAGGTTTATGAAGCTTGCGTGGCAGAGGGCGATAAGGCAAATCTTAAACCCGTTTACCATGTCTACGCGCGGCTGAATCTATTCTCAACGGAGGGCGTGCGCTTCTATCAGATTCCGGACAGAATCTTGGCAGACTTCGGACTGGACGTGCGTTCAGAATCCTACGACGACGAGACGAGCTACTGATGGAGCTATTCCAGTTTCAGGAGGTCGCCGCCGCTACTGTGTCGGATAGGTTTCTTGAGTATCTGGACGACCCGCCGCAGGCTGGTACTTCAAAACGTCCCCGCACAGTTCCTTTCTTTCAAGCACTGTCCGCGCTGACGGGTGCCGGAAAGACGCTGATTTTGGCCGAGTCGGTGTCGCAAGTGGCCGCCACGATGCCCGTAGCACCCGTGATCCTGTGGCTGTCGCGGGGAAAGGTGGTGGTGCGACAGTCCTTCGCTAACCTGTCGCCAGGTGGCAAGTACCACGAGCTGTTAGACAACATCACTGTGATGGCACTAGGGGAATACGACGCCATAGAAGCGGCTCAGTCCACCGCAGCGTTGCTCTGTTTCGCCACAGTGGGCACCTTTAATCAGAAGGATCGCGAGAACGGCAACCTCACCATCTTCGGCTCCGACCTCGACAACACGGAACGCTCGATCTGGAACGCTTTGAAACTTCGCACCGATACGAATGGTGCCCGCCGCCCGCTTTTTGTCGTCTACGACGAGGGCCACAATCTTTCGGACCAGCAGACTGAGCTATTGCTCGAGCTAGAGCCCGATGGGTTTCTGTTGGCTTCGGCCACCATGCGGCTGCCAGCACGGCTGAACGTGGAAGTCGAAGACCTCAAGCGCCGCGGCTGGGCTGAGGATCGCCTCATCACGGTTGTGGATACCGCCGCGGTGGTGGCGGAGGATCTGGTGAAGGGCACCATCGACCTGGCTGGCTACAACGCTCCTATGGAGGAGACGATCTCCAGCATGCTTGCGGAGATGCAGCTTGCGGAGGCCGATGCGGCGCCGGCGGCGCCGCCCATGCAGCCGAAGGCCATCTACGTTTGCAACACCAACATGGTTGCTGACGACGCTTACGTTGCCGACGATCCCAAGCAGCCCTTCGATGCGCGCCAGGCACCACCCATTCTGATCTGGCGCTATCTGGTGGAGCAATGCGGAGTTGATCCGGCGACGGTCGCCGTCTACGCGAACCTCAAGGTCGCCAAGGACTTCCCGCTACCCGACGACTTCGTTCTCTTTAAAGGCGCCGACAACGACTACGAGCAGTTCACGGCGGGCAACTATCGGCACATCATCTTCAACCTGGGCTTGCAGGAGGGTTGGGACGACCCCGAGGTGTACTTTGCCTACGTGGACAAGTCCATGGACTCCACCGTGCAGGTAACCCAGGTGATCGGCCGGGTGCTGCGCCAGCCTAACGCAACCCACTACGCCACCGAACGGCTGAACACGGCTCACTTCTATGTACGTGTGGATCGCAACGAGACCTTCAACGACGTGGTGAAAGAAGTCGAGAAGCAGCTCGGCGGCACCAATAGTGGCGTAAGAATTGTGGCGACACCGCCAGGCAAGGAGAAGCCGCAGGAGTACCTGCCAAAGGTGGCGCTGTCTGTGCCCATGACTGGTCTGGACGGCAGCGGCGCGCAGGCTCCCATCCAGGCACTGATGAGCAACTTCACGGACTATCGACAGGACAATCTGAACACTAAAGGCGAAGGCAGCCGCAAAGTATCCAGGCAGCGCATCGGTGAGGCCAGCGAGGCCAGTGAGTGGGAAGTCTTTCAACAAGCGTCGCGGGTCTCGGCGCGCTGGATCTTCCACCGTGAGGTGCAGAGGCGTTACCGAGCGGCCCTGAATGTGGTGAACCTGGCCGAGCCGAAGCTGAACGCCGTCATCGGTATGGGAAGTCCCGCCTTCTCGGCGATTCGCGACCTAGCCGAGAAGGTAGTCAAGCAGTACGTGGATGATGTACGCCTGGTGCAGCGTGGGCCCAACCCCTACGTGCCGACCGCCATGCTGGCGCGTCCCGATGAAGTGCACGACTTTAAGAACGCGGTGCACGTCGGCTACGCCGGTCTCAACCCAACACTGGAGCTACCCTTCGCGGAAGCGCTGGACAACACCGGTTTGACTTGGTGTCGGAATCCATCCCGAACCGGCTACGGCATCGAGCTGGTCGCCATCGGCAACACCCAGAAGTTCTACCCCGACTTTCTGGTGTGGACCTCCAAACGGGTGATCTGCATCGACACCAAAGGCGGCTTCCTAGTTCGAGAATCGGCCGGTCGGAAGTTGTTGCTGATCAGGAGAAAAGACGGCGCGGAGCTGTCGTTAGACGTGCAGTTCATATCGCGGGGCAAGTGGAACAACGACCTCAATGAGGAAGCTCCGGACGGCTACACAAGGTGGGGCCTGAACGACGAGGGCAAGGTGAAGGCCAGGTTTTTTGACGGGCTTGACCCACTGCTGGCGGACCTCACCGCAGAGAAGGACGGCTAGCGCATGAACTATCCAGAACTGTTTCTCGCGGCCGTCGAGACCACGACACCGACTCCCCCTGTGACGGATTCGGCTTGGGCGGCTTGGACCGTGGCGTCGGTCTCTCTGCGCAGTTGTTCAGCGTGTTCCTCGGCGCGCTGTCGTTCCTCGGCAAGCGTGCGGCGTTGCTCGTCGAGCACGGTCTGGATACGGTCGGCGGCATCCCTCTCGACAGCACCCACGCGTCGCGCCACGTCGAGTCGGATGTTCCCGGCTTCTTCCCGAGCGGTTGCCTCGGCGGCGACAGCGGCCTCGGCACGGCCACCGGCCTCCGCTACCTCGGTTTCGGCTTGGGCCCGGATGCGTTCGGCCTCGGTGAGGGCTTCCTGGGCCTCGTGGGGTAGCGGCTCCACCGTCATCGACGCTCCTCCGATTCGCTCGCTGCCTCCGTCGCCAGCACTGCAGTGCCCACTGGCTGCGGCTGTTCCGCCGCATTGGGCCACGATCTACCGAACAGGGAACATGTGACCTAGAGTGTGACATGGAGGTTGCCACGTGTTCGAATTTTTGCCGCCAGTCTTGCCCACCCAGCTACAGCAAGCGCCACTGAACGTCGCCGTTGCGCAGATCAAGTTCGAGTACCAACGC
>JAABUM010006518.1_pt1 | contig 11398 bp, 10 predicted proteins | sample 5559161 | NCBI WGS metagenome assembly JAABUM01 (sample SAMN10711868, study PRJNA513369) | rock metagenome | isolation source: Antarctica rocks | place: Antarctica: Victoria Land, Siegfried Peak nord | reverse complement strand
TGGCGGCGATCATGGCGCTGAACGCCACGACGCCGACGGTGAAGCCCAGGCTCAGCGCCTCGGTCGCCAGGTCGCCGGCGGCGGTGCCGAGCGCGAAGGTGAACAGGATGGCGGCCCAGTAGAACAGTTCGCGCCGCCGGGTCGTGATGGTGTGGATCGAGAGCGTGCGCTCGCTGGCGTGCCAGGCGGCGAACGTCGCGGCCAAGGCGAGGGCGAAGACGGCGGTGCTGGTGTAGAGGCTCACGTCCAGCCGGTCGGTAAGGGCGTCGGTGATCTGGGTGCCGACCACGCTGACCAGCACGACGGTCAGCCAGTAGGTCCACGGCACATACCGGTCGGACCGGAGCTGCACGACCAGGACGGACAGCAGCAGCGCGGCCATGATGCCGCCCGTGACGGCCGTGCCGAGGCCCACGTGGACGGCAAGGTAGTCGGCGCCGGTCTCGCCGACCGTCGTCGCCATGATCTTGATGAGCCAAAAGGCGGCCGTGACCTCCGGCACCTTGTTCAGCATTTGGCGGGCGGTCGTGGGGGCGATGGCGGCGGCTGGCATGGCTCAACTCCTTGAGGTGGACGCAGGGTTGGGGCGAGGATGCGGCGGCCACCATGCCGGAGGCCAGGTTGGGGCGCGTTGGACCGCGGATTGGGAATTACCAATGTTGGGCGAACCGCCGCCACAGCCTGATTGGAGCAGGGTGGCCGGTGCTATACGGATCGCCAACGTCCGTCGCAGGCCGGTGACGGCCGGGCTGGTTCGATGTAGCCGACGCAGCAGTCATGCGGCGGCCACCGCCGCAGCGGAGGCCCGGCGATGCTCTCTTGGAACACGGCCCTGTTCTTGCTCCTCAACGCGGCCAGCAGGCCCGGCCCGGTGTTGCAGGGTATGGTCGTGGCTGTCGCGAGCGCACCCGTGCTGCTTGCGCCCGTGCTGCTGGCCTGCCTGTGGGTGTGGGGACCACCTGCCCGCCGGGCCGCCCTGAGCGCGGCAGGGGCCGGAGTGTTCGCCGGGCAGGGCATCAACCTCCTGCTCGACCTCGTGTGGTTCGAGCCTCGGCCCTTCATGGCGGGGGTCGGCCACACCTGGCTGGACCACGTGGCGGACAACGGCTTTCCCAGCGACCATGCGACCCTGGCCTGGAGCCTCGGCCTGGGGCTTGCCCTCACCGGCGCGTCCCGCCGCTGGGGCGCCGCCGCCTGCCTGGCCGGCCTGGCGGCAGGGTGGGCGCGGGTCTACCTTGGCGTGCATTTCCCGGTGGACGTGCTGGCGTCCATCCCGGCTGGGCTGCTCGCCGCCGGCTTCGCATCAACCCTGTTGCCGCCGATCCGGCGCTGGGTCGCGCCACCGGTCGAACGCGCCTACGACAGGGCGCTCAGGTTTCTGCCGCACTGGATGCGCGTTGCCGCTGGAGCGGGCAGTGCGGCCAACAGGGACGAGTGACATGCGGAAGCTTGCCGCCGTTCAAAGGACCGCGCCGAACTGACCGACTTGCTGGATTGCCAGACGATGCCGAGGATCGCGACGGTGATGATAGGGCCGATGATGGGATCCGTCACTGCCGCAAGCAGAGGCGGCCAAGACGCCTCACCTTATGGCTGCACCGCGAGCGGCCGTATGATGCCGCAAGCGACGGACGACGTGTCACCGAGGTCTCCTTCCCGGACGCCGCCGTGCCGAAGACGTGGGAGCCGGCCCGGTGTTTGGGGACCGCAACGACCTTTTGCCGGTCGCCTTGACAGTCCGCAGGCTGCCTCACACGAACCTGGCAAGGCGTTCCTGGCCACGCGTCACTCCGCCGGCTTCCTTGTCCTCCCTACTTCAGGTGCTGGGCGAGCAGCTTGTTCATCTCGAACATCGTCGCCTGGTCCTTGCCGAACACCTGGCGCAGCTTGTCGTCGGCGACGATCACGCGGCCGTCGTCCAGACTGGGGGTGTAAGCCCAAACTCCAGAAAATTCCGTCGAGTCTCTGTGGCAGTGTCGCGGCACTTTCAGTCCGTCCAGAAGTCATTGAAGCGATCGGGAGCGAGTTGCGTGTAGAGGGCGGTGTACTGGATATTCTTGTGCCCGAGGTAGAGCTGGATGGCGCGGGTGTCCTGGCCGTCGTTGGCGAGCTTGAAGCCGGTGGAATGGCGGAGCATGTGCGGATGGATCGGCATGCCCAGGCTGGCCGCGTCGCCGGCGCGGGCGATGAGCTTGCGGAAGGTTGCCGCGGTCATCGGCGCGCGGCGCTCGGAGACGAAGACGTAGGCCGTGTCCGGATCGTCGCGGAGCAGCTTGCGCAACGCCCGAAGTTCCGGCCCGCGCAGGGGATGGGTGCTCGGCAGCCCGTTCTTGCGCCGGCGCACATGCAACAGACCCTGCCGCAGGTCCACCTGCTCACGCCGCAGGCCGACCAGTTCCGAGACGCGCAGGCCGTGCCGAAAGGCGAGCAGGATCATCGTGGCGTCGCGATGTCCATGACGTCCGAGCCGCTGCGCTGCGGCGATCAGCCGGTCGATTTCCCCCGGCGTCAGGTGCTCCCGGCTGCGCCGGTCGGCATTGGGGACCTTCGGGGGCGGGTTCATGGCGAACGACTTTCCCTAAAACGATGCTTGGTGCACGCTCCGTCATAGACCCGAAAGGCAGGCTGCCCCTGCCCTCGCGACAAGTTACTTTCCCTAAAGCATGGATTACAGGGAAAGTTCTCTGGAGCTGGGGGCACGATACGGCGATAGCGATGAAGAACAAGCTATTGACCATCCTTCCGGATGCCGAGCAGTTCGCCCTGTACGGCCTTCCTGACTTCGACGACAGACAGCGACTGGACTCTCTGTCGCTTTCCGAACAGGAATTGGCACTTGCCTGCAGCCGTCCCGGCCTCCATGCCCAAGCCTACTGTGCCCTGCAAATCGGCTACTTCAAGGCCAAGCATGCCTTCTTCCGCTTCGCCTGGGACGAGGCGGCGGACGATGTCGCTTTTGTCCTGACCCGGTATTTCAACGGTCAGGCATTTGAGCCCTACGCCGTCAGCAAACACGAACATTACGCGCAGCGCGCCATGATCGCGGCGCTCTTCGGCTATCGCCTGTGGTCGGTGGACTGCCTTCCGCAACTCGCCCAGCAGGCCGCCCAAATCGTTCGGCGCGATGTCACGCCAGGGTTCATCGTCGCCGAGCTCATCGCCCATCTCAACGAACACAAGATCATCCGCCCCGGCTACACGACATTGCAGACGCTGATCAGCGAGGCGTTGTCCGCCGAGCGCAGGCGTTTGGGAGCGCTGCTCACCGGCATGCTGGACGATGCGGCGCAGACGGGGCTCGCCCAGCTCCTGGCGCGCGACGACACCTTGTCGGAGCTGGCGGCTCTGAAACAGGACGCCAAGAACTTCAAGTTGCGTCAGATGACGAACGAGCGGGAGAAGCGCATCAAGCTGGAACCGTTATACCTGATTGCCAAGGCGCTGCTGCCCAAGCTCGCGATCTCGCAGCGGAACCTGCACTACTACGCGAGCCTGGCGAACCTCTATACCGTCTACGACCTGCGCCGACTCAGGGCTGAGCAGACCCATCTCTACCTGCTCTGCTACGCCTGGCAGCGCTACCGCCAGCTCACCGACGCCTTGAGCTATCACATGAAGCAGCTCGAAGACGAGAGCAAGGCGCGGACAAACACGCGCTTCACCGCCGATCTGGCGCAGCGCCAGCAGGAAACCGCACAAGTCGGGCCCTTGCTGTTGCTCTATGTCGATGACGCATTCGGCGACGCCACGCCCTTTGGCGACGTGCGCCAGCGCGCGTTCCAGATCATGCCGCGCGAGGCGTTACAGATCGCCGGCCAGCGCCTGAGCGAGAAGCCAGCGAGCAAGCTGGCCCTGCGCTGGCACGTGGTTGACGGGCTCGCCGGGCGCGTCCGGCGCCACCTCCGTCCGCTCTACGGGGCGCTCGACTTCTCCAGCGGCGCACCAGACAACCCATGGCTCGCTGCGCTCGCCTGGATGAGGAGCATGTTCGCCAAACAGCAGCGTCTGTCACAACGCCCGCTTGCTGAATGCCCGCAGAGAACCCTCCCCACGCCCCTGCGCCCCTATCTGCTGACGCTGGATGCAGACGGGAAGCCAGCCGGCGTGCACGCCGACCGCTACGAGTTCTGGATCTACCGGCAAGTCAGAAAACGCCTGAAATCGGGCGAAATCCACCTGAACGACAGCCTGCAGCACCGCCGCTTCGCCGATGAGCTCGTCTCGCTTGAGGAGAAGGCCGACGTACTCGGCCAAATGGACATCCCCTGGCTGCGCCAGCCGATCGATCGACAGATCGAAGCCCTGGCGGTGGAACTGCGCGAGCAATGGCTGACCTTCAACCGTGAGCTGCGCCAGGGAAAGCTGAAGCATTTCGACTACGATAGCGAAAGCGAGACGCTCACGTGGCGTCGCCCCAAAGCCGATAACGAGGCCGCACAACAGGACAGCTTCTACGAGCAACTGTCGTTCTGCGATGTCGCCAACGTGGTCCGCTTCGTCAACGAACAATGCCAGTTCCTGTCGGCCCTGACGCCGCTGCAGCCGCGCTACGCCAAGCGGGCCGCCGACGTGGACAGCGTGATGGCGGTCGTCATCGCCCAGGCGATGAACCACGGCAACCTCGTCATGGCGAAGACGAGCGACATCGCCTACCATGTGCTGGAAACGACCTACCAGCAGCACCTGCGCCAGGCGTCGCTGCAAGCGGCCAATGACCAGATCAGCAACGGTATCGCCGCACTTCCCATTTTCTCGCACTACTCGTTCGAGATCAACACGCTCTACGGCAGCGTCGATGGCCAGAAGTTCGGCGTGGAACGGCCGACCGTGAAAGCGCGGCACTCGCGCAAGTACTTCGGCCGCGGGACGGGCGTCGTCGCCTACACGCTGCTCTGCAATCATGTGCCCCTGCAAGGCTGGATCATCGGCGCGCATGAGTTCGAGGCCCACCATGTGTTCGACATCTGGTATCGCAACACATCGGACATCGTGCCCACTGCAATCACCGGCGACATGCACAGCGTCAACAAGGCCAACTTCGCCATCCTGCACTGGTTTGGACTGCGCTTTGAACCGCGTTTCACCGATCTGCAAGAGCAACTGAAGGCACTCCATTGCGCCGATGACGTGTCGCTCTATGAGAAATGCCTCATCCGTCCTGTCGGCCAGATCGACCTGCAAGCCGTCGTGGATGAGAAGGCCAACATCGATCAGATCGTCGCGACGCTGGGCCTCAAGGAAATGACGCAGGGCACCCTGATCAGGAAGCTGTGCACCTATACTCAGCCGAACCCGACGCGGCGGGCGATCTTCGAATTCGACAAGCTGGTCCGCAGCATCTACACCCTGCGCTACCTGCGAAACCCACAACTGCAACGCGATGTCCAGCGCTCGCAGAACCGGATCGAGTCCTACCACCAACTCCGCTCGGCCATCGCCCAGGTCGGCGGCAAGAAGGAACTCACGGGCCGGACCGAGATCGAGATCAGCAATCAGTGCGCAAGGCTGATCGCAAACGCAATCATCTACTACAACTCCGCCATCCTGTCGCGGCTGCTCGTCAAGCATGAGGCGGGCCAGAATGCAAAAGCCCTGGCCCTGATCAAGAAGGTCTCGCCGGCCGCATGGCGTCATGTCCACCTGAACGGCCACTATACCTTTCGCGGCAGCGGACAGGTCATAGACCTGGATGCGATCGTGGCGGGGCTGGATTTGGCTTGACGGAATTTTCTGGGGTTTGAGCTTACACCCCCAGCTTCGAGGCATGCAATGCGCAAGCCCTCGCCAGCCAAGTGGGCGAGCGTGCCATTGCCTACGCTCGGCTCAAACTGGCCGGCCTCGATGACGCTCCCTGCCATCTCGCCGTCTTTGCCGAGCCTGGCCCAGTGCAAGGAAGCGGCCTGGGGCGCGCAACCATGCCGGAAACCACCGCCTACTCAGCGGTCATGGCCGTCCACACGCTGTGGCTCGCCGCCCGGGCAGCGGGCTTGGGCCTGGGCTGGGTTTCCATCCTCGACCCAGCAGCAGTCAAAGCGGCGCTGGACGTGCCGTCAAACTGGACGTTCATCGGCTACTTCTGCCTGGGATACCCCCAAGGCGAAGACGACACGCCCGAACTGGAGCGCCTCGGGTGGGAGTATAGGCAACTAGACAAACCCAGCATCGTCCGGCGCTGAAAGCCCGCCAAGTTCGACCCCGGGCCGGATACAGCTAAAAAGCGCTCGCACCAGGTCTTCTGGATGCCTTCACTCGCCCGGCATGCGTCGACATGAGCCCGCCAGAATTGCTCCCGATCCCCCACCGCCCATGAACTCCTGACCCTCAGTCGTCAGGTGCACCACAAACAAACAGCGCCGTCAGCATGTCAGCGCCGGACGCTCTGATGTCCGTTTTCAAGAGCAAAGGCCGCAAATATCCATCCCCCGCTTAGCGTTGGCAGAGTGCAACGATAGAGTCGTGCAAGGCAGGAGACAGGCCCGTTTGACGTCGGTTGACATGCTCTGATGCGCGGGTTGGTTACCGCATTTCCGATTTTCGTCTGGGGCTGGTCCCTGTCTTACAACGGGCATCAGCACGAAGCTGGCCTCCAAGCGTCGGCCGGGAGTTCCCCACCGTGGGCCTGTCCCCAGCCCTGCACGACCGGTCTGTTCGTTGAGGCTGCGGTCACTCCTTCGTTTGTTGCGTAGTGTATGCCCGGGCATCACGCCCGGTCTGGTGGTCAAGCGTCATCGAAACCTGACCGGGCCGCGGCGCCTCCCATGAGATCGGTCAGTCCCGTCCGAACCCTCGGGGTGGCTGGATCGCTTGCAGATCTGAAAGGTCGACGTCGCAGATCTCCTGCAGTGCCTCGGCAGTTGCACCGTTCTCCAGGCCGGACGGTAACGTTTCGAGCCAGGCGGCATATTGGGCCTGCAGCGACAGCAGCTCGCCGACGGCGTCACGCCAGCGCTGGGCCCGGCTGCGCAGGTCAGCGGGACGGCGAGGACGAGTGACAGGTTTACCGGCGGCTCGCGCGGCCCGAAAACGGGCTTGGCGTTCGGCGTCGGTCATCGGCCTATTTCCGATCGACTTGCGCGGCATGGCCCACTCCGAACCGTTACGTCACGAAACAGCGCCCGTGCTGCACAGGTCAGGCGCGCTGCCAGGCGTCGCCGGCAAGGGCGCGACGTGACGCGCGATCGCCCATAGGAACGCGGCGATCTCGCGTGCAATGGCGGTCACGACCACGGTGTTGCGTTTACCCTTCGCTATTAGACGCCGATACCGTCCACACAGGCGGGTCTGCGCCTTCCATGCGATGTCACGCACGGGCTGCGGCAGGCCTTGTTGCCGTTCCTGGTGCTGGACGCCCATGCCGGCAGAATGGCGGTAGGTCCATGCGGCCTCGACCAGCGCTTTGCGCGCACTGACATTGCCGGCTTTGGTAATCCCACCCTGCCGCTTTGTCTCACCCGTTGAGCGTTCCGAGGGCACCAGACCGAGGAATGCCATGAGTTGCCGCGGGTGTTCGAAGCGGCGAAGGTCGCCGACTTCGGCCACCATCGTCGTCGCCGTCACAAACTTGATCCCACGCATCGCCTGGAATGCAGAAACCACAGGCGCCAGCGTCCAGTTCGGCACGATCTCGATCAGCGCGGCGTCCAAACGGTCGATGCGCTCGGCGCTCGCCCGTACAGCGTTGAGCATCTCCTGGAACGCCAGCCGTTGCGCCGGGTGCGCAAAGCTCTGCCCGTCCAGCCAGCGCAGGTGCCGGCCCTTCCAGGTGGCTGCTCTTTCATAGGCACGTCCATGCCGAAGCAGAAAGGAGGTCACGTGCTGCCGCTTGCGCCGGTAGTCCTCGATCGTGATCGCGCGCGTGCGCACCAAATCCCGCACCGCCTCGTGCGTCTCGTCAGGAACCCACACCGCCGTCAGCTCGCCGGCGCGCAGCAGACGGGCCAGGGCCTGCGCATCGCGCCGGTTCGTCTTCACCCGGTCGCCCGGCCGGCGCGGGATCAGCGAAGGCGCCACCACCGTGCACTCATGCCCGAGTGCCAGAACCTGCCGATACAAGCCATACCCGGTCGGGCCTGCCTCGTAGCAAATGTGCAGGGTCTCATAGCGATCGGCCAACTTGCGGATCAGCTTCGCCACCGCATCGGGCGTGTTGTCGAACTCGCCGAGGTAGCGGACCTCGCCATCCCGGCCGCCCTCCGCGATCGCCACGGCATTCCGAGCCTTCGCGGTATCGATCCCAACGAATGCTTCCCCATGTTTCTTCATGGTTCGTCCCCTATGCGTTGAGGCCAGGCCCGGCCTACCCGGGCAACCCTCGCTCAACCCCGCATACGTGGGACGAGCCACCTCAGACGCTCAGCGGACATGCGGTCTTACCCGATGACCGGCGTGCCAGGCGTGCCGCTGCCTCCGGACTGGGACGCCATCCCTGGCGCGCGCGGCTGTACCGTGGAGGCATTGGCCTTCAAGGACCACCAGACGGAGATCGCAGAGCTGGGCGCGGACGTGTTCGGCCTGAGCACCCAGGACACCGCCTATCAGCAGGAGATGGCGAACCGGCTCCACCTACCCTTTCCCGTCCTCAGCGACGCCAACCTGGAGCTTGCGCAGGCCATGCGCCTTCCGATGATGGAGGTGGATGGGACTGTGTTGCTGAAACGGCTGACAATGGTCGTCAGCGATGGCGTGGTGGAGCAGGTGTTCTACCCGGTCTTCCCCACTGATGCCGCTGCGGCGACCGTGACGGAATGGCTTCGCAAGCAGCAAGCCTGAAGGTCTGCCCGGTTGCGGGATGGATCGAGCGCACGTTCACCAACTAGCTTGTATGGACCCATGCCGCCACGGGATCACCACGCAGGAGCCTGGCATGACAGTCGGACCGTTTCCCACCACACGCCTTCGCCGCAACCGGACGGACGGCTGGACCCGCCGCTTGGTAGCCGAAACACGATTGTCGGTGGACGACCTGATCTGGCCGGTCTTCGTGCGTCCAGGCGCTGGCGAGGTAGAGGAGATCGCCTCCATGCCGGGAGCGGAGCGGGTTACGCTCGACCGGCTGGCTGCACACGTGGAGACGGCAGCACAACTCCGAATCCCTATGGTGGCATTGTTCCCCGCCACATCGGCCGAGTTGAAGGACGCAGACGGGACCGAGGCGACTAACCCGGACAACCTGGTTTGCCAGGCAGCACGGCTGCTCAAACGAGAGTTTCCCGAATTGGGACTACTCGGGGACGTAGCACTCGACCTTTACACGACGCACGGACACGATGGGGTGCTGCGCAATGGGCGGGTTGCCAACGACGAGAGCGTAGCCGTCCTAACGCGTCAGGCTGTGGTGCAGGCCGAAGCCGGGATCGACGTGGTGGGCCCGTCCGACATGATGGACGGGCGGGTGGGCGCGATCCGCGCTGCACTGGACACGGCCGGGCTGGAGGGCACGCGGATCATGAGCTACGCCGCGAAGTATGCTAGTGCCTTCTACGGTCCGTATCGGGACGCGGTACGCTCGGCGCCTTTGAGCGGCGACAAGTGGACCTACCAGATGGACCCGGCTAACACCGACGAAGCGCTGCGTGAGGTCGAGCAGGACCTGCTAGAGGGTGCGGACATGGTGATGGTCAAACCCGGTATGCCGTATCTGGACATCGTGCGGCGCGTGCGTGACCGGTTCGGGGTGCCGACCTTCGCTTATCAGGTCTCCGGTGAGTATGCGATGATCATGGCGGCAGTTCAGAACGGCTGGCTGGACCACGACCGGGCGATGATGGAAAGCCTGCTCGGCTTCAAGCGGGCGGGCGCTGCGGGGATACTGAGCTACTTTGCTGTGCGGGCGGCGCGGCTACTAGGGGCTGAACGTTGAGCGCAAGCACCACAACCATCAGGATTGCTCACCTTTCCGATGCGTTGGCTGTCCAGGAAATCAGTGCGGAAGCCTACATCCCAGTCTACCAAGCAATCATCGGAGCGGCACCGAAGCCGGCCCATGAGGATTACACTGGCAGAATTGAACGCGGCGAGGTCTGGATGCTCGATTTGGAAGACGGGCCATCTGGCGTTGTCGTTTTGGAGCCAACAGAAGACTATTTGCTAATCTACAGCATTGCTGTCCGCCCCCAGCATCAGGGTAGAGGCTATGGAAGGCTGCTTCTCGCCTTCGCCGAGCAGCAGGCGACAGCAACCAGGCTGCCCGAAGTGCGCCTTTATACGAACCGGCGTATGGAGCAAAACTTGGCCTTCTACCGCAACTTTGGATATTCCGAGAAGGGCACCCGCCCGCATCCGCACCGGTCAGGAGAGATCGTTGTTGATATGGTGAAGCCGGTGGCCGGCGAAGCAAGTTTTGATGTGCGCCGCTACAGCTAAGTGACCGCCTGGAGTTCGTTTGACGGACACCCCTGGCCCTGGCCGCCGATTAAGACGTCGCGGCGTCAGATGGCCAATATGCACAGCCTCGTGGTCACAGAGCCTTGCTGGGATCATCAATTAGAACGTGCATTCGGGATAAGTGCTGGCCTAAACCGAGCGCGATAGGATCCCGGGCTGGTATTGAGCTTGGTCCGGAAATGGTGCCGCATCGTCGCGACCGACCCAAAGCCGCACGCCGCAGCCACGTCTTCAATGGTACCGCCCCCATCCTCAAGCAGATCGCGCGCGTGCGCCAACCGTTCAGCAAGCAGCCATTCCGCGGGGGTCGTTCCGGTTGCCGCCCGGAAGCGGCGCAAGAACGTGCGAATGCTCATACCAGCCTCTACGGCGAGGCTTGCGAGCGGCTGGTCATAGGTTAGTTGCGCGCGCATCCGATCCAGCAAGGGGCCGAGGCGCGCGCCCTCCCTCAGCGGCGCGACTGGCCGTTCGACGAATTGCGCCTGTCCGCCTTCTCGGTGCGGCGGCACCACCAGCCGGCGCGCGACCCGGTTGGCCACTACCGGCCCGAAGTCGCGCCGCACCAGGTGAAGGCAGAGGTCGATCCCGGCTGCGCTCCCAGCGGAGGTCAGCACCTGCCCCTCGTCCACGTAGAGCACGTCCGGCACTAGACGCACTTCCGGATGAGCGGTGGCGAAAGCGCTGGCGAAGCGCCAATGCGTGGTGGCCGTCATGCCAGCGAGTAGGCCGGCCGCGCCCAGTACGAACGCGCCGCCACAGATTGCAGCAAGGCAGGCGCCGCGAGCGTGAGCGTCCCGCAGCGCGTCCACCAAGGCTGCCGGCACTGGCGCTATCCCCTCGTCGCCCCAACCCGGCACGATGATGGTTGAAGCCGTTGCCCTCAGGACGCCCCTCATTCTTAGATCGCACCGAACATTTCGTTGAAGACCGGCTGTGCTGCCATCATTTGGGCAAATTGTCCGATCAGAGGCTGTAGGAGATGCTTTGGCATGTTGGGAATGAGTTCGTAGAGCAT
>JAABUM010006517.1_pt1 | contig 11401 bp, 15 predicted proteins | sample 5559161 | NCBI WGS metagenome assembly JAABUM01 (sample SAMN10711868, study PRJNA513369) | rock metagenome | isolation source: Antarctica rocks | place: Antarctica: Victoria Land, Siegfried Peak nord | reverse complement strand
CCACCGCCGATGCCGTTGCCGACGAAGGAGAAGAACTTCATCATCGCGGGCAGCGCGATCACCGCCAGGGCGATCACCATCACCCCGATCACCGCGGTCGACAGGTCCCGGCCGGTGCCCATGAACTTGAAACCAATGCTGTAGATCATCGCGGCCATCGGCTTGTACAACACCAACGCCACGATCGCCGAGGCGATCCGCGGGAACCACTGCCGACCCCACGAGGACAGCTGCCCCGCGGCGGCGAAAGCGATCATGCTGGCCAGCACGAGAATGCCCGCCTGGCGGATGAACCCGAAAATCCACTGCACCAACGCCAGCAGAAAGCACAGCACCCCCAGCAGGAACACCATCACCGGGTTCGTCAACGTTTCCAGCCCGATCAGCTTGGCCAAGGAGTCACCGAACTTGTCGGAGCTGTTCACCAGCTCCTTCGCGACGTCATCGCCCGCGGACAGGGCGCCCTGCAACACCACGAGACTCAGCGAGGTGATGGCCACGTACTTGAACGCACCCATCAGCAGCTCCGCGGCCGGTTGCCCGCGCCGAGACACGGCCATCACGATGGCGGTGCCGAGGATGCCGGCCATCATGATCAGCACGAACACCCCCTGCAAAGGGCGTTGAACATCGGCGATCGCGGTCGGGTCGATGTTGATCGAGTCCGACTTCACCCACCACGTCATCGACGTCCGCAGCATGTCCCCCGCCGCCTGACCCGTCGACTCCGCAACCTTCCCGAACGCCGAATCAGCCGCCGCACCCATCGCCTTCGACGCCGCATCACCGACCGCCCCAACAGGATTCGTCGCGACGTTGCAGGCAACCTTCGCGGCGCCGCCGAGACCAGGGATCGGCGCGCCGACAACGTCACATACGCCAGGCATCTCAAGCTTCTTTCTGTTCTGAGGAGATGGACCTGCGACCGGTCACCACGTGGTGTAGCCAGGGAGGCTGGTCACCGTTGTGGACGGAGAGTTGCTGCTGTCGGTGATCTTCCAATCGCCACCGGACCAGTCGACGGTGTACGGACCAGTGACATAGGTGCCGGGGGCACCGTTCACGTTCGGAAATGCAACATCAATCGTTGCCTGGTCGGGTGTAAACGAATCGACCTTGAACGCGACGGTCCGCGCGACGGTGGCAGCCAAATCCGGAGCGCTTGCTTGCGCTCGGCTGTTTCGGTACGCGACAAATTGCGACTGGACCGGTGAGGGGATCACTGACTGCTCTTTGACGACTTGCTGGTAATCGGGTGCGTATAGCAACCGCGCCACCAGCTGTACCGCGGCGAGGGCGGCACCTTGCGGGGTGTGGGAGTAGCCGGCGGCCACGGGTCCGTCGATCCGCAGGGGTCCGTCGACGGGGGAGAACGGCAGCTGCAGGCCGTGCACCACCTGGAAGTTGACGCCTGCCGGTGCGGCCGTGAGGTACTGCGGATCGTTCGGTGCCCGTACCCCTGTGGTGGCCGGGTTCGCCGGGGCACTGCCCGGTGGGGAGGTTTGCGTCGGCCCGGCGGTGGTGTTGGGCTGCGCCGCGGGATGCGACTGGCCGCCGCCCACGGTGAAGACCACGATCAACGCCACCACCACGATGAGGGCCGCCGCCCCACCGGCGGGCCACAGCCAGCGGGGTCGACGTTTGTCGGCGAACTCGCGGGTCGTGAAACTCATGATCGGCTCCTGATGGTCGAAGGGTGCAAAGCAGTGGTCACCACATGGCGTCTGCGGCCGCGGACGCGGCCCCGAGAATGACGGCGCCCACCGCGAGATAGATCAATCTCGATGTCATCGCTCGCTCGTGTCCGCATCCCCGGTCCACTCGCCCCGACAGCAGGAGGATCAAGGGAGCAAGCAGAGCAGCGAGCAGCAACACCGCCCCCAGCGTCAGCACGGCCAGTCCCGTTTCAGAGGGCGGCGTCGAGGAAGACCGCGACGCCGCCGCTGACGGCTGACGCGAGAAACAACTGCGGCACATTGCTCAGGGCTGTTCGCTCCCCGTCGCAGCCGCTGTTGTGGCGGTAGGGCCAATCGCGAGCGCTCCGTACCGCGGCGGCGGCCACCCAGAGCAGGGCAGCCACCCCGGCCAGCAGCTTCAGCGCGATGAGTGCCGGCATCGCTACTGAATGGCGTTGATGAGGACCGACGCCGACCCGGCGAGGGCGGCGGCACCGAACACCCACGGGGCGTGCGACAGCGCGTTCTTCGCGGTGTCCGAACGGCCCCGCACGCCGATGCCCATCATGATGGCCACGGCGAGGAGTCCGCCGATCGCGGCGATCCCGCATCCCCATTTGAGCCAGCCGAGGACTTGGTTGGTGAACTTGTCCAGGCCCGGTGGGGCTTGCGCCGGTGGGTTGGGAACTCCTCCTTGGGCGAGGTTGATGACCGTGTCGGCTGCGTGCAGCAGGTAGGACATGTCAGGTGTTTCCTTTCAATCGGTGGGGGTTAGGAGACGTGCGGGAACGCGGTGGAGTCGGTTGCCGCATCGGGCGGTGGACGGGTTTGGGCCGCGGGTGGTGATGCGGTGACCAGGGGGGTGACGGCCGTAACGAGGGCGTCAAGCACCCCGGGCACGGAACGCTCGGGGCGGCTGGGCGCGACACCGCCCCACGCCACCTCGCTGATCCGGGCGGCGGGGTCGTCCAGGTCGCGCAGCGAGGGCCACCACGGCACCCGCACGATCGCGGCCAGGTTCGGCTCCGCCATGTGCAGGCGGTGGCGCACACTGGCCGGGGGGCGGTCGCCGCAGTCGGCGACGACCACCACAACCGGGGTGCGGGGCATCCGGGCGGCGAGGATGACCGCGGCCTGCACCGAGTGGGCCGTGGACCGGCACACCAGCACCTGCACCGGCTCAATACCCTCAGGGTTCACCACCCCGACGTCGATGCCCTGCAACAGTGCCGCCACGACGGTGGTGCCCACCCCGCCGGCCACACCCCCCACCCGCGGCACCTGCGGGGCACCGGGTGCGCCCGCGGTGGTGGGGCTCGTCGAGGCGGTTGCGGGCATGGAGTGGTTCCTTCCACTGGTGGGGCTCATTGCTTGCCCGCCTTCGCGGTCGGTCGGACGAGGCCGACGAGTTCCCCGGTGCGCACCGTGGACACCTTCACCACGTCCCCGGACTGGGGGGCTTCCACCATCAGCTGGCGCCCGTTGACTTGCCCGAGGTACAAGGCGACGTGGTGGGTGGGGGAGCCGTAGAAGATCAGGTCGCCGGGCAGGGCGTCGTTCCAGGCGTAGTGCGGGCCGGCCTGGCCGCCTTCCCACTCGGTGCCGGTGGGTTTCCCGACGCTGATGCCCGCCCGGGCGTAAGCCATGGACACCAGCCCGGAGCAGTCGAACCCGACCTTCGCGTAGTCCCCGAAGGAATCGGCGACGCCGCCGTCGTGGATTCCGACACTCGGACCGCCCGGCCCACCTCCGCCCCACGAATAGCTCGTGCCCAAATACGACAGTGCGGCCGCGGCGGCGGTCGCCGAGGCCTGGTTGGGGAACGTCAACGTGCCCGCGACCCCGGCCTGTGCGGGCAGCGTGACGGCCACCCCGTTCACGACGACCCCGATCGGGCCCGCCGCACCACCCCCGCCACTGGGGGCGCCGGGGCACCCGGTGGTGGGCAGGGCCGCGCCGCCGGTGGCGTCGCCGACCTTCACCGACGGCGGGATCGGCGGGGCGTCTTTCCCCTGCGCGTACAGGCTTCGGGCCACCGCTTCGTCGTCGGCGTAGGCGCCCGGGAACGCCGATTGCTGCACGGTTTGCGCGGCCACCGTGACGGGCATGGCTTCCCGGCCCGGTAGCGCCAGGAGCTTGGCGAAGAACTTCTGCGCGGCCACCGTGGGTGTCATCAGCTCCTCTAACGACCCCCACCACGGGTACTGCTGCTGAAAGGCGTTCACCGACCCGTGGTCGCGGCCTACCCCGTCATGCGGCAGCTGCAGGGACCGGGACACGTCTTTCTGGTCGGGCTCCAGCCGGGGGTCGGTGCCGTCGTTGGCGAGGTTGCGCAGCCCGGACTCCTGATGGGCCACCGCCAAGGCGGTGACGATGTCCTGCTCGGAGGCCCCCATGCCCTTGCCTGCAGCGACGATCGTCGAGGCCATCGCGAGCTGTCCCGGACTCAGCCCTCCGGCGCCGGTGCCACCCTGGGGTGCGGGCCCGGCCGCCAGGTTCGCTGCCGCCGGGGTAGGTGGCGCGGTGAATCCGAGCGTCTTGTCCAGCCAGTTCAGGGTCGGAGCGGTCTGCTGGTCGGTGTAGGCAGTGGCGTGCCCGGTGCCCGGCACCACAACAGCCTGGTGCGGCACAGCCAGGCGCTGCAGGGTCGCCACCATCTGGTTCTGCTGCGCCAACGGCACCAACTCGTGGTCACTGTTGGCGAGGTACACCGGCGGCGCGCCCGGCGATGCCGACACCGCCGGCGACACCGCGGCGTAGCGGTCCGGGCACAGCGCCGCCAGGCAGTCGAGGTAAATGAAGGGGTCGGCGGTCGCGGCCAGCCGCTGGTAGTCGGTCGCGGCGATGGCCGCGGTGTGTCCGGGCAGCGCGGCCAGGTCATACGGGCCTGACCAGCCCACCGCGGCCTGCAGTCCCGAGTGATCGCCGGTCGCGGCGGCTGTCACCGCCAAGTTCGCCCCCGCGGAGTCCCCCCAGCTCGCGATCCTGGTGGGGTCCCCACCCCACTGCGTGGCCTGGGAGCGGGCCCAGGCAATCGCCGCCCGCACGTCGTTGAGTTCCCGCGGGTACCGCGGCGGGGCCATGTCGTACTCGATGTTCACCACGATGTAGCCGCGCTCGGCGGCCTTCCTGGCGACTGCGCCCAGCTCATGGCGATCACCGAAGAACCAACCACCGCCATGCACCGCTACGATCACCGGACGCGCAGGAGCCAGGCCCGCGCCGGCGCCCTGCGGGATGTAGACGTCCGCCGGCTGCGCAGCGCCGGTGGAACTGGGGTAGGTCAACGCCCGCACATCGACCTGCGATGTGGTATTCCCGTTCGCCCCACACGGCGGGGGCTCTTGGCTGCCGACGACGGCCAACACCATCAGGGCCACCACCAGCACGGCAGCCAACGTCGCCGCGACCGCGGCCTTTCCGGGCCGCATCAACCGGCCCGGTTGGCGGCGATATCCACTAACCAGCGGCCCTCGCGGTAGAGCACCTGGCGGGTCTCGCGGACCTGCTCCACGCGCGGCGTTGCACCCTCCGGGGTCACCACCCGGTCCGCGGTGACGATCACATACGCCCCCGTCGCCGACCGCGGCGCTTCCGGAGACACCACCGCCGCCGGCGTCGAGCACGCCGCCGTCTCACGAGCAGCGGCGATCGCCAACCACGCCTGCCGGGACGGTGGAGCTGTCAACGGGTCGAAGCCCAGCCATGCCCGCTCCGTCATCGCCGAATGCGCCGCACGCTCCCGAGTGCCCAACGGGGTCCGGTAGTCATAGCCGCACCACCGCGACAACCACGTCGATGCCGCCGCCTCCGGTGACCGAAGCTGCGCCGGAGTGATCGGCCCCGTCGGTGCGGGTACCACCGCCACCGACGAGGCCGGCGGCGGACCAGTCGGCAGGGTCGTCGCCGAGCTCGGTGCCGGGGACAGCGACACCGTCACCGGTGGCGCGAGTGCCTGCGCTGGGGGCGGCGGAGGCGTTGGAGAGCCGGAGCATGCAGCCAAGCCCCACACCAGGCCCGACACGGCAGCAAATTTGAGCGGACCCGGCACGGTCACCGGCGAAACGCCGGCTGTCCCGTCAGCGACCGGCCGGCGCCAGGACCTCGCCACAGAGGGAACGAAGGAACCCCAGACAGCACGTAACACGCGAGATTCCCCCAGCCGACTGCAGCAGAAGACACACCTCTGGCGAGGCGTCCTGGCACTATCCGCAGTCGGCGTCCCCGAGGCGTCAGGGGAACCGATCCGCCAACACACAGGTGATGACGGGCAGACGGAGAGTATGCGACCGCCGGCCGGGCAAGCAACTGTTGAAAGTTCATTCTGGCCCCCGTCTTCTTGCGTTCCCCGCGGCTCCATTGATTGGCTATGCCAACCCTGACCTGCCAGGATGCCAATATATCTCGACACATTACAGCGCTGGTGGCCATGTTGGCGACTTCGGAGGCGCCACAATGACTGAGTCAGTAGGGGGCCGGGACGCAGGAGAGCCGATGCCGCGGAGCGGAGTACGGGGGTTTTCACCCGCGTCATTGCGGCAAGCCCGCGCCGCTAGTGGCCTACGTGTCGACGAGCTCGCGCACCTGATCGGCGCATCGCGTCAGGCCATCGGAACGTGGGAGAGGGGTCAAGCGAGGCCCACTCCAGCGATGTTGCTTGCACTCTCGAAGGCTCTTAGGGTCAGCACCGCTGACCTAGCTCCCATCCGTGAGGCAGACCTGCGGATTGGGGATCTGCGAACTCAGGCCGGACTTACCCAAGTTGCGGTTGCCGAACACCTTCGTATTGCACCGTCGGCGGTGGGTGACGTTGAACGTGGCCTCCGCGAACTCTCCGAAGAGCAAGTAGCGACGCTCGCCTCCCTCTACGGGCTCGCGCCGGACCGCGTCCGCCGCGTGTGGAAGCAAACTCATGACGCCGTCGTGACACGCCTAAATATCCGCCAGTAAATCTCGACAAAATATCTGGGGTGTGGTTCCGTGGCGGTACGGCGTGTCGCCGCAACGATCACTCTTGAATGAGTTGAGATACCAGTATGTCCAACGGGAAGCGCACCCACGGGGAACCGCGGGAAGGTATCTGCGTTCGCATCCATCCGGATCTCGTGGCTGCGATCAGGCAACAAGCCGTCGCTCGCGGCGTCCAGCAGCGGTGGGTTCTAGAGCACGCACTGCGTGCTGGGCTACCGCTGCTTCCACCACCTGGACGGGAAACCCTCTTCGCCAGCTCCGAAATCGGGGACAACGACGCCCAGCTGTCCGTTACCGGCATGAGCCGAAAGACGCGGTGGCGGGGTAGACCGCAAACCTCCGTCTTCGCCACTGTGCATCCCGAGCTGATCGAAATGCTCGCCCAGGAAGTAACCGCTCGCGACGCCCATCAGTGGTGGGTGGTTGAGAATGCGCTGCGCCTGGGTCTGCCGTTACTGCCAGAGCCGGAGCAGGGGGTGATGCTGCGCAGCGCGTAATGCCCGCGCCCCAAGGGCGCCTTCAACAACTGCACACACGCACTGAGTAGCCCCTAGAACGCCGAAAACCCTCCCCGGGAAGGGAGGGCTCGGTTATTCGACTAGGGCCGTTGAGCGGGAACTCAACGACTTGGTGCTTTTCCCCGGAGGGAACTTGCCGTGCAAGGCAGTTCTCAGGGTACATCGCACCCTGAATCAGGTACAAGACCCAACTATCTCGGCCGCGGGCGTGTCGCTGACCAGCGGCGACGGCGTCGCGGTGTGGCCCGGACACCACCTCGGCTCACGACGCGATCACGGCCGGGTCATCAGTGCCGTGCTGAGGCAGCAGTGCGGCGGAACTCGAGGCAGCAGCGCTTCGCTCGCCGACAGCAGGCCGTGGCCGATGGTGCCGCTGCGTGCTGGTTGACGTGCTCGGTGCGGCTGGATCCCGAGCAGGGCGCCTACGCGGGTGTTCCGTGCTGGGCTGGGCGCCGGGCGTGGCTGGAGCACGTCGCCGGCGTCTTCCGTACCTACTACCCGACGGTGCGCCGCCGGGGTGATGAGCTGTCGATGACCCGGTTCATGGCCGTGTGCACGGCCATGAGCGCCGCCGGACGGGTCGAGCCGGCCACCGGACGTGATGCGCGCCAGTCCGTGGCTACCCTCGCCGCGGCCGCGGGGGTCAGTGAGTCGGTGGTGCAGCGCGCGCGCCGCTACCTGGTGACGTTGGGGCTGGCCACGGAGGTGCTGCGCGGGCGCCAACGCACGCGTGATGAGCGGATGGCGTCCTGGCGGGTGGGTGACCGGGGACGCGGCTGGGCGTCGGTGTGGGCGTTACACCCTCGACGGCCACGTCCCGGCGATCAGCCTGTGGACAACTATGCACAGGGCATGGGGCTGATTCAACAGACTGGAACCCCATCCCGTCAGGGTCCCGTAGGGACCTCTTCTGCTGTTAGGGAGAGGGTTTCTTCCCGACCACGCACCCGCTCCGCGGACCACGAGGACGGCGCTCCGCGCCGCACTCCGACAAGGAAGGGGCTGAAGCCGGGTCGGGCGGTTCCGGATGGGCCGGGGTTGGCCTTGGCCAAGCGGTGGAGGGCTGAACCGGGGTCTCCGGCATGGGCGCGGAGGTTTCGAGCGGAGACGTGGTCTCACGCCCTGGCCGCGTATGCCGCGCACGGTTGGACGGCGCGCGACCTGAACCAGGCGCTGCGGGATGTCGCCGGGACGGGGCTGCGGATCTATGACGATCCGCGCCGGCCGATCCCTTATTTGCTGACTCTGCTGCGGCGCAGCAGCATTGATGAGCGGCCCACCGTTCTGCGCGACGCGCAGGAGGCCGAAGAGCTCGCGGCGGCCCGTCGACGGGTCGCGCAGGCCCCGCAACGCCGGGCCCGGCACCAGGCGGCTCGTGAGGCGGCGATCGCCGCCCTCAGCGGTGCTGGGCGTAGGGAAGTGCGGGCGATCGCGGCCGCGGCGGCGCAACGCGCGCAGCGCAACCGGGAACGCGCCGTGGAGCGGCGGCGAGAGGTCCGGGGGTAGGTGGCGGTGGCTGTCACCGGTTTAGGAAGGGCGGCGCAGCATTCCCCACAGCGACGGTCCCCGGCCGGGCACCTGGATCTGCTGGGTCACGGTGAACCCGTGGCGCTCGTAGTAGCCGATGGTCTCTTCCCGAGTGCACTCCAGGTAGGCGTCGGTGCGCGTCTGGTCGCAGTGGCGCAGCCGCGACACCAACAGGGCTGCACCCACCCCCTGGCCGCGAACCTGCGGTGCGGTGCCGATCTTGTTCAGGTACCAATGCGGGGTCGAGGGATGTTTCCCGTCCAGGGCGGCGCGCAGCGCCAGAGCCGGGCGGATTCGGGTTCCCAGGGCCGCTACCAAGGCCGGGACGCTGCGCAGGGTGGTGGCGGTGCGTGGCTCCCCGTGCCCGGGCGGGTCCCACACCGCCGACCCCAGCACCTCACCAGGAGGGTCTGCTACGTACTGCACCCCACCGTTGGGCACGTGGTGATAGCGCAGTTGCGCCGCGAACAGTCGCCGCATCCCGACCCGGCGCTGGCCTGTATCTGGCCATATCCAGCACATCACGGGATCGCTGGCGAAGGCGTCGGCCAGCTGGGCCGCCACCGCGGCGGTGGCGGCCGGCCCGGCCGTGCGGATCGTGGTTTTCACGCCCCGCAGTGTCCCAGCCCCTTGTCGTTCATCCCCCGTCGCCGCCTGCGTCGGGGTGTAGGCGTGCGTGTTGGCACCGTGTGCTCGCGTTAAGATCACGGGGGCGGCGGGGGTTAGGGGAGGGGAGCGGGGGCTCGGTGACGGGGGGACTAGCGACTGGCGGCTGGCCGCGCACGCTGCTCGTCGAGACTCTTGCTTCCCATGCAGCTCCCACGCTCATCGCCGCCGATGGGCAGCCGTGCTCCTGGGCCCCGATGCCCCGGCTGGGCGGTAACCGCCTGCTCACGGAGAAGGTCCGCGCGATCGTGGTCGGCGTCCAAGAATCCGCTCATCCCGTGAACGTGGTGCTGGGTCCCTGGCGCAGCCAGCGGGTGCGGGTGACGGCCTGGCCGGTCGTGGGCCCGTCTGGTCACGTGCACGCCGTGCAGGTCTGGGTAGGGCAGCCCGAGGCCACACCGCTGCGGCCACGCCAGGCCGCCGCCTTCGAGTGGTCGAGCACCTCTCGGTTGGTCACCCTCGGCCGCGAACTGACCGACACCGAAGCCGACCCGGCTATCGCGGGTCGGCTCACCCTCACTTCCCCGGAAGTCTTTCGCTACATCAGCCACCTCGAGGATGCGATGACTCTCATCGCCAAGGCTCTCGATCCGCTCCCCGAGGATGACTGGGAGGGCATCGCAACCCTGCAGGCGCCCGATGGGGAGCGCACCGTGCACCTGGTGATGCGGAGCATGCCCGCGCCCGCGCATCAGTGCTGGCGCGGTCTGCTCCATGACATCACCGACACCCTCACCCCACCGCCGCCGACCCTGAACTCCATCGCCCTGTCGGCGATGACCGCTCGGGTCGGCCCCACCGCGGTGGCGCTGATGGACCTCAGCCACGCCCGGATCATCACTTGGCTCACCGATCCGGTACCCGGCATCGCCTGGAAAGGCATTATCGACAACCGCGACACCCCACCACCGGAGGACGTAGTCCGCATTTTTCAGGCCTTCGAGCAACTGCGACAGGGTGCCCGCGACGTACACATCCCCGCGGTGCGGCTACGCCGCCTCGCCGGTGGCTGGACCACCGTGGACGCGCACTGCACGATCGTGCCCAAGACGAACCGCTGGTCGCGGTAGTCGAACTCACCCCAATTCCGTCCGATAGCTAAGTGCCCCTGGCATAAGCCGTACTGCCGGGGGTCGCCGGCGGTGAGACGCCCAGCCGCAATGGCGGTGTCCGTGAGAGTCTGCGGCCGCCCGAGCGCAGCGAGGAGCTCCAGGAAGCGATCAAGACCGTCGAGGCGATCATCGACGGTGCCAAACGCTCGTGAGCCACCTCGGGATATTCAGCGCTTAAGCGCCCTGTCGCTGCCGGGGCGTCCGCATCATCGAACGCTGGACACACGTCACCGGGACGAGCGATCTGTCATTTGTCGAGTCCCCGCGAGATTGGACTTCCCCGCCTTGTATCGCCGGTGGTGGCACACTCGGGGCGAGGTGAGGGTTCATGACTGATCCGTCCTATGCGGATGTCACCGAACGTCTGTTTCGCACGTTCCAAGCGGTGCACCCGCTGCCTGTCATCACCGCGGTGGTGCAGCAGTGCCGCACCGACCTGGACAGCGTGCCCTCCGGGGCGATGCCAGAACTGCTGGAGCGGCTGGCCCACCAGCGGCTGAGCGATCTGCTGCCCGCCACCTGAGGAGCCGCCGCCCACGGGCCCACCCAGGCGCGCGCCCGATCAAGCAGCACAGTCGCGGCAGATCGGCAGACCTGCGCGTTCGCCGGCGTAGCGGTGTCGGTGGTGGACAAGGAAGCAGGCTGAGCAGGTGAACTCATCGGCCTGCTTCGGCACGACCCGCACCGAGAGTTCCTCCCCAGACAGGTCCGCCCCGGGCAGCTCGAGGCCTTCCGCGGTGTCCGCCTCCTCGACGTCCACGAGGGAGGACTGCGCCTCGTTGCGGCGCTCCTTGAGCTCCTCCAGGGAGTCCTCGATCTCGTCGTCGGATTCGGTGTGTCGTGGTGCGTCGTAATCGGTTGGCATCGCTTCGTCTCCTGTCATGCCCGTGTCCCGATCGCCCGGAAGGGCCCGATGGTGTCAGCGCAGTGT
>JAABUM010006516.1_pt1 | contig 11403 bp, 14 predicted proteins | sample 5559161 | NCBI WGS metagenome assembly JAABUM01 (sample SAMN10711868, study PRJNA513369) | rock metagenome | isolation source: Antarctica rocks | place: Antarctica: Victoria Land, Siegfried Peak nord | reverse complement strand
GACGCAGCCGGACGGCGCCTGGGTCATCTCGGCTGCTCGAGGACGGGACGAGACTCGCGGCCGCTCAGGGAGAGATGAACCGCGAGGCGGTGCACCGGGGTCTACGTGAGGCATTAAACGGCTTCCTCGACGCCCTAGGCCACGGCGCGTGCCCCACCACGACCTACGTCGGCCTGCGGGGAATTTCGCTCAAGGATATGGACACGGCGGATGTGGGAGTGGGCGTTCTGCGCCGACTCACCCAGGAGGAGGTCCGCTCGTTCGTCACCGAGGAGGACGCCCAGCCAGTGCGTGAGGACGAGCTGTGCCTCGTGCTGACGAGCGAGGCGACGTGGAGCGTGACGGACGCGCCGCCAAAGCCGGCCGGCGGGGGCGTATCGGGCGTCCTATCAAGACTTGAACTGTTCCCCGCTCTGATGCTCCTGGCAGAAGCTCGCAACCGACGGGGGCAGCTACGGGCACCTCATGTGGTCTGGAGCCGCACATCGCCCTACTTCTTCACTGGAGGCACTGCACGGCACTCCCGGGGCGCGCAGGCAGATCCCGATGGAGGCTCGGGACTTCGCCGATCGGGAGAGCCTGCGCATCATCGGAATCGACCGCCCCGGTATCGGTTCGTCCACCCCCTTCGTTTATGAATCCATTCTGGACTGGACCGGCGACCTGGTGATCGTCGCGGACACGCTGGGTATCCCGGACATGCGGGTGATCGGGTTGTCCGGCGGTGGCCCCTACGCGCTGGCTGCCGGTGCCGCCCTGCCCAATCGGGTGAAGGCGGTCGGCGTGCTGGGCGGCGTGGCTCCCTTCACCGGGCCGGACGCGATTAACGGGGGCGCGCTGCAGCTGGCATCGCACTTCGTCCCGTTGGTATCGGTGGCCAGGGTGCCGATCGGGATGGTGCTCACCGGTGCGATTTGGATGGTGAAGCCCATCGCGGGCAGATTTCTCGACGCCTTCGCGATGATGCAGCCCGAGGGCGACAAACGGCTGCTGAGCCGGCCCGAGTTCAAGGCGATGTTCGTCGACGACCTACTCAACGGCAGCCGCGAACAGGTGGCCGCACCGTTCTCCGACCTGATGTTGTTCTGCCGCGACTGGGGCTTCCAGGCCAGTGACGTCGTCGTACCGGTGCTCTGGTGGCACGGCGACGACGACAACATCATCCCGCACCGGCACGGCGAGCACATGGTCGACCGGCTGCCCGATGCCCGGCTGATCACCATCGCCGGCGAGAGCCACCTCGGCGGGTACGGGCGGGTCGAGGAAGTACTGACGTCGTTGCTGTCGGTGGGCGACTAGGGCAGCAGCAGGCAGCTGTCGCCGAACTCGTGCCAGCGATAGCGCTCGCGCAGCGCCTCCGCATACGCCCGCTCGACCAACTCCGCCCCCGCCACTGCTTGCAGCAGTTGCAGATGGGAGGCTCCCGGCGCGTGCCACCCAGTGACCAACCCCCGCACCACTCGCCCGGGGCGCGACGGTCCGAGCACGAGCTCGGTCCACCCTGCTCTCGGCTCTACCCGTCCCCGCTCGTCCGTCGCGGATTCCAGCGCCCGGGTGACGGTGGTGCCGACCGCGACGACCCGTCCGCTCGCCTCGCGGGTCAGATTGACCAAGCGCGCCGTGCTCGCGGGTACCGAGAAGCGTTCGGGCTGCGGCGGCTCGCCGTCCTCGGCCGAGGAGACACCGGTGTGCAGGGTGATGGGTGCGACCGCGACACCGCGAACGGTTAGCTCGGTGACGATGCGGTCGGTGAACGGGCGGCCCGCGCTGGGCATCTCGGCACTGCCTGGGTCGGCGGCGAAGACGGTTTGGTACTCGTGCAGGGGGTAGCGCTGCGGCACATAGGCGTAGCGGATCGGCCGACCGACCCTGGCGAGGTACCGGCTGACGTCGCCCTCCACCGCCACGTCGGCGCGCCAGAGCCGGGACTGGTGCAGCGGCCGCGGCGCCCGAATCGTGAGCAATACGCCGCCACCCAGCCGGATGTGCTCCCCCGCGGCCAGATCCCGCACCGGGCCGTCCGCCCGCCCCGCCGGGCGCACCTCCACCACCCAGCTTCCGTCGTCCAGCGCGGTGGAGAAGTGCACCGTCACCGGCCGACCGTCGTGACGATGCCCGTCGACGGCGGCGGCCAGCGTGGCCGAGGTGTTCACCACCAGCAGGTCACCCGGCTCCAGGAACCGGGCGAAGCCGGTGAACCGCTCGTGCCGGATCCCCGTCGCGTCGGCCACCAGCAGCCGCACGCCGTCCCGCCGTTGCGGCGGTGCGCTGGCCTCCAGCTCGCTGGGTAAGAGGAAGTCGAGCGCGGTCACTGGTGCACCGCCGCTGCCGCGAGGTCCTGCGCCCGGTATCGGCCGCTGTCCGGCCGCTCATCGAGCAGCCGGAGCAGGGCCGGAACAACGGTCTCCGGCTCGGGACGGTCGGAGATGTCCTCGCCAGGAAACGCCCGCTGGTGCATGTCGGTGCGCATGTCGCCGGGGTCGAAGCCGTAGACGCGCACGGCGGGCTGCTCCACGGCGAGCACCCGACCCAGCTGATCGAGTGCTGCCTTGCTGGAGCCGTATCCGCCCCACCCCGGATAGGCCTCGACCGCGGCATCGGAGCTGACGTTCACGATGGTCCCGCTCGCCGCCGTCAGCGCGGGCAGCAGCAGTTGGGTGAGCGCCAGCGGGGCGATGACGTTGGTCTCGTAGACCGCGCGCAGCGCGGGCAGCGGGTAGTCGCCCAAGCTCGGAAGTGGACTGGGGCCGAGCTCGCTGGCGTTGTTGACCAGGAGGTCGATGCCGCCGAGCACCTCGATGGCCGCGGTCAGCGCCTGCCGGTGCATGGGGTCGGTGACGTCGCCGGCGACCGCGGTGGTGTTCGGCAGCCCACGGGCGAGTGAGTGCAGGTCCTGCTCGTTGCGGGCGTCCAGCACCAGCCGCCAGCCGCGGCCGGCCAGCTCGGTGGCGAGCGCGCGTCCGAAGCCGCGGGAGGCGCCGGTCACGAGCGCGGTCGGAGTCGTCTTCTTGTCTGTTGTCGTGGTCATGACGCCATCGTGCTAGCTCAAGTCAACTTGAAGTCAAGGCGTATCTTCGAGGCATGCGAACGACAGATCTCCTCACAGTCGGCGAGGTGGCCCACCGCAGCGGATTCGCACCGTCAGCGCTGCGGTTCTACGAGCAGCAGGGCCTGCTGAGCGCCACCCGAACCTCAGGGGGCCAACGGCGCTACGAGCGCAGCGTGCTGCGTAGGCTGGCCTTCATCCGGGCCGCCCGCAACGTCGGGCTCAGCCTGGACGAGGCGGCCGCCGCGCTGGGCACGCTGCCCGACGGCCGCACGCCGACGAGGGCGGACTGGACGCGGCTGTCGCGCTCGTGGCGCAGTCGGCTCAACGACCAGATCGACGCGCTCACCAAGCTGCGGGACGGACTGGACTCCTGCATCGGCTGCGGGTGCCTGTCACTGAAGCGGTGCGCGATCTCCAACCCCGCCGACGTGGCAGGCAGGGCGAACTCCGGGGCCGCATACCTGCCCCGGCTGCTGCGGGCGCCCGGTTAGCCAGCACCACCGTCGACACGCTGGGCTGGCACGGCCTCGACGGCAACTGCTGGCGCGAATACCCAGCCGCGAAGGAAGAGGAAGCGCAGTCCCCCCGTGATGGCGCTGACCGCAATCACCAGCAGGACCTTGGTCACCGCCCCGGCCGAGGGAAGCAGGACGTGCAGTAGGGCGAGGACCAGGGTGCTGAGCAGCAGCCCGAGGAATGCCAAGCTGCCGCCTTCCCACTGGGCCGGGAACCAGCCGACTCGCTGCGCGGCATGGAAGGTCAGCCTGCGATGGAGCTCATTGGCGAGCATCGTGCTGAGCAGCACCCCGACGATGTTCGCGGCGAAGGATCCGTACGGGTCGACGAGCAGGAAGGCAAGGGCGTACAGCACGTTGCTCGAGCCGCCGACGAGGGCAAACCGGGTGAGCTGCGCGATCCATCCATCACCTCGCAGACGACAGGTCTCCGCAACCTCCGGCGCGCCGTCATCCGACCGTGGCGATGAGCGCTTCCCGTCCTGGATCACTCCTGTAGAAGTCACTGCCGTCGGCAGTTGTTCCCACCGGCTCCGTGAAGCCGCGCTGCTCCGTACACCCCGCGGGTCGGCCCGGAGCGCTCCAGTACCATCGGCTGACCGCAGACCTCCCGGAGTTCCTGGTCCGGGGCTGGCGCGGCCACTGCCTCTATAGCTCAGGGGATAGAGCATCGGTTTCCTAAACCGTGTGTCGCAGGTTCGAATCCTGCTAGGGGCACCCGTCTGACCTGTAGTTTTACTGTCCTGCTCCGCGGCAGAGCAGCTCTTAAGAGCCTCGACTGGTCACAGAGTGGTCACGCGATGCACGAGGCACCAGGTTTCGACTGCGTTCCGCGGCCTCACGACCAACGCCTTCGAGCAAGTGCGAGTACGTGTCGCTCGTCAGCGAGATCGAGGAGTGGCCGAGGCGCTTGCTGACGACGGCAAGCGGCACCCCAGCTGCGAGAAGCAGCGAAGCTTGCCCGTGCCTGAGGTCGTGTAGCCGCACCCGGCGTAGCCCCGCGGTGGCGCACAAGGTGCGAAACAAGCGCGTGACGCCCTCCGGAGAAAGCGGGGAGCCATCCTCGTGACAAAAGACGAGACCGTGTTCATCCCATGCACTCCCCCACTGCGCACGCTCGGTGTCTTGAGAGGCCCGATGATCGAGGAGGATGCGGATCGTCTGCCCATCGAGGTCGACGACCCGATTTTCCCCGCTCGCGGTCTTGGGCGCTCCGAACGCAAAGGTGCTGTGCACGCGCCGGCAGAAGGGGCACGGACTGCCGATCCCGATCTGCACGATCTGCTGCCGGACCACAAGTCGACCGCGATCGACGTCAACGTCGTCCCAACGCAACCCACACGCCTCGCCGCGTCGGAGGCCCGTCATCGCCATGATCTCGAACAGCGACCCGAGGCGATGGTCTGCAATGTGGTCGAGAAACAGGCCAAGCTCTGCGGCCTCCCACGGTTGAACTTTCTTACGCGGCGCCCTCGGGAGCTCGACGTTCTCGGCAGCGTTGTAACGGACCAGCCGACGCTTCATAGCTGAGCCCAATGCGCCTCGCAGTGTGGCATGCACGCGGCGGACCGTCGCGGGGCTCAGTGCTCCACCATCTTGGAGATGGTCGGAAATTGCTCGCAGCATGCGGTCGACGTGCACCGGAGAGAGTTCGCCGAGTCTCACGCCCCCAAGATGCGGAACGAGGTAGGTGTCAACGTGTTGCCGGTAGCCCCGGACAGTCGTTGGGCGAGTACCACTGGAGGCCTTGGATTCGAGCCACTCCCTGAGGTAACTCTCGACTGTGAGCCGATCGTCGTGGGTTGCTGCTCCAGACCCGAGGGCGACGAGATGATCGCTGAGCGCGCGCTGAGCAGCGTACTGCGACGCAAACCCGGAACGGCGTACTTGCCGGCGCCGGCCCGTCTGTGGGTCCGGGCCGAGATCAGCGACGAATGTCCACGAACCGTGGGCTTTTCGGCAGCTCTTTCGACGCCCCCGGCTGTCGACCTCAGTCGGGCACGGGCACCGCTTGAATACCGAGCCTTTCATGAGAGATCCCGAACGCGCCGTTGACGACCTTGATCCGCTTGCTCGACACCCTTCGTAGCGGCGGACGGATCGTGTGCCCTTCGGATCGGCTGGTCAGGCATCGGACTCGGCGCCTTTGCCGCCAACAACTGCTCGAGGCCCGGTGGAACCAGCGGAGGCTCAAGCCCTGCTCGCCGCATCGAGTTTCTGAGCCACCGCAGCGCCGATGCCGCTCGACGTTGTTGCTCAGGCTGGTCCTCGCTGGCCGCCAACCAGTCGGCGACTGCATCCTGATGCTGCTGGAAGTAGTAGACCGGCGCGGTAGCGAGCTGCCACGCCCTGAAGTCCTCACCTACGGCAGGCACCTCGTGGGCGTCGGGCGCGTCTCCAGGGAAGGTGTCCATGCCAGCGAACCATTTCACCGCCTCCCAGGTGTCGAGCTCCCGACCGGGAAGGGCTTCGACGGTTTCCTGGTGGCCCAGCGGCAACACCAGGGATGAGGGTGAGACGCCGAGCGCGCGCGCGAGGACGAGCAACTCGCTGACGTCGATTCGGGTTCGCCGTCCTACTTCAAGGTCCGAGATGCGCGAGCGGGTGACGCGGTAGCCGAGCTCGGCGGTCTTGTCCGATAACCACTGCGCGGATCGAGCCCCGCGCATCCGCTTCACCTCTGTAGCGATGCGGGCAGTGAGTTCCGTGGCCCAGACATCTTGCGGCATGTAACGCAGTATAGCCGGTACTTGCGTGTCATCGGAAGGCATGGCACTCTAGCGGTAACAACGCAAGTCATCCTTGAATTGCGTGCAACTCGGTGAGTCAGGAGTGCATGATGGAGACATGGACGCCGGAGAGGGTGCGGGCGCTTGGTGTGAGGACTGACTTGTCGACCGCAAGCGATGTCCTCGGCATCAGCCGGAACAGCGGTTACCATCTGGCCTCGAAGGACAACTACCCAGTTCCCGTGCTACGGCTCGGTAAGCGCTACGTCGTTCCTGTCGCCGGACTGCTCGAGGTTCTTGGTATCAACGACGAGTTGCATGCCAGCGTCGGGTAAACATCGACGGTGGGCGCAGACCGACGCGCGCGGTGAGTGTGTTGTGGCTGGTCAAGCCTGTCGTCGCTCGATGTTTTCTGGTGCGCCCGCGTACGGTGGATGAGCGTTCGGAAGAGCTAGCCGAGTATGTCGTGGCGAGGAAAGAGGCTGCGGTGGAGAACCGGGTAGAGGCGGCGGTCAGTCGAATATTGAGCGAGATCTCCTCGCGCGACGCGTCTTCACTTGAGGGTGTGATTCGCGCGGTCGCGCACGTACGCGGTCGTCCGATTGTCGTGTTGTCCTCGGCGAGCTTGCCGTGGGGCGTGTGCGGTCGGTGGCTGGCACGTGAGGCTGACGATGTGCTTGAAGTCCACGAGGCCGTGCCCAGCAAGACGTTCACCACGATGCACGAGCTTGGTCACATGATGCTGGATCACCGTGGTCGTCCGGTCAGCACGACCGCGGAGGAACTCAGCGACGTCGCGGCGAGCAGCCTGGTCGAGTTCATGTTGTCCCGGGGTGGCGCCGACCTGTCAGACGATGAGGCGAAACAGGAGACGGAGGCCGAGGAATTTGCTGGCGTCCTGATGCGTCGGCTTAGACAGGCTGCGTTGTCCCACGTTCCCGCGGTCCAGGCGCGCCTGGACGAGACCCTGAGCTGATCATGGGCCTCGGGCTGGCGGCAGCGGCGCTGTGGTTGGCGGCGGCGTTCCGGTTGGTCCGCTTGCGCCAGCGTCCACATTCCCGCTCACTGCGTGCCATGACCATCGCGTTGGCGGCGTTGGCGTTCGGGGCGACGATGACGATCCCACCGGTTGCTCGGGCGATCGACGCTGTGAGCCATGTACCTGATCTGAGCAGCGCGTTCAAGGAGACTGGGATCGTTCTTACGGCTGCTGCCGTTGAGTTGATGCTGTCTTTGGTGCGCTGGGGACCCGCCTTGACGCGGCGTGCGGTTTGCGCGCGTTGGGTCGTCGCCGCGGCGGTGGCCGTTGTCGCACTGGCGATGGCCTTCCTCGCTGGCCCGGGGGTCAATTGGGGTGTTGAAGGCACCGGTCCGTGGATCGCAGAGTCCCGCCTGTTGGTGACCGCGTACTCGATGATTGTTCTCGTTCGTGTTGTCGTCTTGTGCGTGCGAAACCGTACGGCCACCGCGCTGGGACGCGGTGTTGTCGTCATGGGCACTGGCGCGGCTGTGGTCGTCATCTACTGCGTCGTTCGGGGCGAATACTTGCTCACCGCAAGGTATTTCAGTACTCCTCCGGTATGGGTGTATGACGTCGGCACGCGGCTCGCGTCGGTGGGCCTCGCGCTCATTGCGCTGGGCACGGTGTTGGCGCCAATGGAGCAATGGGTCCGCGCTCGCCGCGGCCTTGCGCGCCTGGATCCGCTGTGGCGAGCGCTTGACGTCCGGCCGGTACCGATGGGGCACGCACCACCGCGATGGGTCGAGGCTGAGATCAAGCTGGACTACCGCATCGTTCAGATCCAAGACGCGTTGTACCTCCGTGCTCTGGACACGGAGGTACCACCGCGGGGATGTACCGCGGGGAGCGTGCCGGAACGGGCCGCGCAGATCCCCGCGTGGCTGGAGAACCACGACAATCCCATCAGTATGGAGACCTTGAGCACCCCGGCCGGTTGGACCGACCGCGCGTGGATGCTGGCCGTTGCGCGCGCCTATCGCGGCATCGAGGGGCATTCGGACGGCTCCGGTGCGCCACCGAAGCGTGCCGGCTCGACTCGTCCGAGAACAGCGTGAGCACCGTCGAGCAGCACCGTGGCGCGGTGGCCGCACGGGTGCTGAGCGAGGTGTTGACGCCCGCCGTGGTGAATGTGTTCGTTGCGGTGGCGATAGGACTGCACAGTCACGCGTTGGTTTGGGGCATCCTCATCGCGCTCGCAGCCGGTGGTCTGCCACTGGTCGGCATCCTGCTGAGCGTCCGCGCAGGACGGTTAGGTGACCACCACGTCACGAACCGAGGCGAGCGCCCAATCGTGATCATGCTGATTCTGGTGACTCTCGTGATGTGCTTCATTGCGCAACTGGCGGTTGGTGCGCCCCAACCGATGATCGCTTTGACCGCCGCGATGCTGGCCACCTTGACCGTGTTGGGTGGAATCACGGTGGGGTTCCGAGTAAAGATCAGCGTGCATGCGGCTGTCGCGGCGGGAACCAGCACCATGCTGAGCATTGCGATCAGCCCACTGTGGGCGCTCAGCGGGGTGCTGGTCATGGCATTGATGTGGGCCCGGGTGAGGATTCAGGACCACTCGCTCGGCCAGGTGATCACCGGCGCCGTGGTGGGCTCAGTGGTCGCCGGCGTCGTGTTCGGGTTGGTCAGTTGACATGTCGGGGAGACCTTCCGCCTTTCTGAGCGCCTCGATCAGTGATTCGATCGTCTGCCGGGAGCTGGGGGACAAATCAGCCGAGCGGGCCGCGATGTTGCGTACGCCGCTGTCGCGAATCTTCGTCAGCATGTCGAGGTCACGGTCCATCCGGTGGGCGAAGTCCTCATCGAAGAAGTACTTCGGATCGACATGAAAAAAGCGAGCGAGCGCGTTGACGACCGCCGCGCTGGGGTTGGTCTTCTGGCCCGTCCGGAGCTGCGACAGGTAGGGCGCGGAGATCTTCACGCCGCCCTCGGCGGTGATCGCAGCGGCCACTTCTTGCAGTGAGTACGGCCCACGACCGGCCGGATACACCGTCTCGAAGAGCCGCGCGAGACGGTCACTGAACATCACGACGGCCATGCCTCCCGAGGTCTGTACCGAGCCTAGATGACCATACAAGGAGGCGTGCTATTGCTAGAGCAACGCTGAATGCCTACCATACTTGCTGTAGCAACGAACGCCGGTGGAGGCACGATGCGCAGATTGCGGTTCAGCACGGGACGCGGGCAGCGCTGATGAACCGTCGCACACATGCCGATGCGACCAACTCACCGCCGCACCACCTCACGGCCCGGGCAGGAAGCGTCCGCCAACGAGACGGGCTGCGAGTGTTGCGTCGCCCTGTGTGTGTCGTTGGCCTTGCCCTAGCGACGTCTGCGGTCCTGGCAGGCACTGTTGGTTGCAGCTCCTCGGACGCGCCCCCAGCGCCGCCTGTGACGAAAGCCATCTCACCTCCGGCTCCAACGTCCTCCCTCGCGACTTCAACGTCCGGCGTCGCGCCCGAACTGCAACGGCAGCTGACGGATGCCGTCACCCGCTACGAGCACGTCTACAGCTCGCTCTACCTCAACCCCCGACAGGTTCTCGGTGTTGTCGACTCTGTTGCGACAGGGCAGGAGGCTGCCGGCCTGAGGGACCAGGCGAAACAAGTTGCTGACCAGGGGCTCATCGTCACTGGTGCGATCAAGGTGCTGAGAGTAACGGTGGTAAAGGTGACACCAGACCCTCCTGTCGACGCGACGCCGGTGACGGCCACCGTGAAGTCCTGCAACGATGTCTCTTCGGTGACGGGCAGGACTCCTGACGGGAAGTCAGTCGTCGACCCAAAGCGACTCCCGCAGACGCAGGAGACGCTCACGCTCGTGAACCCCGCCCCAGCCAATGCGGCTGGCTGGCGGGTAAGCAATGTGCAATCCGGGACGACAATCCCGTGCGGGCAATGATCAACGACGCGCACCGCCGGGACCTGGTAGGCGAACCGTCACCACGGGCGCTGGCTACTGTCGTTCGCAGAGCCGTCCTGCTCGCGGATGCGACGCTGCTGGCGGTCGGATTGCAGATTGGATCAGCCGCGGCCGATCCGGCACCGCCGCCCGTTGTGGTTGGTTCCAGTGGCGCTAACGGATTCATCACCGTCACCGCGACATCGCCCGGTTCCGCCGGAAGCTCCGGGCGCGATGCCGCCCCACCGCCGGGGGGCGCCACCGGCGGTGGTCCCCCAGAGGCTGGCGGTCCCGGACCGGCTACCGGTGCTTCACCCAGTCAGGGTTCGTCGACCAGCGCCGGCAATACGGCCATCTCTAGCGGGCCGACATTGGATGGGTACGGCAGCAGCATGTGCGGGGCGAGTTCGGGGATGGCGTCGCTTTGTTCGGGTGTTCTGTCTGGCGGCGGCGCATCTGTTGCAAACCCGATGGGGTTCTTGAACGCGTCGGGACAGGCGTTGTGCGGCTTGGGGTCCACGTATGCCTGCCCCGCACCGAGTAGTTCTGCGGCACCGGCCGCCGCAGCGGGAGCACCGGCGGCGCCCCCACCACCGGCTCCTCCTCCGTCGCCGGCTGTGGTGGCGCAGGTGGCGATCAGTCAGCTCGACTTGACTGCCGCGACACCGCATCTGTCGGCGAACCCCAATACCGCCGTCGGCTTGCCAGTGTGGATGTGGGTCGATCCCGGTCCGAATACGACGGGGCCGCTGTCGACGACGGCCGCGGCGGGCCCGACGGTGGTCACCGCGACCGCGACATTGGCGCGGATTGACTGGTCGATGGGTCCACCGGGCGTGGTGGTGGCCTGTGCCGGTCCAGGGATTCCTCCACCACCGGGACCCCTCTTCGCGGGCGATGACTCCCCCGACTGCGGCTACAGCTACGCGTTGCGCTCGCTACCCGAACGCACAGGGGGGACCGGGAAATGGCCGGTCACCGCCACCTCGGTGTGGAACATCGGCTGGGTTGGCGGCGGCCAAGCCGGGCAACAAACCCTGCAGCTGACCGCCACCACGTCCGTCGAGGTCGGCGAGTTGCAAGCCGTCGTCGTCGGACGGAGCTGACATGGCCACCACCGAACTGCCCCGCGGCCGGTCGACGTTGCCGGCCGCCACACCGGCGGGTCCCCTCGCGGCC
>JAABUM010006512.1_pt1 | contig 11414 bp, 11 predicted proteins | sample 5559161 | NCBI WGS metagenome assembly JAABUM01 (sample SAMN10711868, study PRJNA513369) | rock metagenome | isolation source: Antarctica rocks | place: Antarctica: Victoria Land, Siegfried Peak nord | reverse complement strand
GTGAACTCGTCCGCGAAGTTCTGGAACACCGCACGTGCGTTCATCAAGCCCGGCAGGATCGTCTGGTCCGTTCGCATGAACTCGAAATGCGGATGGTCGTCCAAGGACCAGCTCACCGGCATCTCCATCAACGGCGAATCAGAGCCGAAGCGCATTGGTTCGAGCAGCTCGGTCTCGTCCCCCTGCCGTGCCTGGTAGGGCAGAATGTCGTGCCCCATCATCGAGCTGTCATAGACGAAGCCATGCTTGAGCAGCAGGTCGACACTATGTGGGCTGAGATCCCATGATGGTGAGCGATAGCCGCGCGGGTTGCATCCGGTCAGCGCCTTGATCGCCGTGTTTCCGCGCACCAGCTCCTCCTCCTCGCCCTCGCGGCCCAGAGTGGACGGGATGCGGTGTGTCCAACCGTGGTTGCCGATCTCGTGCCCAGCCTCGACCACTTGGCGGGCGCAGCTGGGATAGCTCTCGATCGTGTGGCCCGGGATGAACCAGGTGGTGGGGATATCATGCTGCCGGAGCAGGTCGAGGATGCGGGGTACGGCAACGATCCCGAAATCCCCACGTGAGATCATAGTCGGCGACGTGAGCTTGCGGGAGATCATCGACGAGGCGTTGTCGTGATCGAAGGTCAGGCAGACAAGAAGTTCACCCATCTCATATTCCTCCGAAGTTAAAAGCTGAGCTGAATCATGGCACATGAGACGTCAAAACGTCTGGACACATCCACGCTGGCCCTTACCAGAATTGAATTCCAGTCCCGGCAGACAGAGGTCCTGCAGACATACCTACAAGAAGCCATCGCCAGCATGGTCACGGAACAGTTCGGCATCGCGGACATAGTCAGCTAGCACCTGCATCGACTTGTGTCGCGACACCTCCCGCATCTTGAACACCGACGCGCCCGATCGGGCCGCCGCTGTCAGGAACCCCGCCCGAAGCGAGTGTCCGGCGAAGTCGGCGGCCACGTAGCCAGCTGCAGCCGCCCGGGCCTGCACCAGCCGGGCGATGGCGCGGTCCGACATCGGGGCGGACGTCACCAGCCTGGCTGCGGTCAGCCGCCGGAACAGGAAGCCGTCTACGATCCCGGCCTGGGCGAGCCAGGCCTCGAGCAGTGCCTTGGGCCGCAGGCGGCGTCCTTCGGGGATGGCGATGGTGGCCCCTGCCCCTTCCTGGTCGGTCTTGCCGCGGCGGATGGTGAGGCGCAGCCCTTCGGGCACACGCTTGAGGTCGCCCCATTGCAATGCCACCAGCTCGGACCGCCGGAAGGCCCCCGCCATCCCCACCGCCAGCACGGCCTGGTCCCTAACCGATCGAAGGTCATCCCCCGCCGTGGCCCGCAACAGGTCGCGCAGCACCTCGGCATCCACGGCCTGCTTGCGGACGGGGGCGATGCCATGGCTGCGGCGGATACCAGCCATGACCTCGAGAATGGCGGCGGCCCCTTCCCGGGCCTGCGGCGGCTGCAATCCGGCGCGCCGATGCATCCAGCCGATGGCGGCCAGGCGGCGACCGACCGTGAGCGACGCCGATCCGGCCTCCGCCTCGGCGGCCAGGAACACGGCCACCACGCGCGGGTCGGCTGGTAGGGTCTCGATGCTTCGCGTGGCGCACCACTGGGCGAAGCGGCGCCAGTCGGCGGTGTAGGCGCGCTGGGTGGAGGCAGCGCGGGAAGCGTCGGCATAACGCCGGGCGGTGGCGATCTCCGCGCCATCCCAGATGACTGGGTCCGCTGGCCCGGTTTCAGCCAACCGGACGACGACGGTGGTCGCCGGCACCGAAGGGCTCTCGGCGTCCTTGTCGGGCTGCTTTTGCGTGCTCACGCCTCTCTCCTACCACCCTCCTCTACTACGGTGTTCCCTGTCCGAGAATCGCCATTCCCGGAGGGGATTGGCGGGGTGGGGGCGCGGCGGGCAGCGTCGGGGCATGATCCCACCCGACGCCATCCCCCCCGAGCCCCCGCCCTTGTTGCCGCCGGCCTCCCCTGCCCCGCCCGGCGCCGGTCCATGACGAGAAGGTCGCCGCCGCCCGCGGCTACGTTGAGGCGAGCCGCGCCCCCGCCACCCGCAAAGCCTACGAGGCCGACTGGCGGCGCTTCGCGCTGTGGTGCCGCGCGCGCGACGCCCCGGCCCTGCCCGCGCCGCCGGCGCTGGTGGCGCTGCATCTGTCCGCCCTCGCCGCGCGCGGCCTGGCGCCGCCCTCCGTCGCCCGCGCGTTCGCCGCCATCGCCCATGCCCACAAGCGCGCCGGCCTCCTCGCCCCGCACCGGACGGACGGCGGCGCGGTGGTGGCCGAGGTGCTTGCCGGCATCCGCCGCTCGCGCACCGACGCGCCCCCCACCAAGCGCGCCGCCGACGCCGACGTCGTCATGCAGCTGCTCGGCGCCATCACGGGGTCTAGGGAGCAAGCGAACGGAAAACCTATGTAAGCCCTGTCCGACCAACGATTGCGGGTCAGTTGCACAACTCCTAAGTTCCGCGACCGCCACCGCGCCCCAGGCGGGCCGGGCACTTTTCTGTCGCAGATGTATGTCGCACAAGGGCGAGGCTCTGCGACAAGTTGCGCGACACGGCCTTACATCGGTTTTCCGTTCGCTTGCTCCCCAGACCCCATCACCGGCACCAGCCTCGCCGCCCGGCGCGACTGGGCGCTGATCGCCTTTGGCATGGCGCTCGCCGCCCGCCGCTCGGAGCTCGTGGCGCTCGATGTCGCCGACCTTGTCTGGGACGAGCAGGGCCTGCGGGTCACCATCCGGCGCTCGAAAACCGACCAGGAGGGCGCGGGCGCGGTCGTCGCCGTGCCCGAAGGGCGCCGGCTCACGCCGCTCCTGCACCTGCGCGCCTGGCTCGAGGCCGCCGGCATCACCGAAGGCCCGGTGTTCCGGCCGCTGTGCAAGGGCGGCGGGCAGCCCGGCTCCAGCGGCCCAGCCCGTCAGCGCGGGCGCGGCGGGCCCTGGGTGCGCGACGCCCGGCTGTCCGGCCACGCCGTCGCCCGCATCGTCCAGGCGCGCGCGCTGGCGGCCGGGCTCGATCCCACGCGCTTTGCCGGCCACAGCTTGCGCGCCGGCTTCGTTACCGCCGCCGCCCGCGCCGGCGCCGACCTGTGGAAGTCCAGCAGGTCAGCCGGCACAAATCCCTGCAGGTGCTGTCCGGCACCGTCCGCGACGTCCGCTTGTTCGACAACCACGCCGGCGAACCGTTCCTGTAGCAGCGAGTGAACGGCTCGCGGGCGGTGGGCCGGCGCGGGGGACTGACGGGAGCGCCCGCCGTCGCGGCAGAGCCCCCTGCCCGCTCGCGAAGCCACCACAGGAACACCGGCTTGGTGTCGCCAAAGACCGACTCGGGACGGCTGGCGAGTACGATCTGTCGGATGAGTCGCCCAGCACGGCTCGATTCAGGCGCATCGAGGCTATCTGTAGGCGCTGCAATCATCGGATGTTGCGCTTGCAAACTGAGCAGCCTCCGGCTCGGCTTCGTTGAGAACAGAGCGACGGGCCTACTCACATTATTGGCTCTTGGCCATTCTCGATGATCGAATCCGGGGTGTTACCATATAGAATGCGTGAGCCTACTTCCGTGCTTGCTGCCGGACACGGTGCATGTCTGGCTGCTTCGACCGCACAAGAGCTATGAAAGCCCACGAGCCCGCCCTTGGCCAATTTTCGGCGATGTCGCCTAGTGTCAGCATCAAGCCTTTAAACGTTTGAGTGCTCAATTCCATACAGACCTTACAACAAAGGTTTTGGCGTTTTAACCTTGTGGCCTCGTGGCTTTTTTATGCCAGCCGGGAGAGGAATAACCTAACCGGCAAGCGTCAGAGCGTTGAAGCGCATATGAGTTAAAGAATTTAAGTGCTGCGACATCTCTAGCTTTGCACACGACAACGTTTCAGCGTATAAAAGATATGGTATTGGAACGCTGTTATGCTTAAAAGTTTTACAGTTTGGGTGCTAGAAAGTTAAGACACCAAAACCTAAGATGTAGTGGGGAAATACGGCTCGCCAGCCCGTGACCAGGATGTTTGTGGGTTAGGGGACTTGGCACGAAGTCACGAATAGAACTCCGCCAAAACTTTTGGTAAGTGGATAAAAAGCTTACGTTTCGCTGGTTTCAGGGCCTTGCACAAGCCATTGAGGCAATACCGCTTTCGAGCTACATGGCAGAGATATGCTAAAACGTTTTAGCACATTAACTTAACGAGGTTTTAGCACCAAAATGCCTTAGCGCAGTCTGGCTCGAGGTATCTTTCAGCGTTATGATGTTGCGTTGCGACGTTTGAACCTTTCGATGGGATGAGATGCCCTGGGTTTGGGAGAAAGTCCTGAGCTTGAGGTTGCAGTATTATAGCCGCTCACAACAATTAGAAGCTGAGCCCAACCGTCGCAAACGCTTCCAGTTTAAATTAGGTACAACTTAGCTATTTTGAGGTTCTGGCGTCAAAACACTGTAGCGCGGATCTCGGCACCTCGCGTGCGATGCGGCCCCAAGACGTTTTGGTGTGTTAACCCCGATACTTCCTTGCGCTACGATGCCTGTCGAGATTTCGGAGATAGTTCTGCGTCTGAGACTTGGGTCTCGCCTGCCGCTGCGAAGCTGTAGAGGCTCAGCCCCATCCTCTCCAAAACGCGAAGCGCAAGCTGCTTACATGGCGGATTGATTCTGGCCGCTGCGCCCGTATCGCGCAACAGGGACACGTAACCATTTATTTCCGGAACAGGGGACATTAGCCGGTCAAGGAAGCCCTCGAGTTCCAGCGCAAGTTCGCGATCAGCGACATCGCGCGCCCACTTCTGGGTCGGCCAGCGATTAGGGAGTCCGACAGCCTCGGGAAGCCTCCGAAGATCTACCTTGACCACACGCAAGTCTGTTTGTGATTGCATGAATGGAAGGATTGTTAGGTCAGCGGCACGGGCCAAGACCCGATCGACGTCCGGTCGACCACCGCCGCCATCAATGAGGGCAATAGCACCATCCATATCACTAAGTTTATCCAGTATGGCCCCTAGCGCCTTTGGGTCACGTCCGTCCAACGTCGCATAACGACGCGACTCTGGCGGCAAGATTTCCCGTCGAGGATCGGTCGAGATATGGAATGCCCGAATGCCGTGCATGGCCAAGCCATGCGAGATTGCGTGGCTCGACGTCGTCTTCCCGGACCCGCCCTTATCGCCCGCCAACACGATTGTCTTAACCACGCTAGGAGTCCAACTGACGGCAGAGCTTCAGAGCCAAATCTGGCTCTCTAAGTGCACCACGAATGATGCTTCTCACTACGTCTTGGACCGTCGGCAAGGGTCGTCCTGGCACCATGAGCTTCGACGCGAGCTTCGCGAGCGCGAGATGGTCCGCCTGCGACAGCCTCACATTGACCGGGATTCCGTCCACACCCGCCTTGGCTGGGCGGCCTCCCCGGGAAACCGGCTTAGCATCTCGACGTGCTCTCGTGTCACCTTGGGACCGCGTGGGCTGCGCATGTGGTGGAGAAGGGAAGGAGGCTTCGGGGCGTTCGGCAGTAGTGTCCGAGACGAGGGGCTCAGCCTGAGATTCGGTCACGCCTGGGAACGAGAGTTCTGAAAGCTCCGCCGCCAAAGCAGCTCCGCTAAGCTTCATCCGTCCAGCCATTTACTCTTCCCCAATTCGAAACCGCGATATGTTAGAGCGTTCTGACGCGGCGGCGCAAGAGCGCATTAGTGTTGTTGGGTTCTGGTGCCAAAACTCAGAGATTTTTAGGTTGTTTAGTCGGGTTGCCGTATACGTATAGAGTCGGCTAGATTCTCAATTAACGACCGAGTCGCGCGCGTAGATGGTTGTGGTGCGTTTTTGACGGGGCAGGTGATGGCTTCTAGTTCCACAGGTGGTCAAGGCGACCTTGAGCTCGGAAGCGCTCGTCTCCCCGCGACAACAGCAAGGATTATTCGTCTATCCTCTCAGATCGTGGAGAAACCCTCTGAACGTCCTGACTTTCTGCATGCTGGTCTCTGCCAGGTAGGGCTGCCACGCAGCCAGGTAAGAGCACTCACCTTCGAGCGAACAAGCGGCAAGGCATCGCTCCTGCTAGAAGCCGGCAAGCTGTGGGACGGAGCGGAGTGGGTGCAGCAGCCCCTTCCATACGGAACACGTCCGCGCCTTGCTCTTGTCCATGTCAGCACCGAGGCTATCAGGACTCAAAACCCCTGCGTAGAGGTCGGCCGGTCGGCGAGAGAGTTCCTTATCCGACTCGGCATCGACACTGGGGGGAGGGAATACCGAAGCTTTTCGGCGCAAATGAGGGCGCTGGCTGCGTGCCATATGAGCCTTGGATATGGCCAGGACACATTGAGCGCTAAACCAATCAAGCGTTTTTCAACGTGGCTTTGTCATTCAGAAGCAGCACCGAGCTTGATGCCAGGGGTGATCGAGTTAACCCCTGAATTTTTTGAGTCTCTGACACAATTCGCCGTTCCTCTAGATCCTAGAGCGCTTGGAGCATTGAAGCATTCTGCTCTCGCTCTGGACGTGTATGCTTGGCTTGCCCATCGTTTGCACCGGGTAAAGCCGCCTAGTGGAACTTTCCTATCATATGAAAATCTAAGGCAGCAATTCGGGCAGGAATACAGCGAGATTAAAGATTTTAAGCGAGAGATGAATAAGACGTTGCGTCTAGTTCATGCTGTCTATCCGGATGCCCGGATTGAGAAGGTAAATGGCGGCATGAAGCTACTTCCATCCCCTTCGCCCATCCCAAAAACATCTTTATCAATGCCTAAGAGCTTAAAGGCTTAGGTGCTTCTTTCTAGCCACGCTTCTGCTTGCAGGCCGCTGGATGTGGCGGCTGAGCTTATCGCAAGCCGAGGACATCAGCTCCGCCTCCCCAATACTGCGGGCAAATACCTCCCGGTCCAAACAAGCCCCAAGCCCAGGGGCTACGCATGAGATCGCCCAGGTAGCTTGATCTGGTCTGGCAAACTTGTCGTGGTTGATAAAAAGTGCGTATGCCGAGCGCAAATGATCGCGCATTGGCTAACATCGTGCGACCTGGCCCAACTGGGCTTCTCATGCGTAGCCCCTGGCCCCAAGCCTAGGCTCGTTCGGGCATGCCACTGACGATGAAGGGTTCTCGTTGGTTGCCGGCGGCTTTTGGCTCATAGCAAAACGTCATGGACGTTCGGGTAATCGCCCCCTCGCCAGGGCTGATATCGGCCAGCAGTGCCTCAGACAAAGCATTGTGCGGATCACGTGAATATGGATCGCCCTTTGCAAGGGCTTGTGCGGGTCTCCGCCCCCCTGGCAAGGAACGTCTCAAACCAGCCGCCCTGACGAATGACCGGTTTCTGAAGCTAGAGTGGATGCGCTGCGTGCAGCGTCCCAGCCCACCCGGACCGGTCAATAGTCAGGGCGCCTGGTATCAGATAAGTTATCGAGTCGGGGTACTTGCGAGCTATCGCCCCCCGTCTTGCGTCGGTCGTCTCCCACCTACCGACCCGTTCAAGAGGCAGACGTCGACTGCGGGGAACTTTCCCCTTTGGACTAAGGTTGAGCGCCCATGAGCTTAGGTCGGGATCAAATATTGGTACTTGCCCCCTTTGGGGTTCGGGCCTTTACCCCCCTGCAAGACTAGGATCGCCGCTGACGCTGTAAGGCTGTTCGGGTAATTACCCACCCTTTGAGGTTCGGGCGTTTACCCCCCCTTGCAAGACTAGGACCGCCGCTGAAGTCGCAAGGCTGTTCGGGTAATTACCCACCCTTTGAGGTTCGGGCGTTTACCCCCCCCCGGACTAAGGGCTGCTAGAGCATGAGTTCTATGCCCATCTTTGAGGCATGACGACGATTGGATATGTGCTCTTTCCCGACGAAACGTGAGCGATCTGGGGGCAACTGATTGAGGAGGTCAGGCCCTGGGGCAAGACGCCGCCCAAGGACCTGCGTCGGACTATCTCGGCGGTGTTCCGGCGCAACAGCACCAGCAATGGCGCCAAGTGGCGCAGCATCCCACCCGAGCTCGGCCCCTGGTGGCTGGCCGCTCAGTTGTTCATCCGCTGGGCCAAGCAGGGTGTGTGGAAGCGCTTGCTTGAGTGGGCCCAGGAGCGAATGGGCGATGTTGCATTGGGCATGGTGTTCCTGGACGGCACCAGCATACGCTCGCACCAGAAGGCGGGTGGCGCGCAAAAGGGGGTCAACAGCTTGGAGCGAGACCGTCGTGAAGCACTTGGCCGCTCTCGCGGCGGCTACGGCACCAAGGCCTGTGTGATCGCGGATAGCCGTGGACGGGCCGTCGCCTTCACGCTCGCCCCCGGGCAGGCCTACGAGTTGCCGCTCGCCGCCGGCCTGCTTGGCTGCTTGCCGGATGGGCCTGGCTGGATGGTGGGCAACCGCAGCTATGCTTCCGATCGGTTTCGCGACCTGATCTGGACCATGCCGGCCAGACCGGCCATCCCGCCTCAGCGCACGGATGCGCCGGTGGTGTGCCCGCCCTGAATCTACAACAATCGCCGGCTTGTTGAGAACATGTGGGCCCGGCTGAAAGAATGGCGGGCCGTTGGCGACCCACTACGAAAAGACTACCCGGTCCTACCTCGGCGTCCTCTGTATCGCCGCTGCAGCAGACTAGCTTCAGACCTAACGGAAATTAGAATCGCCGCTGAAGTTGTAAGGCCACATTCGGGCAATTACCCCCCCTTTGAGGTTCGGGCGTTTACCCCCCCCCCGCTAACTAGAATCGCCACTAAGGTTGTAAGGCTGTGTTCGGGTAATTACCCCCCAGGTGTGACAGGAAGGCAAAGCAAACCCGGCCCAAAGAGTTATCCACAATCGGTTGCGAAAGGTGGGAGTTATACACGGGACATCGCCCCCCTGTTCTTCGGGTAATCGCCCCTCTTTTCGCACGGGTAATCGCACCCCCAACCTATAGATAGAGTCCTCTAGCTTTCCCGTAGCTGTCGTGATGGTTCAGTGAGTAACCAGCGACAAGGGCTAGCGTGGCCTTCGTACCCGCGGTTAAGTGCGCGATGAACGGTTGAGAAACTCCGCCATGTCCTGAGGCGGAGTATGCCGTCCTGATCCGTCGAGCGTAGCGCCATGCTCGTGCTGTCCAGGATATTTCCAGGCACGTTGCGTACGGCCACCCAGTCGCAATCAATCCACGACCATCCTTTGCCGGATGTTGTCGTGAAGGTGACGGCCGTAGTGAGCCCTGGCGGCCGCCAGACATCACGCTTGCGCCACGCACGGGGTTCACGCAAGCCGTTGGTCCGACAAGAGCCAGGATGGGCGATTTTTGCTTGCGCGCTACCGAAAAAATCCGCGTGGATGCTGCCGTTGGGCCGAGTTCCGCCCTATCCGGCTATAGCTCGGGCTGATGGTCGGAACCGCAGCACCCAATGCCTAGCGGATAGTGCTTGTAAAGGCCGACGCCCCTGACACGCTGGCCGGCCGCAACCAAGTCGTCGACCGACGAGATTGCCGGCGCTACAGTGTTTGGCTGGCCCGGTGGCGCCGGCCGGACAGCCGGGCCAGTATGCGCGCATGCCTGCCCACGACCTCGCTGCGCTGCTGCCTTATGGGCTGTCCCCGGACGGGAGCCTGATGCACATCACCGAGGTGCCCGCGGGTCTCGCTTGCTGGTGCCGCTGCCCGCGCTGCGGCAGCCCGCTGGTCGCCCGCAAGGGCGCGCTCGTGGCGCCGCACTTCGCCCACGCCGGCGGCCGCGCCTGCAAGGCGGCGTGGGAGACGACGCTGCACCGGCTGGCCAAGGAAGTGGTCCGCGCGGCATGCGAGTTGCTGCTGCCTGAAGCCGTGGCCGAGCTGGACGGCATGCGAGAGCACGTGGCGGCAGCCCGGGTGTTCCGCTGCGAGGCGATCGAGACGGAAGTGGACCTGGGCGGCCTGCGGCCCGACGCCGTCCTACACCGGGCCGGGCGCACCCTCGCGGTTGAGTTCGCGGTCACGCACTTCTGCGAGCCCGAGAAGGTGGCCGAGCTGCGCCGCCGTGGCCTGCCCTGCGTCGAGGTGGACCTTTCGGCCGTGCCCCGGTTCGCCACTCGGGAGGCGCATACCCGCGCCATCCTACACGAGGCACCCCGGCACTGGCTGTTCAACGCACGCATCGCTGGGGCCGAGGCGCGCCTGCGTGCGGCCGGGCAGGCGCGGGCCGAAGCCGAGCGCGCCCGGCGGGCCGGGCGGTATGCCCGACTCACCGAGGCGATCATCATCGCTTGGGCTGCCCCACATCGTCCGGGCGATCCGGCCTTGGCGCGATGGGCGCACCATGCGGGCCTGGACGAGATCGTGGGCCTACCCGCGGTGGGGCAGGAAGTGTTCGCGGTCGAGCCGGCCACCTGGCAGACGGTGCTGCTGCAGCTGTGCATGACGAGCTCGGGCAAGCGCCGCGTCGGAGTGGACCAAGTGCTGCAGGGCTTGCGGGAGCGAGGAGTGCTGAAGGCACCCTTCGCAACTGCACGTGTTTGGGACAGCGACTTGGTCGAGCAGGTCCGGGCACGGTTGCCGGACTTCCAGCCCCCGGCCGCAGTAGTAAGCACCTACTGCGCCCACCTGGTCAGCTGCGGCGTGCTCAGGCTCGGAGCGGGTGGCTGGCGCGCGGACCCCGACACCGCCCAGGATGTCCGGGCCAGGCTGGCCGCGGTCCGATCAGCCCGGGCGCGCGAGGTGGCCGTCCTGACGCGGGTCGGAGCGGTGCTGGCCGGCACCGGTGCGGCGCTGCCGCTGGACTGGATGCACCGGCCCCTGGCGGCGCTGGGCGGCTCGCCAGCTGAGATCGCCCATGCCGGCGGGAGCCGATACGAGAGCCTGCTCCGGCGCCTGGGCGCGCTGGCGCGGATGGTACGCCCGGGCGGCGAGCCAATGCGCGGCGGCGTGCTGGGCCTGCCGCTGTCGGAGCTCAATCGGGTGCGGGCGGAGGAGGCGCGACTGCGTGAACAGCAACGGCGTCAGCGCCTGGCCGCGGCGCAGCAGGCAAGCGCCTCGCGCTGACGCCGGCCTCCGGCAGCATCGATAGGGCAGATCGCAACGTAGCGAGAGCTTGATTGAGGCTGGCGAGCAAGCGGAGGTTTGGGACGGCCTTCGGCGCGTGCGCCTGATCGGCTGCTCCGCAGTCTCGGATCGAGACCCTTTCATGAACTAGGCCCGCATAGTGTAGAGCAGCGTCCATCTTGCGCTCCCCGAGGCGCTATGATCCCGTGTGAGCAGCATGGATCGACCCAGAGTCTCCGCCCAGAACAGCCCTGACCAGCACGGCCTGCCTTTTGCCGGCTGCGAGAAGCAGCCGATCGCAGGTCCTCAAACGGTGGCAGCATGGCCAGCAGAGCGCCGCGCTGTTCATGTCTCGGGCTACGAGCGGGAAGGGCGGGACTTCTACGCAACACCGAGCTGGGTTACCGAGGCACTGCTGCGACACGTTCGTTTCCGTGGCTCGGTTTGGGAGCC
>JAABUM010006511.1_pt1 | contig 11414 bp, 12 predicted proteins | sample 5559161 | NCBI WGS metagenome assembly JAABUM01 (sample SAMN10711868, study PRJNA513369) | rock metagenome | isolation source: Antarctica rocks | place: Antarctica: Victoria Land, Siegfried Peak nord | reverse complement strand
CACGCAGATCGTGCAGGCGGCCGGTGGCGAGGTGGTCAAGGTGGATGCGGACGAGAGCGCGGGACCGCACTGGCTCAGCTTCCGTTACCTGGTACGCCGGCCTGTGGCGGTTCCGGGCGAACCGCGGCCCTGACGCAGAGCACAATGGCCAACGGTGCAGGTCTGCGGCAGCCGCCCGGCGACCGGTTGGGACCCCGTGATCTGAGATCTTGACGGGAGTGCGATCCGCGGCCGACGACACCGTCCCGGGCTTGGCCGCTACAGCCGACTCGCCGAGCTTGGTGCCTTGACGTGTGAATCGCAGGGGTATCTGGCCGACCCGGGGCTCCTGCTCGTGGCCGTAGGAGGAACGCTCACCGGGACGGATTGCCGACAGACGCCGTGAGCAGACGACTGCCGAATCAAGAGGGTGAGTCGCGGCGGCGACGCAGAACCGGTTTGGGCGCCCGCCGCCCTTCGATGCGGCGTGATCCCGTGAACACTCCTCGTACCGACTGCCCGGCCGTATTGGGGCGGGCGGCGTTAGGAAGTGAGTGCCTGGGTGCCGGCAACTTTGAGCAGCTCGAACTTGGAGGCATCCCCCGACCCGGGCGGGACGGTATAGACGACGATGCGCAGGTCGGTACCGGGTGAGGTCAGGACATCGCAGTCGATCGTGATGGGCCCGACCTGGGTCGCGGTAGCGGTCTTCGTGCTCGACCGGTGACGTGCGACGTGCGCGTCGCTCCAGCGCTGCTGGAAGTTCGTGGACCCGGCCCGCAGGCGGCTGACCAACGATGCGAGTGCGGGGTCCTTCGGGTACCGGCCGCTGGCCTCACGCAAGTCGGCGACCAGATCACTGGAGAACTCCTCCGCGTGCTGGTCGTCGAAATCGATCACCCCCGGCGGCTCCATGAAATGGCGCCACGCGACGTTGCGTTCCACCCCTTGCCGATCGGAGGGGTCCCCGGTGAGCGCGGCCCACAGCGGGTTCCACCAGAGCAGGTCCCAGGCTGCCGAGTGCACCCCTACTGGGACGTCGCCGAGGCGGTCCAGCATCCGCTGCACGCCGGGCGTGATGTGCTGCGACACGACTCCCTCGGTTGGCGGCGCGGCGCCAGCAACGCGGTACAGGTGATCGCGCTCGTCCTCGGTGAGGCGTAGCGCTCGGGCGAGCGCGCCGAGCAGCTGCGCGGACGGGTGCCTCGCCCTGCCCTGTTCGAGGCGTACGAGGTACTCAACGCTGACACCGGCCAGGCCGGCCAGCTCCTCGCGACGAAGGCCGGGCGCGCGCCGCCCCGTTCCGGGCGGCAGTCCCGCCTCGCGGGGACTGAGCCGGTCGCGCCAGGCTCGCAGCACCTCGGCGAACTCGTTCATGATCACAGCATGCCGCGTCTTCCCCGATCGAGGGGTGGTACCAGCAGTGCATACCTTCGCCGGCGGCACGTGCCCCAGGGTGGAGTCATGACAACGACATTGATCACCGGAGGCAATCGCAGCCTCGGACTGGAAACCGCGCGTCGCCTCATCGAGGCCGGCCACACCGTGTACGCAGGCATCCGTGACCCAGACGGCGGCGCCGCCGCACGCTCGCTGGGGGCGCAGATCATCCGAGTGGATGTGGCGGACACGCAGTCAGTGCACGCGGCGATGGCGGAACTGCCCGAGCTAGACGTCCTCGTCAACAACGCCGGCATCCTGGGCACCGCGTACGGCGTCGACGATCTGGACGCCGACGCCATGGCCACCGTCTTGGACACGAACGTCACCGGCATCGTGCGGGTGACGCAGGCCGCGTTGCCGCTGCTGCGTCGCTCAACGAACCCGGTGGTCGTCAACGTGGCATCGGGCGTGGGCTGGCCCCGTTACCTGCAGGATCCTCAGCACGACGAGTTCCCTGTGCAGGCCGTGCCGTACGCAGCCTCCAAGGCTGCTGTCATCGCCCTGACCGTGCAGTACGCGAAGAACCTGACAGAAATGCGGGTGAACGTCTCCGATCCCGGCTATACCGCCACCGACTTCAACCGGCACAGCGGACATCAGACCGTCACCGAGGGCACCGACGCGACCGTCGCGCTGGCCACCATCGGCCAGGACGGCCCAACCGGCGAGTTCCACGATCGAACCGGCCGTATCGCTTACTGACCGGCCCTCCGTGCCGATTGTCTCGTGTTCCGGCGCCCCTACAGATATCGGCAGGTGGGCTCAGTCTCAGACCGTCGTCAGCGCGCATAATCGGCGGATCCGGATGTCGCTACACCGACCGGAGCCGTACCCGGAAGCCGACCGTCTAACGAAACGTGGAAGTAGCAGGGTGTGCCGTAGGGGGAAGGTCTAGCGGGACAGTCCTCAACGGCAGATGGGGTAGCTCAGCGGGGGGGACGGGCCGTTCGATGCTGTTCTCTGGTAGTGCTTCATCTCCTGGATCTGGTCCAGGTAGGGACGGACGGCGGCGAAGAACTCGCGGAAGTGCGGGGCTCGCCGGAATCCTTGTTCGTGGCCTTCGACGGAGTCCCAGATGATGCGGACGGTCCAGTTCTCGGGTTCTTCCACGCCTTGGGCGACCTCATAACCGAGACAGTGCTCGTCGGCGCCGAGGACGGTGGCGGCGTGGGCGTAGGCGGCGGCGAACGCCTCAGCCTGGTCCCGGGGGATGTGGTAGCGGATGTACTCGATGACCATGGTGTTCACCAGTTCCAGTGGGGGACTTCTTGGCAGGGGTGCAGTTGGTCGTCGGTGGTGGCGTGGGAGTTCTGGACGGCGACGGTGGTGCCGAACTCGAGGTAGCTACGGAGCGCGTCGCCGGTGCGGCGGTCCGGGAGCAGGCCGGCGGTGTCCGCCGCGGCCAGGAACAGCTCGACGAACCGCTGCCGCTGGTCCTCTCGGATCTGCTTGCCGCGGTGGGCGGCGAGCAGGGCGGGGAAGCCGCCGAGCTGGTCGGTGTAGCGGGTGGGGCCACCGAACACCTCGGCGAGGAACGCGGTCAGGTGAGGGACGTGGTCGGCCTGGCCGGCACCGAACAGGGGCTGCAGCAGCGGATCGGCAAGCACGGTCGGGTACCAGGCGGCCACTAATGCGTGCAGCCCTTCCCACCCGCCGACGTGCTCGTACAGGCTGACGCCGTGCGTTGCTTGTTGCGTCATCATCACTCTCCGTCGCGATTGATTACAGTGTTACACCATCGGAGGCTCGGTCCTCTACATGTCGGGAGGTGCAGGCGTGACTACAGAACGGCAGGGAGGGCCAGCGGCGGCCGTCGGGGCGCGGCGGCGGGTCCGGGCTGCTCCAATGGGTGAGGGCGGGGCGGTGACCACGCTGGAGTTGTTCTTCGACCTGGTGTTCGTGTTCGCTCTCACCCAGGTGACCGCGGCGATGGCACATGACCTGAGCGGCACGAGCGTGCTGCAAGGGCTGCTGGTGTTCGCGCTGCTGTGGTGGTCCTGGACCGGGTACGCCTGGCTGGCCAACCTAGTGCGGGCCGACAAGGGGCTGGCGCGGGTCGGCCTGTTCGCGGCGATGGCGGCCATGTTCGTGCTCGCCCTCACCATCCCCGAAGCGTTCCACGACGCACCCGGCGGCCTACCGGGGCCGGTGGTGGTTGCGGTCTCCTACTTCGTCTTCCGCAGCCTGCACCTGCTGTTGTTCCACCTCTTCGCCGGGGACGACCAGGACCTACGCCGGCAGCTGCTCCGGTTCACGCTAGCGATGCTGGGCGGCACGGGGCTGCTGCTCGCCGCCGCCACCGCGCACGGCCGCACCCAGCTCTGGCTGTGGGTGGCTGCGCTGGCCGTGGACTACTGCGGCACCTACCTCGGCGGCGCCCGCGGATGGCGGGTGCGCTCCGTCAGCCACTTCGCGGAACGGCACGGGCTGATCGTGATCGTGGCCCTCGGCGAGTCGATCGTGGCCATCGGCGTCGGCGTCGCGGCGCTGCCCATCTCCTGGCCGGTCGTGGCCGCGTCGGTGCTGGGCCTGACCCTCGCCGGGGCCCTGTGGTGGGCCTACTTCGACGTCAGCTCCCACGCCGCCGAGCAGGCCCTGGCCACGGCGCCCGGGGAGCGGCGCGCCGGCATGGCCCGCGACGCCTACAGCTTCCTGCACCTGCCCCTGGTGGCCGGGATCGTGCTGCTGGCCCTCGGGTTGAAGAAGGTTCTGGAGTACGTCGGCGACCAGCAGGCCCACGCCCTGACCGACCCGTTGAAGGGGATCCCGCTCGCCGCGCTGGTCGGCGGTGTCGTGCTCTACCTGCTCGCGCACGTCGCCTTCCTGCGGCGCACCACCGGCGGCGTCAACGCCGCTCGCCTGGTCGTGGCACTGCTGCTCATTCCCGCCGGCTGGACCCTCGCGCACCTGCCCGCCCTGGCCGCCCTCGCCTGCCTCACCGCCGCCGTCGTCGCCCTCCTGATCGTCGAGCACCACCGCCACGGCGACGAGCCTGACCGGATCCGCCACGAGGACCGACACCCCGCCGCCCCCGATTGATCGCTCTCGTCCACCAGCGGCTGAGAGGCCATGCCGTAAGCCGACGGGCTACCGGGACAGCTCGGTGTGCCGCAGGGGAACGTCTAGCGGGGACATCTGCGGCGGGTCAGCTTCGGGGGCTGGCCGTCCCTGCCGAGCAGGCGCCGCTCCTGCCCCTGCTATCGTGTGCTATCGACCAGGAGGTGTGCCGACATGACTGACGTCCTCGTCCGTGACGTTCCCGATGAGGTGATCACCGCACTCGACTCTCGGGCAGCCCGCCTTGGGCTGTCCCGCAGCGAATACCTGCGTCGACGGCTGGCCCAGGAGGCGATGAGCAGCGCGCAACCAATGACCGCAGCGCATCTGGCCGCCTTCGCGGAGACCTTCGCCGACCTCGTCGACCCGGAGGTCATGAAGGGCGCCTGGCAGTGACGTCTTGGCTCATGGACACCTCGGCCCTCGCCCGGCTGGCGCGGTCTCCCGAGGCCGCCACGTGGACAGAGCGGATTGAGCGGGGACTGGTGCGCATCAGCACCGTCACGCGGCTGGAGATCGGCTACTCGGCGCGATCTGGCCCGGATCTGCGCGCTGCGACGCGCCGGCCGCCGCTGGCATCGATGCCCGTGGAGTATCAGACACCGGCCATCGATGACCGCGCCATCGAGGTGCAGCTGCGCCTGGCCGACCTCGGACAGCACCGGGCTCCCTCCGTCGCACAGCTGATCGTCGCTGCCACCGCAGAACTGGCCGGGTTGACCGTCGTCCACCTCGACAAGGACTTCGAGATGATCGCCGAGGTCACCGTCCAACCGATCGAGCGCCTCGTCGTGACGACGGGCTGACCTGCGTCCCGGGTAGCCGAACGCTCAACGGCACGGGGGACGAAGCAACGGTCTGATCCAGATCAAAGCTCTTGGACGATCTGCACGGGGTTGCCGTCGGGGTCGGCGATCCAGGCAATGAGAAGCCGACCCAGCCAGCGGTGTGGCGGTTTCAACGCCGGGCAACCGACGGAAATGAGATGCGCATATGCGGTAGCCATGTCAGCCGTCCACAAGATGACCGCGGCTCGTTGACCCGTGGTGATGGGGTCGAGGCCGTGGTCGTTGCGGGTGGAGTCACCAGAGGCGATGCCGATCCTGTAGCCATCAAGGACAAGGTCCACGTGGATAGGGTCGCCTTCCGCAGGCGTTCGGAAGGTCTCCTCGAAGCCCAAGCCCGCGTAGAAGGCAGCAGCCCGAGGAAGGTCGTCGCTGAGCAGGATGACCTGCGGACTGTGAAACGTCGCCATGAGCGGCAGCCTATGCGCCGCTGTGGCTGCCTCGTCCTCTGGCGATGGCGCTGCTAGGACGAGTGGATCACTGTGCCGGTAGCCGATCGCTCTGCGAACACGCGCGTATCGCACAGGTGCGTTCTACGGGACGCGCGCGGTTGCGCGGCGGAGTGGACAGATCCATCTGCGTGTTGAGTACTTGCCCGTCCAGCCGCGCAGATCGGCGGATCTTGCGTGTGACCCCGCGGGGAGCCGAACGCGCCGACCGAAGTCATGTGAGCCTGTGGCGGCCACCGGATCGACTGCGGCCGCGTTGGCGCAGAATCTATCGCTCTCATCCACCGCTGGCCGGCACGCTGAGCGTCTCCTCTCGTTCGGCCGCAAGGTCTGTCGCCGCCCGCCGTGGCGTTCACGCAGATCAAGTGGTTCAATGACCATTCAACTTAGGGTTTATTAGGTCGATCCGAGGGGCTTCTCACATGACGCAGAGCAGTACGCCAGGTCCCATTCCGCAACCTAACGACAGCCTGCCAGGAGGTGCACCCCATCCCGGAGTTGTGATGACAGGGCACAACGGCGAGGACGGCACCAAGGCCTTCTACATCCACATCGAGGCCCGCCCGGACAAGTCCGCGCAGGTCCGCCTGATGCTGCGAGATATCCTCGGCTGCGTCGAGGGCGAGCCGGCGACGGGACCCTGGTACGCGGTGCAGTACTCACCCACCACCTTCGGGATATTCGAGGTGTTCCCCGACCTCGCCGGGCGCCAGGCCCACGTCGACGGTGGTGGCGGCGACATCTTCCGCGACATCGAACGGATGAACGACATCCTCGCCTCGCCCGCCCACGTCTACAAAGTCGATGTGCTGATGAGCAAGCAAGTGTTCACGGCATAGCAGAACGTAGGCTCGAATCGTGCTCGACCCGCGTCATCCCGACCTCGGCCAGGTGTCACTGGCCGAAGTCATGCGCGGGTTCAGCGACCCGGCTCGACTGCACATGGTCAAGACCATGTACGAACTCGGCGAATGCGAATGCTCGCTCGTGTACGCCACCCTGGGCTTGAGCAAGTCGAACGCCTCCCATCACTTCCGGGTACTACGCGAGAGCGGGATCCTGCGCCGCACCCAACACGGCAACCAGCAGTACGCAACATTGCGTTCCGACGAACTCGACGCACGCTTCCCCGGCCTTCTCGCCTGCGTGATCGCCAACATCGAGTCCGCCGGCTGAAGCCGTCCGAAGCGACCGCCCCTGGTGTGCTTAAGCCGGGGACCCTCGGTCGGGTCGGGGTGTGAGTAGCAACTGCGCAGGATCCTCCGTTAAGGGTTGGTGATCGCGGCTCTCAGTCGTCGTCGTCGGCGGTGCGTGGGTCACGGAGTGGTCGGAGCTGGTCGCCGCGATTCCGATCGGGGTTGGTGAAGTGGTAGCGGCCGAGCAGGTTGATGTGGTCGTGGATCAGGGGTGAGAGCTGCTCGACGTCGGCGTCTTCGACGAGGTAGCCGTCGCGGCGGAGCTGGGCCAGGGCGGCGTCGAGGTAGCGGGTGTTCCACAGCACGATGGCGTTGAGGACGAGGCCAAGAGGTCCGAGTTGGTCTTCCTGGCCTTCGCGGTAGCGCTGGCGCAGCTGGCCGCGCTGACCGTGGAAGACTTGGCGGGCGAGGGCGTGGCGGGCTTCGATGCGGTTGAGCTGGGTGAGGATGCGGCGTCGGTAGGGCTCGTCATCGAGGTAGGCAAGTAAGTAGAGGGTCTTGGCGATCCGGCCGAGCTCGGCGATGGCACGCCCGGTGGGGGTGGGCCGGCCGCCGCCTTGCAGGACGCGGAGGATTTCGCTGGCGCGGACGGTGCCGGTGGACAGGCTGCCGGCGACGCGGAGCAGGTCGTCCCAGGAGCTGGCGATGAGGTCGGTGTTGACGCGGTGGCGGGCGATCCCGTTCAGCGGGCCGTAGTCGGCGTTGGGGTTGGTGCGCCAGAACCGGGCGTCGCCGAGGTCGGCCAGGCGTGGGCTGAACTGGTAGCCGAGCAGGCGGAACAGGCCGAAGACTTGGTCGGTGTAGCCGGCGTTGTCGGTCATCAACTCGGCCGGTCGCAGGCTGGTGTGGTGCTCGAGCAGGCCTTCGAGGATGTAGAGGCTGTCGCGCAGCGTGCCGGGGACGACGACGGCGTGGAAGCCGGAGAATTGGTCGGAGAGGAAGTTGAGGTAGGTGACGCCGCGGCCGGGACCGAAGTAGCGAGGGTTGGGTCCGGCGTTCAGCGTGCGGACGGGGACGACGAAGCGCAGCCCGTCAGCGGCGGCGACCTCGCCGCCACCCCAGGTCCGGGCCAGGTCGATGTCGGTCTGGGCGTCGACGAGCCGGGTATTGGCCGCGGTGATGGTGTCGGTGCGCAGGTAGTTCTGCTCCACCCAGGACAGTCGGGCGCGGGTGAGCGCCGCCCGGCCGGGTTCGACGAGCGGTTCGAGACCGATGTTGCAGGCCTCGGCGACGAGGACCGCGCAGACCGACAGGTGCAGGTCCTCGGCGCGGCTGGTGCCTTCGGAGACGTGGGTGAACTCGACGGGGAGGCCGGTCCAGTCGGCGACCTCCAGCAGCAGGTCGGGCAGGTCGATGCGCGGCAGCAGCGCGGTGACTTGCTCCCGCAGGGCGAGCAGGCTGGGTGGTTCGTCGAGGCGGTCCAGCGCGGTGAGCACCGGTCGGTCCCGGCCGTCGACGGTTTCGATGCGTACGGCGGTGTTCTCGGGCAGCCGAGCGGCGACCGCCCGGTAGGCAGCGTCAAGCTCACCGGTGACCTCGGTCAGCTCCCGGTCGGCGGAGGCGTCGTGGCCCAGGCTGCGGCACACCTCCTCGCGGGCGCCTTCCCACGCGTGCCCGGCGAGGAGCCGGGCGCGGGGGTCGGCCCAGCGGCTGCTGGCCGGGGCGTGGACGTCGCGTCGGCGCAGTGCTTCGCGGAGTCGTTCGAGCACGCAGAAGGTGTAGGCGCGCCGGTCGAGTAGCCCGTCTGCTCCGGTGACCAGCCGGCGCCAGACGCCGGTGGCCAACTCCAGGGGCACCTCCTCGGTGTGCACTCGACGCCGTCCCTCCATGCTCCGCAGCGCGTCGAGGGCGGTGAGCACGGGTTGTCCGCCGGCGGTGGAGTCCAGGTGCAGGCCGTCGAGCAGGGCGGGCAGGAACCGGCGGACGTGGCTGTAGCGGAACAGCAGCTGCTCGGCCCACGACTCGGGTTCTCGGGACAGCTCGCCGACGGCGTGGACCGCGGCGGCGAGTTGGTCACGGGAGATGCCTCGCTCGTCCAGCACCGACCACACCTCAAGAAGGCCGCCACCGGGTGGGTCAAGCAGCACCGTGACGGCGTCGCGGAGCTGACGAGCGGCGACGTCGAGAGCAGGCAGCCCGCGCAGCCGTTCCCGCTGCTCGACGCGCTGGGTGCGGGCCAGAAGCCCGGCGAGCAGCCGGTCCAGCAGGTCGAGCATGTCGTCGGTGGCGTCGGTCTCCAGCTGCCGGGCCACGGCGAGCAGGGTGGCGGTCCGCCGCGGCTCGGCCATCCGCGACCGGGCCTGCGTCCGAGCCGCTTGGGCGTGCCGGGCCAGGGTGGCAACGCGGCCGGGTGGCACCGCGGACAGGTCCAGCTCACCCACACCGAGCTGATGGACCTCGCTCAACCGGTCCAGGGCACCGAGCAGCCCGGCGGCGGTGACGCTGGTGGGTCCGCGGCGCAGCCGCTCCAGCCGGGAGGTGCGCGTCGTCTCCTCCACGTTCAGCAGCCCGTTCAGGTGGTGGCGCTGCTCCTCGCCGGGCAGGGCGGCGAGGTCGGTATGCAGCTGCTGCGTGGCCTGGTCGCGGACGGTGGTGATGAGCCGCTCGAGCAGGCTGGGTCCGGGTAGCAGCACCTTGTCCTCGACGAGGCGGGCGGTGGCCCGGTCGAACAGCACACTGGGTCGGTCCGCCGTGGTGCGGGCCCGGGCCGTGAGCCACCCGGTCAGCTCGGCCTGCACCGCAGGGTCGGAGAAGTCCCGGTAGCCGTAGGCGGCTCGGATCTGCTCGGCGTGCTCCCACTGGGTGGAGCGTCGCTGCGCGTAGCCCTTGAACATCCCCGGGTCGGCAATGCCGAGTTGCGCGGCGACGTGGGCCACCACGATTTCCGGTACGTCGGTCGGGTCGGGCAGGAACGTGCCGAGGAAACGCGCGGTGCCCAGCTGCACCGCGAAACCGAGGCGGTTGCGCTCCCCGCGGCGAACATCGACCAGCTCCCGGTCGGCGGCGTCGAGGTGAAAATAGCGATCCAACTGAGCCCGAGACGGATCACCCGTGTACCGACCGTAGCGGCTGCCGCTGTCCTGCAGCACGAAAGCTAGGCCGCTCGTTGCGAGCTCTGGCGCGGGCTTCGTGGTGCCCATTGGTGTCGCTCCGGGTGGGAGAGTCGCAGTCCGGCTCGCACCAGCGCAGCGGCGACCCGATCGTGCAGCTGGGGTGCATCACGCCCGGCCTGTGTGTGCAGGCGACGGCGCTCGGTGGTGCGCCGCAGTTCTTCGAGCCGGTGACGTTCCAGAGTGGTCACGACGTGGTCGGGAATCATGCGACGCGGCCGAGTACGGCGGCGTCGCGCAGTCCCCGCCACACGAGACCCGCCTCGGCACACCCGGCATCACGCAGGGCCTGGATGTGCCAGTCAACGGGCAGCACGGACTCGGTGTGCGCGGCGTCGCGGTGTCGGAAGTGTTCGTCCCGTTCGGCGGTAGGCCCGGCGAGCACCGGGTCGAGGCGCAGTTCCTCCCACCACTGCGACCACGTGGGCACGCCACCAGCGGCCCGCAGCTCCGCGCCGCGGTCCTCGGTGATCCGCTCGAGCTCCCCCGCCAGCGACGGGAGCCCCGGGTCGGGGACGGTCTCGGTGTTGATCAGCACCCCGCCGGGCGTCAGCAGTCTCGTGGCTTCGGCGTAGACGCCGGCCACCCGCTCGGGGGTCAGCCAGTGCAGGGCGGTGGCGGTGAGCACGGCGTCGATGCTCCCGGCTGGCTCACCCAGCTGTTCGAGCCAGCCGGGGCTTCCCAGGTCGGCGGAGCACACCCGCACGCGGGCATCGCCCTCGAAGGTGCCGCGGGCGATGGCGAGCAGGGCGGCATCGACGTCCAGCACCACCGACGTCGCCGCGGGAAAGCGTGCCAGCGCTCGGCAGGTGATCGAGCCGGTTCCGCCGGCCAGGTCCAGTACCCGCGGTGCGCTGCCGCACGCGGCCTCCACGGCGTCGAGCACAGCGGTGAACCGCTCCTCACGGTCGGGCAGGTAGGCCTGCTGCTGGGCGTCCCACCGCTGCTGCCACTCGGTCCAGTCCATCTCGGCTCCCTCGCTAATGTAATGATCACTGTACGTTCTACGGGTTACCATACGTGAGGAGAGTAATCTGCACAAGTGGACTACACCAGTTACGCGCAGAGGGCGGTGGATCTCGTCAACGCCGACCTCACGACGACCGAGAACCTCGTTGCCCACCTCGAACACCGTCCGTGGCTGGCCGCGCAGGTTACGTCCTCGGACCTGGCCCCGCTGCGGGTGGTGCAGGCGGAGCTGGGCACCTTGGTCGACGCGTCTGCCGCTGGGGAGGGCGCGGCCGTGGTAGCTGTGCTCAACGACCTGCTCGCCCGGCATCCCGTGCGCCCCCGGGTCTCCGGGCACGACGAGAGCAGCTGGCACCTGCACGTCAA
>JAABUM010006510.1_pt1 | contig 11415 bp, 14 predicted proteins | sample 5559161 | NCBI WGS metagenome assembly JAABUM01 (sample SAMN10711868, study PRJNA513369) | rock metagenome | isolation source: Antarctica rocks | place: Antarctica: Victoria Land, Siegfried Peak nord | reverse complement strand
CACTGGCCTCGGCCTGTCGGGTCACAATGGCGCAGAAGATGCACCCCTGCGCCGCCGATGTCTCGTTCTGTGTCATGCGCGCAATAGTGCTAGAGCGTCCAGACAGGTGCTACTCAGTTGATGCCGGAGCCTGACCTCTACCGACCGCTCATCGGCCTGAGCGTGCGCCTCACCGAACGGCTGACGTCCCGATTGCCGAAGGTCTACCGGGACAGGCTCGGCTCGGGCCCCTTCACGCTGCTGCAGGCCGGTGTTCGCGTGCTGTGCGGCCGCTGAGGGCGAGGCTGGTCGGGATCAGCGCCAGCGCGTCGCGAAGTTCCTGCACCGCACGACGCACCCGCGTTGCCAGCAGCTCGCGACCTCGCTGCTGCGCGTGCCGGCGGCGGGGGGATCAGGCCGGCGTGGCGGTCGCCTCGCCGGTGGACGGGGCTGGGTGATCCTCGGCGACGCGCCGCGCACGGACGGTGCCCCATCCGACGAGCGCTGCTGCCAGCACGGTGAGCGCGAGGCCGGCGACGGTGACGGCCTCGCCGAACTGCGCGCTCTGCTGCGCGCTCCAGCCCGAGGTGGTGATGGCGCCGGTGAACGTCGCGGCGAGCACGGTCCCGGTGACGGCGATGCCGAGGGCGGTGGCGACTTCGGAGGCGGTGTCGACCAGGGCCGCGCCGACCGAGGTCCGGTCCTGCGGCAGGCCGCGGAGCACGTTGGTCCCGGCGACGACACCGTTCACGCGGATCCCGGCGGCGACGAGCACCAGCGCGACCGCGACCCACATGTACCCGAACCTGCTCAGCAGGCTGTAGACGGCGAGCCCGACCACGACCGTCACGGCGCTGAGCCATGCGGCCCGGTCCAGGCCGACGCGGTCCACCAGGCGGGAGACGAAGGGGCCGACCGCGACCAGGACGACGACCTGCGGCAGCATCCCGAGCGCCGCGTGGCCGGGCGTCCAGCCCCAGTCGAGCTGCAGCTGCAGCGTCACCAGGTAGCCCAGGCCGGCCACCGCCAGCCCAGACGCCGCCTTGTACGCCAGGCCGCTCGACACCAGCGGCCGGGCGACGAGCGCCGGGTCGAGCAGCGGGTGCCGCGCGGACCGCTGTCGCAGGACGAAGCACAGCGCCCCCGCGGCGGCGGCGGCCGTCGCCGTCCACGGCGCCCAGGAGCCGGCGCCGCCGTCCAGGAACAGCGTCGGTGCGAGCAGGGCGAGCACGACCGTCGCCGTCCCGAGGATCGCCCCGGCGAGGTCGACCGGGTCGCGGTGCAGCTCGGCCGGGTCGTCGGTGGCGATGCCCGTCCTGATGCCGACGACCGCGAGCACAGCGACGGGAACGTTGACCAGCAGCAGGGCCTGCCACGGGGCGACGGCCAGCACGAAGCCGCCCGCGGTCGGGCCGACGGCGAGCCCGACCAGACCCACGGTTGAGATGGCGGTGATCGCGCGGACGCGCAGGCCGTCGTCGGCGAACAGCCGGAAGGCCAGCGCCAGGGACCCTGGGGTCGTCATCGCGGCAGCGACGCCCATCGCGGCCCGCACGGCGATGAGCTGCTCGACCGTGGTGACGAGGGCGGTCGCCAGGCTCGCGGCGGCGAGCAGGACCAGCCCGGCGAGCATGACGCGTCGCCGGCCGACGCGGTCCGCGACCGCCCCGAAGGCCAGCATCAGCCCGCCGAACACGACCGCGTACGCCCCGCCCACCCACTGCAGCGCAGCCGTCGAGGAGTGCAGGTCGCGCCCGATCGTGGGCAGCGCGACGTTGAGGATGCTGTTGTCCAGCATCTCGAACAGGAACACCGCGGACAGCCCCGCCAGGGCCGGCCACGCCTCCCGCAACGACCGGGGAGAACGTGGCGAGGCTGTGCAGGCCTGGGAGGACATACCACTAGGCTAGACGACTAAGTTGAGTGACACAGGAAGCGGGATCGGGATGCCGAGGACCGGGGCGCGCGGCGGGCCGCAGACACGGGCGAGGATCGCCGGGGTCGCGGCCCGGCTGTTCCTGCAGCGCGGGTTCGACACGGTCACGGTCGCCGAGGTCGCCCGGGAGGCGGGTGTCTCGAGCGTTACGGTCTTTAAGCACTTCCCGCGCAAGGAGGACCTGTACTTCGACCGCGAGGTCGACGCCGACGAGCTCCTGCGCTCGGCGGTCCGCGACCGCGCCGCCGGAGTAGACGTGCTGGCATCCCTGCGCGACCGCACGCTCGGTCTCGTCGATGCCCGTCACCCGCTGTCCGGGGTCGACGAGCGCTCCGTCCCGTTCTTCCGCACCGTCGCCGCCTCCCCCGCCCTGCTGGCGCGCGCCCGGGAGATCGCGGCCGAGCTCCAGCGGACCCTCACCGAGGAGCTCGAGCACGACCCGGCCTTCCAGGGCGACGCCACGTTGCTCGCCGCCTTCTTCCTCGCCGGCTACAGCGCGGTGCTGGTCCAGACCGCCCGGCGGCTCCTCGCCGGCGAGCCGCACAGGGCCGTGGTGGACGCGCACCGCGCGCGCCTGGAGCAGCTGTTCGACGCCCTCGGCAACGGAGTCCTCAACCCGACCGCCGGGGGGGAGCGCCGGCCGGGGTAGCGGTGGCGACGACGACCTAGGGTCGCGCGGCGAGCGGGCATCGGTTGCGTCCTGCAGGTCGTTGGTCGGACGGGCGGCGGTGCTGGCGTGGTCACCGGGTGGCGAGGGTGACGGCCCGCAGGAGGTGGTCGTTACTGGTCAGCTGAGCCACCAGAAAGGCGGCCAGGTCTGGCCGGCTGATGCCCTTGGCGCGGCCGCGGTCGCCGGGGGCGAGGGCGCGGACCTGCCCGGTGGCGGGCCCGTCGGTGAGGACCGCGGGCCGGGCGATGACCCAGTCCAGCCCGCTGCCGCTCACCACGGCCTCCATCGCCGCCTTGTCCGCGGTCGAGCCGCGCAGGAAGGTCGCCACGACGACCTTCGTGAGCGGGGGCGTGTGCTTCGCGCTCTCGCCCACCCCGAGTGAAGAGGTCACCACGAGGCGGCGGGCGCCGTGGCGTTGCATCGCCGCGACGATCACCGCGGCCGCGCTCGCCTCCAGGTCGGTGCGTCGGTAAGGGGTCTTGCCGCCGACGGTATCGATGACAGCGTCTTGACCCCGGACGCCCGCATCCACCGCCGCGGCGTCACCGGCGTCACCGACGAGCACGCGGACGCCGGGGAGCCCGTTTCCGTGGTCGCTGTAGACGAAGGCAGTCACCTCGTGGCCCTCGGCCGCGGCTCGCTCGACCACAGCCCGCCCGGTCCTGCCGGCAGCGCCCACAACGAGGACTCTCATGCGCATCTCCCTGGGTCCGTGGCGACTCGCATTGACAGTCGCTGACAATAACTGGAATGTCAGTGGCTGTCGATCTGGCTCTAGGGTTGGTGCGTGGCCGGGAGCAGGAAGAACGTGCGGCGGCGGCTGCGCGACGCGGCGCTGGAGCTGTACGGCGAGCACGGCTTCGACCGGACGACCGCCGCCGAGGTGGCCGCCCGTGCCGGCTTCACCGAGCGCACGTACTTCCGGCACTTCGCGGACAAGCGGGAGGTCGTCTTCGACGGGGAGGCCGCCTTGCGGGAGGCGATGACCGACGCCGTCGCGAGCGCGCCCGACCTTCCGCCGCTGGGCGTGCTGCGCGCTGCCTTCCTGTCCGTGGCGTCGGGAGCGGAAGAAGACCGAGAGCGGCAGGTGCACCAGCACCGGGTGATCTGCTCCGCTCCGGACCTGCAGGAGCGGGCGGCCACCAAGGCCGCCTCCATCACCCGGGCGGTCGCCGAGGCACTCGAGCGGCGGGGGGTGCCGCGGGGTCTGGCCTCGCTGGCGGCCGCCTGCGGCGGCGAGGTGCTCCAGCGGGCCCGCCAGGAGTGGCTCGCGGGCTCACCGGACAGCCTCGCGGTGCTGGTGGCCACCGGCTTCGCCGACCTCGACCTCCTCCTGCACGGGGGCGACGCGCACGACGGACCTCCGACAGCCCCCGGAACGTCTGCCTGATCGCAAGGAATGCGTGTAGTGAACGAGGTCGGGTGTCCCAGAGGTAGGCGCTACAGACTCCCACCAGTCCACCGGCATGCAGTTCGCCGAGCGATGGCTATCGGCGCACAGCCCGCCCGCTGTCCCGGGAGACGACCGGCTGGTGGACGCCCTGGCGACGCACGCCCCCGTCGGCTGCGCCGTCCCAGTAGCCACTGAGGATGGTCCTGGTAGCACCGGCTGGGTCTGACCCTCCAATAGCCAGTGAGGTTGGCGGGCGTCGAACTCCGCGGCCTCACCTGGGCCGAGAACGAGGTCCTGGTCGCCGAGCACGAAGCGCACGCGACCGTCGAGCACGTAGAACCACTCGTGACCCTCATGGGTCTGGAGCCTGGAGCGATAGGCGCGGCCGACCGCCGGGTAGATCACCTTGAAGTCATGGATCCCGCCGCGGCGCCGGGTGAGCGGCACGAACGTGAGGCCGCCTCGACGGACGGGCCTGAGGTGGACCCGGGGGTCGCCGGTGGCGGGGGCACCCACGAGCTCATCGAGGGGGGCGCCGTGCACGCGGGCGAGGGGCAGCAGCTGCTCCAGGGTGGGACGCATGCGTCCGGTCTCCAGGCGGGACAGTGTGCTCGCGCTGAGGCCGGTCTTGGCCGACGAGGTCGGCAGGTCATCCCTCGTGGCCGCCGCACCTCCCGCAGCCGGATGCCGACTCCTGCCAGAACGTGGAGTTCACCGTCCTCTCGTGGTCATCGTCCATGCCGGAGCCTTCCGTCACGCGGGCGTCGTGTGATGGCGGGGGTCCTGCCGCCGCAGCGCGACGATGTTGTCGGTCACCGTGGCCCGCTGCCCGTCGGGCCGACCGCAGCGCGACGGACCGCCTCGAGCCGGACGACGGTCCAGGCGTCGGCGTCCAGCCCCAGCTCGTCGCGGGTCTGGGCCGGGGATGGGAAGACGGTGTCCGGTCGGCCCATGACCAGGGTGGGACCGAGGCGTGGTCGACGACGAGGAGCAGCCCGCCGGGGCGTGGTTGCTGGCGAGGGTTGAGACTGCAGCGGCGGCGAAGAGCACGAGTGGCCGGTGCCGCTGGCTGTCGGGCTGGTCGTTGTCCTCACGGCACTTGGGCGGTCGGCAACGCCGTTGAGCGGGTCCGGCGCAGTGACGCTCTCGCAGACGCACAACGCTAGCGTTCCCCGAATATGTTGTGACGAACGCGTTCGTGCTAGCATCAGGACGTGTCGAACCAGACGCGCAGCCCCCGCGAGCGCCCGGCCAAGAGAGCGCTGTCCCGTGAGTGGATCGTCGAGGAGACGCTGAGGATCCTGCGCACCGAGGGCCTAGAGAAGGTCACGATGCGTCGGGTTGCGCAGGCCCTGGAGACCGGGCCGGCGTCGCTGTACGTGTACGTCGCGAACACCGCGGAGCTGCACGCGGCGGTCCTCGACGAGCTGCTGGCCTCGCTCGACGCCCGTGCCGCGGGTGACTGGCGCCGCCGGGTCGAGCGGCTGCTCGGGCAGTACTCGGAGGTCCTGTTCGCCCACCCCGGACTCGCCCGCTCCGCCCTTGTTCTGCGGCCCGCCGGGCCGAACGCGGTGCGGCTGTACGACCTGTTGCTCGGCCTGCTGCTGGAGGGCGGCATGCAGGCCGGACAGGCAGCCTGGGGTGTCGACTTACTGCTGCAGCACGTCACCGCGACCGCCGCCGAGCACAGCGCGCCCACCCCGAGCGAGGTCCACGCCCCGGCGGACGAGGACGGCGGCCTCGAGGCGCTGTCCGCGGCGCTGCGCCGCGCCGACCCGAGCGTCACGCCGCACGTCGCCGCGCACGCCGACGCCCTGATGTGCGGAGTCCCGGCCCAGCGCGACCGCTGGGCGATCACGGCGCTGCTCGCCGGCATCGCCGCCACCGCCATCCCGAGTGGGTGACCCCTCCTCGGCTGGCTGCCCCCACGCTTGAACAGGAGACAGCATGACCTCGCACCACCCGATCGCCATCATCGGAGCCGGACTCGGGGGCCTTGTCGCCGCCCGGGTCCTGGCCACCCGCGGCACCGCCGCGGCCATATTCGACCTGGAACCGGACCGGCACGCCCGCGTCCAGGGCGGCATGCTCGACATCCACGAGTACAACGGCCAGCAGGCCGTGCACGCCGCGGACCTGTGGGAGCCGTTCAAGGAGATTATCCACGCCGGCGGCGAGGCCACCCGTGTTCTGGACCACACGGGCAAGGTCCTGCGCGAAGAGGCCGACACCGGCCAGCTCTCCCGCCCCGAGATCGACCGCGGACAGCTCCGCGACCTGCTCATCGACTCGCTGCCCGACGGCACCATCACGTGGGGCCGCAAGGTGACCGCCATTCGGCCCCTGGAGGGCTCGCAGGGCCGGCACGCGGTCAAGTTCGCCGACGGCGACACCATCACCACCGACCTGCTCGTCGGCGCCGACGGCGCCTGGTCCAAGGTCCGCCCACTGGTCTCCGCCGCCTGGCCGGCCTACGCCGGGATCTCGTTCATCGAGGCCGACCTGTTCAACGCCGACGTCGACCACCCAGTCGAGGCCAAGACGATGGGCGCCGGGATGCTGTTCGCGTTCCGCGGCCACACCGGCATGCTCGGCCACAAGGAGAGCGACGGCAGCCTGCACTTCTACCTCGGCGTCCGAGTACCCGAGGAGTGGGCCGACACCTTCGACTTCACCGACACCCCCACCGCCAAGGCCCAGGTCCTGGAGCTGCTCGACGGCTGGTCCGACGGCTTGCGCGGCCTGGTCGCGCACGCCGACGGCCCGCTGGTGCCCCGGCGCATCCACGCCCTACCGGTCGAGCACACCTGGCGGCGCGTGCCCGGCGTGACGCTGCTCGGCGACGCCGCGCACCTCATGTCCCCGTTCGCCGGCGAGGGCGCGAACCTCGCCATGTGCGACGGCGCGCAGCTCGCGCGCGCGATCGCCGACCACCCCGGTGATGTCGAGGCGGCGCTCAGCGCGTACGAGTCCGAGCTGTTCCCGCGCTCGGCTCAGGCCGCCGGCGACTCCGTTCGCAGCCTGGACATGCTGTTCAGCGACGACTCACCCGCTGGCCTGGTAGCGATGTTCGAGCAGTTCGACGCGCAGGCCGTGATGGGCGAGGCCACGACATGACCGGACCCGTGAGCGCGACGCCAGTGATCGCCGTGATCATCGGCAGCACCCGGCCCGGCCGCAAGGGCGACGCCGTCGGGCACTGGGTCATCGAGCAGGCGTCCCGGCGGACTGACGCGACCTTCGAGCTTCTCGACCTGCTCGACGTCGCGCTGCCCGCCCTCGATGAGGTCGTCCCACCCGCCGCCGGCCGGTACAGCCAGACCCACACCCAGTCTTGGGCGCACACCGTCGCCGGGTTCGACGGGTATGTGTTCGTGACGCCGGAGTACAACCACGGCTATCCCGGCAGCCTCAAGAACGCCCTGGACCGCGTATACGCCGAGTGGAACCACAAGGCTGCGGGCTTCGTCAGCTACGGCGCCGACGGCGGCCTCCGCGCAGTCGAGCAGCTCCGGCAGGTCATTGCCACGCTCAAGCTCGCCGGCGTGGGCCCGCAGGTCGCACTCAATATGCGGGAGGACTTCACCAACTACACGGACTTCATGCCGCGCGCGCACCAGGCGCAGTCGCTGGCGGCGCTGCTCGATGACATCGTCTGCTGGTCGACCGCCCTGCGCTCGCGCACCTGAGGTCTCGTCGTACGGGGCGTAGTCGACGGGACAGGGACGGCGCTCGTCCAGCGGGGAGCGGCTACCCATCCTTGTGCGCACCTCGGAAGGCCTGACGGCCGTCCCGGTAGCCGAACCGCTTGCGGCGCAAGCCGCCGAGTTCGTCGGTGGCTTGCGCCGCTTGGCGGTGGTGATGATCAACGTCCCGGTGGGGGTGTCGGTTCCGGGCGCGGTTGGTGAGGCGAGCGTGGCCGTACTGCCCGCTTGACAGGCGGGAACTCGCTGGCACCGTGGCGCGGACGGTAGCTAGCCGGGGCGTCGGTCGCGGAGGAACCGAGAGTGGCCCGTTGCAATGCAGCTTGCACCCGCTTCGGTGTCCTTGCTGCGGCCCCGCTTGCGGTCGTAGGGACTGCCGCGCGCTGCTTGCCGCGCTGCAGAGCGCGGTAGACGGTCGATCGGGCGACGCCGAACAGGTCGCCGACCTCGCTAGTGGTGTACTCACCGGAGCGGATCAGTTCGACCAGGTGCGCTTCCTGGCGTGGGCTCAGCTTGGGCTGCTTGCCTCGTAGGTGTCCCTTGGCCTTCGCGACCCGCATTCCTTCCTTAGTTCGTGACCTGATGAGGTCGGCCTCGGCAACCATGGCGATCATTCGACATGCCGCCGAGGTGGAGGGCACCAGCATCACCGAGTTCACCGTCGCCGCGACCATGAGCCACGCCATCGACGTCCTCGCGGATCGGCGCATGTTCGCGATCGACGATGCTGCCTGGAGCGAATTCGTCGCCGTCCTGGACCGCCCCGTCCTGCACAAGCCCAGGTTGGAGAAACTGTTCTCCGAGCCATCAGTCTTCACCGAGGAGTGAGCGGCTACAGCCTGCCCCGTCCGATCGCCGAGGACGACGACACCACCGAGTTCTACAGCGGCGAGCCGAGTCTCGACGACTATCTGCGCAGGCGCGCGCTCGCCAGCAATGTCCAAGGCGCGTCGCGTTGCTTTGTCACCTGCCGCGACGGGCGGGTCGTGGGCTACTACGCACTCGCTTCGGCAAGCGTCCAGCACAGCGATGTCGCCGGCAAGGTGCGACGCAACATGCCCGACCCAGTGCCGGTCATCTTGCTGTCACGCCTCGCCGTCGACCGCAAAGAGCGAGGCAGTGGGCTCGGCAAGAACTTGCTTCGCGACGCCATCCTACGCTCGGTCGAAGCATCGAACATCATCGGCGTTCGAGCGCTTCTCGTGCACACACTCAACGACACCGCGCGCGCGTTCTACGCACACTTCGACTTTGAGCCGTCGCCCACCGACCCGCTACACCTGCTGCTGCTGATCAGAGATGCCCGCGCCGTCGTTGATGGCTGACGCCTCGCCTCGTGGTCGGCTCGTCCCGTTGGCGGATCCCTTAATGGGACAGGTTCGAAGGTGATGCCGCCCTAGGGTCTCTCCCAGGGACTCGGCAAGGTCGGTCTTGATGGGCGTTGACCTGCAAGTATGGGTGTGACTGATGTGACGTGTGTTGTTGATGGGACGACGGGAGACTGGCCCTGACGATCGAGTTCTCACACAATCCCGTCACGAGAGTCTCCCGCCGCCATGTCATCATCCCCCACCGCTGCGCTGTCCCGTCGACCGCTGATCGAGATCTTCGCGCAAGTTCCCGATCCCCGCGACCCACGCGTGGTACGACACGACCTCGCGACGGTGCTGACTCTGGCTCAGAGCGCTGTCCTGGCCGGCGCCCGGACCCTGCTGGCGATCGCCGAATGGACCCAGGACGCGGCCCGGGACACGTTGTCCCGCATCGGAATCAACCCAGATCGGGCTCTTCCCTCGGAGGCCACCATCCGGCGCACGCCAGCCCAGTTGGACGCTGACGATCTGGACACCCGAATGGCCGGATGGATGGCCACCCGGGTCGGCCACCTGGCCGGCCGGCGGGTCATCGCCGTCGACGGTAAGACCATGCGCGGCGCCCGCACCCCCGACGGCGCCCCGCACCTGGTAGCTGCGTTCGACCACGCCTGCGGCGCGGTGGTCGGCCAGCTCGCCGTCGCATCCAAGAGCAACGAGATCCCCGCACTGCGCGACCTGCTGGACACCATGGACATCAGCGACTCCGTCGTCACCGCAGACGCCATGCACTGCCAACGGGAAACCGCCAGCCACATCACCAGCCGCGGCGCGCACTACGTCCTCACCGTGAAAGCCAACCAGCCCACCCTGCACGCGGCTTGCAAAGCCCTGCCCTGGAAAGACGTACCCGCGGTCACCACCACCGACACCAGCCACGGCCGCCGGGTCCGCCGCACCATCAAGTCCGTACAAGCCCCCCACTGGATCGACTTCCCCGGCGCCGCTCACATCTGTGAACTGGTGAGCCTTCCTTCTTCCGGACGCCGGGCCTAATAAGGTCCGGCCGACGGAATGGAGAGTGTTTGTGGAGAAGCGGCGGAAGTTCTCGGCCGAGTACCGCGACGAGGCGGTCAAGATGGTGATCGAGTCCGGGCGTCCTATCGCGCAGGTGGCCCGTGATCTTGGGATTGTGGAGGGGACGCTCGGGAATTGGGTTGCGACGTACCGGCGTGAGCACGCCGGCGAGGAGCCCGGGCTGTCGGTGAGTGAGCGTGCCCGGCTGCGGGAGTTGGAACGCGAAGTCGCGGACCTGCGGATGGAACGAGAATTCCTGAAAAAAGCGGCGGCCTTCTTCGCGAAGGAACAGCGGTGAGCGCGAAGTACGCGCTGATCGACGCGGAGAAGGCGTTCTACCCGATCGCCCGGATGTGTGTGTGGCTGTCGGTGTCGCGGTCGGGGTTTTATGAGTGGGCCGGCCGCGCCCCGGGGATCCGGGAGCAGCGGCGGAGGGCGCTCACGGGCCTGGTCGAGGCGATCTTCGCCCACTCGCGTGGGACCTACGGGGCGCGCCGGATCGCGGTGGTGCTGGCCCGCAGCGGTTACCCGGCCAGCGTGGCGCTGGTGGGGCGGCTGATGGCCGAGGTGGGGCTGGTGGCGTGCCAGCCGCGCCCTTACAAGCGCACCACCCAGGCCGGGGAGGACCCCGCGCCGGTGCCGGATCTCGTCCGCCGGGACTTCACCGCGCCCGCGCCGGGGACCAAGCTCGTCGGGGACATCACGTATCTGCGGACGTGGACCGGCTGGTGCTATCTGGCGACGGTGATCGACTGCTGTACCCACCGGGTCGTGGGCTGGTCGATGGCGACCCAGATGCGGACCGCGCTGATCAGCGACGCGATCGACATGGCCGCCACGAACGTCGCCCTTACCGAGGGGGCGATATTCCATTCGGACCGCGGAAGTCAATATACCAGCGCCGAGTTTGCCCGCACGCTCGCTAAGCACGGAATACGCGGGTCGATGGGCCGTACCGGTATCTGCTGGGACAATGCGCTCGCCGAATCGTTCTTCGCTGCCCTGAAAAATGAGCTCGTCTACCGCACAGCGTTCCCAACACCGGAACACGCCCGGCGGGCTGTTGTCGAATATATCGAAGTGTTCTACAATCGGCAACGTATCCACTCGTCGCTCGGCTATCGGACCCCACTCGAAGTCGAGCAATCCCACCAGCAGCCGACCATAGCAGCGTAATCAGCCTAAATCACATGTCCGGAAGACGGCAGGCAGACCAAACTTCATGGCTTGGTGGCGGTGTTCTGTTAGCGCTATATGTCGCCTTGGCCTCGCTAGATACTTAGCGCGTCACTCTGACCGTCTACTGAGGATGCGGTTGAACGCTGACTTCGCCGGGGGTCGGT
>JAABUM010006508.1_pt1 | contig 11417 bp, 10 predicted proteins | sample 5559161 | NCBI WGS metagenome assembly JAABUM01 (sample SAMN10711868, study PRJNA513369) | rock metagenome | isolation source: Antarctica rocks | place: Antarctica: Victoria Land, Siegfried Peak nord | reverse complement strand
TACGACCCGACCCTGGCCGGCTCTGCTGGACCTCCCGTGGGAGACCCAGCTCGCAGAGTGGCCGGACGAACTGCTGGCCGCTCTCCCCCGCGGTATCTCCCGACACGTCGTGCGGTTCGTGCGCATCGAAGGTCGGATCATCGCGGTCAAAGAGATCAAAGCCGACATCGCGCGGCGTGAATACGATCTGCTGCGCAACCTACGCCGCCTGGATCAGCCAGGCGTAGAAGCGATCGGTGTCGTCTCGGGTCGGACCGATACGGACGGCGAACCACTGGATGCATGCCTGCTCACCCGGCACCTTCAATTCTCGTTGCCGTACCGCGCGATGCTCAGCCAGGCACTGCGCAGCGGAACCGTCCAGCGGCTGATCGATGCGCTGGCGGTGCTGCTCGTGCGGCTGCACCTCGCCGGGTTCTGGTGGGGCGACGTGTCGCTGTCCAACACACTGTTCAAACGCAATGCCGGGGAGTTCGCCGCTTACCTGGTCGACGCCGAGACCGGCGAGCTGCACAATCGGCTGTCCGACGGCCAGCGAGCGCACGATCTGGACATCGCCCGGGTCAACATCGCCGGCGAGTTGATGGATCTGCAGGCCGGGAAATTGCTGTCGACGGATATCGACGCGATCAGCGTCTCGGAACGGATCATGTCCCGCTACGCCGAGCTGTGGGCCGAGCTGACCCGGGTCGAGACCGTCGACCGTGGCGAGCGCTGGCTGGTCGACGAGCGCATCCGCCGTCTGAACAGCCTTGGTTTCGACGTCGGCGAACTCGATATCACCACTGACTACGACGGCACCCGCATCCGCATCCAGCCCAAGGTCGTTGACGCCGGCCACCACTCGCGGCGGCTACTGCGACTGACCGGCCTGGACGTCGAGGACAACCAGGCCCGCCGCCTGCTCAACGACCTGGACTCCTATCGCGCCGCGTCGGACCGACAGAACGACGACGAGGAGCTGGTCGCGCACGACTGGCTGACGATGATTTACGAACCGATCACCCGCACTGCACCGGCAGACCTACGCGCGAAGCTGGAACCCGCCGAGCTCTTCCACGAGGTACTGGAGCACCGCTGGTACATGGCCGAGAAACAAGAACGTGACGTGACCATTGAGGACGCGGTCTTGGATTATGTCGCGTGGGTACTTCCCGACAAGCCCGATGAACGCGCCGTCATCGGCGTTGACACCGATGCGATTCCGATTCGCGCAAAGAAATAGTCACGACCAGCGTTCATTCAGCCAGTTGTGCACGCAGGGCGCGATACCCTGGCGGCCACTGACCAGCACAGCGTGAGGGAACTGCAATGAGTAACAACGACAATTCGTGGGGACAGCCTCCCAGCGACAACAACGAGCCCTCGTCCTACCCACAGTCCGATCGAAGCAGCTATGGGCAGGCACCGCAGCAGGGCGGTGACTACGGTCAGCAGGGCGGCGACGCCGGTCAGCAGGGCGGCTACGACCAGGCACCGCAGCAGGGTGGTGGCTACGGTCAGCAGGGCGGCTACGACCAGGCACCGCAGCAGGGTGGTGGCTACGGTCAGCAGGGCGGTTACGGTTCAGCGCCGATGCAGCAGGGTGGTGGCTACGGCCAGGCACCCCAGATGAACAACGCTTACACCCAGGTCCAAACCCAGGGCGCATTGTCCAGCTGGGGCAAGCGTGCCGGTGGTTACGCGATCGACGCCCTCGGACCGGTCATCGTCTACTACATCCTCATAGCGGTCGGGTTCGCGATCAGCAACACTCTCGGTGGATTGATCTATGTGGTCGGCGGATTGGCGCTCCTTGGTTACGTCATCTGGAACCGCTGGATCCTTGGCGGCAACACCGGGCAGACACTCGGCCGCAAGCAGATGGGCACCAAGCTCATCGGTGAGCAGAGCGGCCAGCCGATCGGTGCCGGGATGGCCTTCGTCCGCGATCTGTGCCATTTCCTGGACTCCATCGCCTGTTACGTCGGTTGGTTGTTCCCGCTCTGGGACACCAAGCGGCAGACCTTCGCCGACAAGATCATGAACACCGTAGTCATCGACGTACCCAAGCTGTAGGCCGTCTCCTTCGGCACAGGAAGGGCCCGTATCCCAGCTGGGTGCGGGCCCTTTCGTTGTACTCAACCCGCCCGTGGAGCGGTTTGGCGGGCTATATTTCGGTTTCCGTCTACCCACACATCGACAGGGGAAACCACGCATGAGCAACAACGACTACCCGCACGACCAATCACGCCCTGACTCCGGCGAACAGCATCAACAGTCCGGGCAGCCGGGTTACGGCCAGAGCCCGCAAAATCCTCGCGGTCAACAGGGCGGTTACAACGGGCCCCCCGCGCAGGACAACTACAGCCAACAGGGTGGGTACGGCGGCCCGAGCGCGCCACCCCCTGCCGGCGGCTTCGACGTGATGCAGGAATCCAAGGGTTTCTTCGGTGCCTTGTTCGATTTCTCGTTCACCCACTTCGTGACGCCGATGATCGTCAAGGCTGTCTACATGCTCGTCATGATCGTTCTCGTCCTCGGCTGGCTCGGATTCACGCTCGTGTCGTTCAGTCAGAGCGCCGGAGGCGGCCTCGTGGTCTTCGTGCTAGGAGCAGTCGTGGTCGTCGTCTATCTGGCACTGGCCCGCATGACGCTCGAGTTCTACCTCGCCGTCGTCCGGATGAGCGAGGACATCCACCAGCGTCTGCACTGAACGCCGCAGGCAGCACGTGGAAAGTCCGCACCCCGATCGCGGTGCGGACCTCTTTCGGTGTCCGGGACTCCGGTCTGGTCAGCCCGGACGGCCAGCACGTTTGCGGGCGATCTCATACAGCGTGACGGATGCGGCGATACCGGCGTTCAGCGACTCGGTTGCCGAGTTCATCGGCACGGAGACAATCTGGTCGCAGTTCTCCATGACCAGCCGTGACAAGCCCTTGCCCTCAGACCCCACCACGATGACCAGCGGCTCCTTCGCAAGCTGAACGTCGGGCAATTCGACGTCACCGTCCATGTCGAGACCCAAGATGAAGAACCCGGCCTTCTTAAAATCTTCGAGCGTCCGGTTCAGGTTGCCCGCCATCGCGACCGGCACCCGGGCCGCAGCACCCGCCGAGGTCTTCCACGCGGAAGCCGTCATTCCGACCGAGCGCCGCTCAGGAACGATCACGCCATGGCCACCGAAGGCGCCGACCGATCGCAGGATCGCGCCGAGGTTGCGCGGATCGGTGATGCCGTCGAGGGCAACGACCAGTGGGATTCCGGGGGCTTCAGGGCTGATGAAGTCAGTCGGGTGCGCGTATTCGTAGGGGGGCACCTGCAGCGCGAGGCCCTGGTGCACCGCGTCGTCAGTCAGCCGGTCCAGCTCGCCTCGTGGGGTTTCCAGGATCGGGATGGAGCGATCTGCTGCCAGCTTCAGCGCATCACGCACCCGATCATCGGATTCGATTCGTCCGGCGACGTACATCGCGGTCACTGGAATCTGTGCGCGCAGCGCTTCCAGCACCGAATTGCGCCCGGCGACGATCTCGGAGCTGGGCTTCTTGGACCCGGAACGATTGCGCGACGGCCCTCGGGACGACCCGCCTGCGCTACCAGCGCCCGAGCCGGACTTGTACGCCTTGTGGTTGGGGCGCTCCCCTGCTTTCGGGGTCGGCCCCCTACCTTCCAGGCCCCGCTTGCGGTTGCCCCCACTGCCAGTGGTGGCGCCTTTCCTGCTCGCACCCTTACGGATGGCGCCGCGGCGCTGCGAGTTGCCGGCCATGATGTGCTCTTTTCCTCGTTCATCGGGTGGCGCGAATGTGCCGCGCCGAAATTTTCAGGTCCGCTGCTGGGCGCCGTCGGCCTTGTCGATCAGCGACCAGCGGGCGCCGGCGGCGGTGTCCTCCACGACCACGCCGGCGGCAGAAAGCTGGTCACGGATTCGGTCGGCCGCGACGAAGTCCTTGGCCGCTCGGGTGGCAGTGCGCTCCTGGATGAGGGCGTCCACCAGAGTGGCCAGCGCGTGGTCGGCGCGGGCATCACTGTTCGAAACCCACTGCTGCGAATAAGGATTGACCCCTAGCACCTCGGTCATCGCGACCACCTGCAGTGCCAGCTTCCGGGCGCCTTTTAGCTCGTGCTCGTCCAGCGCGGTATTCCCCTCGCGCACGGCGTCGAAGATGACGGCGAGTGCGCCGGAGACATTCAGGTCGTCGTCCATCGCATCGCGGAACGCTGTGGGCAGCTCGGCGTCGGTCGGAGCGGGCGCGTCACCCAGCGCGCGTTCGAGGAACCCCTCGATACGGGAAACAGCGGCTGCGGCCTCGTCCAAAGCACCGTCGTGGTACTCGATCGTCGAGCGGTAGTGCACAGCCCCGAGGTAGTACCGCAGCACCAGCGGCCGCACGGTCTTGGTGATCTCGGTGACCGCGAGAGTGTTGCCGAGCGACTTGCTCATCTTCTCCCCACCCAGGGTCACCCACCCGTTGTGCATCCAATACCGCGCGAAATCCATTCCGGCCGCGCGGGATTGGGCCAGTTCGTTCTCGTGGTGCGGGAAGCGCAGGTCTATCCCGCCGCCGTGGATGTCGAAGGCGTCGCCGAGCCAGCGCTTGGCCATGGCCGAGCATTCCAGGTGCCAGCCGGGCCGGCCGCGACCGAACGGGGTGGGCCAGCTCGCCGACTCCGGTTCGCCGGTCTTGTAGCCCTTCCACAACGTGAAGTCGCGCGGATCGCGCTTGCCACGCGGGTCGGCGTCGGACGCTGCTTCCATGTCGTCGATGTTCTGGCGGGTCAACTCACCGTAGGAGGGCCAGGACCGCACGTCGAAGTAGACGTCGCCGCTGCCGTCCTCGGCGGGGTAGGCGTGACCCCTCTCGATGAGGGTTTGCATCAGCTCGACCATGTCCGTGACGTGGCCGGTTGCGCGAGGTTCGTAGGTCGGGCGGCGAATGCCGAGCTGGTCGAGGACATCGCTGGTCTGTCGTTCGTGCTGGTAGGACCAGGCGAACCAGTCCGCGTCGTTGGCCGCGGCTTTGTCAAGGATCTTGTCGTCGATGTCGGTGACGTTACGCACCAGCGTGACGTCGTACCCATGACCGATTTCGAGCCAACTGCGCAGGATGTCGAAGGCGACCGCGAAACGCACGTGCCCGATGTGCGGGCTGCCCTGGGTGGTCAGCCCGCAGATGTAGATGCCGACCCGTCCCTCGTTCAGGGGCTCGAAGGGGCGGTGCCGCCCCGTGGCGGTGTCGTAGATCTGCAAGCTCACCTGCGGGAGTTTACCGAGGTCACCGTCATGGCAAGGACACGTGCGCGCGGAATGCCGCACAGATCGGGGCCGATGAAAACGGTCCGGCGGCCAGGTCGAGGACCCGGCCGCCTGACCGACACTTCACTTGGCGGCGTCGAGCCACTCCTGCAGCTGCGGGGACTCCGCGCCGATCGTGGTCGAATCGCCATGGCCGGTCAGCACGATCGTCTCGGCCGACAAGGCGAACAACCGGTCGCGGATCGAGGCGACGATGGTCGGGTAGTCACTGAACGACCGCCCGGTCGCACCGGGACCGCCCTGGAACAGGGTGTCGCCGGTAAGCACGACACCCAGGCTCGGGATCGACAGACAGCACGCGCCCGGCGAGTGACCCGGGGTGTGCATGACCTCGATGTCGGTGCCGCCGACACTGAGGACTTCACCGTCGGCGAGGTCGTCGTCCCAGCGCAGCTCGGGGTAGGTCATCTCCCACAGCGGCCACTCCTCAGGGTGTAGAGCGATCCGCACATCCGGGTGGGCCGCCTTGATTCCGGCTGCCGCATCGATGTGGTCGTTGTGCGCGTGGGTGCACAGGATTCCCGCGATGGTGCGGCCCCCGACAGCCTCCAGGATCGGTCCCGACTCGTGGCCCGGGTCGACGATGAAGACACTCTCATCGTCACCGACCAGCCAGACGTTGTTCTCGACGTCCCAGGAGCCGCCGTCCAGCTCGAACTTCCCGGACGTCACCACCCGCTCGACACGCACGCCGTCGTCGCCTGCCACGACCTCACTCATAGGACGACCACCGAACGCAGGATGACGTCGTCGCCGCCGCCGCCGTGCATCTTCTCGAACGCCTCTTCGACCTTGTCGAGGGCGATCTTCTCGGTCACGAACGCGTCGAGGTCGAACCGTCCCTGCTGGTACAGGTCGATCAGCATCGGGAAGTCACGCTCGGGCAGGCAGTCCCCGTACCAGCTGGACTTGAGCGCACCGCCGCGACCGAACATCTCGATCATCGGCAGTTCGACCTTGAGGTCGGGCGTAGGAACGCCGACCAGCACCACGGTGCCGGCCAGGTCACGGGCATAGAACGCCTGCTCGTAGGTGGCCGGCTTGCCGACTGCCTCGATGACGACGTCGGCCCCGTTCCCTCCGGTGAGTTCGCGGACCCGCTCGACAACGTCCTCGTTCTTGGCGTTCACGGTGTGGGTAGCGCCGAAATGCTTGGCCAGCTCCAGCTTCTTCTCGTCCATGTCGATGGCGATGATCGTGGTCGCACCGGCGATGGATGCTCCGGCGACGGCTGCGTCACCGACGCCACCGCACCCAATGACGGCGACACTGTCACCGCGGGTGACTCCGCCGGTGTTCACGGCGGCGCCGAATCCGGCCATCACGCCGCAACCGATCAGGCCGGCAGCCGATGCGGACGCCTCCTCATCGACCTTCGTGCACTGCCCGGCGGCGACCAGGGTCTTGTCAGAGAATGCACCGATACCCAGCGCCGGGGACAACTCGGTGCCGTCGGTGAGGGTCATCTTCTGCGTGGCGTTGTGGGTCGCGAAGCAGTACCAGGGCTTGCCCTTCTTGCACGCGCGGCACTGACCGCAGACGGCGCGCCAGTTCAAGACCACGTAATCACCGGGTGCGACGACGGTGACGCCCTCACCGACGGACTCCACGACTCCGGCGGCTTCGTGGCCGAGCAGGAATGGAAACTCGTCGTTGATGCCGCCGTCGCGGTAGGTCAGGTCGGTGTGACACACGCCGCACGCTTGAATGGCGACGACGGCCTCGCCCGGACCGGGGTCGGGGATGAGGATGTCGACTACCTCGACTGGCTGGTTCTTGGCGCGGGCGATGACGCCCCGGACGGTCTGTGACACAGGTGACTCCTTGGTGATCGTGTGAGCGGCTTGGCGTATGACGACGCGCGGTGCGCTGTGCGCAACGCAGCCTAGGCGGTTCGGCGGCGTCTCAGGAAGGGGTCGCTGAGGGCATCGGTGACGTACGGGTTCGACTCGTCGGAGATGTTGCTGCCCGGAGCGACGATCTCGTCTATCCGGTCCAGGACGGCAGCGCTGAGCTGCACCTCAGTCGAGCCGAACTGGCTTTCCAACTGGTCCATCGTGCGTGGACCAATGATCGCCGAGGTCACGCCCGGATGCTGGATCACAAACGCGAGCGCCATGTCGATCAGCGACAGGTCGTTCTCCTTGGCGAGCACCGCCAGATCTTCGACGGCATCCAGCCGCTTCTTGTTTCCGGGCTGCGACATGTCGAACCGGTCCGGCATCATCTTGGCGCGATTAGTCTGTGGGACGTCCTGCCCCTTGCGGAACCGGCCAGTAAGCCAGCCACCGGCCAGCGGGCTCCACGACAGCACACCCATCCGGTACTTCTCGGTGACCGGCAGCACCTCGCGTTCGATCCCCCGATCCAGGATCGAGTAGGGCGGCTGCTCGGTAACGAATCTCGCCAAGCCGCGCTGCTCGGACAGGTGCTGGCCCTCGACGATCCGATACGCGGGGAAGGTCGAGGATCCGAAGGCCCGGATCTTGCCCGCGCGCTGCAGATCGGTGAGGGCCGCGATCGTCTCGTCGTCGTCGGTACCGGTGTCGGGTCGATGCACCTGGTAGAGGTCGATCCAGTCGGTCTGCAGGCGGCGCAGGCTGTTCTCGACCTCCTGCACGATCCAGCGCCGGGAATTGCCGCGCTGATTGGGATCGCCGGTCCGACCCATCGGCACGTCCATGGGTCCGTGGAACTTCGTCGCGAGAATGACGTCGTCGCGGCGGCCCTTGAGGGCTTTACCGACGATGGTCTCGGACTCGCCCTCGGAGTAGATGTCGGCTGTATCGACGAAGTTGATTCCGCCGTCCAGCGCCCGGTGGATGATGCGTGCGGATTCCTCGTGGTCCGGTTCGCCCCACGGGCCGAACATCATGGCGCCGAGACAGAGCGGGCTGACACACATGCCGGTGTGGCCGAGATTGCGATAGTCCATAGATCGACCATACGACCCTTCGGGCTCAGGCGCGGGGTGCGATCAACGCGGTTGCGATGGCCGCAACACCCTCACCCCGACCGGTCAGTCCGAGACCGTCGGTCGTCGTCGCCGACACAGAAACCGGCACACCACCGAGAGCCTGCGCCAGGACCCGTTGCGCCTCGTCGCGGCGAGGCCCGATCTTGGGCCGGTTGCCGATCACCTGCACGGCAACGTTGCCGATCTCGAAACCGTTGTCGTCCAGCAGGCCGCGAACCACCCCCAGTAGCACCTCGCCACGAGCGCCGGCGTGTTCCGGGCGCGAGGCGCCGAAGTGCTGGCCCAGATCGCCCAAGCCGGCGGCGCCGAGCAGCGCATCGCAGATGGCATGGGCTGCGACGTCGCCGTCGGAGTGGCCTTCGATGCCCCGCTCTCCTGGCCAGTCCAGGCCGGCGAGGTGCAGGGGCCGGTCGTCATCGGCATAGGGGTGCACATCGACGCCCACTCCGGTGCGCGGGAGGTGTGGGGTCACGGGTGCACCGTCTCCTGTAGGCATGCTCTGGGTAGGCTTGAGCCGGCGACCTGCGGCCTCCAGATCAGTCGCGACCGTGATCTTGGCTGCCCGAGGATCGCCATCGATCACCAACACCCGACCACCGAGCCGCTCGACCATCGCAGCGTCATCCGTGGCGCTGCCACCGGCTGCGTGAGCGCCCTCCAGCGCTCGGCGAGTAAAGCCCTGCGGGGTCTGCACGGCACGCAGCTTCGACCGATCAGGTGTTGCCGTCACCAGACCCACCGCGTCGACCTGCTTGATCGTGTCGACGACCGACATTCCGGGCACGACAGCGTCGTACCCGTCGCGCACAGCCGTAACGACGCGATCGAAGAGGTCGGTCGGCGCCAGAGCCCGCGCAGCATCGTGCACCAGGACGACATCGATGGCGGGAATCAGAGCCGCTATACCGGCTGCAACCGAGTCCGTTCGTTCGGCGCCTCCGGTCACGACCGTGGCGTCGGGTATCAGTGCCGCGAACTGTTCCAGGCAATCGACAGGAGCAACCACCACGATCTGCTGTATGCCGGCCGCTGAGCGGGCCGCCCGTGCCGCGTGCACGATCAGAGCTTCGCCGCCCAATGGTACGAGCGCCTTGGGCATCCCGGCAGCCAGGCGGGTACCGGACCCACCCGCGACAAGAACAACGCCCACCGCAGCATGGCTGGGATGGGCGTCGGTCAGGTTCATTTCGCCGATCAGGAGGCGAGTACCTCATCGAGGGTGGCCTCGGCCTTGTCCTCGTTGGTGTGCTCGGCCAGCGCCAGCTCCGAAACGAGAATCTGCCGCGCTTTGGCCAGCATTCGCTTCTCGCCTGCGGACAGGCCGCGGTCCTGGTTACGACGCCACAGGTCGCGCACGACTTCTGAAACTTTGATGACGTCACCGGACGCCAGCTTCTCGAGGTTCGCCTTGTAGCGACGGGACCAGTTGGTGGGTTCTTCGGTGTGCTCGGCACGTAGCACCTGGAACACCTTGTCCAGCCCCTCCTTGCCCACCACATCGCGCACGCCGACCAGGTCGCAGTTTTCCGCGGGCACCTCGATCGTCAGGTCACCCTGGGCGACTTTTAGTTTGAGGTACAACTTCTCCTCGCCCCGTATCGTCCGTTTGTTGATTTCTTCGATCAGAGCCGCACCGTGGTGCGGGTATACGACCGTCTCGCCGACATTGAAAGCCATCTGTTGGTAGCCCCTTTCGCGACCTCAAGAATACCACGCATTCAAGGGACCCCAGAAACGTTTTCGCAGGTCAGAGGCTGTGCCGATCCATGCACCGGCGCGAACTGAACCCTTGACAGATTGCCGCTTCTCGTGCCGGCCCTCGATCACACAGGCTTCGGCAACGACACCATTCGGATGCAAGCACCAGCGTCGGCACACTGCTATTCGAAGACCGCGGGCCATCGCAGAACCGGAGCCGGTAGTCTCACCGCTGTGACGCGACGACTTCAAACCGGTAGATCCGGCAGGGCTGCCATCGGTGCCATCTGCCTCGCATCATCCGCCCCGGTGCTCAGCGGCTGTTTCTATCTGTCACCGTCTCAGACGACTGTCAGTTACAACGGTGGCCCTGGGTCGAACACCACCATCGGCGCGCTGAAGTTGTCGGACGTCCACGTCGTCACCACGCGCAAAGGCGCCCCCGGCCAGATGCAGGGCCTGGTCGCAAACACCAGTGCCGTCGCCGTGCCACTGACGATCGCCATCGGTGGACAGACCTCACAGATCTCCATTCCCGCGGATACTGCTCTGCGACTGGACGGCATGCGCTCAGGTACGTCGGCCAAGACCATCAAAGGTGTAACGGTTGCCGCGACACCTGTTCAGCCAGGCGCGAAGTTCACGGTCAACTTCACTGTTCCCGGCGGTGGCCAGACCCCCGTACTTGTACCTGTCCTGCTGTCGAACCAGGTGTACAACAGGTGATCGCAGTCGCCTGACCGCGGCCGAACCCACCTGACTGCCGAACCCGCCACATTTCAGACCATCAGTGCAGTGAATCAGACGTAAGGCGGGTGCACGCACCGCACTAGGTCAGTCCGGGGTCTCGAACTTGTAGCCCAGGCCTCGAACCGTGACTATGTGCTGCGGATTCGCAGGGTCCGGTTCCAGCTTGGCTCGTAGTCGTTTGACGTGCACGTCGAGGGTCTTGGTGTCACCGACGTAGTCGCTACCCCACACCCTGTCGATGAGCTGGCCGCGCGTCAGCACCCGGCCAGCATTGCGCAACAGCATCTCCAGCAGTTCAAATTCCTTCAGCGGCAGTGGGACCGGTTGTCCGTCAGCGGTCACCGTATGTCGATCCACGTCCATCCGCACCGGGCCCGCAGCCAAGGTCGGCACCAGCAATTCCTCCGGCTCCTGGCCTCGACGAATCACGGCTTTGATCCGCGCCAGCAGTTCCCGAGACGAGTACGGCTTCGTGACATAGTCGTCGGCCCCGATCTCCAAGCCGACCACTTTGTCGACCTCACCGTCCTTGGCGGTCAACATGATGACCGGCACATTCGAACGCTGCCGGATTGCCCTGCAGACGTCGATTCCCGACATTCCAGGCAGCATCAGATCCAGCAGAAGTAGGTCTGAGCCGACGCGTTCGAACTCGATCAGCGCGGCCGGTCCGGTCTCGGCCAGATCCACCTCATACCC
>JAABUM010006507.1_pt1 | contig 11418 bp, 19 predicted proteins | sample 5559161 | NCBI WGS metagenome assembly JAABUM01 (sample SAMN10711868, study PRJNA513369) | rock metagenome | isolation source: Antarctica rocks | place: Antarctica: Victoria Land, Siegfried Peak nord | reverse complement strand
ACGTTCGGCAGGTTGTTCAGCGCCCAGAGTCGCGGCCCATCAGCCGTCACGGCTTGTCGCGTCACGAGCACCACCGGAGTCTGGCGGCGGCAACCGCGTCCTGTCACGCACTTTAGATCGACGGTTCGCCGTCTGTGACTAGGTGCCGCTAGCCAAGATCATTTCGTGGCCGGCTAGGGAGTACGGATTCCGCGTCGCCGACGAGAAGCGCAGGTCCGGCACCGCGAGGGGCGCCTCACCGAGTTACAAGGGTGCGCCCGACGTCAGTACGTACACGAGGCAGCCGAGAAAAAAGAGCATGACGATCCCAGCGACGATGAAGAAGGCGTTCAAGCCACGCTCGAAGGCGCGGTAGAGGATCTCGAAGGGTGTCATCAGGGGCTCCAAGTCACGTCGCCAGGCGCCGGCCGTGGATCCTGATCGTCCCAGATACCAGGAGCGCGCGTGCCGTTTGTTGCCTCGATTTCGAATGTCAGCAGCGCGCTCGGCAATGTGGGCGGGGGCTGGGACGGCCATGCGTACGCCGCAGCGTCCCGAGCCCGTCATCTTCGGAGTGGGTGGACAGCACCGACCTGGTCCGTCGGGTAGACCGCCACCAGGCCTGAGGTTCACACGCGGTCCGGCCCACGAGGCGACCTCCCACCAGCGCGAGGAGCGCCAGGCATGAAGCGGGCCGGTCGCGCGGACGCGGTGCGCGGGATCTCGAGCGAGATCCGGCGGCAAGCGCCCTTGGTTGGGCACACTGGGCTGATGACGTCTTCCAGCTACGAGGACATGGACACGAGCGACCTCCTCGCACTGGACCCTGAGGGGGACAGCGGAAGGCGCTTGCTGCTGAACCCAACCATCTTCCGCATGTTGGGGGATGTGACCGGGCGGCGGGTACTTGACGCCGGTGCTGGTCAGGGCTACCTGAGTCGGCTCTTGGCCCATCTGGGCGCGCAGGTGACGGCGCTGGAGCCGTCCACTCGGCTGCTGGGACACGCCACGGTGCTCGAGCGAGAGCGGAGGCAGGGGATCGCTCTTGTGCAGAAGCCGTTGCACGAGAGCGAGTTCCGAGCCGAGTTCGACTATGTCGTTTGCAACATGGTGCTCCTCGACATCGAGGACTGGCGTCCTGCACTCGATGCATGCATCGTCGCTCTGCGGCCCGGTGGCCACTTGGTCATCTCACTCGAGCACCCGTGCTGGTCGGCGACCGCTGGCCAGACCTGGCGGGCCTCGCGGCGGGTCGAGATCACCGAGTACGTGCACGAGTTCGCTGTGGACAGGCGCTTCGGTCGGAACTACTACCGTCCGCTCTCCCACTACCTGAACCATGCGCTCAGTGCGGGCTGTGTCCTCGTTGAGTTGGCCGAGCCGACGCTGCCGCTTGGAAGCGTCGAGCGTGAGGGCGGGGACATCCTCGAGCACATCCCGAACTTCGTCGTGGCCCACTTCGTGCGTTCATCTTGACCGGGCCGTTCCATGGCTGGCGCAAGGACCACCCCGTACCTCAATGGATGTGGAGTCGGCTTTGAGGCCCGGTCACGCGGATGGGTGCGCGCGATCTGGCAGGACAGTGGCGAAGCGCGGGCAGTTGCGAGGCAGTGGCATAGACCCGGCCGCCTTGAGCTGCCGCACCAGGTGGTAGCCGGGGCGCGAAGGTGCAGCCAGCTCAGGCCGACCGGTGCAGCCGACCTGACACGAGCAGTGCGCGTGGTCGAGCTCATCGGTTTGGGCCGCCGGCGACGGCAAGTGGGCGGCGCTACCCCGGTGGAGGAATCGGCACTAGCACCCCGTAACCGTGCGGCCACGCGTTCACTCAGGGAGCGCGGAGCGGATGAAGTGGTCGGGGGGCGCAGCCGGGCGACCGGGCACCGGCTCCAGGGTCTCAACCCAGTCGCGGCCGAACGCCAGACCCGCCACGCGCCTCCAGAAAGTCCCGGCCGCTGCGTTGTCGTGTTGGAAGCCGATCTGCCACGGCCCAGGGTGGCCCGTGAGGATCTCCAACGCGAAGCGGCTGCCGAAGCCGGATCCTCGTATCGGGGGCGTAATCCAGAAGGCGGCCATGGAACGGATGGGGCCGGTAAGACCATCTACAAGCGCGAAGCCCACGGGCGTCCTCGCCAGTGTTCGGGTGAGGGCGACGAGCCAAGTACCCCTCGCCGTCCGGTGACGGGAAGGCACCCAACAGCGACGCCTGGTAACGCCCATCGGCGTAGGGGTAGCCCTGGACGACAGGAGCCAGATCTTGTCTGAATGCCTGCCAGAGCCAGGCAACGATGTCCCATTCGTGATCTTCGACGCGGTGGACGCGGATTTCGTGGTCGATGGCGGCGGCCCCAGTCCAAGTCATGCCTGTGTGCCTTGAGGATAGGCCGCTATCTGCCCGCGGCACCCTGATAAGGGGGGAGGTGCCGCTTCCGAGGGCGCAGCGCGCGACTGATAAACCGCGATGACGCGGCGTTACCGTCGGTCTCGAAGAACGCTAGCCTTGTGGAGCGACTGGCGTCGAGTGGGCCACCACGAGGAAGCGAAGTCGGGGTATTGGACGCCTGGGTACTCCTCGGAGACATCTGAGGAGTGGTCATGGAACTGCGCTACGGCACGAATCCGCACCAGCGAGCTAGGGTCCTGACAACCGAGCCGCTGCCCCTGCGTGTGTTATCTGGGGAGCCCTCGTACGTCAACCTGCTGGACGCGCTGAACGCCTGGAGCCTCGCTCAGGAGTTGCAGACGGTTAGCGGAGAAGTGGCCGCGACGTCGTTCAAGCACGTCTCACCAGCGGGAGCCGCACTGGCCGGCCCCCTGGACCCGCTGATGAGTTCGACCTGGTGCGTACCAGAGCCGGACCTCGTGACCACCGCGTACGTACGCGCTCGGGACGCGGACCCGAAGTCCTCGTTCGGAGACATGATCGCGGTGTCTGCGCCGGTCACCAGAGGTCTGGCCGACTTCCTTTCCACGGTCGTGTCGGACGGCATCATCGCCCCTTCCTACGACGAGGGCACCCTCGGAATGCTGGCCGCCAAGAAGCGGGGCACCTTCCTGGCACTTCAGGTAGATCCGTCCTGGCAGCCCCGTGGTTCGGAGCGCAGGACCGTCTTCGGCATCGAACTTGAGCAGGACCGCGACTGCCAGCCCATCGTGCCCGCTTCGTGGACCCTGCCTGGAGGTGGCCTGCTTGCAGCCGCGCAAGAACGAGACGCGCTGGTTGCCTCGGTCACCCTCCGGCACACGCAGTCGAACTCGGTGTTGTTCGCGAAGGAAGGCATGTGCCTCGGGGTCGGAGCTGGTCAACAGTCCCGCATCGACTGCACGCGGCTTGCGGGGTCCAAGACGGCGCTGTGGTGCATGCGCCGTCACCCGCAGCTCATGGGCCCAGCCCAGGCCGGTCGGCATGACAGGGATGCGTTGGCCCGACAGATCCGCGCCGCCGAGGACTGCCTAGTTCCGAGTTGGGCGAGGGACGACCCCCAGGACGGGCCAGCCGCTGACGTTCGGGCTTGGCTTGCAAAATCCTCGGGCGTGACCGCCGCGTCTGACGGGTTCATTCCTTTCGTAGACAACGTCGAGGAGATGGCTCGGTACGGCGTGACCACACTGGTCGAGCCGGGAGGCTCCATGCGCACCAGCGAAGTGGCCGCCGCCTGCGTGGCCCACGGGATCACGCTGGTCCACACGAACCAACGGCTGTTCCACCACTGATCAACCGCGCGGCAAGGTGAGCGCATGCCGACCAGGCAGCCTTCCCTGCAGCTCGAAGAAGTGCCGCTAGCCAAGATCACTGCGCGGCCGGGTAGGGAGTACCGATGCCGCGTCGCCGACGAGAAGCGCAGGTCCGGCACCGCGAGGGGCGCCTGACCGAGTCACAAGGGTGCGCCCGACGTGAGCACGTACACCAGGCAGCCGAGAAAGAAGAGGATGACGATCCACGTGACGACGGCGAAGGCAGTCAAGCCACGTTCGAAGGCGCGGTAGAGGATCTCGAAGGGCGTCATCGGGGCCTCCAAGTCACGTCGCCGGGCGCCGGCCGTGGACCCTGATCGTCCAGATTCCAGAAGCGCGCGCGTGCCGTTCTTTGCCTCGATTTCGGATGTCAGCAGCCCGCTCGGCGCGTGGGCGGGGGCGGGGGCGGCTGGGCGTGCGCCGCAGCGTCCCGAGCCGTCGTTTCAGAGTGGGGGAGAGCACCGATCTGGTCCGTTGGCTGCACCGCCACCAGGCATGAGGTTCACGCGCGGTCCGGTTCAAGAGGCGACCCCCGCCTTCGAGAGAAGCGCCAGGCAGGACGCGGTCCGGTCGCGCGGATGGGGTGCGCGGGATCTTGAGGGAGACCCGGCGGCAAGCGAGCCCGGTCACGCGGTTGGGGGGGCGCCGGCGCCAAGGACAGTGGCTGGGCACGGGCAGTGGCGAGGCAGTGGCCCGCCTCAGAAGACCATCAGCGTCCGCTCACAGCGCCGGAGTTGCATGCGCCACACCCACCGGCCGATCCGATTGGCTGAGTAGAACCAGCTACGCCAAGTCGCGCGGAGCGGTGCCGCAGCCACGCCACCCAGAAGGCTCGCCATCGGCACCAGATCGGCCATGATCTGCGCGCTGTGGTCATCGCAACTCGGGGCCGGCGTCGCCTTTAGCGTCCCGCGAACGCAGCTTCCGTGTCCCGCAGCGTGCCGTCCTCCAACGGCTCGGGCAAGTACACGAGCCGGCGGGCAGTCGCGCCGCAACGGACACACCGCACCGGGGTCGGTCGTGCCCACGGTCGCGCCTGCTGCATGTCGTTACTTTGCCCTGGACGAGGCGGCGCTAGTCGGCTTGTCGCCGAGCGTGGCCCCGCCGGAGCTCGTAAGCGACGGCCAACGTCAGCCCGACGAGCAGTCCGACCACCAGGGCCGCCCAGACCTCGGACGGCACCCCTTGCGGGACGTCGCAGGGGCCAGGAAGGCAGCCGCTGTGGCTGCCGACCTTGACCCTGCAGAGGGTGGACTCAACGCACGGTGGCTTGGCCTGGACCAGGGCCGCGCCGACGAGGGTGCCAAGGAGCGCGCCGATGAGCGGCACGAGCAGCAGTACGCGCAATCGCATGCTTCTTGGACGGGGACTGGGCGCTGCTGGTTCCGCCGGCTCAGCCGCCGTGAGGTTCGAGCCGGCCAGTGACTGCGTTCTTGGGTTGCGTCGGTGCGGTTCCATCGGGGCGGGAGCGTCCCACGACCCAAGCGGGTGTGGCGCCCGGCGCCCGGCTGGCCGGAACCGCCCGAGGGGTGGGTGCCCGGCCCCGCTTGGCAACCGGACCCGGCGTGGCCGCCCAGCCCAGCAGGACACCGCTTCTGGGAGCCGCGCGGGGGCGGCGCAGCCGCAACACGGGGCGCGCTCTGATCGCGGTCATGGTGCTGCTGTTCGGGGGCTGCACTATCCAGAGCCTGCGCGACCCTTGCTTCTTTGACCCGCCGCCCGGCGATCAACTGCCGCGCACCATCACGAACGACTCCGCGCAGGTAGTCGCGCTGGTCGACTGCGACCACGAGCGTTGCCGCAGGGGCTTCAACGACGGGGTCGTGCGTCCCAGCGTCGCTGCCGAGGTCAGCACCCAAGGATGCGACACCGAGACGCTGGCGGTCGCGGACCCCAGCACCTGGCTTGTACTGGGCTGTCTCACTGAGCAGGGCGACGAACTCGGAGTCCCGGCCGACGCCAGCGACCGGCGAGTGAACTGCCGGCACCCCTGCGCCGCATCGGGGCCGCGCCGTTCAAGATCACCGTCTACGACCCCAGCAAGTAGGCAGGCGCTGCGCGCCTCATCGACCGCGCCAGTTCGGTGCCTATCAGCAGGTCCAAGATCGGCTTCGCCGCCACACCGGGCACGTGATGCCAGCCATCAACCGACTGGGTGCTGCAGCCTGGTCAACATGCCGACGCGGTCTTCGAGCACACGGGATGTGGCAACGCGCTCGCGCTTGATGACGACGAGGACGTCGAGGACGTCGAGGACGTCGAGGAATAGGTGCGGCCAGTCGTTGGCTCGCGTCCTATCGTTGTGCCCGAGACGGCTGGCACGGGGAGCATTCCGGTGAGTCTGCTGCCACGGGCGCTTGTTGATGCGCTGCCGGAGCGGTGGTGGGCCGTGGGGAACCTGCACTTCTTTGCTGGGCCGTCGATGACTTGGCACTTCTGCGTGATGGCGGGGTACGCCGAACACTCGGTGCGGACGGTGGTGGCCTTCGGCACGCCGGTCGCGTGGGGCGCAACGCGTTCAACTTTGCTGCCAGCGAGCGCAATGGAGCCGTGCTCGCGGAACGACAGGCGGCGCGGGACGAGGAACGGTAGGTGCCCATAGCCGGAAGCCGTGTCGCAGGTGAACCCGAGCGGCTTGAGCTGCGTCACATGGTCATGATCCGACGCGTTGGGGGCTGCTTCACACTGATGGGACTCGCGCTCGCAGGCTGCGGCAACGGCCATCAATACCCGGCGGGCTCACGTCACTGCAACCCGCCCCCCATCCCACGTGTTGGCACCAGCGGGTTCGTGACGGCTACTGCGCTGCCGGGCGTGTCGGGCTACCGAGTCGACTTCCAGTCACGACAGTGGCAAGCGAGCCACGTCGAGGGGTACCCGAGCGCGTTGGTGGGCCGGGCGGTTGTCGTGTCTGCAGTGCCCTACCCGGCGCTTCAGGTGATCCCGAACAGCGGTCACCGCGTGACCCTCCCGCTGTTGGTGTTGGGGTGCGGATAGGTGCGCCGTCAGTCAACGGGCGAGATACTGCACTACCCGCCTCTTGCTGCTTTGGCCAACGGCAGCAGCGTGGGCTTGCTGCTAGGAGTTCGTCCAGCCGATGTGCGCCGCCTGAACCCGCTAGTCAATAGTTCGCTCGGCATGATCGCCGACGTTGGCTGCGTTCCCGGCGATCACCTAGCGTGCCAATGTGGATCTGCCGCTGGATGTTGAGCTTCGCCGCGCGCTGCAGACGTGCGGCGCACGTCTTGCACCTGGCTTGACGTCGACCGAGATCAGCGGGATCCAAGCGCGGGTACGGTTTCTTGTTTCCGCCCGATCTGCGCCGGCTGCTGGAACTCGCGCTCCCGGTGGGTGACGACTGGCCCGAATGGCGCAACGGCGAAGCCGACGTGCTCGAACGACAGCTTGCATGGCCAGCAGACGGCATCCTGTTTGACGTCGAGCACAAGGGGTTGTGGCATCCCGACTGGCCACCTCGGCCTAACGCCGCCGAGGAAGCGAGTGGCCTGGAGCCGGAGGAAGAACAGGCGCTGTTAGCCTCCCTCGCGTGGCAGAGATGCCCGACGTTGTGTCGGCCTACTGGGAAGGGCATCGGCTGAGGTCTGGCGACCGGGCCGCTCGGCTGCGAGCCTAGGGCGGTGAGTTCGCTTAGGCCTGGGAGGTCGTAGAGGATGCGGTTTCCGAAGGCAGCGGGACGTCCTGACTCTGCTCGACGCGCTGTTGGATGCCTCTGACGCCGATTCGGGCTACTTGGATGCAGGTCCGGTAGAGGAGCTGCTGGTCAACCACGGCGCCCGTTTCGCCGCCGACATCGCGCTGCGTTGCCGTCAGTCCGCGGCATGGCGGGACGCCGTCGCGGGTGTCTGGCTGAGTGAGGATGCGGAGAAACAGGCGGTTGCAGCTCTCCGGCCCTTTCTTGCAAGCGTCGTATTTCCGCACGAGAAGTAGGTGGAGTTGGTCGCGGTCGTCGTCGCCGTCGCCATCTCGCTGCACTTGAGCCGAACACGGTGGGCACCGTGACGTGCGGCGCTTCGACCAGCGCGTGGCACATCACGCCGGCGTAGTCCAGGTGCCCCGGTCACATCCAGCTCCAACCAACCTTCACGGCCGTCCAATCACACTTGCGGGCGGCCGCGCTCTGGCCTGTTGGCTCAGCCGCCGTAGCCTGTGAAGAAGCTCAAGAGGACACCGTCAAGCCCGGCGGCTTGGTGTCCAGCAACCCCGACTCCGTCAGGGGTGCTCCCGCTGGAAGAGCTGGCTGGCGTCACCTGGCGCTGACAATGACGGATCACCAGCGGCGACGCATCGGGGTCCACGACCCCGAGGAGCCCCTTGAACAGCACCGATGGAGAGCAGCAGGGGCGGCGCCGGCCGCCGGACCAGGTCGCCGCGGGCGAGGCGGTCCATGCCGGCAGGAGCCCTGACGCGCAGCCGCCCGTTTACCCGCACGCGGATGAGCCGTGGGCCACCTACTACCTGTACCAAAACCCCGGCTGGTGGAAGCCCACCGATGGCTACTCCAGGTGGATGCTGGGCAGCAGCCGCAAGGCGACGGCCATCGCGACCTGGGAACTTCGAGAAGAAGCTCGCAAGGAGTACGTCCCGACCTACGGCCGCGACCCCGAGCAGTGGCCCGAGCGGCACCTGACGGTTGTGGTGTTCCCGACCAACCTGCCGACAGCGGTATGCATCGAGTGTCTGTGGCTCGATGGCAGCCACTGGGAGGACGGGGGCTCGCGCGCAGCAGGTCGCCTGCACTCCATGGAACCTGGAGTTTCGCGGTGACGGCCCGGCACTTCGTTCTCTGGGTCGACGGCCAGCGGACGCGCGTCGCGACGCGGAACGCCTACCGGCGCGGCGAGGCGAGTTGGCGCTACCACGACGCCCTGAGCGTGCCCGAGGAGCTTGTGTTGGCGCTGGGGTGGGAGGACTGGCAGACACCTGTTAACGGCCCGTTCCCGGCGTTCAGCGACGACAAGCTGCCCGAGGTGGTCCGGTGGCTGGTCGAGCATGGGTACACGGCCCGCGTGCTCGATGGGCCGCCGTCATGACCGCTACCGAGCAGCAAGGCGACGACGACCCCGGCTGGGCCGACTTCCACGCGCGGCTGTTCCCGCCCTCAGCCACCGCGCCAGAAGGCTCCTGGCTGCGCTTCACGATGAACTCGGCGGGCTTGAACATCGCCCGCCAGCTCGCCGCCGCCCGCAACCGGGGGCTCGGTGCCTGGGAAGCCGAGCACGGCGCGGTCGCCGACTGGCCACTGCCGCTCCCCCCGACGGTGCTGTGGATGCCGTACATGGCCTACGGCGCCTGCCTGGGCTGCACCTGGGTGCAGTGCGCGCACGCAAACGACGTGGATGTTGCTGCCGAACTCGCACGGCGCCACGCCCGGCGCGAGGGTGGCGTGCGCCAGGACGCGGACCTGCCGTCGGGGCCGCTGGCGGTCTGGCGGCGCGACGGGCCATTCGACGAGGCAGGGCCAGCCCGCACCGCTGGGCGGCTCGCATGACCGGGCAAGCGGCCAACGACCTTGCCGACCAGCATGTCCCCGAGGCGCCTCACCCGACAGGGTCCGGCCACCCCCGCAGCACGCCGTGACCGATCCGGTGCCTGAGGTCGTCCTGACCGGCCTGGACACCGACGGACGCGCTGTGCTCGCGGTGCCGCTCAAGCGGGCTGTCTCCGACCTGCGTGCGTTCGACACCCTCGCCGCAGCGACGACGCTCGGGGAAGCCCGCGTCGATCCGGCAGCCGCCCTGCTGCTCCAGGACTGGCTCGACGGCTACTCGAGCAACGCCACGAGCGACGGGCACGACGACGGGCACGATGTGTCCACTGGCGCGGACCACGAGCCGTTCAACACCGAGACCTTCTTCGGGGAGGACAACTGGTGGGTGTGGTGGCCAGACGCCCGGCAGGCCACCGTGGACTTCCTCGACGAATGCGCGGACGGGCTCGGCTCCGAGTTGCTGCAGGAGGACACGCTGATCCGGCTGAACAGACCCGACAACCCGTCGCTGGTCCCGCCAGCGGCCCGCGACCGGCTGGAGGCGGGCCTACGCGACCTCGGCTTCGACGTGCGCCGCTGGCAGGGGCTGGCCGCGTTCTACGCCGGCGCGGACGTCAACCCGCCAACGGGCGCCTCGGGCCAGGGCGCCCCCACCGGCGCGCAGGAGGGAGGGCGGTGACGACCAAGGACGGCTGGGTGGCGCGTCTGGGTGAGGTGCCGGTGGTTCCAAATGAGCCGAGAGCCTCCATGGAGGCGTTCGCGCGCTTCAAGGGCGGCGGCCCGGCCTGGGCCGGCCCGCTGCACGAGTTGTACGTCAGGCGCGAGCGCGAGCTGAGGCGGCTGTAGCGAAGGCCTGGGCCAGACGACCACAAGAGCCTCGTCCTTTGGGTGGGGGTTGGCTACCGCGGGCTGTGCGCGGCCGACGGTTGCGCGTTCGTAGGGCCGACCCGGCAGCGCGAACGTGACGCTCAAGCCGACAGTCGCGGGCACCACGATGCGGACCGGATCTAGCCGTGTTTCCGTCATCGACCGTCCTGGTGGCAGCTAGGGGGCTGCGGGGCATCCTTCTGCGCCTCGTCGGCCCCCTTAGGAGCTCGACGGCGGTCCCCAAGGGCGACAGTCGCCGGCATGTCGAAGAGCGGCAGCACCGGGCGGTGACCCCGCAGGCGGCAGGTCGGGGGGATCGCGATTTGACAGCAACGGGTACAGCAACGGGCTGAGACAACATGAGACGGAGTGCGCCTGCTGAGACCCGGTATGCTCGTGAGCTGCTGCTTCAGGCAGCGCGCGCTCGTAGCTCAACGGATAGAGCACTTGACTACGGATCAAGAGGTTGCAGGTTCGAATCCTGCCGAGCGCACACACATCCCCGCAGTTCAGAGGCGCTGTCGTCCTGCGGGTGGGCGCGGGCTCCTCGCTATCTGATGCATTTCCTGATGCAGACTCGTCATCGTCACCCAGTTGCTCGGCCTCCCTCGACGGCGTGGTTGTGCGCGCAACTATCTTCCTCATCTCGGTGCCTCTTCTTTTGGGCGGGGACTGTCTGTGCCGGGGGATCCCCGTGGCGTAGTTGGCAAGTTCCACTTGGTGTGGCCAGCGGCGTACGCGTGCACCAGGGACGAAATGGAGTAGGACCGGGAAGTCTCAACCGTTCAGCTCCCCGACGAGCAGCAGCTCTTTCGTGAAATAGCCACTCCAGGGTTCGTGGACCCCGGTGCCGAAGCTGGTGATCCCGTCTTGCCCGCGACGGTTGATAGCAGGCCAACTCTGCCGGGCGAGAGGACCCATGACGGAGGGGTTGCGGGAGACCAATGCCGGTGATTCGCTGCTTCTCATGGCTCCTCCTTAGGGCTTCGCTGGCCAATGACATGCTCGGCAGCGTCCTGCAGAGCGGCCTGCCTGCTGGTGCGCCGAGGGCCGAGGTAGTCGCAGGCGAAGCCGGCGCAGACCCCGTACCAGTTGTCCCGCGGGTGATGGACGGCCAGGGCGTGGTGCTCGTGCCGCCGAGGGAGGGGGTCCAGGGCCGCGACCTGACGTTCGCGGTCCTGCGTGAGGTTGCGCGCGATGGACACGCCGGTCGGTTCGGGGCCGTAGAGCTGCTCCTGCCACTTATCGACGCTCACCGCAGCCACGCAGGCCGATGTGCGGCGTCGTGCACCGCGTCGGGGCCGGGGCCACGGAGGTAGAGCTCCTCCAAA